>JRYF01001742.1_pt1 | contig 65354 bp, 50 predicted proteins | sample 235331 | NCBI WGS metagenome assembly JRYF01 (sample SAMN03074217, study PRJNA261475) | activated sludge metagenome | biome: Wastewater Treatment Plant; feature: Wastewater; material: Activated sludge; isolation source: activated biomass of a wastewater treatment plant treating hydrocarbon... ... | reverse complement strand
TCGTCCTCGCCGCAGCCGCAGATGCCCGGCTCGGTCTTGTTGATATCGTCCGGACAGCCATCGCAGGCATCACCGACGCCGTCGTCGTCGCGGTCCGCCTGATCCGGGTTGGCATCATCCGGGCAGTTGTCGCAGGCATCGCCGATCCCATCGCTGTCTGAATCGGCCTGACTCGGGTTGAAGTTCACCGGACAATTGTCGATGCAGTCCGGCACACCGTCGGAGTCGCTGTCGAGCGCGTCGTCCTCGCCGCAGCCGCAGATGCCCGGCTCGGTCTTGTTGGGATCATCCGGGCAGCCATCACAAACGTCGCCGACGCCGTCACCGTCGGAATCGGCCTGGTCGGGATTGAAGACGTTCGGGCAGTTATCGCAGGTATCGGGGAATCCGTCCCCGTCGAAATCGCCCAGCGCCGGCAAGACCAGCGAGATGTCATCGACCTGCCAACCCAAAGGCGAGCCCACGATTGACGTCGAACTTGCATTGAAGACGAATCGCACGCGGACTGTCGTACCCGTGTAGGCCGACAGGTCGATCTGGTGCGGGCTCCATTCGCCGTTGCCGCCGGACATGGTCCAGACATCGACACCGTTGACACGAACAATGGCCACGTCGAGGGCCGCGCGCGATTCAAGCCGCGAGCAGAAAGAGAGCATTGCGCCCGTCGCGCCGGGCGGGACATATACGACGGGCGACATGAGCTGGCCGGTGTCGGAGGCCGCATATGAGCAGGTACCAACATGACCGGCGTATGCGAAGAAGCTGCCCTCGCAGGGAGTCGTCTTACCTGTGCATTGACTGGTGATATTGAAAATTCCGGTTGTGGACCAGCCGGCGGGCAGACCGTCTTCAAAATTCGCCTCGAAGAGCAGACCACCGACGGGCGGCGGGAAGCATGCATCCAGAAATCCGTCATGCGTGCAGTCGAGCGCCGGATTCTCGGCGATCTGGCAGGTATCCGGCACGTTATTCTCGTCGCAGTCGCATTCGCATTCATCGAGGATGCCGTTGGAGCAGGCGTCCAATGATGGATTCGCGGCAATCTCCTCGTGATCGGGAATCTTGTTCGCATTGCAATCCAGCACGCGCTCGTAGAGAACATGGGCGGAGATGTACGAAGATCCGCTGCAGGCCGTCGCGTTCACGTCGACTGACGGACTCATCTGAATCATTGCGTCGCCGCCGCCGACGGCGGTGTTAAAGGTCGCCGGAGAGACGACCAGCTCCTGTCGGTCGGGCGTGGCCGGGCAGGCGCCGGCCAGCGTCTCGAAGATGCGGCCGATGTTCGTGCCGTTGATTGAGACGTCGACATACTCGGATGCATTCAGGAAATCGCCGAAAGCGGTGAATGTCAGGCGGACCTCATCGGCCGCGGACGGTGGCGACGGCACGGTGAACGTACGCGGGCTTCCGGTGCCGATTCCGTCAATTATCGCAGAGGTCGCGGCAAACTTGTTCCCGTAGTCGGCGGCGATCGACTGACCGTTGCAGTCGACGCAGGTGGACAGCCGGACATCATCCACGTACCAGCCATCGGCACCGTCGCATTCATCTCTCCCGAAATCGAATCGAACCTGGATGGTGATCGTGCCGTCGAGAAAACTGCTCAGGTCGACGACCGTGGTGCCCCACTGTCCGCCGACGCCGGTCCAGGCCTCCTGCCCTCCGAGCGGGTTGGTGTTGCCTTGTCCAGCGGTTCGCAGTCTGCCGTTGTACGGGTTGAATCGGATCGCACTACGCGGAACGGACATCGTCGTCCGGGCGTTGATCCGCACCTTGAGGTTACCGCCGTCGTAACCGCCTTCCGAGGCCAGGTAATGCGTGAAGCTCAGGGTCAGCGATTGAAGGCCGGGCGGCAGCGGTATCTCGGGACTCAGCAATGTGTGCGATGCCGAAGTGCCGCCCGTGAGGCATCCAGTGCCGCCGGGAAAGTCGCCGCAATGCCACGCGTTGCCCGGACGCCCGAAGGGAAGCGCCTGTGTCAGCGCCCAGTTAAAGGTTGTCGGCGGGCCGGAGCTACCGACGGTCCATCGACCGGGCCCATGCTCAAAATCGTCGATAAAGAGGGTTCGCTCTGTCCGGCAGGGCGAAAGGTCGCCGGGTTCCAGCACAGAATCGGCCTGGGCGAACGCACGGCTGGGCATCAGTGCCGACGCGCAGAGGATGGCTGCAAGGGTCAACAGCGCGGCCGGCGCGCGAGCATCTCGGGATCGACCTGGCTTGAGCATTGTTTACGATGAACCTCTTAGCAGGGCCCCCGTGCGGCTCAGTCGGATTCGCTTTGATCGTATGAAATTTGGGCGAGGGACCCCCCAGGATGTCCCAATCGCGGATTTCCCATCGAGTGCCAAAGTCGGTTCGCTCCCTATAACAATATCCGCATGGGCACCGGAAAACAACCCCGGGAACGCCGAACAACGCTGCGCTCGATAAGGATTCTGGAGCGGACCGCAAATGAAAATGCGGCTGCGACCCGGTGACCGGATCGCGCCGCATGATCAGGCGGGTTATGCTCAAAACGTTGGGCTGACAAACGCCCGAGAATCCAATTCACACAGGACCGCTGTCCGTGGCGTGACCAGAATTGCACCACCATCGCACCTCAACCCATCGTTGGTCGAGCGTTATCGGGTGCGCAGGCGGTGGCTAACTGCCCGACTGCTCCTCGAGCATCTTTCGCAGATAGCCGTTTTCGCGGCGCGTTGCTTCGAGATCAAAAAGCAGATACTTGATCGAAAGCCGCAGGTAATCGATCGAATCCTGCAACCCCATGACCGTCTGCTTGAGCTTCTCGTGACGCTCCTTCGACTGGGCCGCCAGCGTCTGGAGTTTGGCACGGTCTTCTTCGGGAATGTTGCCGATTTCCTGGACCAGTTCGGCCAGTTTCTTCTGAAAAGTCGTCTCGTCCATATTTCCCCCCTCATCGCCTTCGGCGTCTGTTTGACTGCCGTCGCACGTCGCCCGCTCGTCGATTCGAGTCATTCGATGCGGCGTGCGTCAGGTCCCCTCCGGTTGATTCAAGGCCAACCATCCGGCGAAAGGCAAGCCGCGTGCCGTCTCCGAAATTGGCTGATGCGAGGCGGCTCCTGCCCATAAGAGTCGCCTGCATCGTTCGGCAGGTGTCGTTCATGAGAGTTATGGCCGCTCGCGGCCCCTCCCGTCTGTAACGGCGGGTGGTGTCGGATCAACAGGTATTGGGTGCGGCTCATCGGAAGTCCGGCATTCCGAACATTCGAATCGTCCGTATCATGCTTCGCGGCGATGGACCATCTCGGCCTCATCACGTATGAGGACCCGCCGTGCAGTCCGGGCAGATAACCTGCGGTCACCCAGAGAGTGTTGATCATCGCAGCGAGCAGGTATCGATGAAGCGTACGCAGCGCAGTCATCCTGCAGATTCCGGCGATCACGAGGCCGTCGCATCCCGCGTCGGCGGTCTTGCTCGTGCGTGTCTGCTATTGCTGCTGTTGGGTGTGGCCGTGCTGCTGGCGTTCGCCCCGGAGATGGGTGGCGAATTCCTCAACTGGGACGATGATCGCAATTTCCTGACCAATCTTGAATACCGAGGAATCGGTGCGGATCAGTTTCGCTGGGCGTGGCAGACGTATCATCTCGGCGTCTGGCAGCCGGTGAGCTGGATCATCCTCGGTGCCCAGTGGCGTGTCGGCGGGCTGTCACCGCAGACTTATCATCTGACCAGTCTTGTCCTGCACCTTGTGAATGGCTTGCTGCTTTACCTGTTGATGCTGCGGCTGTTCACCGCCGTCAGGCGAGACGGCCCTCGGAAAAGTGCTTCCGATGACGAAATCGATGCGGCGGTCAGGTTCGGCGCTGCTGCGTCGACAATCCTCTTTGTCGTGCACCCGCTCCGCGTCGAACCGGTGGTCTGGATTTCCTGTCAGCCGTATCTGCCTGCTGCGATGTTCTATCTGCTGGCGGTCCTCGCTTACCTTCGTGCAGTCGGCGATTCGGTCGGCTCGGCGGAGGAACGTGTCTCGCACATTCGGGTCGGGTGGTTCCTGACGTCGCTGGCGTGTTACGCAATTGCGCTGGGCAGCAAGGCGACGGCCGTAAGTCTCCCGCTTGTGCTGGTGATACTCGATGTCTGTGTACTTCGCCGTTGTGGCTCCGCGGCCGGGACAAACGGCAGCAGTCTTCTCGCTGCACGTCCTCGGGTTTCGTACGGAAGATGCGTAATCGAAAAGCTGCCATACGTCGCACTCGCGCTGCCGGTCTGCCTCTGGGCCGTGGCCGCCAAGGACTACAGCGAATCTCGCGCCCCCTGGGCGGAGTTCGATCTGAGCGCACGGCTGGCACAGGCCTCCGCCGGCATCGTATTCTATCTTTCCAGGTCGCTGTTGCCGCTCGACCTTTCGCCGTACTACCGCATCCCGAATGAGATTTCCCTTACTCAATGGCCGTATGCAGCAAGTGCCGCCGCTGTGGCATGCATGACTCTCTTTCTTGTGGTCCTGCGTCGTCGATATCCGTACCTTCTCGGGGCGTGGTTGATCTATCTGGTGATCCTCCTGCCGAATCTCGGTCTCGTGCAGATCAGCCAGCAACTCGCTGCGGATCGTTACGCTTATCTGGCGATCATGCCCGGTCATGTTTTGCTGGCAGCACTGCTCGGGCGCTTGTGGCGAAGCATGCGCGGGAATGCGAAGCGACGGACGATCGTCTCGACTGCACTGGTCGCCGTGATAGCGGTGCTGATCCACGCTTCGCGAAGTTATGCAGCGCACTGGACGAGCTCCGTGCGGCTCTGGCAGCGAGCCCTTTCGCTCGATCCCGACTGCGCCGTGTCACATTGCAACTTGGCGGAGGCCTACCTTCGCGTCGAAAACTACGCCGAAGCTTCCTCTCACCTTTCCCGTGCCATTGAGCTGGAGCCGAACTTCTCATTCGCCTACGTCAACTTCGCGGCCCTGCTGCTTCAGGCAGGGCATTACGAGGATGCGGCGACAGCCGCTGAGCACGCCATCGAGTCTCGTCCGCCGCTTGCGGGGTTGGACCTTGCCCGGGCACATGCCATCTGCGGCGAGGCCTTCGCCGCGCTCGGGCGGATCAGGCAGGCGTGGGAACACACACTCAGGGCCCGGGAGCTGGGCTTCGTCGAAGCGGAGAAAATGCTGAACTACCTTCGCCAACGAACAAACCAGGGAACTGCCGCGCAGCCGTCGCCGTAGCAGAATGCACGAACTTGCTTCACACAAGCGAGCATCGAGTTTGTCTGTTGAGAATTGAGATTACTGGCCGGCGGCCTTGTCTCGTGCCGCCGATGAAGTGATGGTTGATTGCTCAGTAGTGTTCACCACGATCGCGCCGGTCGGCGCCTCGTGCGTGCCGCGCAGCCGGCGGAAGATCGCCCCGACTGGCCCGGAGAGGGCGTAGACTGCGGCAGCAAGGGCAATGGTCAGTTGAAACTGCACAACGAGCCCGACGAGCAGCACAATAAGCAGCGCGACGACCTGTCGAAAGGATCTTCGACCGCGCAGCAGCGTGTTGATCAGGTGTGCATAACGAAATCGGCTGACCATCAGCAGGCCCAGCAGCATGGTAAAGGGCGGGATCAATCGAGCGACCAGTTGCGACGTGCCCACCGGAGCCAGATCCTTGAGAAGGTCCTGATGAAGGATGACTAGGCCGATGACCGCGCAGGCCGCGCCAGGCGTCGGCAGGCCGCGGAATCCCATATGGGCGGCTTCGTCTGCGACGTTTTCGACGTTGAATCGCGCGAGCCGCAGGGCAGCGCAGCAGACGAACGTGGCCGCCATGACCCACTCGGCTCGCCAGTAGATGCGCTCCAGGTTGGAGAGTTCGACGACGTTTCCCGGATGGGCAATGCAGAGAACCAGCACCGCCGGGGCAACGCCGAAGCTGACGATATCCGCGAGCGAGTCGAGCTGCGCGCCGAATTCGCTTGTCTTGCGCGTCAGGCGAGCCAGTCGTCCATCAATGCCGTCAAAAAACATGGCCACGACGAGCAGATACGCCGCGATGGCAAGAAACGTGGGAAAGAGATTGTTGAGCCGGGCACTGCCGAGGGTCTCGCGATACAGATCGCTGCCTGCGGCATGGACGCTGAGCATACAAACGTAGATCGCCCCCAGCCCGCAGAGCAGGTTGCACAGCGTCGCCAGCGATGGCAGCACGGCGACCGTCTTGAGCACGCGATCACGCCGCCGAGTTCGCCGCTCCCAGTGGTCTGGTGGTTCTACAATTCGCATAAAACGCTTTCGTTAAAACGCCGGTATCTGCTGCCTCGTCAGCCTGCTGCGGTGACACGATCAGTCTTGTTGTGGAGAGCCGCCGAAGACGCATTGCCGGCCGATCGCTTGCCAGGCCGCATCAGCACCGTGCTGCCGCCCTTCACCACATCGTTCACCCGGACAGCCGGCTCCAGACCTGACTCGACCGGAACAATCAGATCCGTTCGCGAGCCGAATTTTATCAATCCCAGTCGCTGGCCGCGCTGCACCCGATCGCCCTCGCGGAGTCGGCAGATGATCCTTCGGGCGATCAAGCCCGCGACCTGCCGCACGATCACCGGGCCGGCGTCCGACTCCTCGGGTTCGATGACAATCGTGTTGGCCTCATTGCGAATGCCGCACTCCGGATGCCGCGCGTCGAGGAACTCGCCGGGCTGATAGCGGATGCGCGTGACACGGCCGGCACAGGGCACGCGGTTGATATGAACGTTGAAGACCGAGAGGAAGATGCTGATTCGCAAGGCGGGCCCATCGATGCCGTCGTAGGATTCCAGCCGCGCGACCTCGGTGACCTTGCCGTCGGCGGGCGAAACAAGAACTCCCGGCTCGGTCGGAATGGCGCGCTGTGGATCCCGGAAGAAGGCGATCACAAAGAGCCAGACTGCCCAGAACGGCACCGCCGCCGAACAGAACCACGGCGAGACATGAAGCGCCGCCCAAACAGCCGCCCCGGCCGGTGCATGGCACACGATCGTGGCGATGGCGATTTCTCGAAGTCCGTCCCGTGCGATGGTCATGGTGTGCCTGTCTGCCGGAGGTCGGCGGACCCCGGCCTTCTGCGCACGATCATAGTGCCGCCACGGGCGGAAGGGAAAACATCCTGCCGGTGTAGCATGGGAAGAGAATTAATCGCCGGAATCCTGGAAGTCGTTGAAGCTCGGCTGCCAGATGGTGCCGCCCATGCCGTAGATATTGCGGGTGTCGAAGAAGCCGTGGGCGACATGTCCGTCGGCGAAGCCGAGGGTCCAGGAGGAGAACTTGCGGTGCCAGCCGTTGACCTGCGGCAGCGAGGGGGGCGCATCTTCATCGTCCACGAGACCGTAGGGCTTGGCGTTGTACGTTGCGCCATAAAAACCCTGCTCTGCCCACAGGACAAACTGCGAGGCATTGCCACCAACGAGATGCCGGGCGATGCGGGAGGACAACTCCGAGAACTTGGCCGGGTCGTGGATCGAGGGCGTGAAGTCGAATCCGACGTATCCCTGGAGCCAGCGGGTGTTCAGACTGAAGCTGCTGCCGTTGGCCTCCCATGAACTGTGGACTTCCTCGTCCATTGGCGGCTCGCCGGGATCGCCGATGTAAGTCGTCGTACTGCTGCGATCACTCGGGCAGATGAAGCTGCTGATGATGTCGCGGCCGCGATCGTTGAAGTTGAATGGGTCCGCCTGGGCCGTACGATCGATGAACTTGTTCAGCGGCCGCACCTGAGCCGGGTAGAGACTGCTGTCCATGTACAGGTCTTTCTCGTGCGGCTTTATGGCCCGAAATCCGCCGAAGACCCACGGAGTAACCACGGAAGGCGAATAGCCCTTGTGCGGCGGAATCTGATACCACGGATAGAGCTGCTGGCCCTGCTGATCATCTACGTACATGGCGCTGCCCAGGAGGACGGTACGCAGATTCGCCATGCACTTGATTCTTCGGGCCTGTTCACGGGTGGCGCGAAGGTAGGGCACGAGGATGGCGATCAGCAGTGAGATCACTGCCATTACCACCAGCAATTCGATCACGGTGAATGCCGGTCGACGCCTGTGATGTCGTGACGGCTCGCGTGTCGAGTTGTGTACGAAGCTCGCCATGGCTCCACCCCTGCGTCGAACCCGCCCGGCCATCATGTTCGACGCAGCTTCAAATGCGTCCGGCAAACTCGGCATGACTGCCTGATGGCCGGCCGCAACAATCCGTTAAATCACCTTCACCGGATGGCGCGCTGCCTCCTTCTGCTTCCGATGATCCTTCAAACCCTCCGGTGATGACGGGGCCTTGCGTCCCGGGTCCGGCGATGTTCGGTCGCCGTGACACGTCGAGCACTTGCCATCCACCCCGGGAACCTCCGGGCCCAGATAAACCGTCTCGCAGCGCGAACAGCTTCGCGCCAAGTACAATTCAAAGGAGCGGCATCCCGGGCATCGCAGGCCCGCGAATCGGTCCGGTCCGCGCCGGCCAAGTTTCGCGACCTCGTCTGCACTCAGCATGAAGTCCCGATTGCAATGTCTGCACATCCAGAGAGTCCGGGTGTCTTCGCTCCGCGCGATCGGATCCGATGGGGCGTAGTCCGACTGGAGTGTCACCGTCGCCGCCAGCGTGATGGCAAACAGAGAGCCAGCTAGAAAAAGCTTGCCCATGGTCGTGAACACTCCATCCCGAAACGGGATATAAGAACCGACTGCCTCTTATCTTATGGGAAATGCACCTGCCTTGTCCAGTGTTTTAAGTATGAGAATTGGGGCGGATCATCTCCGGTCGCGTCCAGCGGCATAACCATTCGACAGGACAGGGCTTGGAGAAATCGTGCAGCGCGACTCGCGCGCATTGGGCGCCGCCTGCGCGACTCGATATTCTGGACACACAGCCCATGCGAACACGCCTGACCAACATTGCGCAGCTCGTCGCCGTGCCGCCCGGGCCGGTGTCCGGTCCGACGCTGAGTTGTCCACCCATCTTTAGGGATGCCGCACTCGTAATCGAGGACGCGAAGATTGCATGGTTCGGTTCGGCGACCGATGCGCCGCAGGGACCGTACGACAAGACGATCGACGTCACCGGTGGCACGGTCGTGCCCGGTCTGATTGATTGCCACACGCACACGGTGTTTGCCGGTTCGCGCGAGGAAGAGTTCGTGCGGAAGATCGGCGGCGCCGGCTACCTTGAGATTCTTGAGGCAGGCGGTGGGATTCGCAGCACGATGCGCGCCGTCCGTGCGGCAAGCGTTGAGCAGCTTGTCGCGGCGTCGCTGCCGCGTCTGCAGCGGATGCTTGCATCGGGCACGACCACGGTCGAGATCAAGAGCGGCTATGGCCTGTCGCCGGAGGAAGAGATCAAGATGCTGCGGGCCGTGCGCGCGGTGGGCGAGCGACTGCCGATCGAAGTTGTGCCCACGTATCTTGCCGCGCACGCACTGCCGCCGGAGTTTGACGGCCGGCCCGACGCGTACATCGCCGCCGTCACCGAGGACGCGCTGTTGCGGCGTATCGCCGACGAGAAGCTCGCTGAATTCGCCGATGTCTTCACCGAGCGCGGTGCATTCACCGTCGAGCAGTCCCGCCGGTTTCTGGAGGCCTGCGCGCGCCATGGTCTTGTGCCCAAGGTCCACGCCGAACAAATCACCCAGAGCGGCGCAACTCAGTTGGCGGTCGAACTCGGCGCCGCGTCTGCGGACCACCTCGAGTGCGTCGATGATTCCGACATCGCGGCGCTCAAGGCGTCGCGGACGATCCCCGTCCTCCTGCCGGGCTGCACCTTCTTCCTGGGAACGCCTGCGGCGCCGGCGCGAAAACTGATCGATGCCGGCCTGCCCGTCGCGCTGGCGACGGACTGCAATCCCGGTTCGTCGATGATCGAGTCGCTTCCACTGGTCATGTCCATCGCCTGCACGATGCTGAAGATGACACCGGTCGAGTGCCTCGTGGCCTGCACCGCCAACGCGGCCGCTGCGCTGAAGCGGCAGCATCGTATCGGCGCGATCGCCGTCGGCCACCAGGCGGATCTGCTGATTCTCGACGTGACCAATGTGAACGCCTGGCCGTATCGCGTCGGCGTCCAGGCCGTGCGAACAGTCATCAAACAGGGCCGCGTCTTGCAGACTTAGGGGCTGATTGCGTTCTGTATCCTGACCATTTCTGCCTTGAACGCAATCGCATCTGCGTTGCTCCCGATGGGCAGAGGACCGGTCACGACGCCGCCTGATGTGATGTCGACATACATGTCGGCAGTGGGGAACAGTGAAGGTGGCCCAGAAGCACCTGCCAACTTGTAATAACCACTCGTGCCTTCGAGATAGAACACGCGATGAGTTTCTACGCCGCCAAATTTTGTGATCTGGATCGCCACCTTGCTTCCGTCAGCGCCAGCGGAGACCCATTTTGTCTCGCCCGCCGTCCCGGTGCCGGTCAGGTAAAGCCAGCCGCAATCAAGATAGATCCTCGGCATTGTGTTCCTGATGTGCGCCTTGGCATATTCAGTTGACCCGAAATTCGGACCGACGACGGCCTCGTACGAGCAGTTGGGGAGCGCGACAATATCCAGCTTCAGGATGTGTTTGGTCTTGATCAGTACGTTAACGTCCAGGTCGCGCTTCACGGTGTCGTTGCCTATTTCGATGTTTGATGCCTTGATAAACTCGAAGTCCGTGCATCCGCTCGATCTTGCCAGCGAACCGGTGAGTTTGTAGGAAGTGGAAGTCAGGTGGGCTCCTCCATTCATGGAGGCGCAACCGACCTGCATCACGACAGGGATTCCCGCGACGAGGGCCCACAAACTTTTCATCTTCAACTCCTTGGTTGGTAAACGACTCGGCCATCTCGCAATGAGACGCTGAGCTTAAGCAGAACCACGGCAGCCCATGCCATGGTCAACACCATCATCGGTACCATCGGGTTCCAGAGCAGCTGCCGGGTCAGAGCCAATCCAAACCCGATCAGCAGCAGCATCACCACCGCAGCCGCGAGCAGCAGATCCCGTCGCTTTCCGGCAAGCAACCCGATCACGGCGCCCAGCGCGCCACAGAAGACCTTGTCCCAGTAACGCAGACCGATCCACGGCTGACTGCGCGGGACGGCCATCTGCTGGATGAGCTGGTGAATGCCGACGGTCAGTCCGTAGCAGCCCGGCAGCAATCCGGCCCCGGAATACATGTGCCGATCGACGCCGCTGCGCAAATCGCCGATCACAACGACCTTCCCGCCCAAGCGACGCCGACGCTCCTCGATCGGCGCGCGAAATAACTGCTCATAAGGAATGATCGCTTCTTCAAGCATCTTCACCGACGGCAGGTGGAACAGATGAATGCCGATGAGATCGCCCGGCACCGCGCCCGGCGCAGCAGCCGTCAGTGGGCCCGGCTCTGCCTTGCGGAGCACCCCCAGAGGTATTTCATCGGACTCCGCCAGCCATCGACGGGCAATGCCTGCCTGCTGACTTGTCTGATATCGTATGAGCACCTTCTGGTTGACCACATCCAGCAGGTAGGACGCTTCCGCCTCGGGCTGTCGAAAAGCGGCCGCCGCGGCCAAGGGCAGCGAAGGCAGCGGATCGCGCGGCCCGCGCTGGAGAATCAGTTGAATCTGCAACGGGCTTGTATCGTAGCCCGCAATAACGCAGCCCCAGCGCGCATGTGGTGCCAGCGCCGCACTTAACTCTGGGATACCCTGTTCGTCGGCCCACCATTTGGAAATTCCGAGCACGACTGGAATACCCTGCTCGGCGAGACGGCGGATGCCCCGTAAAAGGTCTTCATCGAACTCGCCGGCCGCGCGAAACATGATGTCAAAGGCCACGACGCGCGGCCGCGCTTCGGCGAGCTGTTCCAGCATGCGGCCGTGGAGTCGGCGAAGGGACGGCAGATTCTTTGGATCAACGCCCTCCAGATTCAACTCCCGGGCCAATGACTCAACGGGCGTTTCATCCATCAGACCAAGTATGCAGGTGTGTTTGAGGGACGCGCCGCCCTGTGTCGCGCTGACCAGAGAGGTACTCAGCCGGTTGAACCATGCATCCAGCGGCGTCCAATTCGTCAGGATCGGATCAAGCAGCAGATGGCCGATACTCGCGGATGCAGCGGTGATCATCGCAGCCGCCAGTATCGGGTGGCGCGCCAGCCACGATTCCGCTTGCTTACGCGCCAGGTAACCAAGACGGTCACGTCGCGCCGAAATCGGACGGCCTTCGAGATAGGCCCGAAGGTCGGACGATAGTTCGTCGGCGGACCGGTAGCGCCGCGAGGGCTCCTTGGCCAGGCATTTGAGCAGAATCGTCTCCAGGTCGGCGTCGAAATCGTCCTCGATCAAGCGCGGCGATTGCGGGGCGGCCGACTGGATGCGATCCAGCACTTCCCAGAGCGATCCCTCGACGTCGTAGGGGAATCGCCCCAGAAGCAGCCGATAGAATGTTACCCCGAGGGCGTAGATATCCGTGCGCGCGTCGACAAGCGAGCTGTTGCCGGATGCCTGCTCCGGCGCCATGTAGGGCAGCGTACCAAGTGCCGCCTGTGTAAGAGAGACTTCCGCACCGTCGCCGGTGGCCAGCGGTCGCGCAAGGCCAAAGTCGAGCACGAGGGCGCGGCCCTCGCCATCCACCAGGATGTTGCGCGGTTTGAGATCGCGATGCACGATACCGTGCTGATGCGCGTGGTGTACGGCATCGCATACCGAGATGAAAAGCCGCATCGTGTCAGTTTCCGATGGCTTTCGGGTAGCAAGATATCGATCCAGCGCCTGCCCGTGGACAAAATCCATGACGAAGTACTGTCGCCCTTCGTCCGTAACGCCCGCCTCGTACAGCGAGACGATGTTCGGGTGACGCAGTTGTGCGAGCAGTTCGATCTCGCGTTGAAAACGGCGGCGGGAATCGGGCGCGGCATCGGCACCGCCGAGCAGAACCTTCACCGCCACCTTTCGTCGGGTCGATAGCTGAATGGCCTGATAGACGATGCCCTGGCCGCCGCGGCTCAGCTCAGCAAGTAGTTCGTAGCCGGGAATCGTTCCCGTGGCGGCTGCGGTTTGCCGCCTCGAATCATCAAGCGGCAGCGTCCGTTGCGGATCGGTCGCACTATCTCCGCCCTCGTCCTGCAACGCTGACATGTTCCGGCCCCGAACAGGATGGGTAAACACACCAGACCGTTGCGCGAGCCCTCGCGCGGGAATGCGTGTTTTCTCCGAGCGTCGATTCTACCTGAGAATCCTCCACAATGATACGGCACTTCGCGACGTGGCAGCCCGCGATTAGGAAAGGCACGGGGGCCCTCGTTGCGATTCGGCGGAGGTCTTCTTACGCTTATCTGCCGGGAGGATGCCATGTTGCCGCTGATTGAGTGCGTTCCCAACTTCTCCGAAGGCCGAGACGCGGCCGTCATCAAGCAGATCACCGATCAGGTAGAGACCGTCGAGAGTGTCCGTCTGCTGGATGTAGACCCCGGCAAAGCGACGAACCGGACGGTGGTCACTTTTGTCGGCCCGCCGGATGAAGTATGCGAAGCGGCCTTCCGCGCGGCGAAGAAGGCCGCCGAAGTCATCGACATGCGCAGGCACAAGGGTGAACACCCTCGATTCGGGGCGATGGATGTCTGCCCGCTGGTTCCGGTGGCAGGGATCACCATGGAGGAGGTCGTTGAGTATGCGCGCAAACTGGGCAGGCGGCTCGGTGAAGAGCTGGGCATGACGGTGTATCTCTATGAATACGCAGCGACGAAGCCGGAGCGCAGGAACCTCGCGACCGTACGAGCAGGTGAGTACGAAGGGCTGGCCGACAAGCTGACGAAGCCGGAGTGGAAGCCGGATTTCGGTCCGGCGAAGTTCAATGAGAAAAGCGGGGCGACGGCTGTGGGCGCGCGGGATTTTCTCGTGGCCTACAACGTCAATCTCAATACCACAAGCACGCGGCGGGCCAATGCCATTGCGTATGACATACGTGAGAAGGGTCGGATCAAGACGGTCGACGGCACGCCCGGCGGCAAGCCGGTCCTTGACGAAGCGGGCAACAAAGTCTGGGAGCCGGGCACGCTGAAGTGCTGCAAGGCGATTGGATGGTACATCGAGGAGTTCGGCGTTGCGCAGATTTCGATCAACCTGACAAACCTGAGCGTGACGCCGATCCACGTGGCGTTCGATGAGTGTTGCCGAAGGGCGGAATCGCGCGGGGTGCGCGTGACCGGGAGCGAGATCGTCGGCATGGTGCCGCTGTCGGCCATGCTCGAGGCGGGGCGATACTTTCTGCGGAAGCAGCAGCGCAGCACGGGCGTGAGCGATCGCGAGCTGATCAAGATCGCGGTCAAGAGCATGGGGCTCAACGATCTCTATGAGTTCAAGCCCGAAGAGAAGATCATTGAGTACGCCATCGCGGACAGGTCGACGAAGCGGCTGGTCGATCTGGGCGTCGAAGGATTCGTCGAATTGACGGCGAGCGAGGCCCCGGCGCCGGGCGGCGGGAGCGTCTCGGCGCTGGTGGGTGCCCTAGGGGCGGCACTGGCGACGATGGTGGCGAACTTGTCGAGCCACAAGCGCGGCTGGGATGATCGGTGGGAGGAGTTTTCCGATTGGGCAGACAAGGGCAAGCAGCACTGGGCGCGGCTTATGCATCTGGTGGACGAAGACACCGCGGCGTTCAACGCGCTGATGGCGGCATTCGGATTGCCGCAGGGATCGGACGCCGAGAAGGCGCAGCGCAAGCAGGCGATTCAGTCCGCCACGAAGCAGGCCATCGAGGCCCCGCTGGCCGTCATGCGTGAAGCCCTTGCAAGCTTGGAGGTCATCCGGGCGATGGCCGAACAGGGCATGGAGGCCAGCGTGAGCGATGCAGGCGTAGCCGCGGCGTGCGCCCGCACTGCGGTCATCGGGGCGCATCTGAACGTGAGAATCAATGCGAAAGGGCTGGTGGATAAAGGTGCCGCGGAGGACTATCTGCGGCAGGCGCGGCAAATCGAGGATCAGACGGTTCGTGAGGAACGAGAGATACTTGAGATTGTATCCGGAAAGCTCTGACGAAATGCTCAGCCGGCGACGGTATCGTCGGACTCTTCATCATCTCCGTAGTCACCTTCCTCGCGCATCACTTCTTCGTCCGCATAGGTCCGGGTCGAGTGTTCCGTGCCCTCGGCGCTCTCCGCGCCTTCTTCGATGTAACCGATCACCCGGTTGATGGGCATGGTCACGCCGCCGTCCTCGGCGACCAGCATGGCCGCGCTGCCCAGAGCGTGAGGAATGACCTTCGACAACTCCGGGTCGGCTTCGACAAGGTCCTCATAGTTGACCCACTCATGGCCCAGTTTTCCGTTGCGTCGGATCACCTCACCGAGGTAAAAGCCGGCCGCCAGGGCAGTGTTCGTATAGACCTGCTCATCCATATCTGCGGACGCGGCATGCACCTGATCGAGATAACGATCCAGGGCGGCCAGACTCTCAAGGGAAAAATCGAGCGCCGAGCGGTCCAGCTCATCGGCCTGCGCGAGACCGCCCTCTACTTCGGCCTCACCGATGATGATCTCCATGAACGCGGGCACCAGCGCGACCAGATCGATTTGCATGGCGGATCCTCCGTCGCCGACGAGAGCGGTACGATTTCCTCTCGCGGACGATAGCCGACACAAAGCGGACTGTCCAAGCGAAAAACCAGACAGGTCGCTTGGCCGTTAAAATAATCACCGAATCATCGCGAGGTGGAGAGAAACTCGACGATGGCCGCGCCGAACATCGGCAGATCCGGCGGGCGGCGGCTGGTGATGTGGTGACGATCAATCACCACCGGCCGGTCTTCCCACGTCGCGCCGGCGTTGACCAGGTCGTCCTTGATGCCGGGTGTGCTGGTCATCGTCACGTCGCGCACAACTCCGGCGGAGATATTGATCCATGGACCATGACAGATCGAGGCGATGAGTTTGCCCGATTCGTTGAAGCGGCGAACGAGGGCAAGAATCTTTTCATTGCGCCGGAGCTTGTCCGGCATCCAGCCGCCGGGAATGACCACCCCCTCGAAATCATCGGCGCGCACCTCATCCACAGCCGCTTCGCTCACGCAGGGATAGCCGTTCTTGCCGACGTAGCGATGTCCGGCGGCTTCACCGGCGAGAAGGGTGGACGCGCCGGCTTCTTCGAGTCGCAGCTTGGGGTACCACAGTTCGAGGTCCTCGTAGTCATCGCCCACGAAGATCAGAATCCGCCTGCCGGAGAGTGTGGCCATGTCGGTGCTCCTGATAGCCGCGCCGTTTCATCCGGCGCTTTCGAGCGTGCGACGGATCGCATACACTTTCAAGCGTCGTCATGACAATTGACCACATCAGCGCTGTCACGTTTGCCGTCGCCGATATGGGCCGGGCCATTGTATTCTACGAGAAATGCGGCTTCGAGCGCTTGTACGGCGACGCCGAAGCGGAGTTCACCAGCTTTCGCGCCGGGAAGGGGTTCGTCAACCTCATCCTCACACGCGGCCACACGCCCAAGTGGTGGGGCCGGGCAATCTTTCGAGTGGACAGCGCCGACGAGCAGTACCGCCGATTGCTCACCGCGGGCCTTGTACCGGACTCACCACAGGATGCACCGTGGGGCGAGCGGTACTTCCACATCATCGACCCAGACGGACACGAATTGAGCTTCGCGGAGCTGATCGGGCAGAGCACCGGCGCAGGCGTACACTGAACTGTGATAACCCGCCGATCCAGGATTCAGCAGGCGCTCGGGCAGCCAGCGCGCGGTGAAACTTTTTCTGCGTCGACACCGTTCACGGGCCCAAGACGCGCCCGCCGTCGCGGGTGGCCCAGTCAGGGGCAACGTCGCCGGGTCCGGTTGTCGCCCCGGACTCACGATCGACGGTGCAGATGATTGAGCCGGTCGCCCGATCAATGAACCACACACGTCGGCCTGCCGAGTCAGCGCGGACCTCAACTTCCTTGTACTAATAATGATAATTGGATGGCCACGTCGGCACGGTTTGGTCCGCCACGGTGTAGTCCCCACGAGGTCGCGGACGGGGAACGATCTCAACGATGAGCTGCTCGCTACGTTGTTCTGGATTCAAGCCTTCCCGGTGCTTGGAAGATCGGTGGCAGAGCAGGACCGCGTAGTCCGCATCGAGGTTGGCTGCGTGCAGCGTCTTGTTCATGTGGCTGGAGGTGGATCCGGCGGAACAGCCGCCGACCAGGCAAGCGACTGCAAGTAGAAAAACCAGCGTTTGAAGACCGGTGGTGCGGCGCATGACTTCTCCTTTGATCCTGCATTTCCGGTATGACATCGCCCGGCTACGCTGCAGGGCCGTGTCGCGCTATTTTGACGGCGCCCCCCCTCATTGCGCCAATCATCTTTTCGAGTTTGAGAGAATTATTAGTCTCACGGGCTGTTCAGGCCCCTTCTGATTTCCAGGTTCTGAGACAGGTGACGGATCCTATGCACTCTGCTTGCGGATGATCATGTCGAAGTTCCGCACCATGGAGCGCAACAGGCCAATGCCGATCAGGCCGTAGATCGCTGCTGAACAGACCGCCGCGATGAAGGCGATGACGCGACATTGCCGCAGCGTATCCGCCGGGACGGCCACGCCGCGGTCCACCAGTGCCCGCGCCGGGTCGATCACCGTCCACAACGCGGTCAGCGGCGTCATCGGCCAGGTGGCGGCGGCCAGCGCCGGGTTGTCTCCGCTGCGAACGGCCCAGACACAACTCGTGGACATGATCACCGCCAGGATCACGATTCCCATGCTCGAGAATACCGCAGCGAGTGTCTTACGGCTCTTGATGGACGCTTGCAGCCCGATCATGCACGCGGCCGCCACAAACGTGATCAGCAGAATGGGCATCGACAGGAGCGATTCCCACGGGATAACGGTACCGTCCTTGCCCATTGAGGTGAAGATGACGACGAGCAGTACGCTCAGATAGGGCACGAGCAGCATGGGCCCGGCGGCGACGACCAGTCCCATGATCTTGCCGCGCAGGATCTGTCTGCTGGTCAGCGGTGTGCAGAGGATCAGTTCGAGTGTGTTGGATTCTTTTTCGCGCGTCATGCTCGTGGCAGCGGTCGTTGTGGCGATGAAGAGCGCGATTCCCAGCTCGATCGCACAGACTGTAAAGAGCCAGTCGCGCAGTTCGGCCGCGGTGATGGACCCGCTGCCGTAGAGTATCAGCAGGGTGACGGCGATGGCCAGGCCGATGGTCAGCACCGAGTAGCGGGCCATCGCGCCGCCGCCGGCCGCCGCCCCGGTGACAGACTCCCGCCAACTGATCGGGTTGTTGTACACATGCCGCGGCGCACGGGTCTGCTCACCGCGGCGACGGCTCAGTCGAAGCCAGCCGAACAGGCGAGTTCCCAGTGTCTGCTCTCCCTCCTTCGCGCCGCGCCGCACAAAAAAAAGACTCAGCACGATCAGCAGCAGCGATACCAGACAGGTGAGGGTGATGTAGCTGTAGTGCGGATAGGCCAGAAAGTATCGCCAGGGAAATCCGTAGTGGGCGACCGCGCCTTCGAGCGGGGCGGGCGTCTGACCGAGAACGACGTACAACGCCAGAAACGGATGAAACGCCGCCAGCCAGCTCATGCGGTCGCCTGTGTTGGGAGCGGCCGGAGACTCGGGCGGAGTGAGGCCGGACAGCGTGCCGAGGGCATAGACGACGATCAGGTACAGGGCAATGGCCAGATAGAAGGTAAAGATAGTGCGGCCGGTGCCGATCTTGATGACGCTGATGGCGATGGCCATCGAGCCGGTCAGCAGAGCGGTCGACGCCGCAAGAGAAATCGACAGGACAATCTCTTCACCGGTGACGCCACCGTACACCATCATGATGCAGAACAGGGGGATGCCGGCGACGAGGAGCATGAAAACGAAATACAGCCGGGAGAGCAGGGAGCCGAAGACGATCTGGGCGTTGGTCAGCGGCGTGGAGAGGAGGATGTTGAACGTCTGGGAGTCCTTCTCCTGGGTGATGGCGGCGGCGGTGAACAGCGGCGCGAGGACGCAGACCATGCCGAGCTGCACCTGACTGACGATGTTGAAGACCTGTGTGGCGTTCTTGGCGAGGTCGGCCAGGGAGCTGGTGCCGCTCTGCAGGATGACCACGCCGATCATGACGATGAAGGCGAGAATGCTCAGGTACGCGACGCGGATGTAGAAATGCTGGATGCGCCGCCCGCCGCCGTAGACGACGCGGACGAGGATCGGGTTGGCCGGCGCCAGCCGCCAGAACCAGAGCCCAAGATCGCGTACGAGTGATTGCATCGGCAGTGGTCAGTGGTAAGCGGTCGGTGGTTCGATGATGCCGCGCCCGTCGCACCGGGACAATCCGCCGGCTCCTCTAAACCACAATCCGCGATCCAGAATCCAGGATCTATTATCTGAAATCTCGCATCAGATCGGCGGTTGCTTCATTCCGCGATCGGCGAGCATTTTCCGCACGCTCTGCTGGGCCGCGGCCCGCTGGGACGAGTCCGGCAATTCGTCGATGCGCCGTTTGAATTCTTCATCGAGCTGCACAAGGGGCTGGCGCAACTTGTTGTATTCCTGATCCAGATTGAAGATCACCGGGCCCTCGCGAAAGTCCGCACCTGATATCCGTGCCAGACGGCGTGCGATTCGATTCCGCTTGATTTCAGACTCCCACTCGTTCGTCTTGATGGCCGCGGCTCGCTCACGGCACTGCTTGAGAACGGCTTCCGCGCTGGTCCGCTGCGCCTCGTCGAACTTGTAAAACTCCGCGGCCCGGTCAAGGTAATCTGCCCACTGATCGTCGATGCGGATCTCCCACTCTGACCAGCGCTCCACCTCCATCCGCGCCCGCCGATGCTGCGGGTGCTCATCGGGATTCGGCGGCGGCGCCTCGGCCTTCGCCGGGTCCTTGTCCGCCGGATCCCAGAAGGGATTCGCGTTCTCGCCGACTTTGCCTTCCTCCCAGCGCTTCATACGCGATTCGAAAATGGTCAGACCGGCCGCGGCCCCGGCCATGTCGCCGGTGAACTTCAGCCGCTGGCTGACGGTCAGTTTCTTACCGATCTCCGCGCCGCTTCGTGTGAAGAGGTCCTTCATTGCCGGGACGATCGGCTTGGCCATGACGGCGAACTGCTGCGCCGCGTCCGGCGTGAAGCGGCCGTCGTACTCGATCATCGTCGCCATCATGTATTCGATCAGTTCCTGATTCGTCTTCTCATTCTCGTGGGCGAATCGCATGATCTGGCGACTGATGATCCCGCGAATGTCCTCCGCCTGACGCTCGTCGAGGTCGTATCGGGAAATCATCTGCTCGACGAACTTGCCGCTCATGGCATTGGCCATCTTCGGTGTCAGGCGGATGCCCAGTTTCGTCGGGCGCATGTACTTGTCGTCATCCAGCGAATACGTCGCGTCGTCGTCCGTGTCGTAGCTGGCGGACGTTGACGTCTCCGGAACTTGGTACGCCGCCTGCGCCGCGGCAAGATCGATCGCTGCAAGCCCCCACCCTGCCGCCAGGGCCGTCATGCACAAACAAACGCGCCGGAAGGCACGCGGTAATTTCTGATTCTCACGACTCATTGGACAATCCCCTTGGTAAAGCGCATGAACGCGGTTTCCAGATTGACCTGTTCCTCGCGGATTTCGCGAATGGGTATCTTCGCCTCCAGCAGGGCCCGGGCGATGAAGGAGAAATCGTGCATCTCCCCCTTGAGCGAGACGAGCAGTCGGCCGTTGTCCGACTCCACCTGCTGTACGTGATCCAGCCGCCCGAGCACGGCCTCGGCCTGCGACTGGCCCGATGGAACAATCACTTCGACGCGGGTGCCGGTGCGCGTGCGGCGCACGATTTCCTCGATCGGACCGTGAAAGAGCAGTTCGCCGCGTTCGATGATGCCGACCGTGGTGCAGAGTTCCGCCAGCTCGTGCAGGATGTGCGAGCTGATGATGATCGTCTTGCCCATGCGGCGCAGCTCCTTGAGCAGCTCGCGCATCTCAATCCGCGCGCGGGGGTCCAGGCCGCTGGCCGGTTCATCGAGAAACAGCACCCGCGGGTCGTGCAGCAGGACGCGGGCCACGGAGAGCCGTTGCTTCATGCCGCGCGAGAGACTATCGACGAGGGCGTCGCGCTTGTAGGACAGGTCGGTCAGTTCGAGCACGTCGCCCACGACGCGCTTGCGCTGATCGCCGTTGATGTTGTATGCCGCGGCGAAGAACTCAAGATACTCCTGCACGACCATGTCTTCGTACGCGCCGAAAAAATCAGGAACGTAACCGATCAGCGGGCGGATCATCCGCGATTCATAGCCCACCGTATGACCGCAGACGCGGGCCTCGCCCCAGGTCGGCTGAAGCAGCGTCGCCAGAATACGGATCGTCGTCGTCTTCCCGGCGCCGTTCGGACCGATGTAACCGAAGCACTCGCCCTGCTCGATGTTCAGGTGCAGGCCGCTCAGGGCAACCAGCTTGCCGTAGCGCTTGGTCAGGTTGATCGTCTGAATGATCACGTCTTCGGCTCTTTCTCCGGGCGGACTTCAGAGGGCATCGTCGGTGTCCGGCCCCTGCGGGCGCTCCAGGGGCTCCACGGGAATTACGAACCGGTAGATTGTATTCGATCGGCTCGGCCTGAGCGGCCGCTGATTGACTTCGAGCACGGCCGGGGGCGGGGCGTCCGTACGGCCGATCAGCAGGGCCGTCCGCGGTGTTAACCGGTAGGTGCAGCCGAGTCTGCGGCCGTGCCCCCGACGAAAACTGGATCGCGTGTTCGGATCGTCCCGGATCAGATCGAAGGTCGAAAGCATCAGGATCGCCGTGTACTCATCGTTGCTCGAAAGGCGCGTGTGCGTTCCCTGAAACTGTCCGGTCAGCGGAATGACCGATTGCAGACTTCGCGACCACTCCTCGATCTTGTCAGATAGCCGCGGCAGCGTCCGCAACCGCGTGGAAGGATCTCCAAAAGGAACACCCTCTTTCGGCGTGTAGAGCAGGCGGTGGCGCAGTTGCAGATCTGAGAGGTCCGAGCCGGCGCCTTCGGCCGGCAAGTCACCGAGATAGAAACAGTTGGCCAGCACGTTCAATCGTTCACCCGCCACCTCTTCCGTCGTGACCAGCAGATAGCAGTCCACGAGGTCCGCGCCGAGCTGGTTTCGCAGGAAGCTGCCCGGGCCGAATTCGTAGCGCAATGTGCTGTCCGCATCCACCGGTCGCCGCAATACGAGCTTGCCTTCCAGCGTGCCGCTCAGGGGCCCTTGCCAATAACCTTGAAACTCCTTGAGCGTCGCTCGCACCGGTACATTTTCCATTCGTTCGCCCGAAAGCAGCATCTCGTAACTTGCCGCCGCGGCGAAACGAGAGTCCGCCAGATCCATTGACTCCGTCCCCGGCATCGGCTGAATCATGCCGTACCGCTGATCCGGTCCCGGTACGGCCTCGCCGATGGGCAGTCGAATGTCCAGTTGTGTATGGTTCGGTGTCTTGACGCCGAAGAGGCAGACGCCGTACGCAGCATCCTCCCCGGCGCGACCGTCGATCACGCTTGTCTGCCAGAGACTCTTGGTGATGCCACGAAGCATCCCAACCATGCCGGTGCCGACGACACTGCCGGCGATGGCCACCGCGCCGAAGGCGGTCCAGCAGTGATGAAGCCAGCCGCGCCGACGTAGATACCAGAAGCTGCCGAGCGTGGCGACAAAAGTGTATGCGGCGGCGAAGACGATTGCGAAGAGCAGAAACTTGGTCCCGACGCTCTCGAAGGAGATGGAGCTGCGGACCGACTGGAACAGGTCCGGCGGCGACATGAAATGCGAAGACCTTTCCTCGCGGACCGGCGGCAAGGCAAGCAGCCGCCGCGCGATCACCTGTTCGCAGGCGACGGATACGAACAGGTCATCTTTGATCTCGTCATCGGAGAAGGGCGCGCCATCCTCCGGCGGGACGGACAGGCGCTTTGGAGCAGGAAGAAGCTGCTTGAGCGAGGCGCCGATGAAGATCACCATGCCTCGGCCGACCATCCGGCGATGGCAGATCTGCGGGTTCGGACAGTTCGTGGGCATCGGAATACTGTCCGGCTTCGGCGTCATCAGGCAGCGCATGAACGCATTCCGGGCGTAATGCCGATTGAGCCGGCCCGAGTATGTGCTATCCTCGACAATGTCCAGAAACTCCTGGGCCTCGGTGCGTTCTTCCGCGCCGACGATGCGCACCGGCAGAATCTCCGCCAGCGGTGAATCCGCGAGCAGCCGCCAGTTCTTGCCACCGGATATCAGCAGGCGACCGCCACTGTCCACCCAGTCCATCAGCGCCTGGGTTTGAAGCGGTGAAAGGGTCGAGGGATCGGCATCGTCCCAGACGATCACATCGACGGCCTCCAATCCCTGCCAGCGCGAAGGCAACTCGCGCGGGGCCATCGCCCGTACGCGCCGCGGGTTGATGCGATCGCGCTGACTGCGCCGATACATGTCCAGCAACGTCAGGTGGGGCAGCTTGATCGGCGAGGACAGATCAACAATCAGCAGGTGATCCGACCGGAGCTCCGAAACCGTTGGCCCGGTCAGCTCGGCCACCTCCTGCCCTGTGTCGTCGTACACGCGGACCAGTTCATCCTCATCGTTGAAGAGCGAGACCTTGATCTCTGTGTCCGTGTGATAAGGGACAAAGTAGAGCTGATAAGGTCGCCAGTCACCGCCCGGCTCCAGGGCCACGGGCAGGATCGAGTTCACCACATCCCCGTCACGGTCGCGCGAGCTGACGCGGAGCTGTCCGCCAAACGGAGATGTCCCGCGATGACGCAGCTCGACCTCGACGAATGACCAGTTGCCCGTCCGCACGATCGGATCGCCGCCGGCAAAGAGTCCCACGCGAGTGATTCTGCCCTCGACCTGCGCCGCAGCGGGCAACGCCGCCGGCCAGATGGCAAATGCGCCTGCGATCAGAACCGGGATGATGCGAATTGGTTTCAGATGGCTCACCTGAATCTCTGTTGACCGCGGCGTGCGCGAGTACGGCCCAGGGAATGCTACGAATGTCGATTTCGGGAGGGTCGGTACGGCGGGATCGTCGTCCCGGCCCGGGTACCTCATTCTACCGAATTCTAGGGCTTCACGTCGCAGATGCAGACCATTTTTCCACAACCGGGGCAACCATTCCGGAACTTTTGCATGGCCTTTTCAAGATCGACGCCTTCGACGTTCGCCAGCGTCACCAGCCAGGCCAGGACATCGGCGAACTCGCCCTCTTTCTCCTCGTGACTGCCCTCGCGGATCGCCGCGGCCAGCTCACCGACCTCCTCCATCAGCCATAAGAACGTGCCTTCCGGCCCCCGCTTACGGTCCTTCGCGGAATACATGTCCTCGATCAGTTTCTGTAGTCCGCGAAGTTCCATCGCTGCTCCTTGCCGACTGCGCCGGTCCAGTGTCGTGTCCATGCCGCGAGACTATTGCCGCATTGCGTAGTCAGCCGCGCCAATGACGTTAGTCATATCAGTCTAATCGAATCCAGAACGACGCGGAACAAAGCACCGCAACGGCACGAATCGCTTTCTCTCGTTCGATCACCGCTCAATGGACTTCACGACCAGGGCGGCGTGGGCAACGCAGGTTGACCGTACTCCTATTGATCATTGAACCGGTCAAACACGAAGCGTCACCGTTTCACGGGGGCCTTCTCCGCCTTCTCCCGAAAGGTGCGAGAGCGATCACGATCGCCGGTCGCCTCATAGACGCGGCGCAGTCCGTCGTAGCCCACGGCTCGTTCCGGCCAGATGTCGCATACCGTCTGGTAGGCCCGCTCCGCGCCGCGATAATCCCGCGAGTGGAAGAGCGCCTCACCCAGTCCGACGTAGGTGGATCCATCGTAGGGATCGATATCCAGTGCCCGACGAAACCATTGCGCGGCTTCCGTCGGTCGTTTCCTGCTTAGGTGAATCTCCGCGATCTGCCGGGCGACGACCGGTTCGTCTTCCACCAGATGAAAGAGCCGCTCCAGTTCCCGGGCGCCTTCGTCCATTTTCTTCTGCAGAAGGTAGATTCCCGCCAATCGGCGATAGCTGTCCGGATCCTCAGGGAAACGTTCCCGGTAGCGCGTCAACCACGAAATGGCTTCCTCCCATTGCGACCACGACTGCTCGACAAAGCCGATGTACTTGATCGCCGTCGGGTTCTCCGGATCGAGCTTGATCAGCTTGCGCAGGTGGGGATTGGCCTCTTCGATCAGCTCCTGCCGCTCGGCTTCATCTTTCTCGCGGAGCATTCGACCGATCAGGATTCGACTGAGAACCTCCAGTGCCCGCGGCTGCTCTCCCTTTTCATCTTCCTCCAGCGATCGACGTGCGGCCGTCTCGGCCGTCTCGACATCACCCTCCAGCAGCAGTGCCTCGGCAAACTCCGCCCACAAAGCGGCATTGCTGCGATCGGCCTCCAGTTCCTTACGAATTTCATCCCGGCTGCGCAGCCGAGAGGTCGGCAGCCCCCACGCGTCAACCTGTTGCGTCGCCCACGCGCGGAATGCCCGGTCAAACTCCTCGGTCTCGATACCGAGCACTTTCCGGAAGGCCTCCGACTGCGAAAGGTTCTCGCGAAACGCCGCAAGAAAGTCGAGGATGATCTTCTCACCGTACTTCTCGACGGCATATTCGAACATCCACTCGCTCTGCATGTACGCCAGATTTCGATCGTCCGGCCGCCGGGGACGCATGAAGCCCCAATCGATCGACTGCAGCGTGAACAGTCGATCTTCCCGCACTGCCTGACACAAAAGCAGCTTGGTCTGCCACGAACGCGGTGCCGGCTCCTGTGAAACGGCCAGCCCCTCCGTCATCCAGTGCGGGATGCGATTGCCGGTGGCTTCCAGCGTCACCGTGTGTGCGAACTCGTGCCGCAGGACGGTTACCCAGTTGAAACGGCCGAACGGCGCCAGGCCGCGCGGCGCGACCATGGCGATGACCCGTCCGCTGCAGGCCCCGACCGTGGCGATGAAGGGCCGACCAGTGACCCGGACGGAAAACCCCATGTGATCCGGGAAAACCTGGATGATGGTCTTCTTCTTCGGGCGGGTGTCATAGGCCTTGCACACGTCTGCGTAGAATCGCTCCAGGGCCTCGGCCATGTAGGGGGCGATGACGCCTTCCGACGTGCGATCGAACTTGACAATAAAATGGTCGGTCTCGATCCGGTCGAAGCGATCGATTGAATCGAGCAGCTCCAGCACGTTGTGCGTCTTCGCGTCGAAGCTGTCCAGCGCGAAGGATGCCTCCAGCGTCTGACGGGCAAGCTCCTCCTCGCCGGCGTCCATGTAGACCTGTCCGAGCGCGGTGCGCGGCTCCGCCCAGTGCGGTGCAAGCTCGATCGCCTTTCGGAAGTGCGCTTCGGCTTCCTCATACTGTCGTGCCGCGGACAGCCAGGTGCCCAGGACATGGTGCAGAACCGCCGGTCGCGGATTGAGCGCCTCGATTCGCCGGATCGTCTGCTTCGCCTCCTCCTCCATGCGGAGGCGCGTCTGCGCCGCCGCGATCCGCGCGAGGGTGTCGATCGAGTTTGGATTGGTCTTCAGGGCTTCGTGCGCCGCCTGCAACGCTTCCTCGTAACGCCGCTCGGTCAGTTTCAGATCGACCTGCAGCAACCGCGCGGCCACGCTGCCCGGGTTGATCTTCAGCGCCGAGGCAATCCGCTCGTCCGTCCCCTCAAAGTCCCATGACTCCAGCGCGATCTGACCGAGACCGACGTGTGCCGCGGCGCAATTCGGGTTCTGTTCGAGGACCGCCTCGAAATCGCCGCGGGCCTCGTTCAGGTTGTGCTTGTCGAGCAGCAGCCGGGCTGCCGCCAGCCGCGCCGGCCAGTAGGCCGAGTCTACGAACTCGAATGCCTCCTGATAGACCTCGGTCAACACGTGTCGCGTGCGTCGCACGATATCCCGATGCCGGGTCAGCACGCTGTATCGATAAAAACCTCTGCCCAGCCAGGTCAGGTCTTCGGCCTTCTCCGGCAGCGGCTCTCCCGTCATCTGTTCGTCGAAGTAACGATAAACTTCGAGGGCACGATCGGTTTGACCGGTCAGCTCATAGACCTCGGCCAGTTGAAGCCGGCCGCGAAGCGATGTCTCATCCAGGTCAATGGCCCGGCGATTGCGTTCGATCGCTTCCTCGTATTCACCGATTTCGGCGAGCAGCGCCGCCAGCACGATATGGAAGGCCGACGCACGAGACGTAGCGGATCGTTCAATCTGCTCCAGCTTGCGCAGGCGCTCGATACCCGGCTGATAGTCGCCGATCTGCAAATCCACTTCTGCGCGCTCGATGGCCGCGCGGAGGGCCTGCCCGGGCGTTGAGGCCAGTTCCTCATACATGGCGATCGCCGCGGCGTATTCACCGGCCAGTGCCAGCGATCGGGCATTCCGAAATGAAGTGGCTCGTGCGGCTGTCGTCGGCTGAACCGGCGCCGTCGTGACGATCTTCTCATCGGAGCGTGCAGCCGGCTGACACGCGATCAGAAGCGTCGCTGCGACCGCTGCGATGCGTCGCCGAAGGGTGGTCGTCGGATGTTTCTGATCCACCGCCCTCAGCCCTCCGGAAACGCACGCTGCGACAGCCGGCCGTATTCGTCGATCAGCGCATACTGGTACAGAATCAGAAAACCGTTGATCAGGATGGCGGTAAAGGCCGCGACAAGGTGGGCCTCAGCCGGCAGATGGATGCCGATCGCCGCCCCCAGGGTCACCGTCATCAGAATCGCGAAGATGCCGACCATCGAGAGGCGCAGGCCACGCGACTTGAGCGCGACGACCTGCTCGTGGAAAGTGACATCAAGCCCGTCGGAAAGCGCCGCCTGACGAACGATCTTCTCCTGAACGACGAAGTACATGTACGTCACGATATGCACGAAGCAGGCAAACAGCGACGAGAGCACTCCCAACAGGAAGTGACGCTCAAACCCTTCTGCACCCTGTACCTGCAACCCGAAAAGGGCGGTCAGCCCCATCAGGGCCAGGTTCGTCAGCGCCAGAAGCAGATAACTCGCCTTCATACCTTCATAACTTCAGACGACCGACTCCACGAGACGCAACTCCTTGTCTTGCCCGGCTTCAGCAGGCATTGGAGCACCATTTCGTCCGGCCTTCCAGCCGGGCCGGTGGGGAGAATTTCCCAACCCCTCCGTGCGCAACCGACTGGCCTCGTATGACCTGCCCCCATGACTGCCATCCGCAGGCAGCGGTCACAAGGCCGACTCGGGGCCTCCGATAACTCCCGAAATATTGTCATTTGGCGGGCGGACTGCGTATACTACGCAGAGTAGCTCGCCGGAGGTTTCACGATCGGCGCTCGCACAAGCAACCGATGAAGACCGTGGAATTCGCTCCGCAGGAGGGGACTATCGTGCGCATCCGTCAGTGTCTGTGGCTCTGCCTCATGACCATTGTCGTGGGGTGTAACATCTTCCCCAGCTTCGTGATCACACCGCCTGCTCCGAACATGTCAACGGTCGTCGGCGGTCTTTCGAACACAGATCCCTTCTTCGGCACCTACCGTCTGGCAAACGCACCCAACGTGGTGGTCGGCGATTTCCTTCTCGGAAGCTGCGGCTGCGGCGATTGGCGCGTGCTCTTCCGTCCGACCGACGGCGGCCCGCAGGTGCAATTCCCGGTGCAGTTCTATACAAACGGAGAGTATTCCCCCTTCGGCGATGTGCTCGTCCACGGCTCGACCGACTACAACGTCGCCGGCGGCATGGCCCATCAGGACGAAGGATTCTTCGAGGGAAAGGCCGAGTTGGCCCTGGCGCGCTACACCATGTCCGGCAATCGCGGCGATGCCCACCTGCTGGCCGTCGACGCCTGCGGCATGTGCCACATCGGCGAAGACTCCATCTGGCCGCTGCCGCCGACGCACCCGCAAAAATACAAGACCAATCCGCGCGTCTGCTTCGAGTGCCACAGTGCCAACGGCCAGTAGCGGCCGAGTTTCGTCTTTCACGCCGACAAATCCGCCTCCGCGCCTCTCTCGTGGCGCAGGTCGCGTCTCTGACTTGGCGCAGACCGTGACTTGCCCGAAGATGCCTTCCACCCACAGCCGACGGGATGCCCGTTTCGGTTGATGTGTGACTCCCTGTTCGAAGTCCTGGGTATCGTGATTAAATGCGTAAGATTCCCCCGAGAATACTGCTCGCCAAAGTCGGGCTCGACGGCCACGACCGCGGGGTCAAAGTCCTCGCCCGCGGCCTGCGCGACGCCGGCATGGAAGTGATCTATACAGGCCTCTGGCAGACACCGGCGGCTTCAGCAAAGGCCGCTCGCGAGGAGGATGTGGACATTCTGGGCGTGAGCTTTCACAGTGCCGCTCATATGACACTCGTTCCCGCCATCATGGAGGAACTCAAGGCCTGCGGCCGGCCGGACATGCCCGTGGTCATCGGCGGCATCATCCCGCCGGACGACGTTCAGGCCATGAAGGACGCCGGTTGCGCCGCCGTTCTGGAGACCGAGGCCTCCATGGATTCCATCGTCGGCGTGCTCGCAGGCCTGGCTGAGCAATCGCGGCGCCGCCGGGCCGGCCAGCTACAGTCCGGCGAGCTGAATGCCTGGATTGCCGCCGCCCAGCAGGGTGATCGGACCGCGCTGGGGCGACTGCTGACCTGGATTGAAAACGATGCCGCCCCTGAAGAGGTCGCCGCCAAACTGGGGGGACAGACCGATGGCACCCTCATCGTCGGTATGACAGGCCCGCCCGGCGTCGGAAAGAGCACCCTCATCGGTCGCTTGCTCCGCGAGTTTCGCAGTCGCGACAAGCAGGTCGCCGTTGTCGCCGTGGATCCGGCCAGCCCGCTCACCGGCGGCGCCCTGCTGGGTGACCGCGCCCGGATGACGCAAAACGCCGGCGACCCCGGCGTGTTCCTGCGATCGTCCGCGAGCCGCGGCCAGCTTGGCGGCCTCGCGCCTTCCACCACCGCCATGGTCCAGGCCATCCGACGCTGCAAGGTCGATGTCGTCTTCATCGAGACCGTCGGCGCAGGGCAGAACGACGTGAGTGTCTACGGCCTGGCCAGCCCGCTGGTCCTGCTGATGATGCCCGGCGCCGGCGACGAACTGCAGCTCGAAAAGGCCGGCATCACCGAAGTGGCGGATATCTTCGTGATCAACAAGGCCGACCTGCCCGGTGCGGGCCGGCTTGAAGCCCAGATTCGCGAAACCCTCGGCTCCGGTCGCCCCGTCGTGCAGACGGTGGCCAGCCACGGCCAGGGCATCAGTGAACTGGCGGATATCATTCTGGCACATGTGCCGAAGCCGAGCCGGTAGGTGTACTGCGCGTAGATAATCGTTCAGCTGTAAATCCGAAGGGAAGCGCGAGCGTTTCCCGCCAAATGTCCGAGGTGCCAGATGAAGATCCTCACCCTCGTCAAATGTGTGCCCGAGTCAACCGCGAACATTCGCGTCAAGCCCGACGGCAGCGGCATTGAAACCGCAGGCGTCAAGTTCGTGATGAACCCGTTCTGCGAGTTCGCCGTGGAGGCCGCCCTGCAGTTCAAGGAGAAGAACGCCGCCGCCAAGGCCGAGATCACCGCTCTGACCGTCGGCCCGGCCGCGCATGTCGACGTGCTTCGCACCGCCTTCGCCATGGGCGTCGACCACGCGATTCACGTCTGTGACGACGCACTCGGCAACATCGACGAACTGGCCGCCGCAAGAATCATCGCCGCAGCAGTAAAAGACGCCGGCTTCGAGCTCATCTTCTCCGGCAAGCACGCCATCGACTACGACAGCGGCCAGGTCGGCCCGGCGCTCGCCGAGTGCCTCGGCTGGCCGCACGTCGGCGCGATCACCACGCTCGACTGGGCCGGCGATTTCAAATCCTGCACCGTGCGCCGACGTATCGAAGGGGCCGATGAAGTAGTCGAACTCAGATTGCCGGCTCTGCTCACCGTCGATAAGGGCCTCGTCGAGCCGAGATACCCGTCGCTGCCCGGTCTGATGAAGGCCAAGAAGCGACCGGTGGATACAAAGAAGCTATCCGACCTGGGCCTCTCTGCCGCCGACTTCGCCAAAGAGTCGCTGGGCACCTGGATGGGCGAGTTTGCACCACCGCCGCCGCGGCCGCCGGGCCGCAAGCTCGAAGGCGAGCCCGCAGATATGGCGAAAGAACTGGTTCGCATTCTTCGCGAAGAGGTGAAGGCGATCTGACGTCCCCATCGTCCCAGCAAGGCGACACGACAGCGCAGGTGGACGCGCCCGCGTCGTCACGCGATGTATCGTCGCGCCGTCGCCGTTTCTTCTTTACGATCGTCACCCTGCTGCTCGCAACCACCGCAACCCTCATCTTCGGCGATTTCTTTCTCTACTGGTGGGACGCGCGCCGTGTCAGCGGTCGCCCGGCGCCGCCGATACCGTGGACGCGCCTGTCCGACCCCCCGATCAATGACGACACGCCCGGCGGCATGCGCCTCAAACGCTTCCTCGACTGTGAGATCGTCGACCCGGCAAGCGGTCGCGTGGTGAAGTTCCGAACCAACGCCCTGGGCTATCGCGATCGTCCCGTGCTGCCGCGCGAGCCCGGTGAGTTTCGCATCCTCGTCCTGGGCGATTCGATCACCCTGTCGGCCTACACCGAAGAAGAAGAAACGTATGTGCGGCAACTCGAGCATCTCCTCGCCAAGTCCCTCACCGGGATCCGCACCATCAACGCCGGCATGCGCGGGGCGTGCCTTCGTGAGTACCTGCTGATCCTGACGGAGACGGGCCTGCTCACGCAGCCCGATATGGTGTTGGTCGGTTTGTATCTGAACGACGCCAAACGCTCGCGCACGTTCCCGTTGCCGGAGGGGCTTGCCGCCTACAGCGCGATCGCCCGCCGCTTACAGGAGCTGAGTCTGGTCAACGAACTTTCGGACGAATCCCGTGAGCGATGGGAACGCTACGCCGGAAAACCCTTCCCCACCAAGTCTTTCCCCGAGGAGGCCTGGCGTACCGATCGTGAGGCGTTCGAGGCGCTGATCGCCGCGGCAGCGGTGGACTGGGGCTTTGCGTGGTTTCCCGCCGCATGGGAAGAAATGCGACCGGACATGCAGCTCATCCGGGAGTTGACGGACAAGTACGGCATCCGGCTAGCCGTGGCCCTGTTTCCTTCCACCTACCAGGTCGAGGCAATGTTTCTGGACACCACGCCGCAGGAGATGTTCGACAAGATGATGAAGGAGATGAAACTGCCGTACCTCGACCTGCTGCCCATCCTCCGCGCCGCCTACCGGGAACGCGGCCATTCCCTGGCCTACGACAACTGCCACCTGACGCCGGAAGGCAACGCCGTCGTCGCCGATGCCCTGGCCGAGTTTCTCCGCCCGCTGATCAAAGAAGCGAACTCATCCGCGCCCTGACCGCTGTCAGATCATCACCCGCTTGTTGTAGATCCACCACTCGATCAGCAGGATGCACAGGCCCGCCATGACGGCGTACGGCCAGAGCGGCCGATTGATCTTTGTCTCGGCCAGCACGGATTCGACCGCCTCGGTCCCCACGGTGAACGACTCGTTCGGCGCGATCGAGGACTCGATCGGGTCCAGCAGGTTCGCGGCGAAGACTTCCTTCGTTCGAGCCGGGTCGTCGAACTGAACACGGTACACACCGGCCTCGCGCGTTCGTGCATACGAAAGCAGCCCGCCGGCGCGAACCGGTTCCTCGTCGATGCTCCCGTCGGGCCGCTCGATCTTCACCTTTTTCGCGTCGGCCGGGACATTCATCGTGAATGTGTCGCCCGGTCGCATCATCCGTCGTGCCTCCAGCAGGCCGCCCGACGCCAGATACCCGAGGGCATTTTGCAGAAACATCGGGAAGGCCTCTTTCAGCGTGAAGTTGGAATCGAGCAGATCGAAGGAAGCGATTACATAGCGATGACCCGGGTCGGTCAGCATGGCCATCGCCACGGTGTCGGGCCCTTCCAGCAGACTGACGGCATGCTTGGGCAGTTGGAGCGCCCGCCATCGAGCGATGAACACGCCTTCGTAGGCCACGTGCCGCATGAGTGGATGATCCTGCCGGGCGAAGATGATCGGGTCACCGGCCACTTCGTCGCCGATGGAAACGTCATCGATCTTCGGCACGCCGCCGAAGAAGAGATAGTTGCCCGGCGGCAGGCGATTGGTGTCATGATCGTCAAGAACGACCAGGTCATAGGCGCTTCGGCCGCCGAGGATCAGCTTATCGTCCGCCGCCTTTTCATATTCTTCGCGCCCCATGGTCTGGTATTCACGAACGTCGAAGGACTCGACCATCGCCTTACGCAGGACGCGCTGGATCGGCGCACGATCGCACACCGCCAGTACGCGAAGTTCCCTCGGCGGATCCACCGGCGCCCAGACCACGTTGTCCACGGCGAAGGCATCCTCGCGATGGAGGCGCACCTCAATCACGCCGCCGGCCTCATGCTGAAATTCAAAAATCACGTTTTGTGCGGAGGGCAGCCCTGCATCCGCCGGGCCCGTCGTCGTCGGAGGAGCAGCCGCTCCAAGTTGGACCTCGCGGATCGAACCGGCGCCAGGCAACCGGCGGCCGTCGAGCAGGATGGACAGGTCGGTCTTCACCGGCACGGGTCCGAAGTTTTCCACCCGGACGAAGACGGCCAGAGAGCCCGGCCGCTCAAAATCGCGTCGGACATCGAACGCTGTGATGCCGACGTTGTCCGACTCGGCACCGACGCGGAAGTAACGAAGCTGCCCGCGTGTAATGAATTGCTGATCCGTGTCGCCGATGCGACCGTCGCTGAACAGTTCGATGTCGGCGATTCCCTGGGTGGCCCCTTCCGGAACGGTGGACCCCTCCACGCCCGGGATATCAATGAGATTGCTGGAGTAGGCGATCGCCAGCGGCAGGGCTTCACCGATTCGTCCCGGCTCGTCGGTCGGCTCGAGGTCGCGGATCAGGCGCTCGAGTCGACGCTTATCATCGGTGAAGGTGGAAACGACCGACGGCGTAGCCCCGAATCCGATCACCATGGTGTTCGAATTGTCCGGCAACGCCTGGACGAACTGCGCGGCGGCTTCCTGGGCGTGTTCGAGTCGCGTGCGGCCGTCGCGCTCCACCGTCTTCATCGAAGCAGAGCGATCCAGCAGGATGACGATGTTCTTCTCCGGCCGGCGCATGAAGTTGGCCACCGGTTCAGACAATCCCATCAGTACGGACGCCAGCAGCAGCAACTGAAGCAGCAGCAGCAGGTTTCGCCGCAACTTCTGAAACGGTGCATTGACCTGCAGGTCCTGCACCGCTTTCTTCCAGAGATACGTGGAAGACACCTTCCGCTCCTGCCGCCGCAGCTTCAGAAAGTAAAGAAGCAGCAGCAGCGGAATGACAATGCCCGCGAAGAAGAGACCGGTCTTCCACGATAATAACGTCATCGCACCAGCCCTCGGGCCCGCAGGTACGTCAGCACAAGCGCCTCGAACGGGTGCGTCGTTGATGTAAGCAGATAGTTGATCCCGCGACGATTGCAGTAATCGCGGATGGACTCACAGTAGGCCTGCAGATTGGACTTGTACCGGTCGAGCAGCATCTTGCTGATCGTCACCTCGGCCACGTCGCCATCCTCGCAGTCCACCAGCTTCAGATCGCCCGCCAAGTCCGGTTCCATCTCCTGCGGGCTGAGCACTTGCAACACATAGACGTCCATCTGCCGCCCGATCAGATAGGGCAATCCTTCAAGAAAGCCGCTTTTGTCGAGCAGATCGGATACGACGAGGCAGACGCCCTTTTGCGTATGGCGAAGTGCGAACTGTCTGGCCGCTGCCGCAAACCGGCTACCGCCCCCGACCGGCGCCTCCTCAAGAAACGAAAGCAGTTGGGGCAGCACGCGTCGACTCCGAAGTCCGCTCCGCGTGGAGACCACGCTGTCTGCATAGGCGTAAAGATTCACCCGGTCGTAGTTGCACAGCCCGATGTACGCAACCGCCGCGGCGACGCGCTTCGCATAACGTGCTTTCGACGGTTCGCCGTTGTCCATCGAGCCGGAGACATCCAGCAGAATCGAGACGTTCAGTTCCTCCTCTTCCAGAAAGAGCTTGAGAAACAGCCGGTCCAGTCGGGCATAGATGTTCCAATCCACATGGCGGATGTCGTCCCCTGGAACATAATTGCGATAATCCGCGAATTCGGCCGATTCGCCCTTCCGCTTGGACTGCCGCTCGCCCTTGTTCCGCGCTGCGTGAATCTTGCGGGAGATGATCTCAAGCTGCTCGAGCCGGGCAAGAAAGTCCGCGTCCAGCAGCGGCTGTGCCGCGCCGCGGGACATGGAAAGGGTGCTCGGGGTTTGAGTCATGGGAATGCCCGGGTGTCTGCCGAATTATACCCGGCAGGCCGTCGCGAGCATAGTCGCCCGTTGCGGCTTGAAGCGACGCGCCATGAATGATTACAATACCAGTGGCGTGTCGGTATCGCAGCAGGCACGCTGCTACGAGAATCTTCTCTATGACCGATCAGGCCACCACTCCTGTTGCAACGCCGAAGAACAACACGGCGGTCCTGCCGGCCCGTCCGAAGCTCCGCCAGCTACCGCCTTTCAAGGTCATCCTGCACAACGACGACACCAATACCATGGAGCATGTCGTCGAGACCATCCTCATGCTCACACCCCTCGGGCAGCAGGAGGCCATCCTGCGGATGCTCGAGGCCCACGAGACCGGCTGCTCTCTGCTGCTGGTCACGCACAAGGAACGCGCCGAGCTGTACGCCGAGCAGTTCCTCACTCGCCAGATCATGGTGACCATCGAGGCCGACGAGTAACAGACGCTTACCCGATACGCTGCTATCCCGGTCGCGTCAGGCCGCCTGCAGCGACAAACCCCGTGCACCAGGCCCATTGAAAGTTGAAGCCGCCGAGCCGGCCTTCCACATCGAGTATTTCGCCAACCAGATACAAGCCCGGACACACGCGGGATTCCATCGTCGCCGCGTTGACTTCCGTCAGAGGCACACCGCCTGCCGTTACTTCTGCATGCGCATACCCGCGGCTGTCCATGATCGGCATCGGCCACTCCAGGAGTCCTCGCACCAGTCGTCGTCGGTCATCGCGCGTCAGGTGCGCCATCTGAACTCGCTCGCTGATTCTCAACTGCTTCAGCATCGCCGTCGCCACGCGCGCCGGTAGCATTGTTGACAACACCGTGTGGAGAAGTGCCCTCGGCTGCGCGCCGGCCTTCGCCACCAGCCCGGCTTCTGCCGTCTCGAACGATTCGCCCGGAAGGAAGCTGGCCGACATGCTGACACCGCCCTGTTCCAGTCCAGCCCGATGCCAGTGCCGCGAGGCATCCAGCGCCGCCGGTCCGCTGATGCCGAAGTGCGTCCAGAGCATCGGCCCTCGTATCCGCACGGCCTTCCCCTCAGCCGGCCGGATCGTCAGTTCCACTTCATGCGCAATCCCGGAAAGCGCCGTGTGGAAGTCACCGTCAAGAATCAACGGCGCCAATGCCGGTGTCGTGGGCGTCAGCGTGTGACCAAGCGACGAGGCCAATTGGTATCCCGTTCCATCGCTGCCCGTCTTGGGGTATGACAACCCGCCGGTGGCCAGCACGACTTTCTGTGCGGCGAGTGCTTCACCCCCGACTGACAAACGAAAGCCCTCGTTACATCGTTCGATGGCCGTGACCCGTCGGCCGCAACGGATTTCGATGCCGAGTCGTCGCGCCTCGCCCAGCAGGGCATCGAGCACGGTGCGCGCGCGATTCGTATCCGGAAACAGCTTGCCGTACTCCTCCTCGTGGAGCGAGACACCGATTTCGCGGAAGAACGTGATCGTTGCCTCCACCGGCAAGGCAGCAAGAATCCGTCGGACGAGATGAACATTGCCGCCGCAGTAATCGTCCGCCGAGATGATCCGATTGGTAACGTTGCATCGACCGCCGCCGCTGATCAATATCTTCGCGCCGAGCTTCGCCGCACCGTCGAGGGCAACGATCCGCAGCGAAGGATCGCGCCGGGCGGCGAAGATCCCCGTCGCCAGGCCCGCGGCGCCCGCGCCGACGATGGCGATATCTACCGGCGATGAGCGGTCGATCGGTTGCATGATCCGATTGTACGGCAGGAAGGCGCGTACAGGCGTGCATCGGCCGCACGGCGCAAACGAAATCAGTGGGAAGGAATCGCCGCGCCGATCTGCTGAGTCGGCGGCGTGATGGGTCGATCGGCGACCTTGCGGATGTTCAGACCGCCGGCCGCATCGAGATGGACCTGCCAGCTCTGCCCCGGTTTGACCGGCACGGATGGCGCCTCGATCTGCGCGACGCGCACGCCGTATTCCTCGCAGGTCTTCGGGTCATCGATGAAATCCCAGAAGCGGGCCCAGAGGATTCCGCCCATCGGGTCCGCCTGCCGCGCCTTTTCAGAAAGCGGATTCGCGTTTTCCGGCAGCGGATAGCCCGTCACCGGTTCCTGCTGATCGCCGAAGATGCGACGGAACATGACCATGCTCGCGGCGCGCCCCGGCTCGCCCCGGCCCACGCGCTCATGATCAAACTTGATGACCAGCCCCTCGAAGTACACCGCGGAACCAAAGACCTCAACCATCTGCGGCGCGCCGAGCAGGCCGTCCTCGGTGATCTCCTGCCAGCGAAGCATCGTGCTGAAGCGGCCGGGTGCGATCTTCTGCTGATCAAGAATGTCCACCTGCGCAACGCGGCGCGAGGCGCTGAGCCGCTGGGCATACTCAACCAGCCGCGTGCGTTCCTCCTCGAGCTGTCCGATCCGCGATTTGAGCTGACTGACCTCGTAACTGCCCATGCGCAGGGCCACCAGCGCGGCAGCACCGCCGAAGATCGCGACCGTGACGTAATGGCGAGTCGTCTTGAGCATGGGCCTCACTCGTCGTTCAACACCTGTGGCCTGCCATACTGTATATACGATGATCGCCCATTGCCCGGATCGGCTTGATCCCCGATCGCTAATCGCTGTGCCGACATGCGGTTCGCATCAACCGCATTGGCCTTGCAGGGGCCACAGAGTCGGCTGTGTACATGAGGTCCGTTATCGGGCCTCGGCCATCAGCGATTCGAGAAGGGAGCGGACCGTCTGATCGAGCACCGGGTGTGCGAGGTCCGGCGCGATTTCGGCAAGTGGCTCCAGCACAAAGCGGCGTTCATGCATCAACGGATGAGGGATCATCAGCTCCGGCGTCGAACGAATCTCGTTACCAAAAATGAGAATGTCCAGGTCGATTGTTCGCGGACCCCATGCGACGGTTCGCTTGCGACCGAGCGTCTCTTCGATCTGGCGCGACAAAGCCAGCAGCCGTTCCGGCGTCAGCCGAGTCCGCAAATGGGCGGCCGCGTTGAGATACTTCGGCTGGTCGTCCGGGCCGCCGACGGGCTCGGTCTCATAGAGCGTTGAGACGCTTGCCACCTCGATGTCCCGCGTCGTCTCCAGCGCATTGAGCGCGGCGGCGATGTTCTTCTCACGACGACCCAGGTTGGAGCCGAGTCCGATGTAGACATCCTGCAGCGCCCCCGCGTTCCGCGACTTCGCTTGATGGCGTTCTGTTGCTTTGGCGTTTTGGCGTTTCATGACCACTTGAGCTTCGCCAGCCGGCTTTCGGCCGAGGCGATCCGATCCCGCTCCACCGTCAACGCGAATCGAACGTAGCCGTCGCCGTGTTTGCCGAAGCCGATCCCCGGGATCGCCACGATCGCCGCCTCTTCGAGCAGCTTCGTCGAACAATCCATCGAGCTGTATCCTTCCGGGCAGCGCGCCCAGACGAAGAACGTCGCCCGCGGCAGCTCGACGCGAAAGCCGTACTTATTCAACATCGGCACGAGCAGGTCGCGGCGCTCCTTGTAGATCTGTCGAATTTCGGCAACCTCCGGCCGTTCAACGCCCTGCAGCGCCGCAATCGCCGCGTGTTGCACGGCCCCGAAGACGCCGGAGTCCACGTTGCCCTTGACCTTCGCCAGGGCCGCCAGCACATCCGGCTGCCCCACGGCGAATGCCACGCGCCAGCCGGTCATGTTGAAAGTCTTGGACAGGGAGTGCATCTCAATGGCCACGTCCTTCGCACCGGGAATCTCCATGATCGAATGCGGCCGATCTGCGTCGTCGAAATAGGTCTCGGTGTACGGCGCGTCAGAGCAGATCACGAAATCATGCTTCTTCGACAGACGCACGCACTTCTCGTAGAACTCAAGCGGAGCGACCGCGCCGGTCGGATTGTTCGGATAGTTCAGGAACATCAGCGCCGTCTTGTCGAGTACGCCGGCGGGTATTGCCTCGATATCCGGCAGGAAGCCGCGCTCATTGCAGAGCGGCATCTCGTATGGCACGCCGCCGGCAAAGAGCGTCGCCGCGTTATAGACCGGGTAGCCCGGCGTCGGGATCAGCCCGACCTGCCCGGGGTTGATGACCGCCAGCGGCAGATGCCCGAGCCCCTCTTTGCTGCCGATCAGAGCAATGATCTCCTTCTGTGGATCGATCGCCACGCCGAAGCGCTTCTTGAAAAAGGCCGCAGCGACCTCGCGATACTCCGGCACGCCGGTGTCGAACGGGTAGCGATGATTCTTCGGGTCGTAGATCGCCTCGGCCATGCGGTCGATGATGAACTTCGGCGTGGGTCGATCGGGATCTCCGACGCCGAAATCGATCACATCCTTGCCGGCGGCGAGGGCCGCGCGCTTTTTGCGGTCGATATCGATGAACAGATACGGCGGCAGCAGATCAAGCCGCGCAGTGCGTTGAAAAGGCATGAAACAAACTCCGATTCGCTACTGACAACGATCGTGCGGCGTGAATTGTACGGATCGCTTCAATCCATCGTCAACGCAACGATCGCATGCGTGGTGACCGGCGCCGTCACCGGCCGAGGAGTGCGAAAAAAGTTTCCCCATCAGGTGCATCCTACGGCAGTTCAAATTCCACCTCCCGCCCCATCGCCGGTATGGATAATCGGATGCGCTTCTCTGTCCGTGGCGGACAGGCAACGTACTCAAAAAGCTGTAACGCAACGCCATCCCACGCCGGATCGCCGCAGGCCATCGGCCAGCTCCCGATCTGTGCGAAGCGATCGTCGCTCGTCAGAAGCTCACGGAGCATCTTTCGCGGCGGCGGGTCGGCGTCTGCGTACGGCGTTCTCGGATAGGCCGACTCGATCACGATAAAACGCACACCATAACGATTCAGCAGCGCGACGATGTCCTGAGGTGCCTCGACGAACTGCTGATAGTCGTATTTCTCCCTCGCCGCTCGTGCATAGAGAAACTTGCTCGCCCGAAGCGGAATGATCCGCTCGCGGGCCTCCGCATTCTGATAAACATCGAAGATGAACTGCCCGTCGCGCAAGGCATCAACCAGCACGAGGTCGGCGTCGGATCGCCTGGCCAGCTCAGAGACTGCGCCGGCATGCGTCGGCAGATGCCCCGTGAAGTGCCGGCGCGAGAGCACCAGCTGCACGACGACGAGTGCGGCAAGCAGTGTCATCCGCGGCGCATCGGTCTTCCAGCTTATCGCACGGTAGACATCATCCGCGGCCGCGAGCATGAACCGTGCACTTGCAAATGCCAGCGGCGGAATGGAAAAGAACAGATAGCGCGGCTCCTTCGCGGCGATGCTGAGCGAAAAGACCATCCACGCGACAAACCAGATGAGCAGCAGCCCGCGCGGCCCGCGATCCGGCCGCCACGCGAGCGTCAGCAGGCCCAGCAGTGCGACCGGCAGCAATGGCCAGCCAAGGATCTCCGCCGGCCAGTGCAACATGCCTGACAGGTCGAAGGAGGGTCGCAGGAGCTGCGAAGGCAATGCCGTGTAGGAATGAGTTATCAGGATGTACGCACCGATGATGCTGGCGGCCCCCGCAATGCTCGCCAGCAGCGACGGCCGCAGCAGAAAGCGCCGCCGATCCGCCTGCATCATCGCATGCAGCGCAAGCACCGGCAGGATGATCCCCGCCGTCTGCTTGGTCATGAACGCCATCACGATGGCCGCACCAAGCAGAACATCCCATCGAGCGCGCCGCGTGTCGCGCGCCGATTGATAACAGTACACGGCCACGAGCATCCAGAACGTCGCCGGCCATTCCAGCATGATGTCGTTGGCCCACAGGAGCCCGTGCGGACACGTCGCCAGCAGCAGCGCCGCGAACAACCCCGTCGGCCGATCGAACCATCGCCGGCCGAGCAGATACATGAGCAGGCACGCGCCGACGGCAAAGAGCAGCACGGTCAATCGTGCTGACACGATGTTGACACCAAGAAGGGCGAACATCGCCGCCTCCGCGACCGCGAACCCCGGCGGGTAATAGACGACGATCCCCAGCGCCGGATAACGCAGGTAAAACTGCTCCGCCCACGCGCGCGGTGCGTCGATCGGCCACTGGCGTATGAACTCATAGACAAAGATGCCGTCGAAGACGTGATTCGGCGCATCCGACCAGCCAAGGCCGCCCTGCGTAATGCCCGGCGCGCCGACAACCAGTGCGGCGAGCACGATCAGGCCGATCGAAAGGTAATCCGATTTTTCAATCGTGGGTCTCGCAGAGGAATCAGGATGGGCCACGCTTGCATTCGTCATCCGGCTTACTCACCGGGAAAGGCGAATTCGCTGATCTGCATCTCCACCGACTGGCGGCCGTTCCACTCGTTGACGATCGGTCGAAACGCCACCCGGCAGCGGCGGTGGTCCATCAACTGCGGCCGAACACTCGCCTGCCCGAAGGCGATTCCCTTGCACTGCGAACGCCCGTCGCTGAGTGTCACTTGCAGGTGTGTGCCGCCGTTGCCAACGGCCCGCGGCTCGCCGACGAGCTTTAACTCCTCCGTGGCCAGCAGGGGGGATGGATTGCCTGCACCGTACGGCTCCAGTTTTCCGAGGTCGGCCACGAGCTGCGTATTGAGATGCCCGAGCGAAGCCACGTCATCGATGCTCAGCTTCGGGAGCAGGTCGCTCGGAGTCAGCATCGTCGCCGCACGGCTCCACAGTGCCTCACGAAAGGCATCGACCTGATCAGAGGCGATTCGTAGTCCCGCCGCCATTGCATGCCCGCCGTGTGAAAGCAGATACGCTCCGCAGGCCGCGAGGGCCTCGTGCAGCGGAAAGTTGCGGATGCTCCGCGCCGATCCCTGTCCGATGCCGTTTTCCAGTGCGATCAGGACCGCCGGCTTGCCGTAGACCTCGGCCATCCGACCCGCGACAATACCGACCACGCCGGCATGCCAGCCGGAAGAGGCCAGTACGATGGCACGAACGTGGTCGGAGTCCTGACCGGTCGCGGCGATCATTTCGTGGGCCTCGCCGATGATGCGCCGCTCAAGAATCTGGCGATCCTTGTTGTGACGATCGAGCATCTCCGCAATCCGTCGGGCCTCGGCCGGCTCGGCGCGCGTCAGCATCTCCACCGCCACCTGCGCATGCCCCATGCGGCCGATGGCGTTAAGCCGCGGGCCGAGTTTGAAGCCGACGTCGTAACCGGCGAGCTTCTTGCCGGAGACACCGGCCATCTCCAGCAGGGCCTGCACCCCCGGCAGCTTGCTGTTCGGCAGCCCGAGCAGGCCATGATGGACCAGAACCCGGTTCTCTCCGACCAGCGGCACCACGTCGGCGACCGTTCCCATCGCGGCCAGGCCGATGGCATCCAGCAGAAAATCCCGGAACGCCGGTCGAACCTTCGCCGCCCCGCTGGCCCGCTGCGCGATCGCCCAGGCCAGCTTGAACGCCACCCCCGCACCCGATAGGTGCGGGTTCGGATACACCGCCTCGCCCTCGTCGGCGATCGACGGATGCACCACGAGCGCTGCCGGCAGTTGCCGCCGGCCCTGCGCGTCGGTCTTCGGATGATGATGGTCGGTGATGATCAGTTCGATGCCGAGATCACGGGCCAGTTCGGCCGGCTCGATCGCCGTCACGCCGCAATCGACGCTGATAATCATCTCCGCGCCGTCACGTGCAAGCGATCGAATCGCATCGAGACTGATCCCGTAGCCCTCTTCCAGTCGATGCGGAATATGAAAGATCGGCTCCCCTCCCGCCAGTCGAATACAGTGCCACAGGATGGACACTCCCGTGATGCCGTCCACGTCGTAATCGCCGAACAGAACGATCTTCCGGCCCTGTGCGATCGCGGCCAGTATCCGGTCCGCCGCCCGAAGCGTCGACGGAAATGCCTCCGGGGCGTGCAGATCCGCGATCTGCGGCCTGAGAAACTGCCGCGCCTGCTCCGGGTCGGTCACCCCCCGATTGCAGAGTACCTGTGCGACGATCGGTGAGATCCGCAGGGTACGAGAGAGTTCGTCACGCTGCGGTGATGGCGGAGGTATGACCCATTCCCTGGGCATGACGTATTCCGTCCTTGTCTTTGTTTCGGACAAACAAGCGCGTTCGTGCATCAGGGTGGCGCTTGCCGCAACGACATGGCATGGTACGCTTGAGCCACCATCTTGCAACCGGCAGTTGCCGACGAATTGCAATCAACGGTTTCTTTCAACGGGCCTGGAGCGATCCGAAGACATTGACGAACACCCGAATCAAAATCTGCGGCATCACCCGGCCGGAGGACGCCTTCGCCGCCGCGCAGGCCGGGGCTGACGCCATCGGTCTCGTCTTCGCCGAATCGCCGCGCCGCGTCACGCCGCGCCGTGCTCGTGAGATTCTCGCCGCATTGCCGCCCTTCGTCAGTGCCGTCGGTGTCTTCGTCAACGCACGAGCGTCGACGATTCTCAGGACCGCCGCCGATGTCGGTTTCTCCACCGTCCAACTCCATGGCGACGAGCCGTCGGCCCTGGTGAATCAGCTCAGCGACCTGCGGGTCATCAAGGCCATGCATGTTCGCCATAGGAAATTCATTGAAGATGTGCACCGCTTCGCCGATGCCGGCGTCTGCGGAATCCTGCTCGACGCCTTCAGCCCCACGGCCCGCGGTGGCAGCGGCAAACGCTTCGACTGGGACCTCGTCAGCGGCGCGCAATCTGCCGGTGCCCTCGACGGCGTTCCGCCCTTGATCCTTGCGGGCGGCCTGACGCACGAAAACGTCGCTTCCGGCATTCGCCGCATCCACCCCTGGGGCGTGGATGTATCAACCGGCGTGGAAGATGCCCCCGGCATCAAGAACGCCGAGAAGATCGTTCGCTTCATCGCGGCGGTGAAACGGGGGTGATTGGCTGGGCCGCACCTGCCGTCCTGTGTGCCGGATTGCAGTGCTCCACTTGCCTGACAATAGGGCCAAGCTAAACTTCTGGTTATGAATACGAATCGAATGACTACCGTTGTGGCCGTGGCCCTTGGGCTTGTCTCCGGTTGCGCGGCACCGGATCGCACGCCCGGAAAGGCAGCCCCGGACTTCGAGCTCAAAGACCTAACCGGGAAAACAGTCTCACTCTCCTCGCTTCGCGGCCAGCCCATCCTGCTCACTTTCTGGGGCGTCGGGTGACCGCCCTGCCGTGCGGAGGTTCCGCACCTCAAGGCCCTGCATCAGAAGTATGCCCCCAAGGGTCTGAAGATCCTCGCCGTCCACGCTTGGGACCACCGGGAGACGACCGCCAAGGTCGAGGAATTCGTCCGCCAGCAGGGTATCCAGTACACCGTGCTGGTTGGCGGCGGCACGACCTTCCGCGAAAAGTACGAGGGCAAGTCAATCCCCCATACCTTCTACCTCGATCGGGAAGGCCGGATTGTCCGGAGCCAGATCGGCGAAGAAACCATGGCCACGATGGAAAGCATTGTCAGGCGCATTCTGAAACAGGGGTAAGAACCGTTGCATTTCGAGGCCGATGTTTCGGCAAAAAGGTCCGAAAAAAACAGGATTCTGAGCTTGAAGTCTGAAAGCTGGCTAAAACGTCAGATTTCGGATGAAGATTATTTTGCTGATTTGTTGCCGACTCGGCTTGATTATGACCTGACTTTTCTGTTATAAGTGGACCGGATATACAAGGTTACTCAGGTGTAGCCAATGAGTGGCATCGAGCGTTTACCTCGACTCGTGAGGGGGATTCGCTCCAGACATCAAGAAGGGGAAATGATCATGATTCGAAAGTTCAGTGTTCTCGCAGTCGCGCTGGTCTTCTCGCTGACCAGCTTCGCCTCCGCCGACGTGCTCATGCCGGGCTATGCCCAGTATGACGTCAAGACGGAGACGGTCCTCGGCGATTCCTACGCGGTCGAACCACGCGCCAGCGATTTCGCGGATTGCATCTTTGATGTCAGCGGCATCGACAGCAACGACGGACTGTTCGCCGCCATCAACGAGCGCTTCCTGGTCGACGTCGCCGCCTGCATCGGGCTGCCGAGTGGCACGCCCGTCGTCATGAACGGCATCGGCTGGAACGTTACCATTTTCGCAGACAGCCCCAGTTGGCGCAGCGAAATGGCTGTCTATTTCGACGACAGCGCGCTCTCCGGTACGAGTGCCTTTGCGCTCACGCCGGGCTTTGGCGTCGATTCCCCGGGCACAGCGACGTACAACAGCGGCGATGCCACCGGACCGGCACTCAAGCTGCTTTCCGTCGGCCTTCCGGATCTTTATCTGTCCGATGGTCTGCTCTATATCGAATTCTTCGAAACCTTCGTTGACTATCCCAATGACTGGGACGGCATCTGGACGGCCGGCTTCCTGCGAATCCAGGCCTATCCCGAGCCGGCGACCCTCGGTCTCCTGGCCATCGGCGGCCTGCTCCTGCGACGCCGCAAATAAGTAAGTCATTTGTCCGCTCGCGTCGGCCGATCGGCCGCGCGGCAGCGGGTAACTGGTTCCAACATAAACGGGCAGCGCTGCGAAGCGCTGCCCGTTTTCTTTTTTAAGTATCCTACTTCACTCGGAGCCATCCCTAGAGAACCGAGGGTGGGCGATGAAGTGAAGATCGCTGCTGAAGGCCCTTTATCCCTTTGTCGCCTGCACGACTTCGCTGATCGTCGTCAGGCCGCGGCGCACTTTGTTCCAGCCGTCTTCGCGAAGGAGGACCATGCCGTTCTTGATGGCCTCGTTCTTGATCTTGCCGGCGCTGGAGCGTTGAAGGACAAGTTCCCGTAACTCATCATTCAGCACCATCAATTCAAAGATACCCTTTCGCCCGGAGTAGCCGGTGTTGCGACACTCGCGGCAGCCGCGCCCGCGATAGAGCGGTTCACCGTTCCAGCCCAGATCGGGTGGTACCTCGCTCTTTTGCGGGACGTACTCTTCCTTGCAGTGCTTGCAAATGGTGCGCACGAGCCGCTGGGCCAGCACGGCCTCCACGCTGCTGGCCACGAGGAACGGCTCAACGCCCATATCGAGAAGACGCGTCGTCGCGCTCGGAGCATCGTTCGTATGCAGCGTAGATAGCACAAGGTGACCGGTCAGCGACGCCTGCACCGCCGTTTCGGCCGTCTCCAGGTCTCGAATTTCGCCGACCATGATGACGTCCGGGTCGTGCCGCAGGAAGGAGCGCATGCCCTTGGCGAATGTAAGCCCCGCCTTGAGGTTTACGCCGACCTGGTTGACGCCTTCGAGGTGATACTCGACGGGGTCTTCGACCGTGAGGCATTTAATCTCATCAGACACGATCGTATTCAGCGCGGCGTACAGCGTGGTCGTCTTACCGGAGCCGGTCGGACCGGTGACGAGCATGATCCCGTGCGGCTGACGGATGATGTGCTCGAAAATCTTGAGCATGTCCGGATCAAAGCCGAGGTCCTCCAGCGAAAGCAGGATCGCCTGCTTGTCGAGGATGCGCATGACCACGCCTTCGCCGAACACCATCGGGATGATGCTGACGCGAAGGTCGATCTCGCGACCGTGAACCTTGATCTTGAAGCTGCCGTCCTGCGGGACGCGCCGCTCGGCGATGTTCAAATTTGAGAGAATCTTGATACGGCTGATGATCGCCGCCTGCAACTGACGAATCTGCGGCGGCACGTTCGTATTGCGCAGAACACCGTCCACGCGGTAGCGGATCTTCAGATCGTGCTCGTAGGGCTCGATGTGCACGTCGCTGGCCCGCTCGTTAATCGCTTCGAGCAGAATCTCGTTCACCAGCTTGATGACGCTGGCATCCTGAGCCATCTGCGCCAGGTCGCCGGCGGATTCCCCCACGTCGCTGACGACCTCAAGGCCGTCTTCGTCAACCAGCTGGCTGACCGTGTCGCCGCCGACGCCAAAGTGCTTCTTGATGATCTCGTTGATCTCGCTCTCTTTCGCGAGGACCGGCTTGACCTCCAGCCCGCAGAGCATGCGCAGCTCGTCGAACGCATAGATCTGAAACGGGTCCGGTGTCGCCACCCGCAGCGAGCCGTTGACGCGATCGAGCGGAATCAGCTTCGCACGATGCACCAGCTTCGAGGGCATCTTGCGAAGCAGCTCGACATTAACCGGAACACTGTTACCCGTCAGATCGACGACATCAAAGTGATACAGCTCGCCCAGCGCCTCGAGTACGTGCGTCTCGCTGCAGTAGCCCAGCCGGACCAGCACGCGGTCGAGGCGATCCGTCGGTCCGCACTGTTCATTGGCGGCCTTGAGCTGCTCCTGCGTGATGGAGTTCCTCTGAATCAGAATGTCGCCGAGATTCACGTCGCGTCGCCTGTCTCAAGTTCGTTGGACCGGTTATCGGTACCGACTCCTGCGCAGTCCTCGGGCGCGTGCGCGCCACGTCGGGTCACTGGAATCTTACCGCAAGTATCGGACAGGGGTTGCAGCAGGATCACGGCGGAAGACCACGTCGGAAGACGAATCTTTACTCGCGCGATCGGTCCCGCGCGATTTTGCGTCACGCTGGGTGAGACATCATCGCTTTTTATAACATCTTGCCAATAATAAACTTATCTTCCAGAAGCTACCGTTAGTTCCATGATACCCGGCGCTTCCCACGCCCAGCGATCGTCGGTCGCCCATCGAAGAGCGGCCAGCATCCCGGCGTACTCGCAGGCGCAGCAGAATAATTCGGCATCCCCGCACGACTCGATGTTCTGTCCGAAAACCTGCATCGGCCGCGTGGCTGCATGTTGCTTATCCCGCAGAAAGGCCGGGTCCTTTGCGGCTTCTCTGTCGAATCGAGCTCGCTGCTCGTGCCGCAACCTCCACAGACCGGTCTGAATCTCTGCGATCTTTTCCTGTACCTGTCTGAGGCAACGCAGTCCCTGACCCGCCGGCAGCGGCTCAAAAGTAATCGGTGCTTGCGGGTCAACATGTGGAAACAGCCAGCAGAGCGAACAGAACTCGCCCCAGACCTGGCGCAGCCGAAGAAGTATTTCTTCCTCGCTGTAGGATTTGAGCATCTCACGGTCGATCAGAATCTCCCGCATCCGAACGACCGGCCCGGGCGGCGGGGTCCGTATATCGTGCGTCTCGGGCGGCTGTCCGGTCCGCTTGCACCAGGCGACCCGAAGTGCGACTACATTGGCCTGTACCGCCTGCGCGGCAGCGGCGATGGCCTCAATCCCGCGCGGGCGAAGTGCAGGCAAGACAGGGGGTAGTTCCATGGCCTGATCGTAGTCTTGTGTGCCTTCCGGTAACAGTCGGTGACGGCAGGCAGTTCATGCTGCAGCGAAGGTAGTTCTGTCTGTAGGGATTCGGCCGGGTAGAGGGTTTCCAGGCCGCACACCAGCGAACATAAACGGATTCAGAGATTTCGGACTCCTCTGATATCGATCACATTCGCTGGACGTGGTGTCTCAAGAATGGTCTGTGTGAGCAGATCGAATTGAGCAGGGTCGATAAGTACCGTCATCCGCCGATGAGAATCGCCTTCGGCCACCCCTCTTTCGGGCCGATACCACTTGACTGAATCGTGCGGTTTTCGGTAGGATAATCAGGAGTTAGTCAGCGAGCCAACCTGATTAGCTTCGCGGTAGTGCCTCCCCCCGACGCGATGGGAAGAGAGAAGACCGAGTACTTGCTGGTTTACTCGACACAAATACGGTGAGCATACACACAGCGGGTTGACACCCCTTCGGCGAGCCGAGTCGGAGCGGGTGCAACTCTACGTGCATCGGGTCGACGTAGCGCGCGTGAGTGCGGTAGATCGATCCAATGGAGATGGAAGGAAGCAATTGGTTCGGTTTGATTCGGCTTGGGTGCGTCGCACCATCATCGGTGCGCGCTCGAAGCCGTGGGATACGAAGTGGTGGTGTCTTCAGGTTTCAAACAGGCATTCTGTCGAGCATTTGAGCTCAAGTTCTCATTCACATGGAAGGAGCAGGATCAATGAAGAGGCAAACCGTGCTTTTCGCCGCGTTTTGCACGATCGCGTGTTTGAGCATGCTGATTCCTACAGCATCGCTCCGAGCCGCTGATGGCGGTTCTCCCGACAGTCTGGACAACATCGGCAAGGCCGAGGGCATGCGCATCAAGCAGGCCTACCCGGCGATCATTCCGGATTTCGCGGCGATCGAGCCGGGCGCGCGGCCTCGCGACGGCGTCACCTGCGAAACCGCGCCCTGCGAGATCATCGTCTATTCGAACAGCGGCGGCACCAGCGCGACCGTCTTCGGTGATCAGGGTGGCGTCCCTCTCTACGACGACATCACCATGATCGGCCAGGATCGCTTCATCTGCCGGATCTCGCTGATCGTAGGCGGCATCAACAACAGCGGCGGCACGATTCCGATGACGCTCACGATTCGCAATGGAAACATCAACCCCGACTGTCCCGACAGCCCGAATTCCATCATCCTCTTTCAGACCGATGTGGACCTTCCGCTGACCAACCCGTTCAATGTTATTTCCGTCTCATTCAATCCGCCGGTCTTTATTGACGCAGATTTCCTCTGGGTCGGTCTGAGCACCGCCGCGGAGCTGGGTGACAACGACGCATCGTGGTCAATCGCAGGTCCTGCTGAAGTCGGCTCCACCAGCGACCTTTTCGTGATCCCCAACGGCAACGGCGTCTGTACCTTCGGCGCCGGTGGCGACTACTTCTTCTTCGGCGGCAGCCCGATCGCCGGTATGGGCATCCAGATCGTCGCCAACCCCGGCCCTCCGGGCGCCTGCTGTCTTCGCGACGTTGACGCTGGTGGTGGCAATGCCCAGTGCGACGACGGTGTTGTCCGCTCGGCCTGTCTCGTCAGCACCGTAAACGTCTGGAAGCAGGGCGAGTGCGACGATTTTGGTTCCGATCCGCCTTGTACGCTTTGTATTTCCGACACGCAGGCCTGTGCAGGTGCGTCGCTTGAAGGCGAAGCCAACTGCACACCGGGCTACCGCGATCTGTTCAACCAGGGCTGTCTTGAGGCGCCCTTCAGTTTCTCGCCCATCTCCGTGCCTGGCGTGGTCTGCGGCACTTCCGGCAACTATGCCAGCTACTGCACGACCAACTCGCAGTGCGGCTCCGGCGCCACCTGCGACGTGCCCACCGAAACTTGCACCGCGATCAATGCGCGCGACAACGACTGGTATCGCTTCGTTCTGACGCAGGATACCGAGGTGACGGTCCGGGCCACCGCCCGCTTCGCTCACGAAATCTCGCTCATGAACAACGGCGGCGTCAATGCCAGCATCAACTGTCCGACCGCCGTTACCGCGTTCCTCGATTTCGACCGCGGTCCTGCCTGTTCCGAGATCGGCTTTACCCGCTGTCTCCCGCCCGGCGAGTGGATCATCCGCTACCGGCCGGATGTCTTTGCGGGCATCCCCTGCGGCACCAAGTATCGCATCGAGCTTACCGCGGCTTCCTGCTCGCTCGTGACCGGTGCCTGCTGTGATACCAGCATGGCCGGCTGCACGAACCTGGCTCAGATCGCCTGCACCGGTCGAAACGGTGTCTATCAGGGCGACGGCACCACCTGTGCCGTCGAAGGACTCGCCTGTCCGGGCGTGCCCGCGAACGACACCTGCACCACGGCGATCCAGCTTAGCGGCGTCTCGGTCAGCGTGACCTATGACTCGAGCTTCGCCAACAACACCCACATGGCCTATCACACCTCCGGTCCTCCGGACGTTCCGGACGTCTGCGCGGTCGGCCAGCCGGCCGGCCCGGCACCGGCGATCGTCGCCGACGTATACTACCGGTATCAGATCCCGACGATCTTCGATGGCAATCCGCAGAACGATGGCGACCTCGTCATCAGTGGTGTGGGTTCGACTTATAACAGTTGGATCGTCGTCTATGGCGATCCATCAACGACCAACCCCTGCAACACTTCGCTGTGTTCGAGGGCCCAGGTTGCCTGCAACCAGTTTGCCCTTAACGTTCCGACCGTCCCCGGCAAGGTCAACGGTGATGCTCACCTTGTTCTGCCGGTCCAGGCCGGAAGCCCGACGCTGTTTGGTCCGGGCGACTGCATCGTGATCCGTGTCGGCGGAACGGGCGCTGCCCCCGCCGGCCGTGGCCCGGGTCGTTTGAATATCGACTTTATCCCGCGCTCGGCTCCGTACTCGCTGGATACAGGTCGATGCTGCTTCGATAACGGCACCTGCACGGTTTCACTGACCGAGGCCGCCTGTATCGGCGCCGGCGGTCGACCGCGCGGTCGCACCGACTTCAATCAGGGTGACCCGCTCGCACCGACCGAGCCCACGGCTGGTTGTGCGGCGACACCCTGTCCGGGTCCGGGCCAGGCCTGTTTCACGGCCTTGGACTTCAACGCCTTGGTGGGCAGTTCGGGAACGATCACTCGTGCTGTCAACCATGTTCTCTACTTTAAGTATGAGCTTCCGGCCAGCGGCGGTGTCGTCATCGACACCTGCGGTTCGGCCGGCAATACGAAGATGGCGGCCTACAGCCGCGTCGAGGACAGCCCCGGTCTGGGCGAACTTCATGGTGACTGCGACCTGGCGTCGCTCCTCGCCGTGAACGACAACTGCACCGTGACCAGCTCCTCGGCCGATGGCGCCCTGGCGACCTCGAGTTGCTACGGCGGTCTGAACGCCACCTTCGATTCGTGCTTCTGTCTGCAGGTCGGCAGCTCGCCGGCCCTTCAGCCCGGCAACATCATTTACATCGCGATCGGCGGCCCCGGCACCTCGGGCGGCGCTCCGATGTTCGGCGATTCGCCGCGGCACATCTTCGATCCGGTCCTCAGTGATTTCGCCGGCACACTCACGTACCGGTTGAACATCACCACGGTCTCGAACTGCTTCGCCTGCTCAGCCACCTGTCCGGGCGGCGCTCAACAGGAAGGCGCCGACGCGATCTGTGCCGACACCAGCGATCCGGCACCGCAGGACCAGTGGAACGGTGGTTGCAGCACGTCGCCGCCGGCCTTCAACGGCCCGTCGATCGACTGCAGCAGCGGACCGGTTCTCATCTGCGGCACGGCCGGAAACTATCGACGGCCCTTCCCCTGTGACAACGCCCTCGACTGCCCGAACAACGCTCCCTGCAGCGGACCGGGCGGCTTCTGCATCGGCGCGACGCCCTTCGTCGCCCGCGATCAGGACTGGTACCGCATCACGGTCGACCAGCCGTCGGTCATCCGATGGCGTGTCGTCGCTGCTGAGTTTGCGGCCCAGCTCGATATCTTCAGCGATCCGGATGACGACTGTGCAGGTCTCTTCGTCTTCGCCAGCGGAGACGTCGAGTTCGCCTGTGAGCCGCCGACCGGCACGCCGTCCAATCTTGAAGTTTCCGCTTCGGTCTGTGCAGGCACCTACTACCTGCGCATCACCCCCGCGGTCTTCGGCGGTCTGGGCGAGACGAGCTGCAACGCCGAGTACGTCGTCGAGGCCTCCTGTCAACCGTTCGTCCAGCTCGCGACCTGCTGTCCGGGCGACATGAACGCCGACGGCAAGGTCAACGGTCTGGACATCCAGAAGTGGATCACCAGTCTGTTTGCGCCGCCGACGGCCTTCGACAGCTTCCTCGGCTGCTTCGCGGCCAACTACTGCCGCGCGGACGTCAACAACGACGGCCTGATCGACCTGTCCGACCTGCCGGACTTCGTCGATCTGCTCGTCACGGTCAACAAGCCGGTTTGTACGCTCGGTGCGGACTGCTCCGACCCGGCGACCAGCCAGCAGCCGTTCGATTCGACCGGCGTGACCGTCAGCGATCTGGACAATCTCGCCGATGCCAGGGCAGCCGAGTGCTTCCGGCCTTCGGAGTCGGGTCAGATCACCACCGTCTGCTGGTGGGGTACCTACCTGACGCTGGCGGGCTCTGCCTGTCCGGCCGAACCGGATTGCTTCCAGATTACCTTCTACCAGCCGCGATCCGGCTGCAGCCCGGGTCTCGACAATCGCTGTCCGAGTCTGAGCGTCATCGGTCCGGGCAAGCAGTACGTTGCTGATGTGACCCGCGTGGCCTCCGGTGGCATCATCGTGCCGGCCGGCATCGTCACCGAGTTCTTCTACACGGCGACCCTGCCCACCCCGATCAGCGTCGTGGCCGGTCAGTGCTACTGGATGGAGATCCTCAACAACACGCCGCCCAACGACGTGACCGGTTGTCTGTGGAACTGGGAACAGTCTCCGCAGGGTGACACCCGCCACGCGTGGATTAACGGCAACTCACCTCCCGGCGAAATGCCGACCAACTACAACGACTGCACGGTCCGTACCCGTGACTTGGCCTTCAGTCTGAACCTTCGCATTGCGAAGGACGGCTGCAGCAAGCCGCTCGGTCGCTGCTGCTACGATCCGCTGCCGCTCGGTGGCGTGATCTGTGCGACGACCACGGAAGACGACTGCGTCTACCTGCGGAATGGTCAGTGGTCGGACGGCGGCACCTGCACGCCGATCAATCCGCCGTGCGTGGTCGGTCGCTGCTGCTACCTGGATGGCTTCGGCGATACCCAGTGCGCCAGCACGGTGCAGTCGGCTTGTATCGCGGCGGGTGGTCTGTGGACGGAAGCCGCAAGCTGCCCGTGCCCGACCGGTCGCTGCTGCGTCGGCAACATCTGCTCCGACAACCGCACGGAGATCTCCTGTCTGGCAGAAGGTGGTATCTGGGGACAGGGTCAAACCTGTTCGTCGCCTTGCCCGACGGGTATCTGCAACAACATCGGTCGCTGTCAGCTTCCGCATGTCGTGAGCGGCCTCCAGCAGGGCGCCTACGTCAGCGATGATGACGACCTCATCACCGTGGCCGACGACTTCCGCCCGGTCTTCACGTCCGGTCTGAACTACGTCGACCAGATCTGCTTCCGCGGGTTCCACCGCCAGGGAACGCTGGATTGCAGCCCGCTGGCCGAGTCCGAGACTTTCCGAATCACCTACTACGGTACTAGCGGCAACCTGCCGAATACCTCGGTGATCATCGGTGGTCCGTTCAACGTGACGCCGCTCAAGAGCCAGCCGGTGCCCTCCGAGGGTGTCGTCGGCGGAAGCATCCAGTACCAGTACGAGGCGTTCCACACGCCTGTACCGGTCACGGCCAACCAGTGCTACTGGGTCGAGATTGTGAACACCACGCCCAACGCGGCCTGTGTCTTCCTCTGGTCAACGTCCAACGAAGGCGGCAACCTCCGTGCGGCGATCCGCAAGACCGGCGGTGCCAATGCCTTCCCGTACCAGATGGTCGACCGAGACCTGTCCTTCTGTCTGGGTCCGGTGAATCTGACCAGTACGTCGTGTCCGTTCACGGCTCCGGCGGCTCCGCCGAATAATCAGTGTCTCAACGCGACGCTGCTCGGCACCGGTCCGGTTGCTAACGTACTTGGCACGACCATCGGCGCGACCAAGGAGCCGAACGCGGCTACGGGTTGCGGTGAGTCGGCCACGGCCGCGGACGTGTACTACCTGTGGAATCAGGGTCCAGTGGCGCGAACCACCGTGTTCACGCTCTGCTCGCTGGATACAACCTTCGATACCGTGATCGGTGTGCACCGAACCACGGGTACCAACGTTCCGCCGGGCGGCTGTCCGCCGACCGGTGTCACGCTGGCGGCCGCGCTGGGCGGATGCAACGAGGACAGCAATGCGTGCCCTGCGACCTTCGGATCGAACGTTCTGTTCTTCCAGGGACGCCAGTCGCGCGTGCAGATCGGTGCGGCGAACCTGCCGGCCAACGGCCAATTCCTCATCCGCATCACGGGTACCGCCAAGGGCGGCCCGAGCAACAACCCGCCGAACGGCCACTTCCGCCTGAACATTACACAGTAAGTTCAGACGAAGCGTTCGTGTGATAGTTAACCCATCGGCCCCTGGCGCGACATGCGTCAGGGGCCGATTCTTTTTTTTTACACGCCGGGAGGGTTCACTGCACCGCCGAACGACCGTCCGCGTCTTCACCGTGCAGCGATTGCTTGAAAGGATCGTACAACATCTCAATGGCAAAAAGCCGCGACGGATCAATCCGAACATGTCGCGTCTCGAGGTCTTCAAGTGCCGGACGGATGGCATCGCGAACCTGTTCGATCAGTGCCGGTATGCGGACCCCCATGAAGACCTCCGGCAGACCCTCGAACAGTTCCTGACACGATACAAAAACCTGGCGCACGCCGATCGCCCGGCCGCGCCGAAGCAGCTCCAGCGTGACCGCCGCCTGAATGATCGCTCGATAAAATCGCTCACGCAACGGGTGCCGCACCTGGCTCCAGATTTCTTCCCACGCGTCGTGGGCCTCGAAGTACTGCCCCTCATTGAAAAGGCGCACGCCCTCCAGCCAGATGCGGCGCTCTGATTCCAGCGGCAAATCAGTCGGCGGCATGACGAAATTCAACCCCTGTGTCAATGATGCAAACGATGGCCAAGGGCAGTTATCCGCGCCGAAAGACATCTGTACTCAGGTATTTCAGACCGGAGTCGCACATCAGCGTCACCACGGTCGCGCCCGGCCCCAGTCGCTTTGCCACGTCAAGGGCGGCGAGGACATTGGCACCGGACGACGTTCCCGCGAACAGGCCTTCTTCGCGAGCGAGCCGCCTCGTCATCTCTTTCGCGTCGTTGGTGCGAATCGGCAGAATCTCATCGACCAGCTTCGGCTCCCAGAGCGGCGGTGTGTAGCCGATGCCGACGCCTTCAATCTTATGCGCTCCCGGTGCACCGCCCGAGAGCACCGCGGACTCCGCCGGCTCGACGATGACGATTTTGACACCGGGCTTGTATCGCCTGAGCACGGTGGACACGCCGCGCGAAGATGCCGCTGTGCCCACGCTGTGAACGAAGGCGTCGACGTTGCCTTGCGTCTGGGTCCAGATTTCCTCACCGAGTGGATAGTAGCCCGCGATGCTGTCCGCGTTGTTGAGCTGGTCGGTCCAGCAGGTATTCGGCTCGCGGCTCATTTCACGGGCCGTCGCGATCATGTCCTGTATGAGTGTTTTCGTCGTGCGGCCGCCCTCGCTGGGAACGAGCGTAAGTTCGGCGCCAAGAGCCGCCATGTGATCCAGCTTCTCCCGGCTGAATGCATCCGACGTAATGATCCTGATCTTGTATCCCTTCGCGGCGCAGACCATGGCCAGCGACGCTCCGGTGCTGCCGCCGGTGTATTCGATGACCGTGCCGCCCGGCTTGAGCCGCCCGTCGGCCTCGACCCGCGAGATGACAGCTACGGCCATCCGGTCCTTCATGCTGCCGGTCGGGTTTTCCCATTCGAGCTTGGCGAAGATGCGTGCGCAGCCCGGCGGGACGACCCTGCGCAGCTCGACGAGCGAGGTGTTACCGATGGCATGGAGGATGTCCATTCGAAGACCAAGTAGAAAGGAGTTCCCTGCGTCTCGCAACGGCCTGTCACCAGGGGTCATTCCAGACCGGCCTTGGCGATCATCTCCAGTGCAGAACGATCGACCTCGCGATGCATCCGGCCGGGCGCGGGACCGTGCGGCCTGTTATACTGCACGGATGGACCCGTTGAAGATTTATGAATATCTGACCCGGACACGCGAGCGCGTTCTCGAAGCGATCCGACCGCTCTCGCCGGAACAGTATCATCACACTTTCCACTTCGGTCTCAAGACAATTGGCTCAACACTCTCGCACATCATGATTTCCGAATGGTACTACATCGAGCGACTCGAAGGCCGGCCGGTGCCGCCCTACGACGAGTGGCCGATCAAGTACGAGAACCCGCCGACGTTCGACGTCATCGAGCAGACGTGGCGAGCACAGACGGCCCGTGTCCGCGCGGCGCTTGCCACCGAGCGCAACTGGAATCGCAAGATCACGTATCTGAGCTTTCCCGATGACCACGGCAGGCGCTTCCACATCACCGCAACGGCGGGCGATTTCTTCACTCAACTTGCTCTGCACGAAGTGCATCACCGCGCGCAGCTCATGGCCATGCTTCGCGAACTGGGCGATGCCGTGCCGCCGCTTCAGGACCTGGACTACAACGAAATGATGTTCGAGCGGCAGGAAGCATCGCAGCACTTGTAATCCCATCCGGAACTAGTCGAACCGGGCCTCCAGGACGTCAACTTTGGAGTAGCCCAGCAACGTGCCGGTGGCGTAAGCGAGATCGATGAGTGCGACCTGATAAGCGACGATGGCGCTCACCTCGCGCGACTGGGCATCGCCTAATTGCGCCAGCGCCTCGAAGACTTCCCGCATCGTTCGCGTACCCTCGTCGAACTGCTTTCGCTCTGCGTCATAATTGACGCCGGCGGCGATGACGGTTTGCCGCGCGGCAAGCATGCGCTGCCAGTTCTGATTGAGCACGTCGAGCGCATCATACACTTCCTGTCGAATGGAGAGTTCCCGTGCGGATCGGGTCGCGAGCCGCTGCGTTCGCGTCAGAACGGCGCGGCGAAGCTGAGATTTACGTAGTTCGTTCGTGACAGGAATCTCTCCACGTATGCCGACGGCGAAGTCGCCCTTGTCAAAGTCCCAGGCATTCTGCCAGGCCGTGCCGAAGGAGCCGCCTCGATCAAGCAGGCCATACTCAAAGTCAAGGGTGATCAACGGCAGTGTCTGATTCTTCGCAAATTCGATTCGCAAGTCATCGGCTGCGACCGCCAGTTCAATCTCCAGCATTTCCATGCGATTCGTCACTGCCTCGCGCACCAGCGTATCGGCGCTCAGCTCGTAGAGCAGCAGACGCGGCGGCGTCGCACTGAGAAGGCGTGTTGGCGAGTTGAGGTCGAGACCCTCGATGTTCAGGATTCGCTTGAGATCGCGCTCGGCGATGCGCTCGGTGGTCTCGGCAATGATCAGCGACTCCAATTGCTGGGCCACACCAACTTCCGCACGGATGACCTCGATGGCCGGTATCAGGCCCTCCTGCGTGCGCTTCTGTACGATTTCCAGGTTCTTTTCTGCAAGGTCGATCAGGCGGCGCCGAATCTCCAGCAGCTCGCGCGCGCCGTAGAGCTTCCAGTAGGCCTTTTCCGCGGCAGCGAGCAGGCGAATCGCCACCAGCTTGGTCCTGGCGATGCTCGATTTCTCTCCCAGCCGGGCGATGCGAATGGCGGCCGTGTTGACATCGACGCCGGCGTTACGCAGCAGCGGCTGGCTCAACGAGAAACGCGTCGCGGCAATGCTCTGATCCGAGGAGAACGGTGACAGCTTGTTGTCCTGATCGTAGTACTGGCCGAGACGAAGTGTGGCGCCGGTCGGAAGCGGTACGAGCAAGCCCAGATCAGCGTCGAAGCTCTCCTTGCGCTGCGCGACCTCGGTCAACTTGACGGTCGAACCATCCGTCAGCCCCTGCTCGGATTTCGATTCCCCCGATTTCCCGCCCTTGTCGCCCGACAGGCCCTTTTCAAATGTCTTGATGGCCTTGTCGAGCGAAGTACTTTTCTCGGAGAGCTGAACGACATCGCCGTCCAGCTCGGGCAGATCCTGCTTCTTGTAGCGTGCACCGACCATGATGGCGGCGTCGAATCTGGCTTCCTCTTCACTGATTCTCGTTCGAGAGATTTCCGGGTCGAGCATGTAGATGGCGAGATCGAGGTTATTACCAAGCACGTGTCGTCGAATCTCCTCAATCGTAAGTTCCATCGAGGACGGAACGGGCTGTGTGCTTGCATCAGACTGCTTCATTTGCTCGAGCCCCTCGTCGATGGTAAGGGGCTTCGTACTCGACTTCGCCTCAAGCCGTGCCAGGTCGATGTTGCGCAGCCGGGTCTCAAGCTTCTTTTCGAATGCGGGATCCAGTTCACCTCGCCAGAGCGAGCATCCTGCAACGGGCGCGAGCAGGACGGCCGCAGCGAATGTCTGCGTTAGGAACGCGCAAGCGAACGAACGTCGTCGCCATGCGTGTGCGCGACGCCCCAGCTTGAGCTTCGCCTCCGACACGATCACTTGGATGCGCCCCCCTTCTCATCTTTGCCCGCTGGAACCTCCGTAGAAATGACCGGCGGAAATCCGTTGAGCTGCCGCCAGATCTCGTAGCCCAGCGTGACGCGATTCAGGAGGACCCAGCCCTTGGCACGAACACCCTGTCGAAGGTAGAGCGCATCAGGCCATTCCGGCTGATCAGGGTCCGGTACCACGAGGATTCGAAACTGTCCCTTTCCGTCGTCGGTCGGATCGATGAGAGCCACCTTCCCGCCGAAGGTTCCAACGGCGACAGACGGCCAGCCGACAAACTGGACGGCCGGCCAGCCCTCGAATTGCAGGCGTACCGGCGTTCCCTCCCGGACCAGCGGCACGTCATTGCCATCCATCCAGAGTTCAACGCTGCGATCATCCGTGCGAGGCACGAGTTCCATCAAGGGTTGACCGATGCTGACAATCTGGCCGTCCTGGTTGGCGTAGAGCCGAAACACAATCCCGTCGCGCGGTGCCCGCACGACCTGCGACGCCTGGCGTGAAATGCTCACCTCCACTTTTGCGAGACTGGCGAGCGCCTCCTGTGCCTGGCCTCGGGCCTCGTTCAGGGCGGCGCGAGCAGAATCAATTCTCGCTTCCGCTTCGGCGCGGATGCGGGCCAGTTCGGCTTCCGTCGCCTGAAGTTCGTTCTTCGAGGCGGTGAGCGTCGCCTGTGCGCTGTCCACGCTGGTGCGTGCGAGGTCGTAGTCGCGTTCGGCGACTTCAAAGTCCCGCCGGGATACAAGCCCGTCGGAAAGCAGATTGCGATAGCGCTCGATTTGCGCCTCCGCGGCCCGGTATGCCGCGCGCGCGGCATCGAGAGAAGCGACGGATGACTTGACCTTCTCTTTTGCCATATCGACCCGGAACGACGCGGCAGCGAAGGCCAGGTCGCGCGTGGTTTCGAGGTTTGAAACCTGCTGCTCGTACGCCGAGGCCTTGTCCCGTGCTGCTTCATATTTACCCTGCAGGGCGTCGCGCTCCTGATTGAGGCGAGTGACAAAGTTAGGATCAATGTCCGAAATCTCGACGAGGGGATCGCCGGCCTCTACGATCGAACCTTCCTGCACGTACCATCGAACCACACGGCCGCTGACCGGTGCGTCGACGTCCTGCCGTCGTTCGAGCGGGGTAAAGGCCACCACACGACCGGCACACCGGAAGTTCTGCTGCCACGGGACAAGCAGCAGGCAGACCGGAACGAGACAGAAGACAACGGCAGATGCCCGTGCCGCGCGCCCGATCCAGGGCGGACGCTGCACCATCGAGAGGGCGGCAAACCGGTGATGATTGGTCGTCAGGGTCATCGTTATCCTCGAATCCTGTCTCGCAGAATCCTCGCTCCGAACGAAAGCGGACCACTGCGTGCGCTAGGGTGTGGCGGCGAGCGCCGCAGGGGCCGGACGCTCACCCAGATCCGACAATCGATACACACGGTGGATGCCGGGATGCTGAAACGCGTGTCGACCTAGAATGAGAACTGTCCAGCGATGATCGGGGCTCAACAGAGCGTTGAGCGCCATGTCTCGCGCATCGGAATCGAGGTCGTCCAGAACATCGTCGAGAACGATGACATCAGGACGACCGACAACGGCGCGGGCAATCATCAGTCGCTTGATTTGCCCGGCTGAGAGCGGCGCACCCGAGGCGCTGAGCTGCGTCGCAAGACTGTCAGGCAGGGTGCGAATCTCATCGAGCAGACCGACATCGATCAGCGCGGCACGCACGGCCTCGGGCGTGACGGAGGCGCGCCCCATGCAGACGTTCTCTTCGATCGATCCTTCGATCACGCCACTTCCTCGAACAACGGCAATTCGATCGCGAATGGCAGCGAGACACAGTTCGCGGAGATCGACGCCGCCGAGTTCGATATGTCCGGAGTTCGGACGACGCAGTCCGATCAGCAGATCCGCGAGCAGACTCTTGCCCGCGCCATGACTTGCCGCGATGCCGACGCGTTCGCCGGCGTTAAGCGTGAGGTTGATGTTGCGAAGCACCGGCCTGGCGGGATCAAAGGCGAAGGTCACGCCGCGCACCGCGAGCGTGCCGCCGGTGCCGCGCATTTCAGTGGCATGGCCACTCTCTCGCTCGAGCGGCAGGTCCATGAGCTGGCCCAGCTTGTCGACCGCGGCCAGCAGGTCATAGACGCCTTCCAGTTGCTTGCCGAACTTGCTGAAGGAAACGAGCAGGGCGGAGACGATGAGTTCTGCGGCGACGAGCTGACCGAGGGTCAACTGTCCCTCAAGAACGAGCCAGCCGCCAAGCGTCAGCAGTGCCGTCGCAGCAAGCACCTGAAGGGTCGTAAAGCCGATAATCTGCCGAAGCACAACGACAAAATGCGACGAACGTGACTCGATGTAGTCAACAGTCAGCAGGTCCGCGCGTCGGCGGGCAAAATCAGCAGCCCCCGACAGCTTGAAGGCGAGAGGATGTCGGGCGATCTCCTCCAGTGCCGCGGCTACGGCATACTTGGCCTTTGACTCGCGTATCGAGGTGTGGATCGCGCCGCGCCCGAGTACGACGACAACGAATGCAAGCGCAACCACAAGGATGGCGTCAAACGCCAGGAGAAAAGGGTGATAGAAGGCCAAGATGAGAAGACCGACCACCATCTGCAAAAGCACCGTCGCGCCGTCGAGCAGCAGCATGGCGGCCACCTTCTGAACCGTGACCACGTCGAAGAAGCGGTTGACAAGTTCAGGTCCATGCTGGCGGTCATAACAATCCGCCGTGACACGTGGGAGTCGATCCGTCAGATCGGCGACGACTCGGACAAAGAGACGGCGCTGCATCACCTCGACGACATACGTCTGAAGCACGCGGATCATGCCCGCGAGCGTCAGGAAGCCGAACAAAAGGATTCCCAGAACGACCAACGGCTGGATCAGTCCGCCGAATGAGACGAAGTTGACCAGCGCCTGAACGGTCACCGGCGTGGCCAGCGAGAGCACGCCGACGATGACGCTGAACATAATTACGAGCACGATGTCGCGGCGCTCCGAGCTGAACAGCTGAAAGAGCCGGCGGATCGGGCCGATGGGCGTCTGGCCGAGACCCTGGTCGTGAGCATGATCGGCGTGCGTGACGGCAATCATTACGGGTTCCTTCTTATGCTGCTGCATGCCTTCTTGTCAGGTTCGGTCTTCGCCCGCCGATCGAACGGCCTCGCGAACCAGCCGCGCCAGGCGATCGACGGCCCGGGCAATGGCGGTGTGGGCTTCCGAATCGTGCAGGTCCGCCGTTACAGCGCCTGTCGGTTCGATCGTCGCTCGAATTCGACATCGCGCCTGTCGTCCGCCCCCGGGTCGGTCGACCTCGTCGAATCGAACACAGACTTCTGTGATCGCAGAGCGAAATCGCCCCAGCGTAAAGGCGATGCGTCGGCGGGCATGTTCCCTGAGCGTTGCCGCCTGACGGCCGTTCAGACCGAGAAATCGAATCCGCACGTTTCTTTCCTTTTTCGAACCACCACGATGAATCAATACGAGTAGAAAATAGACTGGACAGAGACTTAGGACTAATAGATAATAAATATCTGTCTATTAGATTTTATAGAAGTATTACGCGGTATGGACTGGCTGAATTACCACCACCTCCTCTATTTCTGGACGACCGCCCGGGAGGGTACCCTCTCAGCTGCGGCGCATCGTCTGCACCTCGCCCAGCCGACCCTGTCAACGCAGATCAAGGCCCTCGAGCGGTCGCTGGGCCTGAAGCTCTTTGAGCGGTCCGGCCGCCGTCTGCATCTGACGGATGCCGGTCAGATGGTGCTGCGTTATGCCGATGACATCTTTGCCATCGGCCGAGAGCTGATGGATTCCGTCCGAGGTCGACCGACAGGAGCACCGCTGCGGCTGCAGGTTGGCATCGTCGATATCGTTCCGAAGATCATCGCGAACCGGTTGCTCGTTCCGGCGATGGAACCCGAGCCGGTTCGACTCATCTGCTTCGAAGGCAAGATCGAGCAACTCGTCGCACAACTGGCGATTCACGAACTTGACATGGTCATCGCCGACACGCCCATTCCCCCCAATCTGAACGTCAAAGCGTACAACCACCTGCTCGGTGAATGCGGCGTCACCATTTATGCCGCAAGGCAGACGGCGGCGAAACTGCGACGGCGGTTTCCGGAGTCGTTAAGCGGTGCGAAGTGGCTCCTGCCGACCTCGAATCATACGCTGCGGCGATCGCTGGACCGTTGGTTTGATTCCAACTCAATTCGACCGGTCATAGCCGCAGAATTCGAAGACAGCGCGCTGACCAAGGTGTTCGGACAACAGGGCCTGGGCTGCTTCGCGGGCCCCTCGGCGATTGAGCGCGAAATCTGCCGTCAATACCAGGTGGCCGTCGTAGGACACATCGAGTCGATTCGTGAGCAGTTCTTTGCAATCACCATGGAACGCAGATTCCACCATCCAGCAGTGATCGCGCTCGCAAAAGCCGCGCGGGAAGATCTGCTCAAACCTCGCTGAAATGCCCGATCGTACGGGAAGCACCGACTGCCGGAATTACTCCGGCTTCGTGCCGGTCTGCTCTCCTGTCGGCGGCAATGCGATAGCCCAAGTCGCCGTCTTCTTGTTAAACGAACGTTCCTCGAACGCGAAGGCTATGAGAGGTGAAAGTGGAATGGAGGCCGCAGGAGAGGACAACTCCGGTGAGCGGCAATCACACCGAAAGCGGGTGGCTCCCCCTTCTCACCTTTCTCCCCTTTCCAGCTCTATTGCTGCGGAGCGGCAATCGGGGCGACTGGACACCAGTTGAACTTTTCTACGCCGGAATCCGCGTTTTTGACCATGCCATACGGGTTTGGCTGATGAATCGAGCGCGCAGCTCGGGAGTGGACGAACGACGACCCTGAACACCGGCGACACGGCGTCCCGTAAACGCTTGAGAGAATAGTGGTTGCATTCATACGACGGATTTTGCCGATTGGAATGAGGCGGAACAGTGGTCAAGTTTGTATAATAAGCGCGGATGGATTCGCGTTGCCCGGTTTGACCGCATGGGCCAAGCGCTGGCGTGGACCAAGGATGGGGTCCGCGACTTTTGAACCACTGCAGATTCGGGATGAGGACATGACGATGCGAACAGAGCCAATCACCGAAGACAAGCTTCGCGAGAACTTCGAGGAAATCCAGCGCAAGATGGCGGAACAAATCCGCGGCTATGAAGAATCGTTTCCTGAACTCTTGCCATCATCGAGAACGCAGGACGAGATCGTCGTTCAGCCCATCTATCGGTACGATGTAAGAGCTGTTAGCTAATCTGCATGATCTGAGCTTGTACGTTGATCCCGCCGTTTCGGGCGACCAAGTATTTTGCCAGCCCTCGTTGTTGGAGGTAGCGCTGTGTCCTCTGGTGGAGTTCCCAGATAGCCTTCCAGAGTTCTTCCCCGTTCGGGGTCGTCTCGACGTTCTTCAACCCAAACGACTTTGCCTTTTCGGCACGGATGGCTCGGCCGTGCGAACCCTCTTCCCCCTGAGCAAGAAACTCTCCGACGACAGTCTTGATGTCCGATGCGTCACACCCCTGAAGCATCCATTGGGATAGGAAGTCCTCAGCAATCTGTCCGGCGAGCTTTCGCGCCTTCAGGCACACCTGAATCCAAGATGGGTCGAGCTTACGCAAGAGTTCGATGTATGGCTGCGGAGGTTTCTGCTCAAGAATCGCCTCTTGCGTCTTTGAAACCAAATCTGCGTAGGCATCGATGAATGCTTTAGCTGGTCTGATTGTCGAGTGGCCCCCTGGAACCTGAAAGATCATCTGAGGATCGATAGGCCCCAGTTCGGACGTCTCCGTCATCAGAATCGAATCAGCGCCCATGGCGATCATAGTAGCGGCACTCATTGCGGACTGCGGAACAATGACTCTGAAGCTCTTGGCGTATGCCCGACAAGTAAGCACAACTTTTTCTGCGGCGGTTGGGCTTCCGCCGGGGCTGTTGATCATGAGATCGAGGGTATCAGGATATCGAGTCAATTCCATTGACTGAAGGAGCGTTTCGATCAGTTGTGGATCGTGGTCAGCGATCGTGCCCGCCGGATGCTCAAATAGGCTTGAATAGGAAATAAGGTTACGGTTCGTAAGTTGCTCAATTCTCGCAACTAGTTCGTGGTGGACTGATCCCTCATTCTGGATTTCGTCCAGAAGTCGCAAGCCAAACCCCTTCGGTTCGACCTTCGGATTTCCGCCATGTCGGCGACCTGCCATGGGTTGTTGCTTTCAGGGTTACATCGTTACTGATTGAACACCGCACCCCACATGGAGCTGCCCTCGATCACGGAAAGTGTACCCCGATTTCGGGACGCGGCAAAATAACACCGCAACATTGTTTTGAAGCGGTTCTTCCGCGAACACCGAGCACGACGATGTACCCCAGATTTCCTGCGTTCTCCATTTAAACGAGTTCGATTCAGTCCAATGAAATCGGGGCGACT
>JRYF01001265.1_pt1 | contig 65554 bp, 65 predicted proteins | sample 235331 | NCBI WGS metagenome assembly JRYF01 (sample SAMN03074217, study PRJNA261475) | activated sludge metagenome | biome: Wastewater Treatment Plant; feature: Wastewater; material: Activated sludge; isolation source: activated biomass of a wastewater treatment plant treating hydrocarbon... ... | reverse complement strand
ACTTCAAAGGTATCTGGAGGGCTCTATCTTTAACGACGAAGCCGCTTCAATCATGTTCTATGTGTCGAGTGCGCTCATGACTCTAGTGTTTGTATATTATGGTTTAAGGCGGCGTCTCCCGGATAGCTTACTAGCTATTCTGATTTCGACTTGGCTATTGCCGGCCTACTTTAGTTTCCCGTCCTTAACGCCAATGGTGTGGTCGAGTGTGTTTGATAACTTGCACGTCTTCGGAGTAGCGTGGGTGTTTTCGCTTGGAGTGTTGGCTATCCTGCTACTGGTGCAGAGGAATCGCATTGTCTATTCACCACTTTTAACTGCGACCATTGCCACCGGCTGTTTACTGCTGTTGTTCTACGCCGGCTTAGCCCTCAAGGCGCTCGTGCATGGACTAGTGTCATCACCATTGTTGGCGACTGTGCTCTATGGCAATTTACTGGCAGTTTTAATTGTCAGTCTCTACCGATTAGCGGGATTCTTCCGTCTCTCGGATGCGTGGCGGACTATTCCCCTTGCTTTCTTAGCCCTGCCCATCTTCAGCCTGTTTCCTTTTTTGTTCAATCGTGACTTCAATTATGATTTTGTGTTGAGTCCGGTGTCGCTTGGTCTTTTAGCTTTCACGCTAATTATTTTGTTACTCGTACGTCGCTTGGTGCAAGCGATACCAGAGAAGGAGTGGTCACTCTTTCGGACTCCCTTGAGTGCTTGGCGCAGTCTTTTGGCCTTAGTGCTCATCGTATATGTGACGGGCTACACCTTCACTCTTCTACACTCAATATTGGAAGCGACATTGGCGACTACCCTAGCCTTTCTCTTGCTTGGTCTGACGGCACTGTATTGTTTTGAGCGCGGCGCCGAACGGCCGTATCGACACTGGCGTGTCTTAGGAGCCGTTTTACTACTTAATCTAGTAGTGCAGTTTCTGGTGATTGAAGTGTGGTCTTTGCCGGTTTTGTGGCGAGCGGTTATCGCCATCTTCTTTGCCGGTCTTTTTCTCGTTGGCGCTTGGTACGAGAAGCAGTCTTCGGCAACGGCGTTGGTCTGGCGTTAATATCTATACAGTGCCATCACTAAGCGCCACTAGGACTATAATCTCAGTTGTGAAACTAGACTGAGAGTCAATCCTCGTCACCATAAATTTGCTGGTTTCACCGGATTATTGGTTTCTTTAGACTATTGAAATAAATTGCTGATGGTGCGGTGGTGATAGTTTACCAGGGGCGTTTCAACTTAAGCAATTTTCCTCCGAGACTGGTTTTATCCCCGCTTGTAACTATGTGTAACTTCCTTGCTCAGACAGATTAGGTATAGTCTTTAAAAAAGAAGAAGCCCCGCCACGGCGGGGCTCTAGTCCGGGAGCGAAAGGCCCGGCTAAGACGGTACTAACAGACCGGACCGGTACGGCCAGCAAACTCGTCTAGTGGGTGGCGACCAGGCGGACGGTGAGGCTGATTGCTTCTGTATCCAGTAGCCACGTCGCTCGGCTGGAGTGATGATGTCATACCACCGGTCGTGCGGTGAGGCGGTCATGGCTAGTGCCACGACTGTCTCGTGGGCCTCAATGGTCGCAGGCAGAATAACGTAATGCCCACGACCGACCTTAAAGAGTTTATGTACTTTGGCCAGCCTTTTCCAACTGCCTCCGGATAGAGATTGGGGTTCGATAATAATCGTAACTCCAGCATTTTAAAGGTGGCGAGGTACATGGATTGTCTCCCGATTTTATCTATCTATCTTATACTCCGGTCCGGCTACTTCGGCAAGTGTGATGTGTGTGGGTCGTCGGTAAGTGGTGAGCTAGGACAACAAATCTTTAGTGGTGAGGTTGATACTACCACCGCGGGTGACTTGTCCACTGATGATGTACTGAGCGATTTTTTCTTCGACCACGTCCTGGAGAACGCGTTGCATGGGACGTGCGCCAAACTGAGGGTCATAACCCTGCTCGACCAAGAAGTCGATTAGATCGCGCGACAAGGTTAATTCGTAGCCGCGCTCGCGAACACGTTCATATAGTCCGCGCAACATTAATCCCGCCACTTGCCCCTGCTCTTCTTTGGTTAAGGGTTCGAAGATGACGGTACTGTCGAAGCGATTTATCAGTTCGGGTCGGTAGACCCCTTCGGCTATGATGTGGTTGATTATTTCACTGGTGAGAGTGGCCAACTCACGGCGTTCTTTGACAGTCTCTAAGATCAGGCGTGCCCCAGCGTTACTAGTCGCGATCACGATGGTGTTGCGGGCATTGATTTTCTCTCCGCGCGCATCGGTAAAGATCCCTTCGTCGAGAATTTGGAGAAAGATATCGTGTACCGCGCGCGCCCCCTTCTCGAACTCATCAAGGAGTAACACACAGTACGGGTGCTCCTTGAGTCTGTCGGCCAAGAGTCCGGTGTGAATGCCGTCGCCAATTAGTCGAGCGAGTGCGTCACCGCCACTGAACTCTGACATGTCAAAGCGATGCATAGCGGTCTCACTGCCGAAGAAAGTAAAGGCCAGTGCCTTCGCAGTTTCAGTCTTGCCGACTCCGCTGGGACCGAGAAAGAGGAACGAACCGATGGGTTTGTCGGCGGCCTGAATGCCGGCGCGAGCGCGACGCATAGTGCGGGCGATGGCCTCAATCGCCTGGCGTTGTCCGATCACTCGCTCCCCGAGTTTGGTCTCGAGATTAAGTAGGAGATCGCGTTCAGCGCTTCCGATGGGCCCAACCGGGATACCGGTTTTCTCGCTCACTACCTCGTACACGTAGTTCTCAGTCACTGGCACGACTTGGTTCTGAGCCGCTCTTGTGGCCACGTCGATCAGTAGCTCAATCGCCTTATCTGGCATCACACCTTCAACCAGGTAGCGGTCGGCGGCGGTGGTGATAGCGGTGAGAGCGGGATAGGTAAAAATGGTGCGGTACTTGGTTTCGTTATTGAGGGCAATACTCTCAAGGACGCGGGTGGCGCTTGAGAGGTCGGGCGTGTCGATTAAGACTTCGGCAAAGCGACGAGCAAAGCCACCTAACGGTTCGAGATAAGTGTGGTAAGCGCCCGGGGTGTCGGTGGCGGCGACGTGGAGCGCGGGCGAAGCTAAGAAAGGATCGAGGAGTTCTGGAATGAAGATCCCCATAGCTTCAGCTTCGCGCACGAAGTTGCTCAGGTTTTCAATCACGATGATGATGTTGCCGGCGCGCTCGGCTTCGCTAAAAATACTGAGTAGAGTAAGTTCGAGTTCCTGCTTGTCGCGATGAGTAGCGAAGAGTCTGGTGGTATCAAGTAAGATCAGGCGCTGATTTTCGACGGCCCCCACCAACTCGCCTTTTTGGAGGCGCTTATCCACTGCCATGAGTAAGTCGATTTTTCCTACGCCTGGCTCGCCAATGATTAGGACGTTGGCTGCCTTGGCGCGAGCAAGAGCGACGGCAATCTCGTTGATTTTTTCTTCACTGAAGCTGGTGGGGGCGGTTGTCAGAGTTGAGAAGACAGCGCTCGTGCGTAAGTCGCGGGAAAATTTCTCCAGCAAGTAGGGTGTACCGTAAGACCACTCGCGGCCAATTCCCTTGGTCTGCGAGAGATTGTCGCGCCCCCACCAGCGGGCGCGCTTTTTCACAGTATGGTGAGACAGGATGACCCAGTTTAAGGCCCCGGTAAAATTTTCGGTGGTCACCGCTTGGCTCTTTAAAAATTCGGCGAAGGTCGAGTCTTGTTGTAAAAGGTAGTGGCCGAGGCTGATCAGACTGAAGATGGTTTGTGCGGGGAGGGGTATCATCGAGGCGGAGAGGCGGGGCCGGGTGGCGTGGAGGTAAGCATCAATGGCATTGGTGTCGACGCCGGCACGGAGGAGAACCTCAGCTCCGAGTCGAGATTGACAGAAGGCCCGAGTTACATCAGCCGGCTGGGGCGAGATCGCTTCGGCCAGTTCGAAAGTAACACCGGCTATGGGTTTAGTGCTTTCGCCGAGGACGCTTGATAAGCCGTGGAAATAGAAGCTGTTGTGGTAGCTGAAGAGTAGGACTTGTTCGATCCAGAGAGCGAAGCTGATCAGGGCCACGCCGAGCAGTTTCGCTAGCAGACTGGACTCCGAGTCAATTAGCCATAGTCCTCCCGCCGCCGCTCCGCTAAAAAACCACACTACAAAGCTGAGCCGCCTTAGGAGGGAGAGGGTGCGCCGTGACACGAGACGATTGAGGAGTAAGGGAGCGCGGAAATTGTCGATGGCTTCAGCCAGAGTATGCATACTATTATATGAGCAAACTTACACCGATGTATAAAGAGATAAAAAGGGCGGCCGGGGCGATTGCCCAGCATACGAACACGACGATAAGACTTGCCGTAAGACAAAGGAGTGCTATTAGCCCCACTATTATTACGACCAAGCGAATGAGACAGCCAATTAAGCGCGAGATAATATTGATGACAATGTAGCCGGCAATATCATCGAAGCTGAAGCTCTCGTGACGTTCTTCGGTAATGCGTCGCCAGGGCGAGAAGAGTGACTTGGCTAATTGGGGTAGCGAGAAAAAATTGATCAGGAACCATAAGAGGTTGCGTCCGACATGCCAGATTTCGCCCCAGGCCTTAAGGTAGTGCCAAAGTAAATAATGGTGCAGGATGGTGAGGAGCATACATATATAGTATAACCTGGTCGGTGGTGCGATGGGTGCGGTGGTGGGTAGAAAAAGTGGGCGGCCCCGTACGGGGCCGCCCACTTTTCCGACTAAACAAGAGCTACTTAGGCGGCTTGTTGGAAGCGGTCGTCGTTGGCAGCATCAGCATTTCCACCGACTACCCGGCGCACGTTGGTGGCGGCTGGACCCTTCGGACCCTGCTCAACGTCAAAGCTGACGCGCTCACCTTCCTGAATGTCATCAAAAGCTACATCCACGAGGGCTTGCGCATGGAAGAAAACATCCTTATCGCCATTATCTGGCTTGATAAAACCGAAACCATTTGGCTTCTTGCGTACGATAGTACCTGTCATTTTATTCTTACTTTATTTTTGTGTAATCACAAAACTTCACTTCACCTGATCAACGCTTTCACCTTGCTTCAGAGGAGTTATGTTTCGCTAAGCGTATTAAAGCACACCCTAGAAATAACACAAGGCCTGGGGACAAGCTACAGCTTAAGGTGGCTAGCTAAGTGACCAATCAGTGGCAGGGGCTTTTCTTCGTGGCGTAGGGCGTTTATGATCCCAAAGATAGCCAAGACCAACAACGCTAATTTTAAGATGGAGCTCAACCCCCACATAAACATGCCGATGGCCCAGACCACCAATCCCAAACCAAACAACACCAGTCCTTGCTTAACGTGATACATAATATATGTATCACTGCGTTTGGTCAGGAAAGGAATAAAAACCAAGATCCAGACATAGGATAGGGCGGCCATAATGGTCGTCTCGGTAAATTCGAGGGGTTTATCAGTTGGAATAGAGGTAGACTCGGGGACAGGGGTGGGAGTATTAGGGTCTGGATTAGGAGTTTGATTAGGTGTTTCCATGGTGTATTTACTTAGTTAATCTTAATCCTATTATGGTATACCCAGCCTGAGCTGGTGTAAAGGAGATGTACGATATCAATACATTTGAGACCCCAGCTTAGCAATGGGGTCTGGTTGATAAGAAAGACGACCGCGTTCTCTGGCACGCCAGGGAACGCGGTCAGGTCAGGGTGGGTGTCGGGGGCGGATTGATCGGATTATCCGCCAATTTTTTATTTCGTCTTTCCACAGCCGCCAGTTAAAGGGTATGGCGATTAGCCACAGCACCAGTCCCACAGCCAGTCCGACTACGACGATCGGTAACCCGACTAAGCCGATGATGATGGCGGTCAACCACCAGGGCCAGGCGCTTTTACCAATTTTCTTGGTCATGAGAACCTCCTTTCTAGCTTTAATCATACCAGATTAGTGGTTATCTGTGCTAGTGTTGGCTCGATTCAGCTTTTTTGTCGGCCTGTCATCTGGTACACTGACAGCTGTGAAACTCTACTCGTGGAACGTAAATGGCCTGCGTGCCGTGCTACGCAAAGGAGATTTCGAGCACTTTTTGACTGAGCATGAGCCAGATATCTTGTGTCTGCAGGAGACCAAAGCCAGTCGTGATCAGGTGGAATTTGACCACCCTGATTACGAAGAATACTGGAATAGTGCCGAAAAAAAAGGCTATTCTGGCACGGCCATCTTTACCAAGTACCCGCCGGCAGCGGTTTTTTATGGTTTTCCAGCCGATCTTGGGAAACGGTATAACCTGAAGGATGGCTATGGCAATGCCGCGGCTGAGGGGCGGGTGACCACCCTAGAGTTCGAGCATTTTTATGTAGTGTCGGTCTATACCCCGAACGCCAAGGATGGTCTCGAGCGCTTAGGTTTGCGTCAGACCTGGGATGAGGCGTTTTTGGCATATCTCAAAGACCTGGCCGCCGCCAAGCCGGTCATCTGCGGGGGCGACCTTAATGTCGCTCATACCGAAGCGGACCTCGCCCGCCCTAAAGACAACATTGGACACAAGGGCTTCACTTTAGAGGAGCGACAAGGTTTTAACGCATACCTAGAGGCGGGCTTTCTTGACACTTTCCGGCTGTTCACCTTAGGCAGTGGGCACTATACTTGGTGGTCGCACTTCGGCCAGGCGCGCGCTCGGAATGTGGGGTGGCGGATTGACTACTTACTGGCCAGTACATCACTGCAACCCATCATCAAATCAGCCCGGATTCATCCCGAGGTAATGGGTTCCGATCACTGTCCGGTGTCACTCGAATTAGCGTATAATTTTGACTAAACCACGCTGTCAATCACTGGTCGCATAAACAAACACAACTCATATCCTGTCAAGTATGAGTTAGTGAAGCTAATAATATGGCTCAAAATAAGAATGAATTAAACATAAAAAAATCTCCAGGGGCACCTGTCGAATATAAAAGACACACAAAGGACAGTTATGCACAGTTGTACACTACACTGTCCTTTACACTAAATAATAAAGGACATAAGATATGCGTAGGCCCAGAAAGGGCGAGCCGGTACCTCCAGAGTCCTATCTTCAACCACTTGAAGATAGAACCCTGGAGGTACCCCTTAAAGAGTTCATTCCAAAAACAATTGAGTATTACCTCCAAAAACTCAAAACGTTCATAACAACCCACCCAAAACGAGAAGTCTCCTTACCTACTACTTGATTCACTTCAAGTCACCAAGGTAAGAGATATAGATTTCTCAAACGTACAACAGAGAGCTTTGGCTACGGTTAGCCCGACTAAGGGCGCCGACCGGGTTACCACAACCCAAATACACAAGCTCCTACTAATTTAAGGCCTGAGGGCACCGGCAGCGGATCTTCTCCACCACAGATCAGCTCCCGATTCCCCCAGGCCTTTTTTATTGACAAATCGACTGAAAAGTGCTATTATTAATAAGGATCATCAACCCCTCGCCTTTTGAAAGGAGATCTATGAGGGTACCTTTTTGGCCATTTTTTCTGGCTGCTCTGGCAGTCATGGGGTGCGCCTTTGGGGTCATGCTGTTGACCTCTATCAGCACCATGCTGGCACCAGATCCGGTAGTGTTCTCGGAGCACCACCGCGGCCTGGCAGTACTCGCACCGCTGGGGTTCGCCGTCCTGGCCTGGCGGGCGGTCAACGCCCTGTTGGCCTGGCACGAGCGTCGGCGCCGCTGATCCCCTCGGCCCGGCGCGTCAGCGCCGGGCCCACCCACCCCGACCCTGGTTTATCCCGGGGTCGTCGCTTGTCTAGCCGACTTTGTGCTCCCGGGCAATGGCCTTGAGGGCCGCCGCTTCTTCTTCGGCCTGCTTCTCCTTCCCTGCTTCGGCTAAGGCGATTAGTTCGGCCTCATCGAGCTTTAGTAGCTCAAACACCCTTGTTTCTAGGTACTTTTCGGTGTTGCGAGTGGGGTCTATCAACACTTCTTCCAACAGGGCATGCAGTAGATATCCCAGCTTTTTCCCCGGCTTTTCCCCAGACATTTCCATGATTTTATCCCCATTTATCTTGAGTAGTTTGACTGAAATGGGGTCGCGAAGAGCTTCGTCCACCATAGCCTTATACTTACGGAAACGGAAAGGCTGCTCTTTGGGACGGCCAGTGCCGATGCGGTCACAGACCCGTAAATTAAGCAAATCCTCGATATTGTCTTCCCCAATCCGTACGATGGTACGCTTGACGGCCGACAAAGTGATCATGTCTGGATCGGAGAAAAACATGTGCCAGCGGACCAATTTCTCTACCTTTTCGATGGTTTCGCGGGGTAGTTTTAGTCTTTCGAGCATTGTTTTAGCCATTTTGGCCCCGACCACCTCGTGTCCGAAGAAAGTATAGGTCTTATTTTTACCCCCAGTACGCCTAGTAGCTGGCTTGCCGACGTCGTGGAGGAGGGCGGCGAGGCGTAATTCAAGCGAATAGCCTTTGCTGGCCGCCGCTTCAAGCGTCCTAAGATTGTGTTCAAACACATCATACTGATGAATTCCGCCTTGCTCACAGCCAATTCCCTCTCTTAGTTCCGGCAAGATATGCTGAAGGAGTCCGAGCCTTTCCGTTATGACTAGGCCTGGCAAGGGCGAATCAGCCATGATGAGACGAATTAATTCAATCGAGATGCGTTCTTTGGCAATTAGTCCAAGGCGGTTGTGGTTACGACTAATTCCAGCCATCGTCTCGGCCTCGATTACAAAGCCTAATTCTGCCGCTAGGCGCACGGCTCGCATCATCCGCAAAGCATCCTCCTTGAACCGCTCATCAGCGACACCGACCGCTCGTAGGCGCTTTTCACGCAAATCGTCCATTCCGCCATACAAATCAACGATTTTCTGATCCTTGAGGCGATAGGCGATGGCATTTACAGTAAAGTCGCGGCGGGCTAAGTCGTCTTTGAGCGATACACCAAACTTAACCTCATCCGGCCGCCTGGCGTCGCTGTAGCCACTTTCGCTGCGGTAGGGCGTGACTTCGACTACTCCCAGGTCCTCATAAGGTGTGTCTTCCCCGGTCTTAATACCCACGGTGCCGTAGTCGTTATTGCAAAAACTCAGAGGAAATAAGGTCTGAATCTGGTCTGGCAAGGCATTGGTGGTGAAGTCCCAGTCTTTAGGGGTGCGTCCAAGGAGTAAGTCACGCACGCAACCACCGACGAGATAGGCTTCAAAGCCAGCCTGCTCGAGCTCAGTGCTGATTTGCCGGATGGCCAGCGGAATGGCGGTTAGTGGAATCATAATTCGTACATTGTAGCAGAAAATCGTTGCTTTTTGTTAGTATTACGCGTATCATTCCCCTACTGCACCTGTAGTGAAACGGATATCATACCGGTCTTCGGAACCGTTGTTCCAGGTTCGAGTCCTGGCAGGTGCACCAAGGTAAACAATCAGGACTGGCTTAAAAGCCAGTCCTGATTGTTTAGAAAGCAAACTGCTTTGCTTTCGTGCCTTGGTGCAAGACGGAGACATAATTTTGTGACGACAGGAGAAAAATAGTCGAGTCGGGGTAGCGAGTACTTAGCAGAATCTGAGCTGTGCGATAGATTATGCTTAGTAACTCGTGACCACTGAAATACAAAGAGTCGGCGATTAAGCCGGCTTTTTGTATTTTAGGCCTAAGGACTCGAAGCCCTGATTTAATTTGTATTATGGTTGTCAGACTCAGCTAGTAAGTAATGTTATAATTACCAAACTAAAAACATCAATATGCATACTGGAAATTGGAAGTGTAGTGGTTGTGGCGGGACGATAACGGAGTTGCCGTTTGTGCCCCGGAGTGAATCGGGCCTGACTTGTCGCACTTGTTATGCCAAACAAAAGGGTGGATCGACTCGTGGCGCTAGTTCTGGTCAAGCGGCGCCTGACTTTGCGGTGGCTGATGACGCGCCCGATATACCAGATTTTACTGAAGTAGCCGGTGAGCCAGCGCCCGATGACGGCTTTGGTCCGGCGGTCACGACCTCGAGCGAAAAGCCCAAGTTCTCTGGCGATTGGTCTTGCGCTAGCTGCGGTGGCGCTATCACTTCTCTACCTTTTTCCCCACGTAATACGAGCAACCTAAAGTGCCTAGATTGTTTCAAACAGAGTAAGGGGTAGTTTTTTTTGGTGGTCCATGACAAAGGCGCTGCTATCTAATTAGTCAGTATCAGCTATTTCCTCGTCCCGTCCCGTTTAAAAAAGGTCCAAACATAGTACTCCTCTACCTTTTTACGAGCCCACGGTGTCTTGCGTAAGAAAGTCAGACTAGATTTAACACCCGGCTTTTCCCTAAAGCACTTAATCTTAATCTGCTCCCCTAAGGCTGCCCAGCCATAGTGTGCCACTAATTCCTCGATAATAGTCTCGAGTGTTATTCCGTGGAGCGGGTTTTTGGGTTGAGGCTGCTTTGGCTTTGTGGTCATGATTATTTATCTTCAAATTAAAAGTTGTGAGAAATTAATTAACTGGCCTTGGTATCCTTTAATTTTGTCTCTAACTGCGCGAAAAGTTCAAGAGTTCGTGTCATATATACTTCAGCTAGTTTATATCTTGGGTCATTAACTTCAAGCGTCGCTAGATAGCGGTACATTTTTTCGGTATTGAAATGTAGCTTCACCACACCCCTCTCTACAGCAAAGGGCTTAACAAGATCTAAAAAAACTACGTTGTAGTTACTATCTATTTTGAAATTACCGGCATTGTGAGTATCGACCCCAACCCCGACAGCTTTTAACTGCTCAGTCAAGTCGGCCACAAATTCGTTACTTGTTCTTATTCGTTCTAGGCTATCTATTCGTTCTCGTTCTCGTGACGATATGCGACTTTCTGCATTTCCCATCAGGTAGTCTTCGTCCTCTACTGCGTACTTTGATATTTCTCTAAGCAGATCGTCGGGTTCGATATATTCGGCCTCAAATTGTGACCCCGCCCCTTCTTTAAGGTTGCCAGCTCTATAAATTTCAGGAATGTTATTCGGAAATAATAAGTGGAGCAACTTATTAAAGTAGTAAATCCCTTTTATTTCTTCGTCAGTGAGCTTCTCCCGAAATTCGGCTCTGATTTTGTTTGGGTCTAGTTCATTTCTAAAGATACGCTTCTCTACGCCGATACCAATTGGCCTTGCTTGAGGATTGTTTTCTAACACCAGATGATTATACTACGATAGATGAGCGAACTAATCTGATAGTACTTTTAGAAAAGAGAGCGGATTGTGATTAACCATCAAGCTAAAGGAGATGAATCCATCTCCTGCCATACTATAATCAACATGTATTACCCTTATCTTAAGAAAGCCAAGCTACTTTCGCACAAAGAACTAGAATTTTATAATAAGCTTAGGATAATTGTAGAACCTAAAGGTTTAGTAATCTTTGCCAGTGTACGATTAGCCGATGTGGTCTACGTACCAAAAACTTACCGTTATTTCAATCTATTTTTCAGCCGAATTAAGGCTAAACAGATTGATTTTGTTGTATGTGACCGGGCTACCTCTGAGATTAGGTGCTTAATTGAATTGGATGACAAGACGCACTCTGAGCCACAACGCCAAAGTCGTGATAAGTTTGTAAATAAAGTTATAAGCAAAGCCAAGATAGCATTTATACGCTGTAGCTCTCCAGACCATGTCTGCCAAATCATCTAATTATGGAACTCTCCGAGCGCTGCATCCAAACCCTAGAAAAAGAAGGCTTTCCGCACGTCTACGAGTGGCAGGATAAGCCGGGCACCGTCTACCCTCTTCATCAGCACCAAGATAAGGTGACTATTTTCATCACGGAAGGCTCGCTCGAGCTCACGCTTAATGGCGCAACCCACTCCCTTCGTGCGGGCGACCGCTTCGACATCCCGCCCCAGACCGAACACTCGGCCGTTGTCGGCCCATCTGGCTGTCAGTACGTAGTCGGCGAGATGATTGAGGGAGATTCTTGATCGATACTAATTTCAATCGTCTCACCAGCTTTCAATCGTCTAAATTTCACGCCGTCAGCGGGAGTGGTTTTCTCAATGATTTGATAAGTTATATTCAACCCAGCTTCATTCAGTAGTCCGTCATGCACCGGAATGGCTTGTTCGGGCTTGATTGTCTTTAAGTAAGCAATAACATCACCGAGCTTGCACCAGGGGCCTGATACTGGCAAAGCCAAGACCGGCACTGCTCTACCCGGCTCGGTATAAGCATCGCCCGGGAAAAAGAGCTTATCGGCGATAAAATAGCCAGTGTTTTGTACTAAGCCAAAATCCTCAAAGATAGTGGCGTGGTCTCCATCAAAAGCCTCGATCTTCATACCCGACAGTTCAGTCGCTTCCCTACCTTCTACTATTACTGGCTTGTACCCTAGACCCTCGACAATCTTCCCCACGCTCCCGTTACAGATTATCTGTGTCGTGGGATTTTTCTTCATAATTTCAACGAGGGAATCAGTGTGCAGGTGGTCGGTATGCTCGTGTGTGATGAGGATTAGGTCGATATTTTCAAGTTGATTCTGACTATCAGATAACCGTCCCGGGTCAGTCAGGAGACGCTTCCCAGCCATCACAATGAGTAAACAGCAGTGCCCGAGTTTGGTGATTTTCATATTTAAAGTCTACCATATTAGCTATTTAGATGACTCGTTTGGCCGAAACTGGTTTGAAGTAATGGAGGAATTTATCCCAAGTCCAGACCGCTGTGCCGCCGTCGATATGAGTCGCGTGCCAGATATAGTGGGGTCCGCCGGGGCGACTTTGGCCGATGTAGTTTACCGAATGTAAGTGGTATAACCACTCATCATGATCGGCGTATCTCCCTCGACTCTTGTCGATTGGCTGACCCGTCTTCCCTCTTATGCCTTCAGCGTATATGACGTCACCAGGTCTTAGTTCATCGGGTCTAAAATCTATCTCTTCAAATATGAATTCACCCCATACCTTGTATCCGCCCGGAAGGTAGATTTCATCACGAGCAAAGAATCTCCTGTGTAGTTGGTAAAAATAGACTTGCAGAGCCATGCGGCAGTTCCCTTCCCTAATCGTCTCAACTTCCTCTGGTGTTTCAACCGGACCAGCTAGGTATTGATAAGTAAAGGTGTCTTTAGGATATGTAAGATACATATCGTCATTATAGCTCAGCTGTTTATAATACCAAACCGAATAGTTGTACTAATATATAATATACAAACTTTGTTATGTCAGGTTTGGGACAGCCGTATAAAAAAGAAGCCTACGAGCAAGCAATCAGCCTTAGAAAACGTGGTTTTTCTTACTCCGAAATTGCCAAGCTGTGCGGGGTGTCGGTCGGCACCGTGAGTGCGTGGCTCGCTCCCTTCACGTTTTCTAAGGAAATCACGAAGCAAAATAAGCGCCGTGCCGCCGAGAGCAACACCAAGCGATTAGCCGCAATCAACAAAGCGCGCACCACCGAGCGAAAGAAGCAGTACGCTGAGGCTGAGCGCTTGGCCAAGATTGAGTACCAAAACTACCGGCTCAACCCCCTATTTACAGCTGGTCTCATGCTGTACGTGGCCGAAGGTGACTTATCGAGCCAGCGGTTGATTCGCTTATCGAGTAGTCGGGAAGAGCTTCATGCAGTGTTTATTAGGTTTTTGAAGCAGTACTTGGGCGTGGAGAAGCGTTCGATTCGCTTCTGGCTCCTCCTTTATCCTGGTCACGATGAAGTAGCTTGTATGCAACACTGGGCGAAGGAAATTGGAGTGTCGGTGTCACAATTCTATAAGAATCAATACATACAAGGTAGGAGTAAGAAGCGTACGTTGCATTTTGGGGTTGGTAATACTATAATCGGCAGTACTCTTTTGAAAAAGAAGCTTGATCAATGGATCAAGCTAGCACGCAAAGAGTGGAACAAGTAAATATTGCGGCCATGGTTAAGTGGTATAACATATCGTTGCCAACGATAGGTCGAGAGTTCGATTCTCTCTGGCCGCACTGATGGAGTTACTCATTCTCACAGGAGTACTCGTTCTAGCTATAATATTAGCCTTATTGTCTAGCCTTTTTGTGTGGTGGCTGGTCGAGAGCTTTGTTCTTGATGCCCCCTTCCTTCCCCTGCCACAGCCAGTGGTGGATCGCCTAGTGTCGAAGCTACCATTGGCTCACGACACCACTTTCTATGATTTGGGTTGCGGTGACGGTCGAATTTTGACAGCTTTAGCTACCAGTAATCCTACGGTACGGTTTTTCGGTGTGGAAAAAGCTCTCATCCCAAGTGTTTGGTTGAGGCTGAAAACAAAAGTGGGTACCAAGATCAACAAGAACCTTCATTTTCAAAGGCAGGATTACAGAACGGTTGATTTGTCTAGGGTCGACACCGTTTTCATGTATCTATGGCCTGGAGCAATGACGGAACTAGAGCGGAAGTGTCTAGAAGAAATGCCTCCCGGCTCGACCGTGGTAGTCTGTCGTTTTCCATTCCCTAGCCTTCAGCCGGTACAGACAGAGCGGATAGATTATCAGGGACAGAGCTATCGATTTTTCTACTACCAGCTTTAAGCTAAAAGACATAAGAATAGCCGACTCCAAGCTGGCTTGTCATAATAAAGGACAAGCCAGCTTGGAGTCGAAAAAGTGGATAAAACGGGTACTAAGTGGATAATGGACAGTCGAGAAGGACATTTGGGCGTTATATTAGTGGATAAACTATATTATGTTTCACGTGAAACATATGATTGAACCACTTCATCTAGTTATAGAAATACAAATAATTTTCATAGTCTGGCCATTTCACATGAAACATCGACTCGTTCGAGGAATTTGAGTTATAATGTTACATATGAAACCTGACTACCGGGCAAATAATCTAGTTATTGGCCAAAAGGGTGAATCAATCGCGGCTAAGTATTTGAAAAATAAGGGTTTCATAATAATTGATCGGAATTATCGCAAGAAATGGGGCGAAATCGACGTGGTTGCACGTGGAACAGATAATAAAGTTCATTTTGTGGAAGTAAAGGCTGTTTCATATGAAACGCGAGCTGATTTTGAGTCAGCTGTTACACGTAGAACCTGGCGGCCGGAAGAAAATGTTCATCCCTATAAGCTCAGGAAGCTTAATCGAGCCATTGATAGTTGGCTTATGGAGAAGAGATATGACGGGGAGTGGTGTATCGATGTGGTAGCAGTGCGCCTAGTTCCACGTGAAAAGTATGCTACCGTAAAGTTTATTCCTAATATCACTCTATGATCTTGTCGTAATTTTAAGGTGAGCAAATACATGGGCATGTCATTGTAGTAAAGGACATAATTAACAGTCTGTCCTTTACATTGTACTATTAGGTTATAGAATTATGGGAGAGGTATATCGTGCCACTCTGATGGTTGGCTTGCATACTTCTGTGTGCGCATTTAATTATATTGTAAATGTCCGTGGAAAGATAAGGCTGTCGTTTTCTAAGTTACTTAATAGCAACCGAATTCAGTATTTATATGAAACCTAAAAATTATTTTGTACATCTCATTATTTTTGCAGTTTTTATAGTTAGTTATACGTTGATTACATACATACAATCAACCGCCCACCAGGGACATACAAATTTAACTTCACCGCTAGACCATGTGGCTCACGTCGGGCAATCTATCCCAATGGTTAATCATACTGAGCATATGGTGCTGGCTACAGAAGAGAGTCTGGAGTTAATGCAGATTGAAGAAATTGATGAGTCTCCAGGTCATGTACATCAGCATGAGCATTTGCCGGTTGAATTGGCCAGTGGAGAGAACACTTTGTCTACCGCCAGAGATGTGATTCCAAATTTTGCGGCTCACCCCACTATAAGAAGTAAGCAAAGCGGCGGTTGGTTTAGTCCGACGACATGGGACTCTAACCGTGTGCCTACCGTAAATGATGTGGTTAAAATTGAAGCAAGTCACACCGTTACTTATGATAACGTAAGTGATGTTGCTTTGGCTGCTTTAGGTATTGAGGGTACGTTGACCTTTAGCGCAACGGCCAATACTCGACTGAAAGTGGGAACAATACTTGTTTATAGAAATGGTAAATTGCATGTCGGGACACAAAACAATCCTATCAACGCTAATCGTAAAGCAGAAATCATCATCGCTAACCGACCGCTCGCTGTCTCAACTCCTGACGTACATACTAAAGCGCTAGATCCGCTCCAATTTGGAACTGGCCTTATCTCCTTTGGAGAAGTGCTTGTTCATGGAGAATTGATGAACCCTACTTGGGTACGAGTAGCACAAGATATGCGTGCTGGTGATATGACAATTAAATTGGCGCAAGCCCCGACTGGTTGGAAAGCCGGTGACAAGCTTGTGATTCCAGATACGCGTCAGACACCGCTTGAAAACAAGGGTTCGAAGGACCCGGAGCGTTTTATTGAGTTACAATTGGAAGAAGTTACAATTGCTAAGCGTATCTGGCAACACAATAACCTTAACCGCTCCGCTTAGGTTCAATCATTTGGGAGGCAGAGATAGTGATAATGAATTGATTGCTCTTCCCCATGTCGGTAATTTGACTCGTAACGTGGTATTTAGATCGGAATCTCCAGCCGGTGTCCGTGGACACACTCTTTTTACAGAGCGAGCACGTATCGATATTCGATATGCAGCTTTTGAAAATTTTGGTAGGACGACTGCCATGCCACTTAATAATACGATTATTACGAACGGTGCGGTGACCAGCATTGGCTCAAATCAAATTGGTCGATACCCAATTCATTTTCATCACCTAATGGGTCCGCGAAATTCTTCCAATACCGGCTACCAGTTTGCTTTTGTTGGAAATGCCGTGGTCGATGGTCGAAAATGGGGAGTGGCGGTACACAACTCGCACTTTGGCTTGATAACCAATAACATTGTCTATGATGTAACCGGGGCTTCGTTCATTACCGAAGAAGGCAATGAACGAGAGAATGTTTTTGATAGAAACTTTGCAGTTAAGGTAGGAAATATTCGTACTCATATATATGAGCCAATCTATGGCGGAGTGGCTGGCTCTAATCGACCTCTCGGTTTCGGAGATTTTGGTTGGGAAGGATCGGCCTTCTGGTTCACTGGTAATGAGCAGTATGTCCGAGGCAATGTCGCGGCTAACGCTGCTTATGCAGGGGTTATGTACAATGCACGGCCTCGTGGTTTTGCCCCAAATACGCCACTGGTTCCAAAAATTCGTGGGGCTGAAATTGGAGTTAGTTCAGAGTGGCAACGTTTTAGTATTGCGCCTGAAATTCTTGAATCGAATAATAATGAAATTTACGCGAGTGGTGTTGGTACATGGGTGAGCTTTGCTAATCATGTGGGAACGCTTAAAAATTTTCTGCATTGGAATATTAAACAGCAGGGCGTGTATGTGGCTAGAAATCACAGTGTCATTCTTGATGGTTTTACGGTCATGAGTGATCCTCGGGTGACTAGCTTAAACTCTACTCGTGTGGCTCCGAGCATGGGCTTGAAGTTTAATGTCAAAGTCTATAAATCAGGTAAGATTACGGTGCGTAATGCTAAAGTTGAGGGGTTTGGTGTTGGCATTGGTTTACCAGGTAATGTGAATGACAATTCAACCACAGGTGATCAGCGTATAACGGTGGTTGATAATGCGTATTTACGAAATATTATCAACGTAGTTGATTTGTCACCGCGCTTTCCTAAATATACTTTGTTTAGGAATGTGACTATGGTTCAAAATCCTGGTCCTTTAAATAGTGCTTCGATCGTCTCCTCGCTGGAAAGCGACATGCGAGATGCACGGATTACACATTTGTCTAGACTGGTGATTTTTAACCACAATCGGATACCAGGTAACAACTTTGAGTACTTTTTCCCTGAGCAGGCTCCCGATTATGTTATGCAGTTACGTAATGCACCTAAAGGAACATTATCACCGCAAGCTAATTGTCCAACTTTTGGCCTGACTAATTTTGAGTGTTGGAATACACATCGGGTCGCCACTTTAGGGCAGGTGGCGACCTGTAGTGATACTTCCACCCGACCAGAAATCATTGGTATTACTTGTCCTTTGGCCTCTGGTACGACTTTTGAAGGATTGTTAGCTTCTAATCCAAGAACTGAAACTGCCATCAACCTCCCCACTTATCAACCGGGGCCACCGACAGTGACTTTTTTGGCGACACCAACGACAATTACTAAAGGCGGGGATGCTATGCTTAGTTGGTCAGCACAAAACGCAACGGAATGCATCAGTAGTGGTGGCTGGAGTGGAGCGCGGGCTATTTTGGGAACTCACAAGGTCAAACCTTCAGTTTCTACTGTGTATACAATTACATGTAATGGCGCACAAGGAACAATTACCCAGAGTGTTAATGTAATGGTAGGTGGTACGCCAGCTCCGTCTCCTGTTCCTTCAACACCAACTGACACGCAAGCACCATCTGTGCCGACCAATCTAAGTGCCAGTGATATTACTACTACTAGTTTAACTTTACGTTGGTCTGCTTCGACTGATAATATTGCTGTTACTGGCTATCGAGTGTTTAGAAATGGCAGTCAGATTGGCACTTCAAAAACTAACTCCTTCAATGTAACAGGACTTATAGCCAGCACCACTTATTCGTTTGCCGTTTCGGCTTATGATGCGGCTGGTAATCAGTCGGGATTGTCCAATACTAGAGTGGTTACTACATCCGGAGGAACACCAACTCAAGGCGGAAATCAAGCCGCACCGATCCCGACTCCACCACTGACTCAGTCGGTTGATAAAACCGCTCCAACTATATCTAATATTATTGTTACTGGTATCGAACAGAGTGAAGTGTCAATTCGCTGGAATACGGATGAGGATGCTACCCATGCGGTTGATTATGGTTTAACCACGACCTATGGTCTTGATCGGTCAGTCAATCAGTTATCTCGTAGTCCAGCCATTAAATTGACTAATCTATTGCCGAATACGACCTATCAATTTCGTGTGCGGTCTAAAGATGTGGCTGGTAATGAAAGCATCTCATTCAACCAAACTTTCAAAACAGCCGCCCCACCCATGGTTGAGACTAACCCACCAGTTGCCATTACTGATTTGCGAGTGCTTCGTACTGATACAAATTCCATTGATTTAGTCTGGCCAACAGTAGGCGTATCAGGATTGGCTAGTTCAATAGAGCGCTATGATCTGCGATATTCGACGACTCCAATTACTGAAACCAATTGGGATAGTGCGACACCTGGGTCTGGAACACCAACTCCAAGTGTTACACCAACAACTGAAACTTACACCATAGTTGGTCTAACACCAGGCACACGCTACTATGTTGCTCTTAAGGTTGTAGGTATTAATAATAAGACCTCAGCTCTATCTAATGTGGTGGAGGGGATGACCCCCAATGTTAATAATCGTTCGACTAGCGGAAGCGGCACCAGTCGTACCGATTTAGGTCAAACTCAAATCAGGAATGATTTAATACCAACCGTTCAAAATTTAATTATCCAAAGTGATCAGACACACGTCACTCTTATGTGGGACAATCCTACAGTACCAGAATATGTGCGGACGATTGTTGTTCGTAAGAGTGGTCGTCGGGCATCAGTTTCTCCAAATGATGGTACGGTAATTTATGAAGGTTTGAACAGTTTTGTCACCGATAAATCATTGATGCCGCGTGGTGAATATACTTATTCCGTGTTTGTGATTGATCGACAAGGAAATCATTCCAGGGCAGCTTCAGTCGTGGCTGAGTTGACTACTCAACCGCCGTATGAGTCTCGAATCAATCGGGATAACACAGTCTCTAGCGGAGGCAGTAATGCGCCTGTTGGAAGTGGTAGCGCAGTTAGTTCTGTGCAAAGTGGCACACAAGCCGGTCGCTCATTCACAAAAGTCCTCTTTCTTGGTCTGAGAGATAATGACGTGGCACAATTGCAGGAGATTCTGATCAATCAAGGTTATCTAGCTCGAGATAACGTGACAGGCTACTTTGGACCACTGACGCAGGCGGCCTTGCGACGGTTCCAGTGTGATAAAGGTATTGTATGTGGTGGTAATGAGGCTACTACCGGTTATGGTGTGGTTGGTCCTAGAACGAGAGAAGTCTTAAATACAAGTGTCAGTGTAGGTAGTATAAGTAATCAAGTTGACACTACTACGGCGGTTCCTCCCGTAATCATTACACCTGGTTCAGTCACTTCATATGTTTTTAATTCACCACTCTATCCTGGTCTTAGTAACAATGAGGTAAGGATTTTGCAGGAACTCCTTATTCGTCAACAGTATCTGGTCACAGGTTCTAACACTGGTTATTATGGACCGTTGACGATGGCTGCCGTGCAACGTTACCAATGTGCTAAAAACATAGTTTGTTCTGGCACCCCAGCTACTACTGGTTGGGGTTTGGTAGGAGCCAAAACTAGAGCGATTTTGAACACAGAGTAGCATTTCAGTTATAGTTTTCCTCCCTAGACAGCGTTACTCTGGTGAAGTTGTTTTGGTTTAATGTATGGAAATAGTAGGAGTTATAGAAACTTTTCGGGGCTAATTCCTCGTCACCAATTAGTAATTCTGAGCTAACTCTAAACCGCCAATCTTGTCTCAGTCTATGATGTTGAGACGCTTTCTTTTTGATGGAAGCAAACGAACCGTCAATAGTTTTGGTGGTATTAGGAATGTTGAGTTCAGGATAACGTTGATACGTGAAGGGAGGTTAGGTAGATTGGTTTTCAGAGGACGTAATGCTGAACGGACATTCTTGTGGGTGCTTAAGACCAAGTACAACAGTCTTCTCTGCCAGGAAAGGTTTCCATTTTTTCTCGTAACCCGCTCTAATTGAAATCGTTTACCACAATCACGACAACCATACCGTTGTCGGCTACTTTGTCCACCAGTCTTTTTAGTCCTTAGCGAAGCACCGTACGTACTTCTAGCTCGTTTATTAACCATACGAGCCAGATAATCATAAAACCACCGCTACTAGTATGCAGTGTTTTTATGATCTCAGGTCCTAAAAAGTTTCTTTAGCCCTAAAAAGTAAGAAAATGCAAGTCATAGACAAATTTTTTTCAGGTTGAAATATTCGTTCATCAATTAAAGGATTGGACTTGGAGATCACCTCTTCGATCCACAACAATCTCCCAGATTGTTGGTTCATTTTGGTATCTTCGTATTAGTCCTGGTTTCGGTCGGGGAGCCGGGAATCGAACCCGGGCCTCACGGTCCCAAACCGCGTACACTACCACTATGCTACACCCCGACCCAAACTAGGACTGAGTCAAAACAAAGACACCAAAATGAACCCCAAACCGCGTACACTACCACTATGCTACACCCCGTATTTGTTTGGTGAGTGAGATAATAGCATCTCAGCAGCGAAAAGGCGAGTGCCTGCCGGTGAAAGAGATCTGGGTGCATAAGGCCTGGCTGGACTGGGTATTTTGCAAAACGCTAACCCTAGGGCACAATAGGCGGACTCATGATTAACTATTATTTTCGCACCATCAAAGATGTCAGCTTGAAAACTCTCCCCGAGAGCCGTACCGGGGTGTGGGTGCACGTGGTTGCTCCGACTGAGGCCGAGCTGGACGAATTGGCGGTCAAATTTGGTCTCGAGCGAGATATCTTGGCGGACGCAACCGACTTCTATGAGGTGCCTCGTATGGAAAGGGAAGCTGGTGCAACCTATTTCTTTACCCGATACCCCTACAAGGATCCAAAAGAGGGTAGTGCTACCGCGCCGCTACTTATAGTCGTTGGAGAGAGCTTTGTATTAACTATCGCCTTGCAGGCAGTTGAGCCATTGGAATCTTTTCACGGTGAAAACACCACTATCTATACGACCCAAAAAACCAAGCTTTTCATTGCTTTTATGGAAGCTTTGACGCGAGCTTTCGATCGTGAATTGGTACGCTTGCGGAAAGCTGTTCACAAGGACCGTGTCCGTCTGCGGAGTATTGGTACCCGAGAGATCGAGCGCTTAGTGGCTTATGAAAACACTCTCAACAGTATGGTCGATGCACTTATCCCGACTAACGCCTGGCTTCAACAACTCACCAAGGCGGGGCAACTTCAACTGTTCGCTGATGATGTTGAAGCCATGGAGGACTTAGTCATTGCCAACGGGCAGGTGGTTAATTCGGCCCGGTCTATTCTGAAAAATATCCAAAATATTCGCAGTGCCTCGGAGGCGATTATGAGTAGTCGACTCAACCATGCCTTACGTATTCTTACTGTTCTCACGATTCTGCTCACTGTTCCTTTGGTGATTGCCTCACTCTACGGCATGAATGTACCCTTACCCGGACAAGATTCGACCTTGGCTTTTGGTATCATCATTAGTCTAAATGTGGTGATTCTGACTGTTTTGGCCTACGTGTTCAGGAAGAATCATTGGTTTTGATATAAATTGGCAATCCAGAGCAAGATAGGGCAGAATGGTGGGCGGCCGCGGGGGGGGGGGGNNCCGCGCCGCGGCCTACTGGACCACCTGCTTTTTGGTAAGTATCCAGAACATCTATAAATTATAATGAAACAACAAGTCTTATTTATACACGGTGGGGATTCGTTCGGCACACGGGCGGGGTTTTTGGAGCATTTGCGGACGGTACCGCTACGGGAGGTGCTGGAAGATAGGCCGAAGCGTTTTGTGGGTACCTTGCGGGCTGAGCTCGGAGAGAACTTTGAGGTGTATTTGCCCTCGATGCCCAATTCCCAAAACGCCGACTATGAGGAATGGTCGATTTGGTTTGAGCGCTATTTGGAACTCTTGCACGATAACGTGATTCTGATTGGTTGGTCGCTCGGAGGCTTATTTTTGGCTAAATACCTAACCGAGCACAAGGCTGAAGTCCGGAATAAGGCCCTCTTTCTCTTGGCTGCTCCAGCGCCAGACTATGTGGGGGCAGGGGACAACAATTGCGAGCGCTTTCGCTTTGCGTCGGGCGCTTTGCGAGCGCTGCGCGAGCAGGTTGATCACATCGAAATCTGGCACTCAGCGGATGACTTTGTGGTGCCGGTTGGGAACGCGGCGGTCTACCAGAAGCACCTCCCACGGGCGACGACCAGGCTTTTTGTTGACAAAAATCATTTTCTCTTGCCGGAATTGCCAGAATTGGTTGAAGCGGTCAGAAATCTCGCTTAATTAAGACCAGTCGTAGCAACGCTAGGTAAGAATTCGTCTTACTAAGCGTCTACGTATATAATGGTTACCACATGGCTGGACGTACCAAACAGACAGACAGCTCGGTGGCGAGCCACGAAGAGCGTTATTTGAAAGCCTTTGATGAGTATAGCGATGCTTTGTTTCGGCATGCTTGTCTGCGCTTGAGTGATCGTGAGCGCGCCATTGACTTGGTGCACGACACCTTCACCAAAGCTTGGACATACATCCGCGCTGGCCATGAGATTGAGGCCTACCGGTCATTTTTATACAAAGTTTTAAACAACCTCATCATTGATGAGTACCGGAAGCGCAAAGAAGCTTCGCTAGACGCGATTCTAGATGAGGAGGGGGTGTCGGAAGGTAAGTTCGCAGAGCTGACCGAAGACTCAACCGAAGCCTTAGCGGCGACGATTGATGGGCGAAAGGCTTTGGACTTAGTCTCCGAGCTACCGCCGGTCTACCGCGAGGTTATCATCTTCCGCTTCGTCGATGGTCTGGGACCACGCGAAATCAGTGAACTCATCGAAGAAAGCGAAAATGTCATCTCCGTCCGCCTCTATCGTGGCCTTCGGCTACTGCGCGAAAAGCTCGAACCAACCAAAAATAAAAATTAATGAAAAGATTCAGTGAACAATTCAAAGCCAAAGCCGAAACCGTAAAACTACGGGTGGCTGAGAAGCGTGACCTCCGCGAGCGCTTGGTGTCTTATATGGAGTACCATCCTTTGCCGAAGGGTCGGGCGGCGCTACCGGCTACTAGTGTAAATGACGAGTTTGCAACCTTGCGGGTGGTTCGTCTCAATCTCTGGCGCACTGTGCAGTATCTCGGTGCTGGTGTGGGTGTGTTTCTACTTTCGGTGACTTACCTAGCCGAGCGAGCCATGCCGGGAGACGCGCTTTATGCGGTAAAGATAGGAGTGAATGAAGAATTACGCTCGACTCTTGCTCGCACCTCGTACGACAAGGTGGTCTGGGAAACTGAGCGCATGAACCGGCGCATTGCCGAAGCTAGGCTACTGGCCAGTGAAGGACGTCTCACTGACGAGGTGGAAGAAAAAGTTGCGCAAGCGGTGCGTACGCACAGCGACAATGCCCGTAAAGAGATTGCCCAGCTAAAGCAAGTCGATCAAGAGGAAGCGGCGCTGGCGACTATTAAGCTCGCAGCTGCCCTCGATGTTCAAGCCGCGACCATGTCTACTCCTGATGAAGTGATGATGGTGGCCGCCAATACTGGCGCTCGTTCGAGTACCAACCGTATCGCTTCAGCTTTGTCTGAAGCTAAAGCTAGCGAGGTCTTGACGACAGCTGAAGAGTTGCCTGGCTATGATCGCTTAATGGCGCGTACCGAGCGCGAGATTATGCGGGCGTATGAGCTACTCGCGTCGGTAAAGGTGCGTGCCACTAAAACCGAAGACGCCGATATTACTCGTCGCTTGGGTGATATTGAACGTACCATCGCCGAGGCAATTGAGACCCGAGATTTTGATGACATTTTGGCTAGGCAGACGTTAGTCTCGGCTTTGCAGCGTACCCAGCGATTGATTGTTTTCATGTCTAATATCGATGTGCGGGGTGCGGTCGCGGTCGAAACTATCGTGCCAGTCGTGCGGACCAGGGAAGAAAGGGTGCGAACTCTTATGACTGAGCGGGAAGCGGTAGAACGAAAGCTGACTCTAGTTACAGAGGCTCTCGCTACCACTTCAACCGAAGCGTCGCTTGCAGAAAAGGTTGAACTCGCTTTCAATTTATCTAGCGCTGCTTTTGCTTCCAGCACTGCTCTTATGGAAGTCGAAGGGTTTGAGCTAGAGGTAGCAGAAGCTAGCATGGCGGAAGCTAAGCTCTACGCGCGTGAGGCGATGAAGATATTGTCCCTGACTCTGACTAAGCGTGATGTTGAATCGGTTGATGTAGTGGAAGAGACAGTCGGTGTGGATGATGTCAACACTGAAACGGTATCTCCCAATGCTACTACAACCGAAGTTGTGCGTAGCACTAGCACAGAGACAGTTTCTACCACCACTCCGCGCACGGAAGTTTGACAGGAATTTTAACTTAGCATATCATCTCTACGTATGACCAAAGTCATGACACTGCCCAAAGTTGAGACTACAGCCGTTACGGTGGTAGTTTCATTTATCTTCTTCTGGTTTATTACCACTGTTAGTGGGCTGGTCGGAGTGTCATAGATTAAAGTCGATAAACTCCCAACAAAAACCGGCCCATTCAGGGCCGGTTTTTGTTGGGAGTGAGGAAGGATAGAAAGTGAATGGTGTCTAGAGCAGGAAAGGGAGATGAAGCAAGCGAGTCAGTGGCGCGCGGGAAATTTTCAAACTAGACGATAGAACTTTGAAAATTTCCCGCGAATCGCAGGCTAGTCCCCACGGGGACACGCTTAGTTCGCAAAGAGGAGCGGGACCGGGGAAGATAACCCCGGACAGCCTGCGGTTAGGTTCTTTCAATCAACTTTTCTCGAAAGGATATGGTAAAAATGGGCAAGTTCATCTTCCCACTTCCGGTCGGCCTGGAGTCGGAGAGTTACGTCTATGACGGCCATACTGGTCTACCAGTCGATGTTCTGGCTGGTCTAAAGGATCTCAACGGCTCAATACCAAAGGGGTCGGCTACTAGCGACGCGGGTTTGAACCAGATCGAGTTGATCAACCGACTGCCACACGCTGATTTCCGTCAGGCGGTGGCTGAGTTGCTGTATTTCGAATCTCTCTTACCAACCGACTGGTGTGTGCAGTGGACCTCTCTCCTGCCGGGCTATCAGCCCGGCCAGGAGGTGAAGTGGGCCGTCAAGGAGCGGTATGGTGTGATGCATCAGGCTTTGGCTCGGGAGTGTCCCGATACTTGGCACTTGGTGAAGCAGATGGCGACTCGTTCGGCCCTCCACATCAACATCGGCCTCAACCCTTGGACACCGGCCGGTATGTTGGTGTTGAACCTGCTCAACAACGTCGGACCCTTCATCAGTCACCAGCTGAGAGAGGAGTTTCCGGAAAGCCGCGGCCACATGAGTGTCTGGCAGGGCTGGGCGCGTCCTGAGCGCTTGCCCGCTTACGGTGACTTCTACAAGGATAGGGCTGATTTCAAACGTCAGTTCTCTGCCTTGCCGAGGCTCATCAGGGGTGAGGACAAGGAAAACGGGCCTTGGTACGTCGATTTGGAGACACCTCAAGATCCTACTTGCAGTAGCGATCTCGGTTCTTTCTGGAAGCTGGTCCGAGTCAAGCGCGCACCAGATGGTCAGTACTACATCGAGATCCGGATTCTGCCCACGGTCCCCTTGCGTCGTTTGGAGAGGTTGGTGGAACAGGTCTTGCGTGGGGTGCTGGCGTTGATCCTGTGGTGTGAGAATTTGCGCCATTCGCCTTGCGCAACTCTCGAGGAGGCCGCGCCGGCCCTCAAGGTAGCCCACCGAGCTTCACCGGATTTCTTCCCCCAGGAACCACTCACTCGGGATGAGTGGGAGAAGCTCTTCGTGTCCTAGTGACACACGGGGTGGTAGGCACCGCGCGCCCGCAGGGCGCGCGGTGTCACACCTCTTTTCATAATATAAATTAACCGTATAATTTCCTTTTAACTTACACCACTTATATGCCAAACATCCTCACTATCCAATTCCGCACCAATGAATCATCCATCGCTCAAGAGCAGAGAAGCATCACGCGTGAGCTGGGGGAGGGAGTCGCGGTGGAGTTTGTCTCAGCGCTCGATACGGCGCTTGATTGGCAGTATCCGGAAGTGATTATGGAGGGTTACCAGGGGGTCATTTTGGGCGGTTCGGGCGACCTCGATTTTGATGGCAATCGCCCCGCGGATGATGAGGTGCGGCGGCTTTCACTTGAGGTACTAGGTCGGCTACGTCCACTCTTCACTTATCTCTTTGAGCACGACATCCCGACTCTCGGTATTTGCTACGGTCACCAGATTCTTGGTGCTTTTGCTGGCGCGCAGGTGCGCTATGACGAGACGCAAAGGAAGATTCGTTCCCACGAAGTAAAGTTCTTGGTCGATAAGAATGACTACTTCCTCTTCTCAGACTTGCCAGAGACATTTCAAGCTCACTACGGCCACAAGGATGTCTTGGATCGTATCCCCGAGGGTGCGGTTTTACTCATGAATGGTGGCGAAGAGTGTCGAGTATCGGCTTTGCAGTATAAGAAAAATATCTACACCGTACAGTTTCATCCCGAGCTACGCTTCGCTGATATGGTTGACCGGGTTAAGAGTTCGCCTGGTTACTTGCCTGACGGTGTCGCCGTCGAGGAGATTTTTAAGAATGACCCCAGCTCGCATAAAATTCTTCACAACTTTGGTCGCTTTGTAGCCAGTCACGCCGAGGCTTGCTAGTATGTAGGTCTAAGTAATACCTATGGACAATATCTCAACAATGAAATTACTAGCGGCTTTGCCGGCTCTGGAGTTTTCTCTACCATTGCTCGGGAGTGTTGATTTGCGACCGTGGCTTTTGGCGGTGGTGGCCTTCTTGGTCAGTTATTTGGTGTTGTGGTGGGTGCGGGCGGTCGTGCTCGAAGCACTTACCAAGCGTCTCTCGGAGCACCGCGAGTCTCCCCTGGTGACTCTTATTAGGGGGATTAAGGATATTCCAGCCTTGGTCTATAGTCTCGCGTCTTTCTACCTTGCGGCACAGTTCTTCACTCTGCCGCCGCTGCCAGATAAGCTGTTTACACTACTCATCTTGCTCTCAGTAGTATGGCAAGCGATTCGGATTGCGACTAGTGTACTTGAGTCATTCATTGCTACCTACCTCAGAGACCACGCTGATGAGAAGGGGGTGCCCGATCCGAACGACGCCACCATGTCGAACTTAATTGCGCTCTTGGCTAAGATTGCGCTCTGGGTGTTGGGCGGGTTGTTTGTCTTGTCGAACCTAGGTATTGAGGTGACTTCACTTATTGCTGGGCTTGGGATTGGCGGGATTGCGATTGCTTTTGCGCTTCAGGGTGTATTGTCTGATCTCTTTGCCTCGCTGTCGATTTATTTGGATAAGCCGTTTCGGATCGGTGACTTTATTGTGGTGGGTAATGATTCGGGTATTGTCGAGAAGATTGGTATCAAGACGACTCGCATCCGTACCTTGCAGGGTGAGGAGTTGGTGGTCTCTAACAATGAACTAACTACCGCGCGCGTGCAAAACTTCAAAAAAATGAAGGAGCGTCGGGTCAACTTTACGCTGGGGGTGACCTACGATACTCCGCCGGAGAAGTTGCGCCGCATCCCAGAGATGGTGCGTGAAATCTTTGCTGCCCTGGAAGGGGCGCGAATCGATCGTGTTCACTTCACTACCTTTGCCGACTCCGCCTTATTGTTTGAAATAGTTTTTCATGTCGAGTCACCAGAGTTTGCTCGTTATCTTGATATCAAAGAGAAGTTTAACCTAATGCTCCTAGAGTGCTTCCAGGCTGAAGGTATCGAGTTTGCCTTCCCAACTCAGACGGTTTTCGTGAAGAATAACTAGTTACACTAATTGATAAGTTTCACTGAGATTAGCGGGTGATTTCCTGTACCAGGATCTGGCGAAGGAAGGGGGCGAGTGAGTCGCTGAAGAGCTTAGAGCGTAGTGGAAGGTTGCCAGAGATATTCCGCTCGAGCGGGAAGCCGGTTTCTTCTTCGATGGTGAGGTTGATGTGGGAGAGGGTAATGGCGCGCAAGCTACCAGCTCCGTCGGTGGTGTCATCACCGCGGGTTACGATTAAGCCAATTACTCGTCCGTCACTACTCAAGACTGGTCCACCAGAAGATCCTTGCGCTCCGACCACACTACCGCGAATCGAGAAGACGTCGGCTAGATTGGAACCAAAAGTGTAGAGTTCGGAGACACTTGTGGTAGCGAGGCGAGGAATGATGGTCGCGGCGGCGCCACGAGTCGCTAGATCAGCTGCGGGGTAGCCGGCCGCCGTGACAGGAGAACCTCGTAGACTGCGTGGTAGTGGGTCCGTGTAGAGAGTGAGAGCGGGGAAGCGGGCTGGCAAGGGCTCGCGCGAAACTGACTCGGTGACATAGAGTAGTGCGTAGTCGCGCTCGCCCGTCCCACTCGGCAGCGCGACATCTATCAGCGCCGCGTTCTCGAGGACCCAGGCCGGGGGGATGTAGAGTAGTTCAGCTTTGTATAAAGGGCTCGCTGGATTACCACCACGTACGGTGCAGTCGGCCTCGCCTAATTGGTCGGTCTCAGCGATGAGGAGATACTGTGCGACGTGTGCGTTGGTGAGGATGACCCCCTCCGAGTGGACAAAGAAACCAGTGCCGGTCGTGGTACGGATGGTGGTCGCGGTTGTGAAGGTACAGAAGATATTAACGAGCGCCTCAAGTGGGTTGGTGGTAGCGGTACTGGGTAGGGTAGCGTCACTGAGGAGGGCACTCTGGTAGGGGAGACTGCGGCGGAGGACGTCAGGGATGTTTCTAAGGCGCGGTAGTTCAGCGATGGCGGAAGTTATTTCTTCCTCGGTTACTTCGGCTAGATACGTTTCCGGAGCGAGACTGGGAAAGATGGCGATGAGCCGATCCGCCAAGAAATTAGTCGCCACTAGATAGGTGGTCACAATTCCGATGAAGATGTCCGCGAGCCATTGCATGCCCCACCAGTATATCAGGTCAAGTGGCGTTTTTGGTCTAAGAGTGCTAAAATCGGCATCATTAGCGGGATTAGTTTAGTGGTAAAATGTCTGCCTTCCAAGCAGAATACAAGGGTTCGATTCCCTTATCCCGCACTGTTCAATAAAATAGCCGCCCTGTAAGGGGTGGTTATTTTATTGGTACAGTGCGGAGCGAAGGAACATGCTGGGAGCATGTTCCGTGAGGAAGTGAAGTCCGATTGAGCTAGATTATGATCCGCCGTCTGGCGGAGAAATAATCTAGCCAATTGGGGTACTGAAACTGTAAGTTTCGATTCCCTTATCCCGCACCAAAAATACAACCGCTTTTAAGAGTAGCAGCATTCTATAAAACGGGCTACTTTCGAACTATAGTATACTTTAGTATGTGTTAAACAGATTTACTTACATAGGATCGTCGTACTTATTTTTGGTTGAGGGTAATAGAATTCTTTTACAAAGACGTTTTCAGACAGGTTTCATGGACGGTTTCTATGGAGTACCAGCAGGGCATTTAGACGGATGGGAAACCGCTCGTCAAGGTTGTGCTCGAGAAATTAAAGAAGAGATTGGAATTGATATAAAGCCAAATGATTTAGAGGTGGTACATGTGATGCATAGAAAGGCAGAGAAGGACGAGCGTATTGATTTTTTTATGACAGCAAAAACCTATTCTGGACAAATTATAAACCTCGAACCTCATAAATGTGATGATTTAAGTTGGTTTGATTTAGATGCACTTCCAGAAAATATTATTGACTATGTAAAGATCGCGATTCAAAACTACAAAAATGGTATTACCTATTCAGAGTTTGGTTACTAATAAAGGCTCTAACCTTATCCATTTATAATCACCAAAACCCGAAACCATCCCGAGCGGGATGGTTTTTGACCTAGGCTTCATTAACTAATCGCGGGGGAGAATTTTGATGGAGTTTGACCAGTCTGAATTTGGGCGGCCGTCACTGGCAACTGAATCTTGACCAAAAAAGCCAAAGAGGTAGCGGTCTGGTGCCTTTGGATTATAAATGAAAAACACAGCCGCGTTGGTTTGACGATAGTGTTCTGGGCAATTATCGGCGTTGTCCCAGGGAGTTTGCCCAAATTCGGGGTTTTGGATGATGTCGTAACTAATAGAATACTTTTCGTAATCATAGAACTCTGACCCCTGGTACCAGTCCAGCTTATCGAGTTTTCTCAAGTAACATTTAGCTGGATCACGACCGGCCAAGAAACGATCCTGGATAGCTTCCTCGATTGTCATTCGGGGATCCTTTTCAAACACTTCCAGCGTTGGCCCGTTGTTTTGGTTGTGTACTAAGGTGATGACTCGGCCCTCAACCGTAACGAAAAGAGGCTGTTGATGCGAGACGTGTCTAGCGTAGGTGAAACCAACGCCCCACTCAGGCGAGAAAAACAACTCAGTCTCCAGCTGCTTATTGGCGAGGTCAAATATCTCCTCGAGGCTTCTGCTGCCACCTCCTTCTGAAGTGACTGGCTCCACTACTACTTCGGACTCGGCCGGCTCCGCTGTTTGGGTGGGTACGGTAAGTACCATTGGCTCTAGTACCGCCTGCTTGAGGCCATAGGAGTATCCAATAAAGCCACCAAGGAAGGGTAGGACAATGAATAAACCGACCGCAAAATACTTTGATAAAGGGGTGATTTGGTGGACGGGGTGCGATGCGGCCACCTCGACATTAGCTTGATTGTTTTCCATATGAGGGATAGTAGCACGGTAGTTCCATTCTACAAATTGGTTGATATTTAGAAAGCAGTTCGCCCCACGCTTGGCGCGTGGGGCGGGTTTGGCTGACACTGAATCTCAGACACCGGCCTCAGTTCTGTGACAGTGATTGCAACACCACTTCTGTTACCTCCATACCACTGCCGTCGCAGTTGGCCTGGGCGTCTGTCAGACTGAGTCTACTGTTCGAGTTCGGTGGTAGAGTTTTGTGGTGAGCTGCGTAACGATAGCCGGTTTCTGTGTTGCCGCCGATTTGTACAACTGCACGGCAGATTGGGCAGGGAGATCGGTAAGAAACACCCTGCTTTAGCTCGATTTTAGCCATTAGGCACTCCGGTGGTTGGTCCAATTTATTTCTATCACAAAAGACAAAATCCAGAAAGCTTCTACAATTTTATACGTTAGGGTGTACAATAGAAGCTATGAATGAAAGTGCCATAGTTAGCAACCTGGGGATCAGCTCAAAAGAATACCCCAGTATCGCCACTCGAGTGCAAGTGAAGTTATTTGAGTTGATGTGTGGTGAAGCAATAGCTGACGAGAAGATGATGGCTTGGCTTGAAAAATACGCTAACGACGACTTTAATGCGTTTCAAGAATTCTGTCTTACTCATGGAGATGATGAGGACTTAATGACCAGACTAAGGAGTGGGCAATAGACGGCGGCTGACTTACAAGCAATGATTAATTTTTTCGAACAACATCCAAAGGGCGGAAAGTTTGTTTTAGATGAGTCAGTGATTGATCCTCTGACGGAGTCCAACGCCTAACTTTAGTTACCGCCCATCTATAAACTTCCGCAACTCCCCGTTCAAATCAATGGTGCGGCCATGGTCGCGCATGAAGCGGTAGAAGGTGAGAATCATCTTTTGCAGGTTGGAGTGCCTGAGCTCAATAATGAGCTGGTCTTTGAGGTCGATGAGGTACACAGCATCCTTAAAGGCGTAGAGGAGGCCGGAGTTGTTGAAGTAGCTCGGGTCGATGTAGCTGGCGGCAGCGGCGCGACCTTCGTAGTCCTTAGCCCAAGCTGTGCCGTAGTGCTTAAACATTTCCTTCACCCACCCCTCGGGGAAGACGGCTTCGGTGAGAAGTTGGCTTTTCTTGATGGTTTGGTTGAGGGAGTTGATTTCGGTCGCGGTAAACAATGAGAACCAAGCGTCCGCACTTTCCCCTAAGCCCTGGTAACCAAGGAAGCGCTCGTCGCGGTGCGTCGCGAAGATATCAAAGATCTTTTTTCGCACCGCCTCCTTACCGCGGTGTACCACTACCGTTCCGTCGGAAACCGCTCCCACCTCCTCGCGCCCGTCGGCAAAGCCTAAGAGATCCTGCTTGAGACGGTAGAGAGTATCGGAAAGCGCGTTGGGGCTCTCTAAGCTAAAGCGGCGGCGGCCACTCATCACTTGGCTTTTCACCAAGCCGCGCTCTTTGAGCTTTTTTAGGATGTCGTAGACGGAAGGGCGACTAACTTTGGCCGCCGCCGCGATGTCGAGTACGCTCCGGGGTGGGCGACCTTGGAGGGCGAGCAGGACACGCTCCTCTTTTTTGGATAGACCAAGCACGCTCCGTAGAGAGCCTAAGTCGGTTTTGGTGATTTTTTTGCCACTTTCCACTCCTTTAGAATATCAAAAATTATGTGTTTGTAAAGTTTTTTCGACATAAGACGGGGGAAAATTTGCTTGAAAAACAAGCAAATTTTCCCCCTCTGCGCCTAACACAACACAATTTTTTACTGTCAAGCCACAGTCTGGTAAGCTTATTGCAGTTTGAAAAGTTCCTTTCAGACCGCTGCCTCTTTGCCAGTTTTTGCAAAGATCCGTAGCCTCAAGGATGTTGAGGAAGGGAGTCGTAGATGGAAATCTATGGTTTCTCGAACGCGGCCCGCAAGGCCCGGCAACTGCTGCGACGGCAACGTCAGCAGAAGCCGCCGCCGCAGCCCCAAAAGGGCTGACGCGCAGGAGCGTCTGGCAAAGGCCAGCGGGGTTCGGAAGACTACCCTGTCAATAAAACTTCCAAGGCTGGTTGTCCGATTGTGTGGTAACAATCGGACCTTTATCAAGCGTAGGAGTCAGCATTCATACGCTTGTAGAGATTCGTTCTTTGTCAGAGGGGTGGTGGGTGAAGTAGGGTCAATACTAGTAGACCCTACTTCAACCACCACCAAGGAGCTCTCATGAACAGCATCATCCTTACGGCTGTGATCCCGGCCCCCCAGGGCTGCAACCTGAAATGCCCGTTCTGCGCGATTGCGCAGCGAGGTGAGGCTCGTGAGCAAGAGCTCACGGCGGACGACTACCTACGCTTTCTGCGTGGGGTCGCCACCAGTTTCCCGGTGAGCAGCTTTACCCTACAAGGGTATGAGCCACTCCTTCCGGAAAGCTGGGACCTCACCCGGGCCCTGCTCCAGGCGGCTGACACGTTTGACCTAGGCACTGGCCTAGTGACAAACGGCGTCACCTTGGCCGAGCACGCCAGCGAATTGGCTGGTCTGGCGGATACCGTCACTGTCTCACTCGACAGTCACGACGGAATCCGCCACGACCGCCTGCGCGGCGTGATCGGCGCCTGGAAGGCGACCGTGGATGGTATCCACGGGGCTGTCGAGCACTTCGGTAGTGAGGGAGTGACGGTAAATTCCGTCCTCTTCCCGAAGAAGCTTGCCTACCTGGCGGGCATGCCCGAGTTGCTACGGCGGCTGGGTGTGACCAACTGGGTAGTGAGCCCGCTTATCGATTTCAGGTCGGATGCATATGCGTCCGACCTGAGCCAGCTCCACCAGGACCTGCTCCTCCTCTCTGACCTCGCGAAGGCAGAAGGAGTTGAGCTTTTCCTCGGTGACGAGTTCCGGCGGTACGAGTCCTCGGACTTGTACCAATCGCTGAGCGTCGCAGCAGTCGAGGCCGACGACTACGTCGTCAGGCTCTCTCCCGACGGGACTTTGTCCCGCGGTCGAGAGATCCTGCGCGAGTCGTCGCACGCGCCCCGATGGGATCGCGTGGAGGAACCGGCCCGGTTTCTCGCTCGAGTGCTGGCTGAAGTTGGACGCAAGTTCGACTGAGGTCGCAGGGAGGCAACCGCAGAGCATGCTCTGACTGCGGGTAAGAAATCAACATGCACGTGGCCAACTCGAGGGCCTGCATTCTGATTATTCAGCTTGTGATGAGTTGAAGCGGTCATGATGAGTCTGTGGATATAAAGTATGAAACCACGGGCAAGCGCTACAACTGGTAGATACGCGCGAACTACCCGCGGGAGATGGACTCCCACGCCGACCAGCGAGATAGGTCATGGCAACGGGGAAGTGGTCTACGGTATGGTTACTGTAACTTCCCTTCTTTATAAAGATTTCAAATTGATTTGAAATCTTTTAGAGAGCAAATAACTAATATATGCTAAATATTGTAGACAGTATTCATAAGATAAGCTTTTACTTGATTGGTTGGTCGGCGTCGCTTGTGACGTTGGTGGGGTAGGGGGAGGAGCGGCAGGCTAGGGTCCAAATGACCCTAGCCTGCCGCGCTGTAAGGGTAGAACTTTGACATTTATTGGTACATAATCATAATTTTTACCTGACGATGTGCTTGCGCGAATCTATCGCCGGTGTAAACTATATTCAGTACTGTTCTTCGGCTTGAGCTTTTTTAAGTTCGCCACTAACAGCATTGTTTTTTAACGAGTCTACGGATTCGTTGCTTAGATAGGTGCCCTATGGCATCGCACAAACTCCGGCTTCGCGCTGGGGTTGCTTCGTTTTGGGGTTGGTATAACAAAACAGTCGCTTGACCCGAAGGGTCAAGCGGCTGTTTTGCGAGGCTTGTAGCAAGTTTGTTTACTTTGCCACTCAAGGTCGCTTAAGTGGTCGCGGTGCGGAAGTGGGAGGTTTCGGTGAAGATATCGTCGCCGATTTTGGCGTCGTGAACTTTGGCGAAGTGACCGCGTTCAATCACTAGCTCGAGGAAGCGAGTGGGTCCGAGGCCCGAGCTGCCTTCCGTGAGGGCGGCGGTGTGGTCGGGGACGGACTTGAGTTGAGTGAAGAAAGGAAACTCACCGAAACGGGTTTTGGTCGGGGTGTCGACGGTAATGTCTCCCCGGCGCAGGGTGGTCTTGCAGTTGCCGAAGTTGTCGATGTGCCAGATGGCTTTCGGTAAATCGGGAACATCGGTAAGGTCGTAGCGTTCGTGGGGAAGTGCGCCGCCTTTGAATAGATGCACACCAGCGCGTGGGGTGAAGTCAAAGCTGCGGAACTGAGTGGTTGGAATACGCGCGGCGGCCTCCTCACTCACGATGCCGGCCGCAACTAGGGCCGGCGCACTGGTGTGCGTATCAAGCAGCGCTACTGCTTCAATCAAGCCGAGCTCCTTCACTGCCGATAGCGTATAGCCATCGATCGAGGCCAAGATGAGTGTTTCACCGTAGCGGAAGTAGGCAAAGGGGGTGCCGTTTTCAAATTGGGCGGCCGAGCCGCCGCGGGGAGCAACGTTAACCAGGATTAGTCCCGATCGACCTTCGGTCGCGTCCAGCACATCAATGAGCTGCATACTAGCTTCGAGGTCACTATCGACTCCCACAAAGGAGAGGCCAGTAGCACCCAAGGAAGCCAGGCGTGACATTTGTCGTCCAACCGCGTTATCGTCCTTGCAGTCATTGATGATGGTGGCGAACATGGGATTATTTTAACTAGTTATGTATCGATACTAACAAAGTCCCCGAGCAATGTAAAAACGTCTGCCCGTACAATATCTTACAATGGGTAGTTATTGTACGGGCAGAATCAGGCGTTTTTGCTATCTAAGGAGTCGGCTCCGCCGTCGCTTTATATTTGTCCATTCACCACTGCTGCGAAACGGACAGAGTTCTTTGGACGAGAATAGTAAAAGCCCCATGGCTGAAGGGGCTTTTACTGTATTGTGATGGGAAATAGCGGATAATACTTCTTTGTATTTCCACATAGCGTATTACCTCCGCTACCCCAGTATTGTAACAGTCAGATAAGCAAAGGGGAAGAGGAGAGGGGTGGGTAGATAACAGCGGGCGGGCCCGAAGGGCCCGCCCGCTGTTTCTTCGCAAATGAAGCGCTTACTTCACTGAATCCTTGAGAGCCTTGGCGGCGCGGAACTTTGGTACGCGCATGGCGGGGACGGTAACGGTCTCGCCGGTGCGTGGGTTGCGGGCCTCGCGCTTAGCGCGGAGCTTGGCTTCGAAAATACCAAAGCCAGCAACTGATACAGCCTCCCCGTCCTTCATAGCGGCTTCGATACTGCCAAAGACAGTGTCGACGGCGCGCTCAGCTTCGGCCTTAGTTGAACCAAGTACCTCGTGGACTTTGCTGATGATGTCTGCTTTATTCATAGGATCTCTGATTAGATTTTAGAGCGATTAAAATTGTGGTGAGTGATTGACTCATGCACTAACGCCGATGATTGGCATAACAGTATTATATAGCAAGGCTATTATACTGCCACGTCTTTTGTGTACACAATTTTTGTGGTGTAATTTAGCGAGCGTAACTCACGACCCTGGTCTCGCGAATGACGTGGACCTTGATTTCACCCGGGTAACGGAGACGGCTTTCGATGGTGCTCGCTATGGTGCGCGCCAAAGTATGAGTCTCAAAGTCGGTCATTGACTCTGGATTAACCAAGACTCGTATCTCTCGTCCGGCCGCAATCGCGAAGGCTTTCTCAACTCCCTTCAGTGCGGTGGCAATGCCTTCGAGGTCAGAGAGGCGCTTGATGTAATTCTCGATTGAGTCGCGGCGGGCACCCGGACGGCCACCGGAGATAGCGTCACACACCTGCACGATGATAGATTCTGGTGTTTCGTAAGGGTATTCTTCGTGGTGGGCGCGCATGGCGAGAATGACTTTCTCATCCACACCATACTTCTGAAGAATTCGAATCCCAATCTCGACGTGCGTACCAGCCACTTCGTGACTAACACATTTACCGATGTCATGAAGTAGAGCCCCGGCGCGCGCGACGGCGACATTAGCGCCTACTTCTTCCGCAATAATCGCGGCCATGTGCGCCATCTCAACCGAGTGCCACAAGACATTCTGGCCGTAGCTGGTGCGGAAGTGTAAGCGGCCGAGGATACTAATTAGGTCAGGATGAAGATTGGGGACATTGGCTTCATAGGCGGCTTTTTCACCCATCTGACGCACGGTCTTGGCGACCTCTTTGCGCGCGAGTTCGACTGACTCTTCAATCTTAGCCGGCTGAATGCGACCGTCCTTGAGCAGAGCTTCCATAGCTACGCGAGCAATCTCACGCCGAATCGGATCAAATGAAGACAGTACAATAAAGCCCGGTGTCTCATCGATAAGTACATCGACGCCGGTGGCCCGCTCAAAGGCGCGCACGTTACGACCTTCCTTGCCGATGACTTTGCCCTTGAGGTCGTCGCTTGGAATCTCGACGTGGGCGGTCATGACGTTGCTCGGAATGTTGTTGCCGACGCGGTGGATGGCCGCTAGTAGAATGTTTTGTGCCTTGGCTTCGTACTCTTCACTGTTGGTGCGCTCGATTTTTTCGATGCGGGCGCGGAGATCCTCGGCTCGCTCCGCTTCCATCTTGGCGACCACGCGTGAATAAGCTTCTTCTTGGCTTAATCCGGCTACTTCTTCGAGCTTGGTTTCGATCTCTAGTTTACGCTCATCAAGCTTTGCTTTGATGTTTTTGATTTCTACGACTTTAGCTTGTAGTTCCTCGCGCTTGCTATCGAGGTCGATTTGGCGACTATCAAGTAGCTCCTCGCGCTTTTGGAGGTGTTTCTCTTTATCGGATAACTTTTCTTCGAGTTGTTTGCGTTCGGCTTTAGCCTCGTGCTCTATGGTTGTCGCTTTTGCTTCGGCTTTTTCGATAATCGCGATGGCGTCTTTTTCAGCGGCGACAAGTTTCTCTTTAATCTCAACCTCTATCGAGCGTTTCTTCGAGAGAGCGTGCAGATATCGGACATAGTAGCCCGCGCCTAGACCGACCGCCAAGGCTACGCCTAAGGCGAGCAGGGTCAGTAGGGTGGACATGAGTCTTCACTAGATTTAATAAATTCGGTGTCTTTGGGTTTCTTACAAGCTAGAGTAATTCAGTGTGGGAGGGATAGGGTGTGCAAAATCTAGCCGTACCCTAACAAAATTATAGCAGGTTGTACAGATAATGTGGGGCTGGTTCATTGGAGAGGTATCTGGGTCAATAAGTCGGGTGAAGGATCATTTATAAGGCTAATGCAAAACAAAACAGCGGGGTGGCCGAAGGCCACCCCGCTGTTTTGTGATGAGTGCTTTCCGCGCATCAGTCGAGTACTAGTTATACACCTTATCGACAATGCCGTAAGTCTTAGCTTCCTCGGCATCCATGAAGAAGTCGCGGTCGACGTCTTGCTCGATTTTGGCGAGCTTTTGACCGGTGGCTTTGGCGAGCATTTTGTTCAAGCGGTCGCGGGTCTTGAGGATGTGCTTCGCGGTAATGTCGATATCTGAGGCCTGGCCGTAAGCGCCACCAGACGGCTGGTGAATCATAATCTCGGCGTTGGGGAGAACGAAACGCTTTCCTTTGGCACCTTGGGAGAGGATGAGTGAACCCATCGAAGCGGCGAGACCAACGCAGACCGTCGCGACGTCGGGCTTGATGTGGTGCATGGTGTCGATAATCGACAGGCCAGCGGTCACGCTCCCGCCGGGAGAGTTGATGTAAAGGTAGATGTCTTTCTTTGGGTCTTCGGCTTCAAGGAAGAGGAGCTGGGCCACGACTAGATTGGCCATGTGGTCTTCGATTGGACCAGTCACGAAAATGATCCGCTCCTTAAGGAGGCGCGAGTAGATATCAAAGGCGCGTTCGCCGCCCTGGGTTTTTTCGATTACCATCGGCACTAAGTAACTCTGCGGGGCTAGATTTTCTTGGTTTGACATATGAAGAATTTTAGCAGAAGTCCAAACACTTGACAATTTATTTTAATAAGTTTATAATAGGCGTACGATTGAGTCAAATATGGCTTGATTGTGCCTGTGGGTGACATGTTGCGGCTCTCTAAGAGGGCCGCTTTTTTATATAATTATTTAACTTCCTCTAACTTCTGCATCACGGCTTCGTTGGTGAGGACCGAGGCGACGTAGGCGAAGACTCGCGCCGGATCGGCGTCCTTATAGGCTTCGAGGAGGGCTTTGGTTTGTTCTTTCAACTTCTCTTCGTCTGGCTTGATGCTGTCTTTCTTGGCGATTTCATTTAGAACTAGCTGAAGCTTGGCGCGCTTTAGGGCGGCCGGGGTCCATTCTTTCTTGAGGTCGTCCTTAGACTTCTTGATGTGATTTAGATAGTCATCCAGCTTAAGATTAGAGCGCGCCAGATCTTCTTCCATCTGGGCAAACATTTGGCCTAGCTCAGAATCAATTAGAATCTGGGGCAGTTCAATTTGACTACTGTCGATGATCGCATCGGTAAGCTTAGCGCGGTGCTGAGCTCGTACAGCACTCTGCTTTTCGAGGGTCAGATGCTCCTTAATTTTCTCCTTGAAGGTGGACACATCTGGGAACTGCCCGGGCTGACCGAGACCCTGCACATACTCGTCAGTTAGAGCGGGCAGTTCAGCTTTGGCAAGGTCTGCTTCAGTGTCGACGGTCGCGGGGGTAGGGAGGTCGCCCTCAGCCTTGGCGGCGGCTTTCTTTTGCAGGCGCTCGTAAGCGAGGCGCTGGCGCTGGATTTCGCTGATTTGTTTTTCGATTTCTTCTGCAGTGACTTCGTCGGATTCACGCTTAGCGTTTATGTCCTTGGCGAGTTTTTGGTAGTCAGGGAGAGTGACTTCCGGCATGATGGCGACAGTGAAAGCGACAGCGAGGGGATTCTCGGGTGCGAGTTTCTTGATTTCTACCTTGGGGTGACCAATCGGGTCAAGGGCATGTGCCTCAATAATGTGAGGGTACATGTGACCAATAGTTCGTTCAGCCATTTCACCCAAGATAGTCATTTCGCCAAGGTGTTTGACTAGAACCGTCTCGGGCACGTGGCCAGGCCGGAAGCCGTCGAGCTTGAGGTTGCGACCCAGAGCTTTGATGGCTGCACTTCGCTCCTCTAGTAAATCTGCATAAGGAATTTCGCCCTCAATTTTTACCATTGAGCCCGGCTCCTTCTTGACGGTAAAGGCCTTTTTAAAGTCTAGATTATGATGATGGTGATGCGAATTTGACATAGTTCCGCTAGTGTACGGATATATGGGGGAAATGCAAATCAAAGGGGGCGAGGAAGATAAAAAAGCCGGGTAGTCTCAGAGGGACTACCCGGCTTTTTCTCAACGTTAAGGGAATCTTAAAAATCGGCACCCAATTCTGCCTCGATCTGGAGTAGCTCGGTTTCTAGACTATCAAGGAGGGTGGCCTCAAGATCGGCTTCGATCGCCACCAGTTCGTCAGAGGTGCTTAGTGCACCCAGGCTTTCAATTTGGGCAGTAGCGGTAGGAGTTTCTGGCTCACGATTGGTCTCTAGCGACGGCCTGGTTTGGTCTAGGAAGGGATCAAGAGCAGGGTTTTGACTAAGTGTCCAGGCGTAGTAGAGACCACCAGCAACCGCCAAAAGAGCTAAGACCAGAGCGACGATCACAGGCAAGCTAACGGCGGATTCGTTTTTGGCCAAACTGACTGGTTGCTCGGTTGGCATCTTCATCTCTTCGCCTTCAAAGTTTGGAGTGTTTTCTGACATAGTTTATTCACTTAGAGGTGTTTCGCTAGGGTTGGAGCGCACTGCCTCGCTTACACCACGGTTGTTGTTAAAAGCCGCTAAAGCATTTTTGGCTTCTGCCAAGGCCTGGCGGAGTTCTCGGTGGGCTTGTCTGATCAGTTCAGCCACTTTGGCATATTGTTCCTTTATTGGTTGCCAGGCGAGATGAGGAGTATTTGAGGTAGTGGCGGCGTTTACTCTTACATCAATATTTGCCATCAAACTCTTCGCCTCAGTTAGACTAGCGCTGGCACGGCGCAAGCTAGCTTTGGCGGTCGATACATCCACGCCAGTCGCCTCGAGTTTGAGTAGTCTTGATTCAGTTCGTTCGACAATCTGAAAGAGACGGCTGATGGCGGCCTCTAGGCGATTACTTAAATTGGCAGCGAGGTTTCTGATTCGCTGTTGCCGAAGTTCAGTCAAAGCTTCACGCCTCTCAGTGAGAACTTCTTGGCGGGTTTCTTGTCTGATTTCACGCGCATCGGTTCGCTCTTCCGCCCTAGCTTGTTGGATCGCTTGTCGGCCTTCTACCGCTTCACGTCTCTCGTCTAGGGCAGTGGTACGATTTTCAATCCTGTCTTCAAGGGCAGTTTGGCGGTTCTCGAGACGGTCGGTCTGAGTTGGTATAGAGCGGCTGTCCCGCGTTGAGCTCCCTTCCGTTTCAGTCTCGACTTCTGTCTCGGTCACTACTTCTGCTTCTTCAGCGTTAACTGGTGCGTTTATCAAGTTAACCATTAGCAGACTGAGGCTGATTAAGTATATTAACTTTTTTGGCATTATTATTATATATTTAGATTTAACTAACAATCCCCTGGCGGGTTAGTGACTATAGTATACGCCGGGTAGCCCCAAAGGGCGACCCGGCGTATACCCACCTTAGATAAGACTAGGTTGTCTTACTTTTCTCGTAGCTTTCGCGACTGCGGGCAAAAGCTGCCATGGCCTCGGTCTTGCCGTGCCACGCGCCGACCAACACCTCCTTGTTTTGGACTTTTTTGTAGGTTTCAAAGAAGTGGGTCATTTCCTTGATGAAATGCTTGTTTACATCGCTCAAATCCTGTACTTCCGCAAAGCGGGGATCATCGACCGGTACCGCCAAGATTTTATCATCCCGCTCTCCGCCATCGGTCATTTCCATAATGGCGACCGGTCTGGCTTTCACCAAGATACCGGGCGCCAATGGGTAAGTGGTTAACAAGACGACATCAAGTGCGTCACCATCATCGAATAGAGTTTGTGGAACAAAACCATAATCAAATGGATAGTCCTGTGCGGTGTGCATCACGCGATCAAGCGCAATCAGACCGGTTTCCTTATCAATCTCATACTTATTCTTAGAGAATTTAGGAATTTCGATGATAACATTCATCGCCTCGGCGGTGCCGGGCGCTACGTCATGGAGTAGATTCATAGACATAAAGAATAATTTGTTAAACTAAATCAAGCTTTCTTTTCTTCTTCCATCTCAGCGACCAAGGCCTCGGCCTCTTCGGGCGTATCTATCTCGTTGAATTCTTCGTCATCCGGATTGGTGTCGCGGTCGTTTATTGGTTCGTCTTCCTCGGGCAGAGTCTCTTTGGTGGTAGTAGCGTCTTCGTTTTCGAGCACATCGACGTCAGCGCCCACCTCAGTGTCTTCAGGTGCTTCAATTCCACCCGTGCCATCGGCATCGGCCTCAGCTAAGGCTTCGCCACTTTGGGCGGAGACAATATCAATCTTCCAGCCGGTTAGCTTGGCCGCTAGGCGCACATTCTGTCCGCCCCGTCCAATCGCCAAGGATTGCTGATCGGGAACCACTTCGGCGACGGCATGACCGCGTTCACCGGTTTCAGTATTTGGCTCAGTCACAATTTTCACCCCTAGGACTTGAGCCGGCGAGAGTGCGTCTTCGATAAAGGCAGCCGGATCTGGCGACCATTCGATAATGTCAATCTTCTCACCGCCCAATTCGCTCATGACGGTCGAGACCCGGACGCCGCGTTGACCAACCATTGAACCCACCGGGTCAATGTGTTGATCGTTGGCGTAGACCGCAATCTTAGAGCGGGCACCAGCTTCGCGCGCGATGGCTTTTACTTCCACGGCACCAGATTGTAGCTCGGGCGCTTCAATCGCGAAGAGTCCAGAGAGAAAATTAGGGTGAGAACGAGAGAGTTTGATGAAGATACCACGTTGAGTGTCGTCGACTGAAAGTAGGAGGGCACGAATGCGCTCGCCTGGCTTGAAGCGCTCGCCTGGAATCTGCTCTTCATAGGGCATGAGAGCCGGGACGCGACCAAGGTCGACGTAGAGGTTGCCACGTTCGAAGCGCTGGACATGACCAATCACAATATCACCAGCTTTCTGGCCGAATTCGGTCATGGCCGCTTCGCGTTCGGCCTCACGAATCTTCTGAACAATCACCTGCTTGGCTGTCTGAGCAGCGATGCGACCGAAGTCATCCTTGGGCTCAAGCGGGAAGACTAGCTCTTCACCGACTTGGACATCACGCTTAATCATGCGGGCGGTTTGAAGCATAATGTGCTTTTCCTCATCGAAGCGCACTCTGGTGTCATTATCGTTCACCATATCTTCTTCCTCGGGTATTTCTTCACTTTCCGCCAGTTCGGGTTTTAGCATTGACTCATCCACCACCAGCTTGACCTGGTTGAAGATAGCCGCCCCACTACCAAGGTCAAATTTACAGGTAATAATTTGTCCACGCTTACCGAACTCCTTTTTGTAGGCGGTGGCGAGGGATTGTTCAATGGCATCGATCAGCTTAGCGCGTGGGATGCCGCGTTCGTTCTCCATTTCTTCGAGAACGGAATTTATTACTTTAAGGTCGAACATACTAATTTTATTACTAGCGAAGCTAGTCCATAAAATTGAGTCTCCCAAAATTACTTAAATCTAAAAGTAATTTTGGGAGGATCTCCACTTTAGGGACTAATTTCAAGGTCTTTATTACTAGCGAAGCGGAGGCGGGGNNAACTTGCTATGCGTTGGGGGGGCGGGCCTTTATTATTCTATTAAAATCCCTCCCCCGCCCCTGAGGGCTACAATCTCCCCACTTCACCCATTTTGAATAATTTATTTATAAAATTCTCGCTGTCTCACGAAGAATGCCCGGCGCTAGCCGAGCATTCATGAGTACTTACATACTAGCATAGCTATTCGTAAAGTAAAAGGGCTTGGGGACTGCCCACCGGAGACTCGCTAATTAAGTGTTACAATAGCAGTAAGTAGCTCTTATTAGCTCATTTTGGTTTTGGTGTGCGCGTACAAGATGAACAACTAAAACGGTTTATTCTCGATGCCAGTCTTATTAGTAAGGGTGATTTGGCTGCGGTCGAGAAAGTGGCGGCCGAAGAAAAGCGCACTTTATCTGAGGCTTTGATTGCCGGTGGGCACATGACCGAGGACGATATGCGGCGCATTGAGTCTTACGTCATGGGCATTCCCTTTGTTGCTCTTAAAAACCAAAAAATTGACTTTGAGATTCTTACTCTGATTCCCGAACCGGTGGCCCGCAACCACAATATTATTGCCTATAAGAAGACCGAAGATTCGCTTGAGGTAGCCATGCTTGATACGGCCGATTTGCCGGCTATTGACTTTGTGAAAAAGAAAGTGGGTTTGAAGATATTGCCTCGTCTGACCGATACTGAATCCATGCGCTCAGCCCTGCGGCAGTATCAAAAAACTCTCAAGGATGAATTTGGCGACATCATTATGAAGGATGCCTCAGCTTTGAAAGTGATTGCGGATGAGAACGGCGAGGAGTTGTCTGAAAAAGACCTCAAACAACTCGCCGAAGACTTACCGGTAGTACGCATTGTCGATACGCTCTTGCGACACGCCATTATTCAAGGCGCTTCGGATATTCATATTGAGCCGATGGAAGAAGAGGTGGTGGTGCGCTACCGCATTGATGGTATTCTTAACGACGCCATGAAACTGCCTAAGCACGCCTCAGGCACGCTGGTAGCACGCATCAAGGTTTTGTCTAACCTTAAACTTGACCAAAAACGTCTCCCGCAGGACGGTCGCTTCAAGATGGAGATGGACGGCCAAAAGGTGGCCTTCCGCGTCTCAATTCTCCCCGTCTTTTATGGTGAGAAGATTGTGATGCGTCTCTTGCGGGAGAACCGAAGCGGTTTTTCGCTTGAAGGAATTGGCTTTCACGGCTCGACCCTCGAGCGCATTCACAAAGCGACTCGGGCCACGACCGGCATTATCCTGGTAACCGGTCCAACGGGTTCAGGAAAATCTACTACCCTTTACACCATTCTTGACCTTCTTAACTCACCAGAAGTTAACATTTCTACCATCGAGGACCCGATTGAGTACCAAATGCCCCGCATTAATCAGTCGCAGGTTAAGCCGGAGATCGGTTTCACTTTTGCGGCCGGCCTGCGGTCTCTCATGCGTCAAGATCCGGACATTATTATGGTGGGAGAAATCCGCGACGAAGAAACCGCTAGCTTGGCTATCAACGCCGCTTTGACCGGGCACTTAGTCTTGGCGACTCTACACACCAATTCCGCTTCCGGCACGATTGCACGCTTGATTGATATGGGCGCCGAGTCTTTCCTTTTGGTGTCGACCCTGCGGGTAGCGGTTGGTCAGCGTTTGGTGCGTAAGCTAGCCGGTGACAAGATAGCCTACACCCTATCGAAGGCAGAGCGTGAAAAACTTGCTACTCAAGTTGATCTGGATTTAGTTTTGCGTACCCTCAAGGAGGAAAGTGTTGTAGCCAAAGATGCCACTTGGAACGACGTTCAATTTTATCGACCCAAGGAAAAAGGCGAGACCGAAGACGGTTATCATGGGCGGATGGGAATCCATGAGGTATTGGCCATGACACCGACCCTAAAGGAAATGGTGATTGCCCAGAAGACGGCTGATGAGCTGGAGGCGCAAGCTCGTAGGGAAGGAATGCTCACTATGCTCGAAGACGGTATCTACAAAGCCGCTCGTGGCTTCACTAGTATCGAGGAAGTGTTACGAGTCATTAATGAGTAATCTATGCCTAAGTTTACTTACATAGGCGAGGACGGTAGCGGTTCTAAAGTTAAGCGCACCGTATCAGCGGCTGATCGTTATGCGGTTTATGACATAGCGCGTACTGAGGGACATCGGATATCCAGTATCGAGGCTGAGGATGGAGTTAATCTGAAGCGGCTCTTGAATGTTGAGAAGATGAACTATTACCTGAGTCGGGTCTCAGGAGATGAGCTCGTCATGATGACTCGTAATTTAGGTTCTATGCTCCTGGCCGGCCTGACCGTCACTCGGGCCTTGTCGGTGATTGAGCGTCAAAGCACCAACCCTCGTCTCAAGGGTATCATCAAGCGGATCATCGAACGGATTAATAATGGCGATCAGTTCAATGAGGCGTTACGTGAGTTTCCCGAGACTTTCAGCGATCTATACGTTGCGATGATCAAGGCCGGTGAGGAAAGTGGAAACTTGGCCGAATCACTCAAGACTCTGTCTCAGCAGATGGAGCGCTCTAGCAATTTAACCAAAAAGATTAAAGGGGCGATGATCTATCCCGCGATCGTAATCACAGTCATGGTGATCATTGGTATTTTAATGATGATTTTTGTGATGCCACAGATTACCGGAGTTTTTAAGGGTATGAACCAAGAGTTGCCAGCCACGACCCAGTTCCTGATTGATTTGAGTGACTTCTTCGCCAACCATACGGCGGTCACCCTAGCGGCTATGATTGGTGCGGTGCTGGGAGTGATTTATGGTTTAAAGACCAAGCTAGGACAAGTAGCCGTGTCTTGGTCGATTGTGCGCTTGCCAGTTATCGGTACTTTAGCCAAAGAGACTAATTCGGCTCGTACCGCCCGCACCCTATCTTCTCTACTTAATTCAGGGGTGGATGTCATTCAGGCGATCGAGATTACCGAAGAGGTGGTGCAAAATGTTTTTTACAAAAAAATTCTAGTCGATGCCAAGGAGCGGGTTCAGAAAGGAACCCCTCTCTCTGAAATATTTGTGGAGCGCTCCGATTTGTATCCAATCCTGGTGGGCGAGATGATCTTGGTGGGTGAAGAAACTGGTAAAATTTCGGATATGTTAGCCGAATTAGCCACCTTTTATGAAACTGAGGTCGAGCGGAAAACTAAAGACCTCTCGACGATTATCGAACCGATCCTGATGGTGGTAATCGGTGCGTCGGTTGGTTTTTTTGCCTTGGCCTTAATTGCTCCGATTTATTCTATTTCAGATGCGATTTAAATTATGTTTAAGTACTTTGACCAATCGCTGAGTGCTAACCGGGTTCACGGGGGATTTAGTTTGATTGAGGTCTTGGTGGTCATTGCGGTTTTAGGTCTGGTATTTACCGGTCTGTTCGCTTCGTTTGAGTTCTCTTTACGTCTGATTGCCCAGTCACGCTCGAAGATGTCGGCGCTCTCACTCGCCACCGATCGGATGGAGTACATTCGATCATTGCCTTACGACCAGGTTGGTACCGTACTTGGTATTCCGTCTGGTCTTATTCCTCAGCATCGAACAGTTAGCTTAAACGGCTATCACTTTCTGGAAAGAGTTTTGATTGAATACGTTGACGATCCGGCTGACGGCCTAGGTGTGTTGGACGACAACGGTGTAATCACTGACTACAAAAGAGTGAAAGTCGAATACGAGTGGTCAACTAATAATTCTACCTCCACCTTTGCCCTAGTCAGTACCGTGGTACCCCGGGGGATTGAGACTGATGTTGGTGGTGGGTCGGTGCGGGTTAATGTGTTTGATGCCCAAGTTAGTCCTTTGGTTGGTATCGCGGTACGTCTGCTTAATTTGACGGCAGTGCCGCCAGTTGATGTGACGCGCTTCACCAACCCGGCCGGGATCGCTCTCTTTACTGGTGCGCCAGCGGCGGCCGACTATGAGCTGTTTGTCTCGGCGCTTAATTTTTCGAGTGATCAAACTCGAGTCCCGAGTCCTGAGCTACCCAACCCCAACACCTTGCCTTTTGCGGTATTGGAAAGTGATGTCACTACTTTAAATTTCCAGATCGACCGCGTGAGTGAGCTCACTTTACGCTTCTTGAGTGCTCGTAATCAAGCCGATGTGACGATTGATTTCTCCGACCCCAGTGTAGTTGCGGAGGCGAATCAGGTCGCGGTGGCGGGCGATCTTCAGCTCACGGAAGTAGGCGGGGTGTACGATCCGGTCGGTGAGGCCTGGCTAGCTCCACTATCACCAACCCCGCTAATCAGCTGGGGCTGGTTTGATTTTACAGCCAGTCTACCGGCTGATACTGCTGTCGTGGTTCAGTTTTATACTAGTACCAGCGCACTAGATATTATTCCCAACAGTGATTTGCCCGGTAATGGTGCTGGCTTTACGGCACACTCGATCGATCTTCGTGGTCTTAGTGTCGTGACCTATCCGACTTTGATGGCGCGTTTCGGCTTTAGTACGGCTGATCCGGCGGTAACTCCGATCGTTAGTCAGGTAGATTGGTCTTACATTGCTACCGAAACACTGGCCGAAGGAGTCGATTTCACATTGGTCGGTACGAAATTAATCGGTACGTTGGCCGATTTGTCACCGGTACCCAAATTCAGTACTTCTTCCGAGAGCGGGTTGGGTACGGTGGTATTTTCGGATATGGAGTGGGACCTCTACCGGCTGAATATTGGCAGTGGACTGGTGATTAGAGAAGCTTGTGCCGCTCACCCAATTTCACTCTTTCCAAATGACGACCAGACTGTCGACTTGTTGCTCGGTCCGACTTCTGCTCATAATCTACGCGTAACTGCCCGAACCGTCGGCGGGGTTTCGATTACGGGGGCGTTGGTGGAGTTGGAACGTCCTGGATTTAGTACCAGTAGCACGACTGGTTGGTGTGGCCAGGCTTATTTCGGTGGGCTACTATCGGCTGACGAGTATGAGATTCGAGTTGGAGCGTCTGGTTATGCCACCTCCACTGTCACTGATTATAGTCTCTCGGGTACTAATGAAGTCATCGTCACCTTGTATCCTTAAAGTTATGTCTAACACTCACTCTACTGCCGGTATGACCCTGATTGAGACGATTATCGTGGTAGCGCTCTATGTCTTATTGATGGGTGCTGTCATGACTGGAGTGGTGCACCTTTATCAGACCAACAGTTACACCATCAATCAATCTTATGAGATTGATCTTGGTCGCCGCGGTTTGCAGAACTGGCTGAGGGACACTCGCGAAATGGCCTATGGTGATGACGGTACGTTTCCGCTGGCGGTGGTTGAGCCTTTTCGCATCGGCTTTTTTAGTGACGTTGATAACGACCCGTCGGTCGAATACGTTGAGTACTTCTTGGCAACTACTACATTATATAGGCATATTTACAAAGCGACTGGTAGCCCGCCGACCTACGTCACCGATGTACCCGACCGAATTGAAATCATTTCGGAATTTATCCAGAACCTTGAGCAAACCAAACCGGTGTTTTTCTATTATGATACCAACGGCGATTTGTTGGCTCATCCAGAGTTGGCTTTAACTGATATTCGTTACCTGGAAGCGGAGATTATTGTGAATATTGACCCACAAAGATCACCCGGCGAGTTCCTGTTGAGAAGTGGGGTGTCACCCCGCAATTTAAAGGATAATCTATAAGCAGTATGTCGATCCTAGGTCAGAAAAATTTTGTCGGTGGCTACCTGCTGGTTTTGGTCTTGGTGTTTGGTTCGATTTTTTTTCTGATTACGGCTTCGTTTGTCGGTTACATCGTTACCCAAAGTCAGTTGGTCCAACAGAAAGTTGATTTGCAGAGGGCGGGTGATGTGGCTGAGGCAGGCTTGAACTATTACCGGTGGTTCCTGGCTCATTATCCTAACGACGTTACTAATGGTACCGGTTTACCGGGGCCTTATGTGCATACCTACTTTGATCCTGAAGGCGATGCGATTGGTGAGTTTTCATTGTCGGTGGCCAGTACCACTTATTGTGGCGATATCTCCTCACTTGAGGTATCGTCAACCGGTTTTGTCTATGACAATCCTGATGTCAGGCGGACGGTTAAGGCGCGCTACGCTCGCCCGACTGTAGCGGAGTATTCATTTATCTTGAACGCCAATGTCTGGGCTGGAGCCGACCGGGTGATTGTTGGCCCTTATCACTCTAATGGTGGAATTCGGATGGACGGTAGCAATAATTCGACGGTCACAAGTGGGCAGGCCAGTTGGACTTGTACGCCTAGTTTTGGCTGTAACCCGGAGGGAGCGAGGGATGGTGTATTTACCACCACCGCCAATCCTAATACGGCTTTATTTTCTTTCCCGCATCCCCCGATCAATTTCACTGGTCTGTCGGTTGATTTGGCGCAAATGCAAGACCGAGCACAGAATGCTGGAGGGATTTATATTCCACCGTCAGGGTCATTTGGTTACCGGGTTACTTTTAATGGTAACGGTACTTTCAATGTCAGACGAGTGAACGGCACAACCTTGTACTGGGGTTATTCGGTTGAGCATGGTTTTCAGCAGGAGAGGCATGTTATTTCAAGTACTAACACCAACACTGTCTACACGATAAACGCCGAGTGCCCTTTGATCTTTATTCAAGATAAGGTGTGGCTGGATGGGGTAGTGGATCAGAAGGTGACGTTAGCCGCTGCCGATGTGGCTTCAGCGGCGATTAATCCTAGCATTATTTTGAATGATAGCATCAGCTATAATTCTCCGGATGCCGGACTCTTGGCGATCGCTGAGCAGGATGTGCTACTTGGATTAGTTGTGCCGAGCAATATGATCGCGAACGGCATCTACATCGCCCAAAATGGTCGCTTCAGCCGTAACCACTACTATGATTCGGGAGGCTATGCCATACCGGTGGCACTTCGGCCTTACATACTGAGAGATGCTTTAACTATGAACGGAACGATTGTGTCTAATGGACGAGTGGGATCACAGTGGACTTCGGGTGGAGTACCGGTGTCCGGTTTTTTGAATCGAGTCAACACTTACGACCGTAATCTGGTGGTTGACCCGCCGCCGTTAGTACCTAAGACTTCAGACCTTTACGCCATTACCGATTGGCGTGATGAGCGTTAGACTGGCTTAGGTGAAAGCGTGGTACAATGCTGGCTATGAGTCAGCCCATACCTGTGATCGTCGGCAACTGGAAGCTTAACCCCGGTTCTGCCGCGGCGGCCCAAAAATTATTCGTAGATGTTAAGAAGGCAGTTAGTAAGTTAAAGCCCCGAGCGGTGGTCGCCGTGGCGCCACCAACGATTTTTATTCCGGCCGTCAGTCGGGGTTATAAAACTGGTCCATTACATCTCTCCGCCCAAGACGCTCACTTTGAGGAGCGTGGTGCTTGTACCGGACAAGTGAGCGCGACTCTGCTAACGCCTTATGGAGTAAAGTATGTAATTGTTGGTCATTCCGAGAAGCGTGCTCTTGGTGAGACTGACGAACATGTCAACAAAAAAGTCCACGCGTTGTTGAAAAGACGTTTGACACCGATTGTTTGTATTGGGGAGCGAGAGCGGGATGTGTCTGGTGGTTTTTATTCTTTTGTCGAGCGACAGATTAAGGCGCTGGCACAAGGCTTAACCTCGCTTCAGCTTTCGCGGGTGGTGATTGCTTATGAGCCAATTTGGGCTATCGGCACCGGTGCGACCGCTACTCCAGAAGATGTAAAAGAGATGCAGCTGTTTATTATGAGTACTTTAACTAAGCTCTACGACCGCAAGGTGGGCGGGAAGGTGACCTTGCTCTATGGCGGATCGGTGAAGGCCAGTAATGCCAAAGATTTGCATGACGCTGGAGGCATGAACGGATTCTTGGTGGGTGGAGCTAGCCTTGATGCGAAAGAATTTAGTGAAATTATTAAAGCCACCCAATCAAAATAGTATGGATTTAAAATTAGTGAACGAAGCGGGCGACCTGCGTGGTAAGTACGTGATTTTGCGTGCTTCTTTTAATGTGCCGCTGAAGGACGGAGCGGTTTTGAACGCTTATCGTCTAGAACGAGCACTACCTACCTTGCGGTATTTAAGAGAGGCGGGCGCACGCACGATTGTCATTTCACATCTGGGACGGAAGGAGACTGATACCTTGCAGCCGGTTTTTGAGGTAATGAACCAGTTATTGCCAATGACTTGGGGTGGGGTAATTACTGACTTGGGCTTTGCTTCGGTGCGAGAAGCGATGCAGGACGGTGATATCGTTTGTACCGAGAACCTACGCCAAGACGCCCGCGAGGAAGAGAACGATGACAGCCTGGCGGAAATGATTGCTAGTTATGGTGAAGTGTATGTGAACGATGCTTTTGCCGAAGCGCACCGCGAGCACGCTTCGACTTATGGAGCAGCGAGTCGACTCCCCGCTTACGCTGGCTTCACTCTGGCGGAGGAGGTGCGGGAATTATCTAAGGTGATGACCCCGCAGTCGCCTAGTCTGTTTATTTTGGGTGGCGCTAAGTTTGAGACCAAGATTCCTTTGGTTGAGAAGTACTTGGCACTCTACGACCGAGTTTTTATTGGTGGCGCCTTAGCTAATGATGTCCTAAAGGCACGTGGCGTAAATGTTGGCAAGTCGCTAGTGTCTGATGTGTCTCTTGCTGATGCTGATTTTATAAATAATCCTAAACTCATGGCGCCAGTCGACGTGATAGTGAAAAGTGATGCTGGAGTACGGACTTGTGTGGTAGCGGAAGTGTGCGACGAGGAAGCGATTCTAGATATTGGTCCGGCCACCGTTGAGTTGTTGCAAGAGCCGATTCAAGCGGCCACGACGATTCTTTGGAATGGACCGGTCGGGAATTATGAGGGTGGTTTCCCGGAGGGCACTGAAGCCGTCGCTAAGCTCATAGCGGCTGCGCCAGGCTTCTCCGTCTTGGGTGGTGGCGATACGGTCGCCGCGGTTGAGAAGCTCGGTCTAAATGAGCAGTTTGGGTTTATTTCGATTGGTGGCGGTTCAATGCTCACCTTACTCGAGCATGGTAGTACGCCGGCTTTGGATTTGTTAAAGCGGTAGTTGGTTAGATAAGAAGATAAAAAGCGGGCGACCCCTTCGGGGCCGCCCGCTTTTTACCTACAAACCACTTTTAATCCATCGCCTTTGCTAATGTACTGGCTAGTTCTTTCATCGCTTCTGGTATCACCTCAGTGTGGTTTGGCTTTGGTAGAACGTTGTCCATATCGCGGCGCGGGATGACATGGATGTGCGCGTGCCAGACTTCCTGACCAGCGGCAATTCCATTATTCATAATTAAATTTACTCCCTCAGCCAAACCAGCTCGCATCATCGCTTGGCCAACTCGCTGCGCTACCTGCATCATGTAGCCGAGAGTTTCCGGGTCACCATCAAAGATATTCTCAAAGGCTTGCTTCGGTATCACTAGGGCATGTCCTGGATTTACCGGCTTAATGTCCAAGAAGACTAAAGTCAGATCATCCTCATAAATAATCTCGGCCGGAATTTCTCGACTAATAATTTTTGAAAATATTGTACTCATATAAGCTTGATTATATCAGTCGACTATCGTCTGTGGTACCATAAGTCGCATGTCTGCCTATCGTCTCGACACTTCCTCTGAGCTTCCGACTACCCTCTCTCAGTTAGAGAATCGCCTGGCTACTCTGCTACACAAGCGAGGTGTGGTCGATGCGATAGAAATTGAAAAATTTCTTAATCCTTCTTACGACGACCATCTTCACGATCCATTTCTCCTCCATGGTATGGACAAAGCAGTCGAGCGACTCAGTCGAGCCATTCAAGATGGGGAGATGATTGTTATCTTTAGTGATTACGACTGCGATGGCATTCCTGGCGCGGTGGTTTTGTACGACTTCCTTACGAGCGTCGGACACGAGAAATTTTTTAATCACATTCCCCATCGTCACTACGACGGCTTTGGTTTATCGGTCGCAGCGGTTGAAGCGATTAAGGAGAAGCACAATCCTGGGCTTATTATTACGATTGATTGTGGCACTACCGACCTAGAGGCGGTGGAGCGTGCCCGTGCGCTCGGGATTGACGTGATTATAACTGACCACCACGAACCGAAGGATGTCTTGCCAAAGGCGGTCGCAGTAGTGAATCCCAAGGTCGGTAATACCTACCCTTTCACTGGTCTCTGTGGCGCAGCGGTCGTGTTTAAGCTGGTGCAAGCGATGCTGATTCGGGGTAGTCATGCAATTGCGCCAGGGCAAGAGAAGTGGTGGCTTGATATGGTCGGAATAGCTACGATTGCTGATATGGTACCTCTTCTCGATGAAAATCGCGTCTTGGCTTCCTATGGACTCAAGGTTCTGCGTAAGTCGCGCCGACCAGGCCTGCAGCAACTCTTCCGCGCGCAGAAAGCCCACCAGGCTTATCTCACTGAGGATGATGTTGGTTTCACGATTGCCCCGCGCATCAATGCCGCTTCGCGGATGGATACACCTGAAGACGCCTTCTGGCTCCTCGCGGTGAAGGACGAAGGCGAAGCCGGCGCCCGCCTGAAGCACCTTGAGTCTTTGAATCAAGCGCGGAAGACGGCAGTGGCGCAGATGACGCGCGAGGTGCATCAGCGTCTTGGCGAGACTACCGATATCCCGCCGGTCATTGTGCTTGGTAACCCAGACTGGCGGCCGTCTTTAGTGGGCCTAGCAGCTAACAAGCTCGCCGAAGAAAACAACCGCCCAGCCTTTCTCTGGGGGCGCGATGGTAACGGTGCGTACAAAGGTTCGTGTCGCTCCGGTGGTGGAGTGAGTGTGGTTTCAATCATGAATGCTATCCCGGAGGTTTTCAAGGAGTTTGGTGGCCATCACCACTCGGGCGGCTTTACGGTTTTACCGGACGCGATTTACGATTTTGGTCAAAAGCTCAACGAAGCTTATTTAAGCCTAGGTGCGGCAGCGGCGATAGCGGAAGAGCTGATGGTTGATTTAGAATTAAGTCTTGATGATATCGACAACGCGCTCATCAAGGCGCAGCGTCAGCTCGCTCCCTTTGGTCATAGTAACCAGAAGCCGGTTTATTTATTCAAGTCGGTCCGCCCGACTCGCGTCGAAGTGTTTGGGAAAGGGCAGGAGCACACCAAGCTCTCGTTCTCGACGAGGGGTTTAGCGAAGGAAGCGATTGCGTTTTTTAAGCAGCCGACTGATTTCAAAGTCACCCCAAGCGAAGACATGACTATCGACCTCCTGGCTCATCTCGAGGAGTCATATTTTATGAATCGCTTGCAGACTAGATTGCGAATCGTAGATATCGTGAACTAACCCACAACTTACAAAAAGTGCTATACTCAACTCATGCAAAAGATTACCGTTCATACTGATGGTGGGGCGCGGGGGAATCCGGGTCCGTCGGCGATTGGGGTTTATATTACCGACGCCTCGGGGCAGGTGGTGCGAGAGGTGAAGCAAGCCATCGGTAACGCCACCAACAACTTCGCCGAGTACCAGGCGGTCGCTACGGCACTTGAGACCTTAAAGCAAATTTACGGTAAAGCTACCAAGACCATCCAGTTTGAGATTAAGCTCGATAGCGAACTCGTGCAGAAACAGCTTACGCACGAATACCAGATTAAGGAGCCAGGCCTTGTGCCTCTCTTTATCATGATTCACAATCTGCGTGTGTCGAGCTTTCCGAATCTGACCTTCACTCACGTACCGCGCGCGGAGAATAAAGAAGCCGACCGACTGGTGAACGAAGCCTTAGACGGTAAGTAACCCTGCGCCAGTATGGCCACCAATTTCTACACTCTAACCCTCGCTTTCTTGGCGGGGGTTGGTGTTTTTACTCTTTACCCGCTGGCTTTGCCGTATGTACTTCTGCTGGCATTGCTCGCTGGGGCTTTTTGGTTGGTCGCGGCGCGCGCCCCGAAGGCAGGTGAGACCAGCCTGCTTATGCTAGCTAGTCTTACTGCGCTTGGTTTAGCGCTTGCGGGCGCGCGCCTTTTCTATCTCGAGCACTCTGTATCCATCTCGAGTCTCGCGCTATCGGTCGACCAAACTATCACCATTGAGGGCATAGTAGTAGAAGAACCCGACCAACGCGAACGCACCACTCACTTGAAGCTCCGAACCGACGATACCACCGTACTGGTGTTTGCCGACCGCTACGTGACAGTCGCCTACGGCGACCGCGTCTCGGTGCGCGGTCGCTTGAGCGAACCCGAAGCCTTCACGACTGAGTTTGGTCGAGTCTTCAATTATCCCGATTACCTAAGAGCACAAGGAGTCACTTACCGCATGTCGTTTGCTGAGGTGACGGTACTAGACTCGGGACATGGTAATTTTATTGTGAGTGCTTTACTACGCTTCAAATCTGCCTTTACCGAACGTACCCGCTCTCTCCTCGTAGAGCCAGCCTCCGGCTTAGCGGAGGGTCTCTTGCTCGGTGTGAAGCAGGCTTTGGGGGCGGAACTGGAGACGGCTTTCAGGAAGACTGGCATAATTCATATCGTTGTTCTTTCTGGCTACAACGTCATGCTGGTCGTGGCCTTTGTCCTCTATGTGCTTGGACACTTCCTTTCACCGCGCCCTAGGCTGGTCTTCGGTCTCCTAGCCATCGCGGCTTTTGCGCTCATGGTTGGCTTATCGGCGACAGTGGTGCGGGCCAGTATTATGGCCAGCTTAGTCTTGCTGGCCGTTACCTTTAAGCGGCAGTATTTGGTCTTACGTGGGTTGGTCCTCGCGGCGGTCGTGATGGTTGCCATCAATCCCTTAGTCCTCCTTTATGATGTCGGCTTTCAGTTATCCTTCCTCGCTACTCTTGGCTTGATTCTAGTTGCGCCTCACTTCGAGCGTTGGCTCCACCGGGTCCCCAACTGGGTGGGAGCGCGGAGCTTCGTGGTGGCTACGGTAGCGACTCAACTAGCAGTATTGCCACTTCTCCTGTATCAGATTGGCGAATTGTCGGTGGTGGCGGTCGTGGTGAACGTGCTTGTGCTACCGATGGTGCCGGTGGCGATGTTTCTTACGTTCGTTACGGGTATGGTGGCGTTTGTCGCCCCCACTCTCGCAGCCCTCATTTCACTGCCGACCTATTGGTCTCTGATTTATATCATTGAAATCGCCGAAGTTTTTGCGGCGACCCGCTTAGCGGCCTTCACTGTACCGAGCTTCCCAGTCCAGCTGGTCTTTATTGGTTATGCTCTTATGGGTTGGTGGCTTAAGCATAAGTACGACCCCACGCTACCTTTCGGTGAAGGTGACTTAGCGGAGCGACTGGTCGCCAAAGGGGCCGGCGAAGCCGAGCTTAAGGATTGGGAGATTGTGGAAGAAATCGAGACAAGTTCAGCCACTAATGATACAAAGTCTACCGATTCAAAAAGTGACCCCAAAGCCCAAGACCCAATTTTCTTTCGCTAATTGCAGTAATAATATGGTAAAAGCCCGGCGGGACCATAGGTCCCGCCGGGCTTATGTGGGACAAACCAGCTCTTACACTTTGCGGAGGGCGGGAACTTGGGGAGGTGGGTGAGAGATGGGTGGGGACCCGTCTTGCAAGACTTATTTAGAATGTTTGCGAATCTATTAAGCAAACAGTCAAATAAGTAGACAGCGCCTGTAAGGCGAAGCAAAGTACGAAAGCTGGTTTGGGTGATTTACATCCTCCCCGCTACCACCTCCCAGTTCAAATTCTTGAAGAAGGCGTCGATATACTTGCCCTTATCGGCCGGTAGGTAATCGCGCATGTAGGAGTGCTCCCACATATCTAGAGCCAAGATGAGATTGAGGTCGGGGAGTTGCCCTAAGTGTTGCTCATCAACCCAGGTGGCGACTAGTTTATTCGCTGCCCCATCATGGTAGAGCATGGCCCAGCCGACGCCACGTGTCATCGCGATCGTGCGGAAGTGCGTCAGGAAGTTCTCTAGGTTGCCATACTCGCAATCGAGAGCTGCCTTGAGTGCGCCATCCGGTAGATGCTTAAAGCCACCTTCAAACTGCGCGAAATACGCCTCGTGATTCTTCATCCCACCAAACTCAAACCCGAGGCGCCGCTGCATCTCGGCAATCGCGTAGCCATTGGCTTCCGCGTCATATTTATAAGTCGCAATCTTCTCGTGAATCAAATTGACGTGCTTCACATAGCCCGCGTAGAGCCCCAGGTGCAGCTCAATACTCTCGCGCGAAATTCCATCAAGCTCCGGGATATTAAATGTCTTTGGGGTGTAGTGCATAGTTGCTTTTTAAAGAAACTCAATAATGATACATTATATTAAACTATGAAGCAAAAAAGCTTGGAACCAACAATTAAAAATGATAGTCAAGAATTAGGTTCTAAAAAATTTGAATCCCCAGGCAATACATTTGGTGACAAATTAAATGATCTGTATAGAGCTGTTTTAGCGCCTGCTCCTAGTTATATCAATCAGTACTATAATAATTCTTATCAGGAAAAAACAAAAGGTAAAACTACAAAGGAACATGTCAAATGGATGAGATTTCAACAAGCTTACTTATCAAAAGTATCTGAAAATCCTGAGGAAAATTATCTTCTACAGCTAGTTGCTAGAGGTATGATACAAATATTAAATACCTCTAGAGAACCGTTGTGTGAAGGGTTTAAGATTCATTCAAAAAGACAACCTTTTCTGGTTGATAATTGCCGATATGCTACATACACACTCGAAGAAAATCCTAGACTCATAATCGTTCCAGAGTCGGAGTCTCAGAAGATTAGGGAATTAATTAACCAACAACAGGATATTTTAGAAAGCGATGAATATAAGTCTATTATTGAGACTAGGAGACAAATTGAAATTGATTATGGTGACTGGTCAGAAGCCTATAATTGGCCAGATAAAATGTATGATGTGTACACAACAGCACATGAAATTGAGTCTGTTCTCAAGGGTATAGAGCTTGATATACATCATCACTTTTTCACACCAAATAAATCTTCATCCCTTGGTTTTTCATCTGTTCCCATACCAGATAGAGTCTTTAACGGTCTAGAGTCTGCTAATCAAAACGGTGATCCACTGTTAAAAAATTTTTTCGCTCTGCATTATTTGCTGGAAATTAGTAATGGTCTTGAAGCTGATTTTGGTGACGTGGTCCGTAGTTTATCATTAAGAGAGAGATATTATTTATTTGATTATATTGCTAGGAAAACCAAGTCCGAAATGGCGGTTGTGCACAATATGATAGATAAAAATGGTTTGCATGGCTTCAAAGTCTTTCTAGCTCTTGAACATGGGGATGAGCGTTTAGGGGATCAGATTGTGGCTTTTGGTCAACATGAAGAAGTTGCGAGAACTGTCTTTCGTTATTATTCCGAGCTTCTCGATATGGCTGATCGGGCGGAAGAACTGGTGCGCACGACTGCCGATTGTGAAGGTGAGGAGTGTCAGACTCTCACTAAGCAAGTAAGAGAAAATATCTTGAAGCGCGCCAAAAAGACCTAGAAGAGGCTGTTCGAGCCCATGACCCGAGCCAGGTCGCCGGAAAGATTGAGACCTACGTAGCTTCTGCCAAAGCTTACGTCGCGCTCTTGCAAGAAGTAGGGGCGGGTGAGATAGAGGCCAGGTCACCCTCAGAGTTATCAGAGGAAGATAGAACACGCATGCAAAACCTTATGCAGGCTAATTACCGAGTTGCTTATCCTGGTCCAGGAAATGAAGCCTTTAAGGCAGCGGTTGCCGGATCGCTACGTAAGAGTTTCGATAATCCGAATACCACTTTCAGGATCTTGCGTGACCAGGGCAAGATTGCCAGTTACAATCGCTTCGACACAGTCTCTGATGATACAGGTCGCAGGGTTACCTACTTTGGATCTTTCAACGCCGATCCAGCTTATTCTGGAGTCGGCGGTATCATGCTAGAGACTACCATTAAAGATCGTTTGCAAGACGGCCTACCCATGATGGCGCACTGTGACCCTACTCAAGCTATTACCAAGAAGTACATAGAGGATGGATTTGTCGCGACAGGGTACTATTCACTCGCTGGCAAGCCAAGTTTTGAGATTTGGCGAAGTGTTGATTCAAGTCTACAACTGGAGAGTAAACAAAAATCAGTCGAAGATTTGCTAACTTTACTTGGTCGGTCAGAGAATATCTTTGTGCGTCCTCAAGCTGAGCCAGAATCATACCAAGAATTACAGCAAGGCAAGGCATTAACTCGATATTTTAATCACAACGGCCAGACTTACCTTGTGTTTGAGACATTGCCTACCTCACTCCAGGCTTTGTTTGTAGCTCCGCAGATACAAACAGATAAAAAAGCCGCTTAAATCACTTCGCCGCTACTGAGTTTCCACAAACTTTCAAATAGGTATTTGTGAGTATTGGCAATGTGATGATCAGTTATAATGACCCCGACCAGATAAGCGTCGGTTAAGGTTAAATATGATACCTTCTGATCATAAATCTGCATTACGGTATTGAATGATACTGGCACAGCTTCACCTTTGATGAGCTTGGTATGAGTGACATTACCCGTATAACTAGTCAAGAAACGCCTGGCCTGTGGCGAGTCGATCACTAGACCGCGCTTTTTGACCTGCTTATCTTCGCGGAGGGTTGAATACTCAGCGTTTAGATCTGGTATGTACTTATCAATCGCTTCTAGGTCGGCGTAGGTGAGGATTTCTTCAGTGGCGGTGAGGGAATCGAGCAAGACTTCCCAAAGCCCATCCTTCCCTTCATAAAACTGCACTCCAGGCTTTCCGGCTGTGAGATTGAACAGTGAGGAAAGTTGGCTAGTTGTGGTGGTAAGTCTTTCTTTCGCCAATTCATACTTGGCTCTTTCCGCCTCAATTACTTTAGTTAGTTGGCTGGGGTGTTTAGCCATAAAGCGTGCTACAGCGCCTGGGGCATCGTGCTTTTCCACCAAATCAAGCTTGATTAGGTCATCTAATACCCGATAAATTACTGAACGAGAAATAACCACCTCGCTAGGGAGGGATTTAAGGATTTGGCTGGCGGTCATGGCCCCGCCTCGGAGCAAGATCTCATAAACCGCCGCCTCCTCGGTGCCAATCCCAGCGCTTTTAATGTCTTCGATGAATTCTAATACCATATCTTAACTATAGCATATTTTGTTTTTGTCTGCAAACAAAAACAAAATATTTTATATAAATAAGGCTGAATATGTTTAAAAATATGAATATAATGAAGTATGATCAGAAAACTTCTCATACAATTTGACAATAAGTCAACAATCTGCTATAGTTAATGCAGATAAAGAGAGAGTTCTTAGACAAGGGAGGTTTAAGTAGAGAGAAGAGCCGAGCGGCTCGCCCAAGCACCATAAGAAGGTGCTCGGCGGTCACCAGGGCCGAAAGACTGGTAAGCACAGAGCCAAAGGAACCACTCTCCTCACCCTACTAAACCTTGTTTGCACCGAAGTCTGCGCTGGCCGCAAACCATACGCGCACTAGGGGAAAGCTTCAGAGCTTTAATCTAGACAGACTTCACCCGTTGCAAGTGACGAGCGAGAGAGCTCGTCAGGACATCGGCTGAGAGGGAAGGTCTAACCACCCTTCACTCTCAGAAATGTCCTTGTTTTACAGAGACGCAGTCGACCATAAAACAAGCGACCCCGCACCTGAGTGTGGTGCGGAAAAGAGACAAGTTCCTTAGATAACTTATTCCAAGTACCAGTTTGGTCTTTTAGCCAAGAGCTGGAAGTTCAAACTGGTCCTTACCTCCACCTGATAAGTGGAGACTGGAAGGAGAGAGCTTTGACAACTGCATATCAAAACTAACCTCAAATTGCTGAAGAGATAATCATAAGTCTCATCGGTAGCTTGAGGCGGGCGCGATCACCCCGAGAGAGGGTGGTCGCCGCCTGCCGAACCACCACCCACCAACAAAAACAATAATCATATTTAGGAATGCCAAATTTGGTGGTGGTTCGGCAGGCGGCTTGCAAAGCCGACCGATAATAAGGACGACAGAAGAGACTTGAAGTCTCTTCTGTCGTCCAGATGCACCCTAGAGCGGTGCATCACCACAATCAGCTTCCAGTTGGTCTGGAGGTTGATTGTATCCCCTTAGTGCTTGGTCGTGCTAGGGGATCTTATTCGACTCATCATCCGTGGTGAGTCGAAAGGATTGAAAGACGAGAGGGAATTCTATCGTCTATAAAAAAAGATTCCCAAACCACGGTCACCCCACAGTCGGAAGATCGAACTGTAAGGTGAACGTGGGATTCAAGAAAGGAGGGCTGGGATGGCCAACTTTTTGCGAATCACCCGACACCCCGCCGACGCGGCGCGGGTCGAGTGGATCAAGGGGCACTTCGGCTCCGAGACCACGATCGTCGAACGGGATATCCCGTTTGGCGACGACCCCGTCGCGGCCGTCCGGAACCTCGTCGCTGAGGTCGGTGCGGTGGTGGCGATCGAACTGATCGCCCCGCTGCCCGTTCTCGCACGGGTCCTGGACGGACGCTTGGGTGTCCCGCTCGTGCGGGCGGAGTTCCAACGGGACTCCTCCGGCCGAGCTGTTGTGTCCGGTCAGGACGCAGCAGGGCGGGACATCCTCGCGTTCGGCGAGTACGTCGAGGTGGTGCGCGTCGAAATCAAGACGCGCCCCCTCACGGCTCGCTGACCGGCGGGTGTCGGGTACTGAACCAGCAGTCAACTGGGACAACCGAGCAATCGGCTGCCGATTAACTTCGGCTAGAGTGGGGATCCGCTGATCTACCAGCGGGCGAGACCACAGGGTTAAAAGGTTAGGGGAGTACCTTGGTAAAAACTCTCCTCTTTCGCAGGGTGTGTATCCTGCCTGATGAGTCCAAAAGGACGAAAAAGATTGTTCTTTGAGTATAGGTTGGTTGGTGAAAGAGAGGTTGCAATAGGTGTGATTTCTCTTTCACCAACCAACTAGGAGACCCAAATGGGCGTCGACCTCGAATTTTTCGGCCACAAGGCCGACAACAACATCATCCGCAGCCCGCTGGGGGTCATCAACAATTGCCACCTCGGTGGCGGCGCCAAATGGCTCCGAGACCTCGTCTGGGAGCACGTACAGATTGACTTCTGTGTGCCGGGCGGTGATGTCCAGCCGACGCTCATCGCCAAGATTGCGGACAAGCTCCGCCTGGCGGCCCTCTACAAGCCACAGGAAGAGAGGCTGCTACTGGCAGCTCTTATCTTCCAGGTGGCCAAGGAAAGGTGCTGGCGAGCGGAGGTGTCCTTCTGACCGTGAGGTCCGGGTGCGCGACGCCTGGGAACAGAACGTTGCTTGTGACGAGTTGAGCGCAGTTACTGCCGCTCCTCGTCACCTTTATTCGCCTCATCACTAGAGAAAAAGTGGTGGAGCGATAGAGTTCGTGGTGTACCCGCACCAATTTTTACTTACCTCTACGCCGGGCATTGCGTGGGGGAGGAGTCGGCTATGCCCGAACTGGAAGTTCTTTTCGTAATGATCGCAGCTTTCTGGCTGGTGGTCATCGGCCTCACCTTGATCACCAGGGGAGCCGCACCCGCCAAAGCGGTGGCGTGGTGGCCTCTCCGTGCCACCTGGCGCCTCTTGCGGCGCGCCATCGGCGGTCTCCTCATTGCTCTCGGAAACGCCATCCGGGGGAAGAAATGAGGCGGCTGCCTTTTAACTCCCCGAGGATGAGAGAGACTCGGGGGCTTTGTTGCTGCACCTTAATTTTTTCTTAAAAAATTAAGGTGCAGCATTGAGCCAATGTCTTTTTTAACTTTTTAGTTACCGGACCCTTCAGCTGAGTCTAAGTCACAGACCAGGCTATACCCATTCGTCCAAGCCCAACTTTGTGACCTACTTGAGACTTAGACCCAAAACACAGAGTGTATCGCCCTGAGTGCTACTCTCTCCACTCCCTCAGATATGCTCTGTGTTTTGGGGTTTTCTTACCAAAAAAATTGACAACAAAGCTAAAAGTTGTATAGTTTGGAAGAACTAGTTCCTCGGCTTTTCTTCCTAGTGAGGTCTCGATGAATACTAACCCGACGGGAATAATTAGTTCCCAGCTTTACCCGTGGCGCTACGTGATGTACGACGCCCGCTACCATCTAGATTGGCAAAAGTTGCGGGCAGGACTGCTTGAGCGGGCGGAAATGCATCTCAGGTCATATTGCCAGCTTAGCCCGTCAGCAAGAGTACGTAGGCGTTACTTAGCCACGTACTACGAATTACTACAAATGACGGCGGCAATCTCAGCCGCTGACTGGCCAGAACTTCATCAGTTGACCAAGAGCTACGCCACAACAGGTGCACTCTGCCGGTCGTAAAGCCTTTCCCATTTGCACCAACCCGTCCTTGTGAGAGGACGGGTTGAATCTATTTTACTCTATCTCTAAGTTTGGATTTGGTTGCGCAATCTGAACTCGACCCGCTTGAGTTTGTTTTTTTACGTAATCAAACATTTCTCGGTAGTAATCTTTTAACTTTTCTACATAGTCAGTATTTTTATCTCCCTCTTGTGGTCTTGATAAGTGTGGTTTGGAGTAGCGATGACCTAGCTCTTTTCGTTCTGTTCTGGTGCGCTTAATTTCGGCATAGAAACCACTAAATTTAAGTATCTCTTCCATTGCACCGTCAGATTCATGACGGTGAATTGAATCGAGTCTCTGTTTAATTTCGTCACTTACTGTATCCTTAAGAGGTATGAAGAATATGGCGTTACCATAACGGAGTGAATCAAAGATGATGTAGTCATCGTAAACAAAAGCGTTATACGGACTACCGTCTACACTATTAACGGTAAATAATGGTTCGTACGATTCAAGGATTTCGTAGCGCTCATAAGCATAAAAGCTACGCAGAGCTTCCATATCTGGCCCGGCGGGAGTTGCTTGAGGTTCACCCTCGTCAGATAAAACCAACGCTTCGTTAATAGTGTAGGTGGGGATACTTTTTTCTCGCATTGACTCAAAGGTTTCAAACAAATGTTGAAGTATTTTCGTCCGCCCATCCGGAACCAGTCTTAGTAACATCGGAGCTTCGTTCCAGTTGGTAATATCGCCGGTGGCGGCATTAATCTCTAATGTACAGCTCCGTTCTACTGCGGTTAGCGGTTCAGACTTTACAAATTCTGGGTAGATTAGAGCCAAATCAATCAAAATCTTATCACCAGCTCGTCTGATGGTGATACTTTCTTCGGCTATGCCGGTAATCGACGAGGGGTGGGTTTGGTCTAGACCGTGACCACTCTCTAAGAGGTTAGGATAACTAGCAAAAAGTTGAGTTAGTTGACTTTTGGCCTCTTGATAGGTTGCCTCCTCGATCGCTCTCGCTGCCGCTCGCTCTTTTTGGTAGTCATAAAGTGAATTTAATTGCAGTGCTTCGGTGTGGGCTCGGTTCATTAACTCGGCGTGTTTATTTTTGTAGGATTGTAATTCGGCTTTGATTCCTTCCAGATCCGCTTGCTCAGCATCATTCAAAGTGCCGGCTTCCATTTCTTTAATAAAATCCTCATACTCAGTGATTTTGTTCAACACCGTTTCGTGTTCAGCTCGTTCGTAAAAATTTTTTTCTGGCATTTTCATATTTGTGCTATACGTTATGTTTTATCAGTTACTATTTTAACCTATTTTTTAAACATTGCTTAATCCCTCACCACAT
>JRYF01000050.1_pt1 | contig 66751 bp, 65 predicted proteins | sample 235331 | NCBI WGS metagenome assembly JRYF01 (sample SAMN03074217, study PRJNA261475) | activated sludge metagenome | biome: Wastewater Treatment Plant; feature: Wastewater; material: Activated sludge; isolation source: activated biomass of a wastewater treatment plant treating hydrocarbon... ... | reverse complement strand
GCCCTCAGACGAGCCACGGCCTTCAGGCCGTGCGGCTCCGAAATTACCTTCGGTATTCACATTCCGCGTCGCGTCAAAACATCGCACGATCAACGGATTCCGCTGGGCGCAAACGTAGTCGATCGCCCCCGTTGGATCGTCGCCGCGTTTGATGTACCGCTTGGAGCCACCCTCGGTCCACCAACGCGGCGAACTTTTCAACTCAAATTGTTGTCCCAGTCGCCGCGAGGCAACGCCCTTAAAGAGGTTCAACAACCGGCTACCGTCTTCGCCGCACTGACAAAGCAGGTGAACATGATCCGCCATGATGCTGTACGCGATCAGAGAAACATGATGCGTCTGGGCGGCTTCCAGCAGGGCGGCATCCACAATACGCGCATGGTCCGCGTTCAACCGCACCGGCGATCCCTTCATTCGCCGGCGCGCTTCGCCGGCGGCGTTTCCGTCCGCTGCGTCGTAAGGCGTCATGGGAATATTTCGCTTGGAGTGGTTGCCGTCGGCGCGAGCATCGCGGCTCACGAATCCTCGGTCATCCCCGGGGAGCCACGTGCCGTAAGTCGTCCAGGTGAGCAGCCACAACGGGCTCTTGCGATCGGGAGGGTTGAAGTCGCTTCGAGGATCGGGTACCGGTGGTTGACGATGAGCCGCACGGCCTGAAGGCCGTGGCTCGTCGGCGCGCGATAACTCCGCACACAGCGACATGGCCGCATCTGCATCAACGTAATTGTTGAACGACATCGAGCGCTCCGTGTCGTCCGGATACCTCCTGGCAATCAGCGTGCTCGACTCGCGAGCGCCCTGCACGAGATACCGACCAGCCACCTGATGCGGATTCTCGCCGTAACGCATCCCATGTGATTGTTTAAGTTGCAGACGGAGCTGCTTTGGAAGCACTGCTTTGTAGGGTGCCCTCCCTTCGAGGTAATCCGAAACGCGACGGTCATAACCGGAAATAAGATCGAACACGCTCGATGCCCACTGCGGCTTGTAGCCGGAGGACACGGCCCCGCCGACACTTCGCATGTGGGAGATCACCGTCTCATAGAGCGCCGACGTGTAGATGGCCGCTACATGCCGATGATTTTTCGCCGCGGCGCGGAGCAGGCATGGGCCGCCGATGTCGATCATCTCGATGGCGTCCTCGAATTTGCAGTTCGGATCAGCCACCATCTTCTCAAACGGGTAAAGGTTCACCACTACCATGTCGATCGGCTCGATGCCGTGTTCGGCAAGCTGCCGCATGTGTTCCGGTTTGTCCCGGTCTGCGAGAATCGCGGCATGAATCTTCGGATGCAGCGTCTTTACGCGGCCATCGAGCATCTCCGGGAAGCCGGTGATCTCTTCGACGAGCGTGACCGGAATGCCGGCGTCCTTCAGGTGCTTCGCCGTGCCGCCGGTGGAGATGATTTCGATGCCAAACTCCTGCACGAGCGCACGGGCAAACTCGACCACACCGGTCTTGTCATAGACAGCAATCAGTGCTCGGCGGATTGGGCGATCAGGCATGGTGCGGCGTCCTTTCCCGGTCTCGGCCTGATGATCTCAAATCGAAGCGATTAGCGTAGCGGATCGCACGCATCCGGCAAGACAGCGGAAAATGGATTCCGCCGTCGCGGGGACATGGAAGGCGCTAGAAATGCCGGCACCATCAAGAAAAAAGCCGACGGCTGTCGGACCGTCGGCTGAATCGTCGTTTGTACTTTGCTGCCAAGGTGGAAGATGACCGCTTCCTTGGCCAGTCAGTCATCGACCGCTACGTCGGGAGACAATAGGACGATTCATTCGTTCTCATCTTCATCTTCATCGTCCGGCTCTTCTCCGCCGAAAGGATCGTCTTCTTCGTCCGAGTCCTCTTCTTCCGGCGCCTCGTCCTCAGAATCATCGGCCTCTCCATCCGCATCCTCGTCGGCTTCGTCCTCAGACGACTCTTCATCGGTCGCCTCGGACTCGTCGGTATCCGCCTCGTCCTCGTCGTCTTCATCGCTTTCTTCGTCGTCGGATTCTTCCTCGTCGTCTGCTTCTTCTTCATCCGCCTTACGAGTCGTTCGTCGAGGTGCGGCCTCCTCGCGATCGGCGGGCCGGACGGGCTCACCCATGTCCACCAGCCCGCGACCGCCAACGGGAGCAGCCGTGTTCCGACTGGCCAGCCAGTCGTCTTCAAAAAGCCAGTCCAGCGGAGGTCGCTCGGGCACGACCACCGGCGGAGTCGCTGCCACTTCCTTCCGGCGGGCCTCGACACTCGCCGCGAGCTTCATCTTCTCATCGCTGCGAAGCACGTCGGCCAGTTCGGCCGGTCGCAGGCGAGGTGCATTCCGCGATCGCATGCAGATCAATTGCCCGTCCTCTGAGACCAGAACAATCACCTGGTGCGCCTGCATCGCCGCGCCGAATCGCGCCGGCGCACAATCCACGGCACTCTTCACACTGCCCGTCGCGGCATCGACCCGCAGAACGCGCGGCGCGCCAGACGTCGAGAGAAGAAAAACATCTTTCTCGAACTGAGCGAGAAGTTCTGCATCCTCGTCATGCTGCCACAGCGGCTCACCGGTTCGGGCATCCAGCACATACAGGCCCTGACCGGGAATCAATTGATAAACGCGCCCGTCCGCGAAGGCCGGTTTCTGCGTGAGTGGCGTTTCAAATCGCTGCCGCCACAGGCGCTTGCCGGTGACCCGATCCAGACAGTACAGCGAGCGATCGCTCGAAGCTACAAAGACTCGAGGGCCCTCGACGAGCAGATCCGCGAAGACCGGCCCTTCCGTCTGGAAGGTCCAGTTGGCAACACGATCTTCCTTGGTGCACGAAACGACACGGCCATCCTGGCCGGCGAAGTACAGATTCTGCCCATCGAGAACCGGCGTCGCCGAGACGGTCTTGGGCGTCATGAGCTGCCAGTGCTGAAAGCCGCCGAGAATATCGAGCGAGTAAAACCGCTGATTGGCGGCCCCGACGTAGATTCGTTTCTCATCCGCCTCGGCCGCGCAACTCGCCGCGAAAGGCAACTTCACGCGCTCCAGCGGCAACACCACATCCGCCGTGACCTGATCGCCGGGCCGGGCCTTCTCGATGGAATCCGGACGGGTCAGACGCCCGCGGGCGCTGCGGTCATTGACCGACTCAACCACCAGCCGGGCAACCGGATCCCCCGCCGGTTCGCCGATCTCGTTGAGCCGTGTGACGTTGAACACGTCATCCGGCTTGACGCCATGCGCCGCACCGAGACTGATCGTGGCTGTATCATGCCGCACCTCGATGATGACGCCCTGCAGCGAGCGCGGTCGGCCGGCTGCCTCGCCGGTGCGCCGGTTGAGTACCGTGACTGATCCGCCCGTGGTGAAGAAGACGTAGTCCTGATTGTGCGACGGGCCGCGCACCGTCTGATCGGGCTCGGCGATCACGCGCGACCAGCGCACGATGCCGGTCAGGGCGTGGATGGCGATGACGCGATTCTCATTGGTGAACAGATAAAGATTGTCGTCGATCAGTGCGACCCGGGTGATTCGCTCGCCGCGTTCCTGAGAAACCTGTAGCTCCCAGTATCGCTGCGCCGCGAGACGATCCAGGGCGCCGGACGTCAGCAACCCATCCGCACGAACCAGTTCCGGCCCCGACAACGGAACGCAACACGAAATCAACCAGACGGCCAGCGGCCTGATGCGTGTCATCGATCGAGCTCCTGCTTCGCGCACCAACTCGAATCGTGCGACTCGGACGGCGAAGCGTGGGTGGGATACTCTAGCGGCTGCGGCCCGCAGGACCTGCGGTCTCGACGGCCGGGCAGGCGTGTCTCTCGGCGGACGCTGTAGCCAGGCCCCCTGGGCTGACGGTCTCACTGTCCACAGCGCCGGACACTCCCCTTAATCTAATGGAGCAAAGCAGGTTAGGTCAAGCAAACAGCCCTTCCGTTATCCGGAAACTCGTCCGCAAAAAAATGCAACTGCCGCGGGTCCGTCCATCGCAGCGGCGCCGCTTCCACCGCGTTTGTAAAAAAGTTCGGCAGGGGTCCGGCACATCACCGGACGCGCCCCATAAAGGGCAGCGTTGAAACCGATTCCAACGTCGTTTCCGGGACCTGTCGGTCGTTTTCGGGCTCGCTCGAGATCGGCAAGGAACACGATTTCTGTGACTTGCAAAATACGAGGCAGCGGGGGATAATTTGATAACTTCATGCCGCTGCGGAAAGTAAGCTGGATATGGCACGCAACGACTGAAGTCTCACCTGCATCGGCCTCGCCCGTACGCGGGCGGCTCATGCAATAGATTAACGCGCTTGGCCATGGCATCCCCGGGGGCGGGTGGAAAGAGCAAGCCACTGATTTCGAGTTTCCTGCCGGCCAGGTTTGCGAGAGATCAAAGAGGGAGGAATCGCCGTGAGCGTCCTGACGAAAGTTTTGGTCACGCTGTTGGCCTTCATGTCCGTGGCCTTGAGCATGCTCGTGGTCGCGGCCTTCTCTCAACAGCAGAACTGGAAAGCGTCCGCCGAGGACTGGCAGCAGGCCGCCATGACCGCTCAGAGCCAGGCACGCACCGTCTCCATGAACGCCGCCCTCGACAAGGCACGCGCCCTCGACCGGCAGAAGCAGGACGGTCAGCGGATCGATGATCTGCGATCCCAGCTCGCCAGCGCACAGTCGCACATCGCCGAGCTGGAGCGTGCCGTTGTTGAGAGCCAGAGCAAGTTGACTGTCGAGCAGGGTCAGGTCACCAGTGCCGGCCAGGCGCTCGCGCTGGTCCAGGCCGATCTCAACCGTGAGCGCGAATTCAGCGCCAAGCTCTCCCGGCGCAACAGCGAACTTGAGCGAGGCAATATCGATCTTACCGACCGCGTCAAGGAACTGACCACCAACGTGGAAATGGCCCGGGCACAAGTGCGTGCCCTCCAGCAGCAGATCGCGAGCATGGACACCACGCGCGGCATCGGAGGTTTGACCCCGGCCACACAGATTCCCAGCGGCGTGGCCAGCGTCGAAGCGGGCGTGCCCTCCGTCTCAGCACCGATGGTTCCCGCCGTGGCCGCACCCATCCGCGGTGAGGTCAAGAGCATCCAGGGCGATTTGGCAAGCATCTCGGTCGGTAGCGCCGACGGCGTGGCTCACGGCATGACCTTTTTGATTTATCGTCGCACCGGCGAGGCCGGTCGGCCCCAGTATCTCGGTACCCTGCGAATCACCCGGGTCGAGGCAAATGAATCCGCCGGTCAGATCGAACAGTCCGAGGGCGACATCCGAGTCGGCGATCAGGCACGGGACGAAGCCAGCTTCGCCATGCGTGGATAACCTCCCACCGACGATAATGCCGGTAACCTGATAGACGATCGTGAACAATTCACAGGAACGAGCGGAGTAACGAACTATGGCTGCAGCAACCGGCAAGAGCGGACCTTCCGGCCCACGCGTACGGCCCTCCAATGACATCTACACGGTCATGGTGGCCGTGGCCCTTTTCGCCGCAATCGGAGCCGTGGCCTTTGCAATTTACCGCTGCAACGAATTGCTCGGCAAGCCCTTCCCTGGCTTCTGATCCCTCTTCATCTGCCATCGCTCGCCAATATTATCCCGTCCCACGGCTGCCGCTGACGATGCCCTTCGCGGCCCTTCCCAGACCCTTCAAAGTAGATAATCTATTTCCCGGCTCGATCGGATAGTGGCGAATCCGCGTATGACGGGTAGAATACCGCCCACGGTGTGGCGGCATTGTTTTTGCGCCCGTCGCGCTTGCCCACCGAATGGATTCGGCTCGAGCGGGCACTTTCACCGGAAGGGACATCTGCTTTGCTCTTCGACTCGCTACTCGGGATGTTCAGCGTCGACATGGGAATCGACCTGGGCACCTGCAACACGCTCGTCTGCGTCCGCGGTGAGGGCATCGTTCTGAACGAACCCTCGGTGGTCGCTGTGCGCAAAGGCACCAATCAGGTCCTGCAGAACGGCAACGCCGTCGGGCTCGTCGCCAAAGAAATGCTCGGCAAGACACCGGGCTCCATCGCCGCGGTGCGCCCGCTCAAGGACGGCGTGATCGCCGACTTCGACATCACCGAAGCCATGCTCGGCTACTTCATCCGAAAGGTCCACGGCGGCCGCCGTTTCATTCGCCCGCGCGTGGTTATCGCCGTTCCCTCAGGGATCACGGCCGTCGAAAAGCGCGCGGTCTACGGATCGGCCGAGCGTGCCGGGGCGCGCCGCGTTTATCTGATTCAGGAACCCATGGCCGCCGGCATCGGGTCCGGCCTGCCTATTGCTGAAGCCCGCGCAAGCATGATCGTCGATATCGGCGGCGGCACAACCGAAGTGGCCATCATGTCTCTGGCCGACATCTCCGCGAGCGAATCGCTCCGCGTCGCCGGCGATGACCTCGACGAAGCCATCATGGCTCACATGAAACGCACCTACAACATGCAGATCGGCCCGCAGACCGCCGAGCAGATCAAGATTCAGATCGGTTCTGCGTCGCCGCTCGACGAAGAACTCAGCATGGAAGTCCGCGGGCGCGACATGATCAGCGGCCTGCCTCGCAAGACCATTGTCACCAGCCAGGAGATCCGCGAGGCCCTGCGCGAACCCGTCAGCCAGATCCTCGACGCCGTCACCCACACCCTCGAGCGCTGCGAGCCCGAGCTGGCCGCCGACCTCGTCGACAACGGCATCCACCTCTGCGGCGGCGGTGCCCTTCTGCGCGGGCTCGACAAGGTCATGGCCGATGGCACAGGCCTGGAAGTCCGCGTCGTGGATGACCCGCTCTCCTGCGTCGCTCGTGGCACCAGCGTTTACCTCGAAAATCTCCATGAATGGCGTAAGACCATGGAGACGGACGACGGTAATCCGTGATTGAGTCACAGTTCGAACATCTCCATCCGCCAACCCCCACTTATTTTCATGGATAGAATGGGCCTGTTCCATCGGCTACAGTGCGTGGCACGAAACTTGTCGCCACGAGGGGTGGCAACAGACCATGACCGATGACCTGAGCATTCTCTGCCTGGCCGCCGTCACCGTCGGCGCGGTGCATACCGCCCTCGGACCCGACCACTACATCCCATTTGCTGCCATGTCCCGCATCGGCCGATGGTCGATGCAGAAAACCATCCTGGTCACGCTCCTCTGCGGCGTGGGCCATATTGCCGGCTCCATCGTCCTCGGATTCGTCGGCGTGGCCATGGGGCTGGCCCTCTTCAGTGTGGAGACGATAGAGGAGTTTCGCGGACAGATCGCCGGCTGGATGATGCTCGCCTTCGGTCTGGCCTACTTTGCCTGGGGTGTGCGTCACGCCGTTCGCAATCGCCCGCATACCCATCTGCATGCCCACGAAGACGGCACCGTTCACACGCACGAACACGCGCACGATCCCGGACATCTCCACGTCCACACGCACGAGGACCAGCGATCTGACACTGCCGGCCGAATGACGCCCTGGATTCTCTTCACCGTCTTTCTCTTCGGCCCCTGCGAGCCGTTGATTCCCATGCTCATGTATCCCGCGGCCAAAGGCAGCATGTGGGGACTGATCTGTGTCACCATCCTCTTCGCGCTCGCTACGCTTGTCACCATGACCACCATCGTCGTCGCACTCTGCATGGGGACCTCCTTCCTCAAGCTTGGGCGCTTCGAGCGCTACGGTCACGCGCTCGCCGGCCTGGTGGTGCTGGCTTGCGGCGTGGCCATTCAGATCGGCATGTAACACGCGCTGCGGACTGACATCAGCCGGTTGCGACCTACTGATAACCGCGATCTGATCGTCAGGCGTGTTAAGGAGTGAGATGGCTCAGGGCTGTTTCGCACGCGCTTTGCGAACCGAGGCCCGCCCGATCCGCTGGCCCGGTGTCGGAGGCGACTTCATCACCACCCACGCGCGCTGGTCCGACTTGGCCACCGGCACTGGCCGCAGCGAAAGAACAAGCTCCAGGCGGATCAGACTGGCATATCGCGCCCAGGCCGCGGCATCCTTGTAGAACGCATCCTCCGCGAGAATCTCCCGCCGGTGGCGCTGCACCCAGCGAACCAGTTCCGCGCTATCACGGGAAGCACCGTACTTCACGTCGCCCACCCGGGCCAGCGCGCAGATCGGCCTTGATGGCAGCTTCAGCCAGAGCAAATCGCCCGGCGAGACCGCTTCATACGGCGGCCTTCGCGACGACGAAAGCCGGCACTCGATCTTCTTGCGACCGGAAAGCATCAGCTTGAGGTAGGGCTCGCGGACGATGACCAGATGGTGCCGCATGAACAAACGCTCGAATCATTGCTTCGAGTTCTGGTTCGCCACTTCATCGAGGTACTTCTGGAAGTCCGCCATCTTGTAGGAGATGAAGCAGAATGCGTGATGCAGGGCGAGCCACTCCATGTCGGTGTCGTCGCCCTCGGCCTCTTTTCGAAGTTCGTTGAGCTTTGCGAGAATTGGTTCGGCCTTCATGCCTTGTCGTGTCCTCCCGGCAGGAATCGAAGTCGATCAGTCCCGAACGAAGTATCCCGTATCTCCTTTCGGCACGCAACCACCCCGCGGTCCGGCTCATGCCCCGTACTCCGGCAACTCCGCCGTGACCTCCTCGATCGTCTGAATGGCACTGCCCTCCAGCCGGTTGTTCACATACACATACAAGCTTCGACCGTCTGCTCGACAGCGGCGGATCAGGTCAACCAGCGCCGCTCGCCCTTCCGGGTACGGCTCCTGCACCTTCTCGTACGGCGCGAAGCGGTCCACCGCCTGTTGATAGGCACGGCCAGGACGCAGCAGGAGCCGCGCGGCAGCGTGCCCCGCAGTGAAGATCTCCGGCACGGCGAGCTGCTCCGCGAGCGACGGCATCCGTGTCCAACTGTTCAGGCAGTGCGCCACACCGTGGCTCCTGAGACATTCAAAGTAGGGACTGCTCGCTTTCACGAATTCGCGATTTCGCACTTCCACGGCGAATTCAAATCGCCGCGTCGGCAGGCACGACAACAGTCGATCCAGTGCCCCGGCGAATGCACTTACCTCGCGCAACGGCCCGTCGTGTATCGTACCGAACTCAAACATCAATACACCGAGGCGATCGCGATAGGGTTCGAGCCGGGCGAGCAGCAGATCACACAACCGCGATGCATCCATGAACGCGGGGTTCGACTGGCCTGCCCGCCTCCCATACCGCGGCAGGTCAGGAAATCGTTCGACGGTGATCTCTTCGGGAATCTTCAGACTGAATCGAAAACCCGGCGACACCTGGGCCATCATCTCCGCCCAGGCCTCGTCCGATGGAAACTGGTAAAACGAAAAATCCCCACCCACCGTCGGAAAGACCCTCGAATAATCCGACAGGCACTCCCGATTGAATTTCTTCAGTGAGAATCGCTTGCGAGTTTCGTATCGTTTCGGATCGTAGATTCTTCCCAGCCAGCCCTCGTATTTCCAGCTTGAAGTCCCGAGATAGATGTGCTGACCGGCCAGCAACCGTAGCCGCTCGGCCAGTGCCGCGGCCTGCGGTAGGACCTCCGGCGGCGGAGTATTTCCGCCCGATGGTCCATCTTCAAAAAGATCCGTCTGTTCCACGCGGAAACTGCCCCTGCAAGCATCTTCCGAGGTCACCGGATGTTCACGTAAGCAAGTTGCGGCGAATGGAACTCAGTACTTGTCCTTCGCACCCGATCCGGCAGGTTCGGTAGATGCAGGCCCACCGCTCTTGGCTTCTTTCACGATCTGCACACCGGCGCTCGCGCCGATGCGTGTCGCGCCGGCTTCGACCATCTTCCGGAAATCCTCGTAGCTGCGAATACCCCCCGCCGCCTTCACGCCCATCCGCGTCCCCGCGACCGCATGGCTCATAAGAGCCACGTCGTGCGCCGTCGCTCCCGTCGACGCGAAGCCCGTGCTCGTCTTCACGAAATCCGCCCGGGCACGCTTGGCCAGCAGGCATGCACGAACTTTTTCGTCGTCGGTCAGCAATGCACACTCGATGATCACCTTGCAGATCGCACGGCCATCGGTGCAGGCATCGACCACGGCCTTGATGTCACGGTACACCAGGTCATCGTCACCGCTCTTGAGAGCGCCGATGTTGATCACCATGTCGATCTCGCGTGCCCCGTCGCGGATGGCTCGTCGGGCTTCTGTCGCTTTGACATCCGGCGTATGAGCGCCGAGTGGGAAACCCGCCACCGTGCAGACCACCACCCGCGATCCCTTGAGCAGATCAGCCGCGATCTTCACCCAGTTCGGATTGATGCAGACGGACGCGAAGCCGTATTCGAGTGCCTCACGGCAGAGCTGCTCAATCTGCTGGCGGGTCGCTTCCGGCTTGAGCAGCGTATGATCGATGTAATGGGAAACGTCCCGTGCTACCGGACCGCCGCCCGGCCCCATGCCGATCCGATCCGCACCCATGCCGATGAAGCCGCGCACCGTGTCCGGGCTTCGTTCCGCGCACCGACCCTGGCAATGATCGCCGCAGCAGGAGCATGGACCGGCTGCGGGCCAGCCGTCTCGGGCCATCACTTGCGCGATGCGCTCGGCGATCCGTGCAAGGTCGGACTCGGACAGGTTGGTCAGGCCGCTGATTTGCTTGAGGTCTTCCGTGTTCATCACGCGTGACGACTCCGCGGCACTCCTCGCCGGCGCGGCAGCGGCGGCACATTCCGGACTGGCACCCGACGCAGACCTCATCATATCACGTTCGACCTCAGCGATCATCGCCACGCGCCGCAAATGCCGGTCCACGGTGCACGCGGTCGATAAAAACGTGTCCACGATCTGTTCGGCAAGCCCCGCCCCGATCAGACTGGCCCCGAGAGTCAGGACGTTTGCATCGTTGTGCTCCCGGCTGTTTCGCGCCGAGGAAACGTCGTAGCACAGCGCCGCCCGTACACCCGGAAACTTATTGGCCACCATCGACGAGCCGATGCCCGCCCCGTCGATAATGATCCCGATCTCACACCGGCCCTCCGAAACAAGCCGGGCAACAGCCGCAGCGATGCGCGGATAGTCCGTCGGATTGCGGTCAAAGGTGCCCTGATCTTCGATCCGGTGGCCCTGATCAGACAAAAGTTTCTTGAGATGCTCCTTGAGCTCGTAGCCGCCGTGATCGGCGCCAAGGGCGATGGACTTGGAAGGCAGCTTCTCGGGCATGGTCTCCGGTCTTTCCGTTACATCTGAATACGCTATTAGCAGGCGGAGTGATCCAAGCGTCAAGCAGGCAACCCGGCATTCTTATTTCTGCAATTTTCGAACGCGCCGGCGGTGGTTCGTTTATAATGCATGCGTCGAATTCACGCCGCCGTTCGGACGCCGTGAATTCCGCCGATCCGGCCGGAGGTCCTGTCAGGTCGTGAACCCGAACCTCTCCGATACCGCGCAGCGCATGGTCGCCTGCATGGTGGCCGATGAAAGTGTCACCGATCGACTGCCCACGGCGCTACGCTCTCTCCAGATCGGCCTCATCGACGAACTCGTGGATCTCCTGCTCGTCGTGCCCGATGAAGATCGCTGCCGTCAACTCGCCACGGGGCCGACACAGATCATCACCTACAAGCCGCATCTTTGGCCTTTGGCTGGTTTGGCCCACAAGCGAATCGCCGCGCAGGTCCTGGAAAAGGCGCAATCCCTCAAGCCCGCCACGCCGATCCTCGTCCACAGTTTCTCGCCTCGCACAGCGCCGTTGGCCGCAGAGATCGCCGCTGCAACCGAGGGCTCCCTGTTAATAAGTCTCTGGTCGGCTTCCGAGATTAGCAGTGTCACCTCGCTTTCGTCCGCAGGCGGCCCCGCAACGATGATTGCGCCATCAGAGGTTCTGGCAGCCGCCATTCGCCAGCGTCTTCGTACGGATCACCGGATCGATGTGATTCCGCTGGGAGCACCGGCCGCACCTGCACCGTCGGCTTTCAGAGACCCCGACCGCGCGGCGACCCTCGTCATCGCCGGTGCCCTGCAAGAGGATCAGGGTATCGAAGCCGTTTTGCGCACCGCGAAAATTGCCGTGCAGCGCCATCCGAATCTGCTGGTCTTCGTCATCGGCCGTGGGCCAGGCGAACCTGCCCTGCGACGAGTCGCTGAAGACCTGGAGATCGATCAGCAGGTCATCTTTACGGGTCGGCTGGAGTACCTTCGTTCCGCATTGGAGGCCGCCGACATCTTCTGCCTGCCCTCGGCCGCCGCCCCGCATCGCGAGGAGCTGATCCACGCCATGGCCGCCGGACTGGCCATCCTGGCCCCGCAGCGAAGCCCTTACGATCACCTCGTAAATGAAGAGAACGCCCTTCTCTTTTCCGAAGATGACGAGCAAACACTCTCGACGTGTCTGCTTCGCCTGCTGGACAACCCATCCACCGCGCGACGGCTCGCCGCAGAAGCGCAAGCCGCCGCCCGGCAGCACCTCAGCGTGCCGGTCATGGTTGAAGGCCACGCCCGCATCTACCGACGACTGGACCGCCGTGAGCGCACCTTCACACTCGCACAATCGGAAAAGAGCTGACCGTGTTCGTTGACGTGAATTCAGGGATCGGGCGCGTCCGGCGATGACATGGGCGTCGCGGGAGACAGTTCCCGCCGCATTTTCTGGATGAGTTCCTCGATCATCAGGTCACGCGATTCGAGAATATCCGCCGGCAGTTCTTCCGCTCGCACGAGAAACTCCAGCGTGTAGCTGCCGTCGGCGCTGGGCACGACGATTTTCCCGACGTATGGCGAGGCCCGCACTGCTGCCGGCTTGCCGCCCTCCTGAAGGGCATCGGAGAGGCCGATCCGCACGACCTCGCGCTCGACTTCGTATTTCAGCCCCGTCTCTGCGCAGATCAGTTCCAGCGCCTGCTTGATCGACGTCGAATGCAGAAGCAGCGAGTAATTTTGAACGATGTTCGGTGGAAGCTTCAGCATCATCCCCGGCTCGAGGATGAACTGCGTCTCGGCTTTCTCGGACAGGTCCAGCAACACCCGCGCCAACGGCTGGTTCGTATAGCGGGCGCTGATGCGCCGGGCCAGGCGATTGTTGATCTGCGCCTGCGCCGTGCGGATAACAAGATGATCCCCGTTGGGGAACCACACCCAGCCGAGCGAGGCCGTTGCAACTTCGAGCATCTCGGCGATCGTCCCGCGACCGCTCTTAGTAAGCTGATGTTCGAGCATGTTGGCCGCGTCCACTTTGCTCGAGATGCGATACTGAAGTTTGAACTGCTCGAAGTTCTCCGGTGTAAAAGGTGTCTCCCGGCAGCGCTGAAGCAGTTGCAGATCGTCCCACGTCGCCCGGCGATTCATCCGCTTGAGGGGATCCGTCGCGAAGACGAACACGCCGCCGTCGCGCACATCGTACGTCAGCCCGATCTGCTCGAAAATCTGGGTAAGGACCTCTCGCAGGGAGGCATCTGAAACCGTCATCTTTGACAGCCGCGTCTGCGCCCCCCACGGCAACAATTCGATCGAGGCCTCGTCGACCGTGATCTTCACGCCGGCCTGCCGCCCGATGTCCGCCAGGGCATCGCTCAGTCCCATGTCGCTGAATGTCAGCGAGGGCAGCTTCCGATCCAGCGCCATGGCCACGTCCGCATCGGCCGCCGTCGCCGCGACCGGAAGCGGCGCCTGTGCTGACGCCGCGCCCGAATATGCCCACACCAGACACAGGCAAAGCTTCCATTGCTTCATCGCGCTACCCTTCCATCTCGATTCAGAACAACAGTGCCAGCTCGACCGCTTCCGAATTATGCGGGGCGGCACCCGTCGTCGCGATGATGATACCACCACGCTCGACGACGGCCTCCTCGGTCACCGGCGGTGAGGATCGATCGAACGCCACCACGACCCGGCCGCTCGAACTCGGACGGTCGATCGACACGCTCACCAGGGAGGGCCGATCGGCAACACTGGTCATTCCGTCGGGCATTTCCACGCTGCTCGGCCGGAGGGCGATAAGCAGTATGGCCGCCGCCGCCAGCGGTACCACGCCGCGCACCAGCCAGCGCAGCCGACGCGCGTGACGAACCGCGCTTGGTCCCGACGATCTGACGGCACGCGTGCGCCTGCTCGCTTCCGCATGGACGGCCGAGGATACGCGCTGTCCGAAGGCGTCCCAATCCACGGCGGGCAGCGGGCGAAACTCGGCGTGGAGCAGATCATCCACACGATCGGCACCGTCATCCTGCGAATCGGAATGCGTCCCTGCTAAACGCAACACCTCCGGCACGGCGGAGGAACCGACCTCTGATGCGACATCCATTGAAGAAAGATCCGCCGCGGCATCGGAAACACGCTGAGAAACCGCACGCTCAAAGCCGGCCAGATCGATTCCCGGCGGCAGCGCTCGAAAACCGATGAGCAACTCGGAGAGACGTGCGTAGCGTCGCGCGAGATGGGCGGCTTCGGCATTCGTCGCGATAGCGCGCTCCACCTCCGCGAGCTGTGCGGCACTGAGGTGGCCGTCCTGCCGCTCGGTGATCAGTTGCTCAAGCGTTTCCGGGATTGAAGGCATCACTCTTCCAGATAATCGGCCAGTTTGGCCTTCAGGGCCTTCCGGGCCTGAAAAACGTTCCACTTCACCATTTCCACGCTGCACTCCATGATCTCCGCCACCTCCTTCTGCGGCCGCTGCTCGATGGCGAACAGAATCAGCGCCAGACGCTGCTGCGGCGGAAGCGAGTCCACCGCCTTCTCGAGTTGATCACCCAGCTCCCGCGATGCCATCGCGTCGTCACCGGAACGCTCGCGCCGACCTTCATCGGCCAGTTGCAACCCGGCCGCGCCATCATCTTCGTCGGGCGTCGATAGCGAAAGCTGCACACGTCGCCCGCGCCGGTAGTTGAGCGACAGGTTGCTGACGATCCGCATAAGCCAGGCGCCGAACCGCTGCGGCTCCTGCAGCGACTCCAGCGAACGATACGCCCGAAGATACGCCTCCTGGCAAACGTCCATGGCATCGTTGAGGTTCCCCAGCAGTCGATAGGCGACCGAGACGGCACGGCGCTGGTACTTTCCGATGAGCAGGTCATACGCAGAAGCGTCTCCCGCAAGGGTCCGCGCCACCGCGTCCGCATCCTGCGCCCCCGACGGGTCCTCGTCGATCCGATCCTGGGCGGCGGGCCTTTTCATCGGTTTAGACAACCCCAGCCCCTGCGTCGTTAGCTCGCGAATGCCCCCGCCGAATCCGGCGTGCCGCCGTCGCGATTTAACCTGTGACTGGAAGGTAGTTTATGAGTGATAATAGCGGACCGCAATCCAAAAAAGGCCCGCCGTTACACAAGAAAACAACCGATACATTGCGCCTCGTCGGCAGCTTTGATGCGGGGCGCAACTCGAGCACGGAGCGCGAGCGACAGTTCGCAGCAATCGCGAGGTACCATTCTTCAGCGACGATACACAGGGCGATAGAACGTCCTGCTCGGCATTGAGCCGGACGCGTACAATGGTGACAGGACTACTTGTTCGGCGGCGGCCGAGCCTCGGCCTTCGCCTTGCGAAGCCATTCGAGAAAGACCTCCGGCGTCGGTACGGGATTCAGATCGATCGGGCTGGCCACGCGCCGACCCTGCGGGTCGCACATCACCGCAACTTGTGATCGCTGGACGCCGTATCGCTTGCGATGTTCTGGAAAATAGGCGAACTCCAGCTCGACGTTCACGGTGTCCGTCATCTCGCTCTTGACCGCCGCATTCTCAAAGACCTGCAGCTTCATGTTGCGATGCAACGACGAATCCCACGACTTGAAATAGACGAGCATCGGCTTGTTCTGCTCGGCGGCAATACGCTCGCCCAGATCGCCGTCCAGATACCAGACCGGTCCGCAGCCCATGGCAAAGATCGACAGGCCCAGCGCGCCGATGACAACCAACATGCCGCGACACGCGATCCGGCGGACCGTCCGCACACAACGGATGCTTCGTGCAATGTTCACGATCGTCATCAGGTCGATCTCGTGGATGAAGGTAGCAGGCCGCCGCATGTGCTGCTGCCGTGGCGACCTTATCGTCCGCGCCCCCCGCGACGGCGACGCCCGCCGCGCTTCGCCTCGGGCCGCGCCGCCCGCGCATCCGGTCCGGTTCCAGTCGCAGGCCGGTTCGAGCCACGTGAATCGGCCGGGGCCTGCGGACTCCTAGCGGATGTATCGGCAATTCCGCCGATCGGAACCTCGCGTCCCCGACGATCCACACAGGAAATTCGCACTTCATCCACTCCGAGGGTCGGATCAGGATGTACGCGGATTACCTGACCGCGGGAACGCTCCAGGTCGGCAAGCTGGTGGCGCTTGCGATTAAGCAAATCGTGACCCACAGCGGAGGAAACCGTCACGTCAATGCTCACGACGCCTTCACGCTGACTGGCCATGCGGATATCGCGCATCACGTTTAGTGAGGCCGTCTCCGGCGCTGTGACACGGCCGCTGCCGGCACATCGCGGGCATTCAATGAACATGCTCTTGGCAAACGAAGGCCGCTGGCGCTGGCGCGTCATTTCCAGAATGCCGAACTGGGAGATTCGCAACAGCTTCGCACGCTCTTTGTGCTTGCGCAGGGCGTCGCTCAGGCGGCGCTCCACAGCGCGCTTGTGCTTCTCCTGCATCATGTCGATCAGGTCGCAGATGATCAGACCGCCCAGATCGCGCAGCCGGAGTTGCCGTGCGATCTCGTCCGCCGCCTCCAGATTCACCCGGTAGGCCGTCTCCTCTGGATTATCATGTACGCGGAAGCGGCCGCTGTTGACGTCGATCGCCACGAGGGCCTCGGTCGGCTCGATGACCAGCGAACCGCCGCAGGGCAGCGGCACGGTCTTTGAGTAGAGCTTGTCGATCTCGCTCTCGATGCCGTAACGGTGAAAAAGTGGTTCGGGCTGCTCATACAACTCGACCACGTCCTGCGTCTTCGGACTGGCGATGTCGAGAAACTCCCGCACGCGCTGGGCGACGGTGGCGTTGTCCACCAGAATGCGCTCAAAATTGGAATCGTAGACATCGCGGATCGTGCGAATGACGAGGTCGGACTCCTTATAGAGCGTCGCCGGCGCGGGTTCCTTCTTGATCCGTGCCTGGACCTTGTCCCACAGTCGCGTGAGGTAATTCAGATCCCGTTGCAGATCGCGCTTGTTGCGATCGATGCCGGCGGTCCGAACGATGAAACCGTAGTCTTTAGGCAGCGAAAGTTGTCCGAGGACGGCTCGCACCTTGCGGCGGATTTCCTCATCTTCCACCTTGCGGGAAACACCAAGCTGCTCCATCCCCGGCATCATCACCAGGAAGCGGCCGGGCAGTGAAACGTATGTCGTGAGCGTCGGTCCCTTTGTGCCGACGCCTTCTTTGATGACCTGAACGATCACTTCCTGCCCACGTTTGAGGCAGTTCTGAATCGGCGGTCGCTGTCGGCGGGGCGTCTTGCGACCGACCAGTTCCGGTTCTCCCTTGCTCTCGGGGAAGTAGTTCGGATGCAGGTCGGAGATGTGCAGAAAGCCCTGGATCGGCAGGCCGAAGTCAATGAAGGCCGCCTGAATCGACGGCTCAACGTTCGTCACGCGGCCCTTGTAGATGTTGCCCACGTTGGAGACGGATGCAGCGCGCTCAATGTAGAGTTCATCGAGACGGCCGTCACGAAGTAGTGCGATACGTACCTCATCCGGATCGGATACATTGATTAGCATCTCGCGCCGCGATGTATCCACCGGCAGGGCCGCGGTACGTCCTCGCACGGTTGACTCATCCGTGTCGTCCTCAGTCGAATCCTCCGGGAAGACCTCATCGGTAAGTTCGCCCACCTCCATCGGCGGTGCGGAATCGCCGCGATCGGGTCGCGGGCGCGGTCCGCGATCCGGTGCGGCCGCTCGATCCGGTCGAGATTCCTCGCCCTCGGCCCGCTCCTGACGATCGTCGTCCCCGCGTCGACCACGGCGTCGGCCGCGTGAGCGTCTCCGGCCGCGACCGCGCTTCTCGCCATCTGAGTCTGTGCCGCCATCGACCACATCGGCACATGGGCCAGCCGTTGCATCAGCGTCGGCCGATGAGCGCCCAGCTGCCGTACGCTCATCGGCCGTCTCGTCGCCTGACGCGACCGAGGAAGCGGAACGCGACTCGGATGCGCGACGGTGTTGATCGTCGATCGTTGCGCCCGACGCTTTCTCGAAATCCGCCTTAAGCGATTCGGCATCCCGTGCGATTTCATCGACGACGATCATCTCGCCTTTAAGTTCGACGGTCGAGGGCTCGATCATCGTGACCGCCGGCGCGGCGGACGGCTCGTACATGCGCTCTTCGATGTCAAAGATACCGGCGCTGAATTCGTCAGTGACTGCATTTGCCGTTGCAGTTTGGACTTCACGCACGGGCAGGGGTGGAGGCGCCGGCATGGTTGCCACTGCCGTGGAAGCGGATTCGGTTGAGAGCTCCGCCGCCTGCGACTTGGATTTCGCACGAGAGCTGGCGCGCGGCTTCTTGCCTTCGGTGGTTGCCGCCTTCTTGCGGCGCGTTGGTTTCTTGATGTTCTTCAATTGCTTTCTCCGGAGGATCGCCGGATATGGAAGCGAAAGGGTCGATGCGCGGAGCCGTCAGGCCTGATAGCAGACTTGCTCGCGACGTACACGGTGTAGATGGGCACGGGCTGAGAGCCCCAGCGCCTCCAGCACTTCGTTCACGCGAACCGTCCCGGTCCCCGTGATCGTCTGCCGCCACCGCACGCCCTCGTCCGTCAGTTCGATGGAGAGGATGTACGCTCGAAGGTCGATCGATTTCTGCTTCGAGTCCTGGTGCATGATCCGGGTCACCGGCACGCACTCGGCCGCAAGGAGTTCTGCTACACGTCCGTCAAGGCCTTCCCGCTGCGACGCGTCAAGCGTCAGCGAATAACTCGCTTCACTGGGAAGGCGGCGATCCGATTCTGCGATGGGCTCCACGCCGAGCAGACTCAGCCCGGCCGGCATCTGAGGTGACAATCTCTCCATCACCACCGACGGGGGCAACGGTTCGGTCAACTCCACGACAAGCAACTCATCGGATGATGCCACCCCGACGGGACGCGGAAGCGACAGACTAAGTCGCGGTCGCGGATTGAATCCCTCGGAGTAACGCAACGGCAGGCCGGCTCGCGCCAAGGCCCTTTCGAAGAGTCGCAACGAATCGTGATGGGAGATGAACCGAAGGTCGGCCTCAACAGCAAATCGAATCGCCAGACGATTTCGCAATCCGTTAGCGATCCCTCACTAAAATACGGTTTTCCCGATTCCGTTGGCACCAACACGGCGCCCGGTCCGGGATGTTCATCAGGTCACCCGCTCTGGGAGCAAGTGGCGCGAGTGCACGGTCGCACGACGTAGCGTGGACGATGCACTGGCGCGACGCGCCCCAACAGATCAGATGTCCCCCCAGACCTTCCGGGTCTCATCTCGGAGGTAGTTTAGCACTTCCCGCTCCGTTTCAAAGGACAAAACCCGGCGCTTGACCCGTTCTGCATCGGCCAGCGTGATGCTCCGGATAATCTTCTTTACCAGCGGGATGTGGCTGGCCGCCATCGAAAGCGATCGTAACCCCAGTCCTACCAGCAAGATAGTGAAGATCGGGTCGCCGGCCATTTCCCCGCAGATACTCACTTTGGCATCACCGCTCGCCGCATCCCGCACAACACCGCGGATTAAGCGAATGATCGAAGGATCGGCCGGCGTATAGAGCTGTGCCACGCGCTCGTTGGAGCGATCCACCGCCAGGGTGTACTGAATCAGATCGTTCGTGCCGATGCTGAGAAAGTCGCACTCCTGTGCCAGCTCTCGTGCACAAATCGCAGCCGCCGGTGTTTCCACCATGACACCAACCGGGATCGGGCTGCGAAATTCGTAGCCCGCTTCCTCAAGCTCCTCCATGACCAGGTTGAGTACGAACTTCGCTTGCCGCAATTCCATGATCCGCGAGATCAGCGGAAACATCACCCGCACGTCACCCTTGGCGCTGGCCCGCACGATCGCCCGCAACTGAGCGCGGAACATCGTCAGGTTCTGGAGACTGTAGCGGATTGAGCGCAGACCGAGGAAAGGATTCTTCTCCGCCTCCCATCCGCCGCCGGGATGAATCTTGTCGCCGCCGAGGTCCATGGTGCGGATCACCAGAGGTCGATCGCCCACTTGCTCGACCGCCGAACGGTAGACTTCGTACTGTGCCTCCTCGTCCGGATGTGGTCCGTCCTGCAGAAAGAGAAACTCCGTGCGAAACAGGCCGATGCCCGTCGCACCTTTCTCCAGGCAGCCGGGCACCTCCGAAGGGAACTCGATGTTTCCAAGTAGTTCGACGCGCTCGCCGTCGCGCGTCTCTGAGGCGACGTCTCGAAGTTCCTCCAGCGTGGCCCGCACTTCGAGCAGGTGCGCCGCCTGAGAGTCGTAATCCTCGCGTTGGGCCGCGTCCGGATTGATGACCACCACGCCGTGCAGGCCGTCCACCACGAGCGTGTCGCCGCTCGATACGTGAGAGGTGATGTCTTCGAGACCAACGACCGCGGGAATGCCCAGGCCGGCCGCGAGAATCGCCGTGTGCGACGTCGAACCGCCGGCATCGGTGGCAAAACCGAGGATGCGCTTGGTCTTTTCCAGCATCACCAGTTGGGTGGGCGTCAGGTCGTGGGCGACGACGATTACGGGCGTTTCAAGTTCCGCCAGTTCGGAGCGCACCTCGCCGCCGACGTGGTGCAGCAGGCGGCGCTCGATGTCCAGAACATCTTTCGCGCGTTCTTGGAGATACGGGCTGTTCATCTCCTGAAAGCGACGCCGGTACTTGCGCATGAAAACACTGATCGCATAGGCAGCGCTGTAGAGCCGGCTTTCAATCAACCCGCAGATTTCTTTTCTTGGTTTAGGGTCCGCGAGCCAGCGCTCGTGAAAGCCGAAAATGTCGGCGAGTTCATTGCCTGCCCGGGCCGCCAGGGCCTCGCGTTCGGGGACAACCTCCGCCTGGGCCGCTGCGAATGCCTTATTGACCAGCTCCATCTCATGAGCAATTTCGTTCTTGCTCACGGTGCGGCGCGGAATGCGCACCTCCTCCGTGTCGAGGACGACCGCATCGCCGATGACCACCCCAGCGGAAACACCGATCCCGCGCTTCAGGGGCATGGCAAAGCCCCCATGTTTGACAAAGATGAAACCAAGGAATGTCGGAGAGGGCTGAAGAAGTCTACTCCTCGCCGAATTTGCTTCGAACGAGTTCCGCAAGGGCTTCGACGGCCTGCCGGCTGTCCTCGCCGCGGGCCTGCAGTTTCAGAATCGTACCTTGCGTGGCTTCGAGCAGCATCATCTCCATCGGGCTCTTGCCGTCGACGCACCGATCGGCCTTGCAGACCTGGATCGTGCTGCTGAATTGCGAGGCGAGATCGACGAAGCGCATGACCGGCCGGGCGTGCAATCCCTGCTTGTTCGAGATGACCACCTCGATTTCGATCTTTCCGTCGCTTGTTTCCATCTGGACCGTCCATGGATTCTCCGGAGCGCATCCGCCTGATCCGCCGATGGCGGCAGTCGCGTCCAAGGGTCGTGTCTCCGCCGCCGTTCGGCGCAAGTGCATCCGCTCCGCCCTCAGCCCGCAGGCATCTCGTCCGCTTCCTGAATCAGATCCCAGATCGCGTCACTCGTCTCGGACTGCCGCAGGAACCGCCGGAAATTATCTCGCTGCAACTGTCGAAAGATGTTCTCCATTGCCTGAAGATGGCCGTCCGGATTGTCCGGCGGCGACAGCAGGACGACGATCGTATAGACCGGCGCCCGGTCCAGCGCCGCGAAATCGATTCCGTCCGCGCTGCGTCCGATCGCCGCCATGATCCGCGGCACCTTCGGATGTTTCACGTGAGGTACGGCTACCCCTTTGCCGAAGCCCGTGCTGCCCTGGTTCTCACGAGCGATCACTGCCTTGGCGATCACTTCTGCATCTTCCGCGGGAATCGCCTTCGCCTGGGCCAGCGCTCCTACCAGATCACGGATCACGCCGTTTCGATCCGTCGAACTGAGATTCGCAATGATCGCATCTCGAATGACAAAGTCCGTCAGTTTCATGATTCCTGCTCCCCCTCGAGACCTGCGGTCGCGCCGCCGAATGGCGACGGACCAGATAACGGCTCGGTTTCGGCCCGCGCCGGTGCTGTGTGCTTCCGATTGCGATGCTTCTCCTTGTGTCGCGTGAGCTGCCGCTCGAGATCGCGGACCGACGCATCCAGCGCCGCAAAGATTTCCGTGTGCGACTCCCGGGCAACGAAGGTCATCTGGTGATCCGCTCGGGCAATGACCTCGCAGCGGGGCTTGCCCGCCTCCAAGTCGAAAACCACCTCGACGCTGTGAACGCGATCATAAAAACGTTCGAGCTTACCGGATTTCTCCTCGGCATAGGCACGAAGCGAGTCCGAAACGTCCATGTGACGCCCGCTCACCGTGATTCGCATGATTCCTTACTCCATCGGCGCGAATACATCCGCCGCGCTGCCACCCTGCTTTACGAGGGCTCCATCCCGCGGTCAATTCCGTGTAACACAAAAGCAATCAAGTAGTTAGAATCCATGGATCGCTGGTTCGGCGCAGTCTATAACCCCGATTCCCGGCGGTCAACCCCCGTCAATCCCGCAGACCCCGAGCGGCACGCGCCACGACCGCGACGTCCACGGACCTTGCACCGGCGTCCTTCAACACGCGACACGCCTCGCGGAGCGTCGCTCCCGTTGTTGTCACGTCGTCAATCAGGCAGATGCGCCGTCCCATGATGGCCAAACCTCGCTTCGGCGCCATCGCTCCGGCGATTTCATTGGCACGATCCTTCGCCGTCAATCCCGGCCGAACGTGAAAGGGCTCCACGTAGCGCGTCATGCGAAGCAACGGCTCCACGCTGCCGCCCCACCGGGCCACCGCTGTCCGGGCCAGCAGCATCGTGGGTTGAAAGCGCTTCACCAGACGTCGGCCCCAATGCATCGGGATCGGAGTCCAGGCGTCAATTTCGGAAGGATTCAGTCGTCCGAGGATTGCATCGGCCAGCATCCGCCCCAGCACATGGTCCAGCTTGTACTGCTGCTTGAATTTCAGAATCATCGACTTGAGCGGTCCCTCGTAGCGTCCGACACGGACGATCGATCGCCAGGCCAGGGGCCGCTTTCCCAGCTTGCAAGATGTGCACACGGCATCATGCAGTAGATACTCGTGTCGCTCTTCACCGCATCGGCCGCAATATGCACGCGCAACGCAATTCGCCAGTTGCGTTGCGCAGGTCTCGCAGAAATCGCGTTCGTCCGGATCGATCGCCGCGTCGCAGGCGCGGCAGCCGCATGGGAGAATGGCATCCTCCAGCAATCGACCGGCACGTGCGAGGCCGCGGATCGCCCGATCAATCACGAACGGAAGTGCCATCCGCCCCGCCTCACATCGCGTCGCCCGACTCCCCCTCGCTGTCTTCAGAGCTGTCGCTTTCGGCGCCGGAAGGACGGCCGTCTTTGGTATCCGCTTCGGCTGAGTTCGACGCACCACCATCGTCCTCATCCCGCGCGATCCGTGCGACGGAAACGACTTTGTCGTTCTCATCAGGCCGGATCAGCCGTACACCCTGCGTCGCCCGCCCGATCTCCCGGAGTTGCTCGACTTCGGTTCGCAGCATGATGCCGTTTGCCGTGATGAGCATGAGTTCGTCCGCGTCCGTCACGGCCCGTAGTGCCACCACGTTGCCGTTGCGATCCGTCGCGCGGATGTTGATCACGCCGCTGCCGCCGCGCTTTTGCAGGCGATACGCTTCGATATCCGTGCGCTTGCCGAAGCCGTTCTCACATACGGTCAATAGACTCATCCCCGGTCGGATGACCGCCATGTCGACAACTTCATCTTCCCGATCGAGACTGATGCCGCGTACACCGCCGGCCGCGCGGCCCATCGCCCGGACGTCCGTGTGTTTGAAGCGGATCGCCATGCCCTGCCGCGTGCCGAGGACAACTTCATCCTCGTCCGCGACGAGCTGCACGTTGATGAGAGAATCGGCCGGGTCCAGACCGATGGCGATGATCCCGCTGGGTCGCGGCCGGCTGAAGGCGCCCAGCGCCGTCTTCTTCACCGTTCCCTTGGCCGTAGCAAAGAGGACGAACTTCTCCTCGAACTCCGAGACCGGCAGCACGGCCGTCGGCGTCTCGTTGTCCTGAAGCTTAAGCAGGTTGGCGATCGACCGGCCGCGTGCGGTCCGCGCCATCTCAGGAATGTCGTAGACCTTGAGCCAGTATACCCGCCCGCGATTCGTGAAAAACAGCAGGTAATTGTGGGTCGTGGCGACGAACAAGTGTTCGAGGAAGTCGCCCTCCTTCGTCTCGCTCGCCTTGATGCCGCGGCCGCCGCGACCCTGGCTGCGATACGTATCCGTCGGCACGCGCTTGATGTAGCCCTGGTGCGAGATCGTGACGATCATCGGCAGGTCTTCAATGAGTTCCTCCATGCGGAACTCACCCACCGCGCCGACGATGTCCGTTCGCCGCTTGTCGGCGTACTTCGCCTTCATCTCGTGCAGATCCTCGCGGATGATGTCGCGCACCAGCGCCGGATCACGCAGCACCGCCTGGTACCCCTCGATTTCTTCCACCAGGCCGACGTACTCCTTCGCGAGCTTCTCGACCTCCAGCCCGGTAAGCCGCTGCAACTGCATCGACAGAATCGCCTGGGCCTGCACCGCCGTAAGATACTGATCTTCCGCTGCCGCACGCTTCGCAAACTGCTGCGGCAACAGTTTCACCAGCGCCGCCGACTCCGGCAGCCGAAGGGCACGGGCCATGAGCCGTTCCTTTGCTTCGTCGGGGCTGTCAGACTTCTTGATAAGTTCGATGATCGCGTCAATATCTCCCAGCGCGAGAATCAGACCCTCGAGGATGTGGGCCCGCTGCCGCGCCTTTCGGAGGAGGAACTTCGTCCGTCGGGTGATGATCTCCCGGCGATGTTCGAGGTAGCGCTCCATCAGCTCCTTGAGCGAGAGCGTCTGCGGCTGCTTGCCGACCAGGGCAATGCTGATCACCGGGAAATTCGTCTGCAGTGGTGTGAGCTGGAACAACTTGTTGAGCACCACTTCGCCGCTGACGCCCGACTTGCACTCCACCACCAACCGAACCGCATGCTTGCGGTCCGATTCGTCACGAACATCCGACACCTCGGGCAGGCGGCCGTCCTTGACACACTCTGCGATCTTCTCGGTAATCGTGTTCTTGATGATGTTGTACGGAATCTCGTCGACGACGATGCGCACCCGGTCGCCCTTCATCTCCTCGAAGTGCGTGCGCCCGCGAATCGTCAGCGAGCCGCGCCCGCGCGTATAGGCGTCGATGATGCCCTGTCGCCCGCAGATCATGCCGCCGGTCGGGAAGTCCGGCCCCGGCACGTGGGACATCAACTCCTGAATCGTGATGTTCGGATTGTCGATCAGAGCGATCAGCCCGTCGCAGATCTCGCCGATGTTGTGCGGAGGGATGCTCGTGGCCATGCCCACCGCGATGCCCGTGCTGCCGTTGACCAACAGGTTGGGAAACTTGGCCGGCAGCACGACCGGTTCGGTCGTCGTCTCGTCGTAGTTGGGAACGAATTCGACCGTCTCCTTGTCAATGTCTTCCAGCAGATCGACGGTCGGCTGGGCCATCCGCGCCTCGGTATAGCGCATGGCCGCAGGCGGGTCGCCATCGATTGAGCCGAAGTTGCCCTGCCCATCCACCAGCGGATACCGCATGGCAAACGGCTGGGCCATTCGCACGAGCGTCGGATAAACCACCGCCTCGCCGTGGGGATGATAATTACCCGAGGTGTCACCGGCGATTTTCGCACATTTACGGTGCGCCCCGCGCGGCGAAAGCTTCAGATCGTTCATCGCAACAAGAATCCGCCGCTGTGAGGGTTTGAGACCATCGCGCACGTCGGGTAAGGCCCGGGCGACGATGACGCTCATCGCATAGCGCAGGTAGGAGTCCTGCATTTCCTCGACAATGGGGAGGTTCTTGATGGATTCCGGCTGCTGTTGTTCAGTCATCGTGTGTTGTATTCCCTGTCCGCCCAGTCTCGCGGGGCATCATGCCGCAGATTGTACTGCAAGAGCACCCGCGTGACGAGCGCCAGCGGCCCGCCGGCTACTGATTCTTTTCGGGGACTTTGGCACCAGCACTCGGTACTCGCAAATCCTCAATTGGCACGCGAAGTGCCATCTCTCCCAGGCATCGCTTTGGTCCGTGCCGGTCTGCGGTCCGACCGGCCGAGGAGTTGCACCTATGAAAACCATCACGGCTGGCACGACGTTCCCACTCGTTACCGAACTCAAGCCGGCCGTGACGAATCGGATGTTCGTGGTCATCGGCGCCGTTCTCATCCAGCTTTGCCTCGGCGTCATCTACGCGTGGTCGGTCTTTACCCCGCACCTGAAAACCGAGCCCTTCAACTTCACCTCCACACAGACGCAGGTCATCTTCTCCGTCGGACTCGCCAGCTTCGCCATCACCACCGTCCTCGCCGGGCGATGGATGACACGCATCGGGCCCGTCATTCTCACTCGCACCGGAGGGCTGGTTCTCGCACTGGGTTACGTCGCAGCCAAGCTGATCGGCGAGTCCTTTTCTGGAATGCTCCTGTGCATCGGACTGGTTGCCGGGGCCGGAATCGGACTGGCCTACGTCGTGCCCATCGCTGTCGGCGTCAAGTGGTTTCCGGATAAGAAGGGCCTCGTCACCGGGCTCGCCGTCGCGGGCTTTGGCTTCGGCGCTCTGATCTGGATCAAGCTCGCCGGCTCATGGGGAGGGCTCATCGAGCGCTGGGGCGTGCTCAACGTCTTCTTCATCTATGGCGTGGCCTTCTGGTTTCTTGTGACGCTCGGCTCGCTGTGGATGCAGAACCCGCCGGAAGGTTGGAAGCCGCCGGGCTTCTCTTCAGCCGGTCTCAACACGGTTGCCGCGGCGCCGGCCGCGATCGAGATGAATTCGCGCGAGATGCTCCGCACACCCCAGTTCTACATGCTCTGGACCATGTTCGTCTTCGGCGCCATGGCCGGGCTGATGGTCATCGGGATTATTCAACTGTTCGGTATCGAAGCCCTCCAGGCACGGGCCGGTATGACCGTGGCGCAAGCGGCCGCAACGGCGGGCACGGCGATGGCCGTGTTCTACGCCATCTCAAACGGCCTCGGCCGGATCGTCTGGGGGATTCTTTCGGACCGCATCGGCCGCAAGCGCGCGATGACTTACATGTTCCTCTCGCAGGCGATCATGATGGCGTCGTTCTACTACATGGGTGGTGTGCCCGCGTTGCTGTTTCTCGGCGCGGCAGTGATCGGCTTTAACTTCGGCGGAAACTTTGCGCTCTTCCCGGCGGCGACGGCGGACTATTTCGGCAGTCGAACGGTCGGACTCAATTACGGCTGGATCTTCACGGCCTACGGCGTCGGTGGCATCTTCGGCCCCATCATGGCGGGGATATTTCGTGACCTCGGCGAGGAACACGCGCTGTCCGCTTGGCTGCCCGCTTTCCTGATCGGAGCGGCCACGTGCCTGATCGCCGCAATACTGGCGTCCCTGCTTCCCGGCGGCCGCCGACAACGGGCTGGGTGATAAACTGCTCCGCGATCGGAAGTGTGGAAAGGTCGCAGATAGGTGGTATGGCCGCGGCTTAGTACGGCTATGCCGCTCAAAACCGCCTATGTTGCACTGTCCGTCAGACAAGTGCCTACAACGTCCCCAGCAGTTCTTCCATCTCCGCTTTGGCGTGCAGCTCGCCGCAGGATTCCGCCTGTGCGATGCCGCGGCGTAGCTCCGCCTTGGCTGCATCGTCATCGCCCATCGCGAGCAACGTCTTGGCTTTCTGAAAGTAAGCTGCGATGTAATTCGGATCAAGCTGCATAACTCGCTCGAACTGGGCGAGCGACTCGTCGAACCGCTGGGCCTTGGCCAGCTCCATCGCCAGGCCGAAATTCAGAAATGCGTCTTCCGGCTCCGTGGTCAATAGCTTCTGCAACTGATCCAATCGAGACATCCCTGATCCCTTTCATCCGCGGCAGCAATTCGACCCCGGCAACTTCAAACCAGTGCTCATCATGCGCAATTCACATGCAGAAGCAATAGGGTCATGTAGTCGGCGATCCAGGATTGACCACAGCGCAAGAAAAAGAGCCGGCTAACCACATGGGCAAACCGGCTCTGTGAATGCGTGTATCCGTTATCGCGATTCAGCGCCGCCGGCGAAAAACCAGCAGCGAACCGAGGGCCAGCAGGCCGAGCGTTCCCGGCTCCGGCACGCGCAAGCGGATGACCGCTGCCTGCGAGGCACCGCCAGCGACGGGGATCAGGTCCACGTCGAGATAGACAAAGCCATCTTCCGCGAGACTCAGACCCGGACCGATCACGAAGCTGGCGTTGAAGTCGTCCACGATGTAATCGCCGATCGTGTCGTTATCGACGTCGATCACATCGCCGCGGCTCAGCAGCCGGATCGAATCCGACAGCGTGCTGCCGTTGCCGAAGAAAAGATGCTCCTGCGCCGTGCCGCCGCTGCCCCAGCCCCAGATGTGCACGACTTCGCTGAGGTTGTTAATGCTGACTCCGCGGACCGTCGCACCGGAAGCCAGCGTGACGCCGCCGATCGTGTCGCCTTCGCGGACCTTGACCTCACCCTTGAATGCGATGACTTCGTCCTGGCTCGCTGGGCCGGACGTGTTGCCGGCGACGACCCACTCACCGACATTGTTCACCGAGACGCCGTCGAAATCGACCCAGGTGCCGCCGGAGATGATCGGCCCGCTCTCCCGAGCCACGATGTCTCCGTTGTAATAAAGCGCCAGGTTGTTCGCCGACGAGCCCGTGGTCTGATCGATGATGTGGATGTGATGCGCACCGTTGTCGGAGATGTGGTAGGTGAAATTACTCGCGGCCGTGCTGATCGGGAAGCCGCCGACCACGTCTCCGCCGCTGAGCACCGGTACGATGCTCATGGGGTCGCTCACATCCGCCGCCTTGAACAGATGGCGATTCGTGGTGCTGCCGCCTTGTGTTGCCGCAGAACCTCCCATCCAGAAGGCCGTCCCGTTGGGCAGCATCGTCGGCCGGCTGTTGAAGGTGCTGAACCGCCCCGGCAGCGACGAGATCGCATCCGTACCTGCGAGCAGTTTGCCCGCGTGCGTATAAACCGCGTCGTTGCCGTTGAACGACGGACTATACACAAAGCCGCCTGTGTCACTGACGCCCATCGTCGATTCGCTGCCGGTCAGCGAGTCCGGAAGGGCGTCGCTGCTGTTAAAGACGAAGCCGTTGTTGTGCCAGATGCCGCGCGTCGCATCGTTAAAACCTACCACGAAGCCAACCTTTCCATTCCCGTCGGTGAACGGTGCGTTGACCGTGGAGACGGTGCGCAATCCGAAGACATCGCCCTGCTTGACGATGAGCTTGGCAGGCACCTGCGCCGAAACGCTCGTTGTGGAAGCAAAGACAACCGCCAGTGCGGTCAGCCAGCAGATACGAGTTGCATGAGTCGTCATAGCTTTCCCTTCCAAATGACACTGGGCCGTGGCCCATGAATTGATGCGGCGCGGATGAATACGAGAATATCACACACCACGATTGTTACCGTTAACTGTAAACGAAAAACGGACCTTCTGTCAAGCAGAACGACGACATATCGCCCCCGGATTTTGCGCCGCATGATTTGCGAAGTCGATCGCGGACGCCACCTGTTCCAACCGTTAGGTGAATTTCAACTCTCGCCGTGATGGCGACTTGCATCGCCGGAACACGCCTCTGGTGAAAAGTGCCTCGGCTAGCCAGTGCCAAGCAGACAGCATCAGAGCGATTCGACGGTGATGTTCTGATTGGCGTAAACGTTGATCTCGCCGGCGATTCGAAGTGCGGCCTCGACAATCTTGCCGGCAGGCATTTCGCTGTGTCCCAGCAGGGCGCGCGCCGCGGCCAAGGCACAGGTGCCTCCGCTGCCGATCGCGAGGATACCGTCGGTCGGCTCGATCACGTCGCCGTTGCCGCCGAGGATAAGACTCGTCTCGCGGTCCGCCACGGCAAGAAGACTCTCCAGTCGGCGCAAGGCGCGATCCATACGCCAGTCTTTCGCCAGTTCGATCGCGGCACGACGGGTATTGCCCTTGAATTCGTCGAGCTTGCCCTCAAAGCGCTCCAGCAGCGCGAAGGCATCCGCCGCGGAGCCCGCAAAGCCCGCCAGGACCTGCCCCTTGTAAAGTCGCCGGACTTTCACGGCATCAGACTTGACCACGGCATCCCCGAGCGTGACCTGCCCATCGCCCCCCATCGCAACCGCCCCGTTGCGACGCACGGAAAGTATCGTGGTTGAGCGAAACCGCCTGTTGGGATCTGACATTCCTGCATGACCTCACTGCGTAAGACGGATATCATCTTATACGGCAGTGCCGCGGGATGACATCCCGAATTACGGGCTGCCGATCGAGAGGCCGCCCTTGAAGATTCCCCTGCCAATCCTCCTGGCCCTGTGTTTACCGCTTTGGGCGATGCTCCTAGCCGGATGTCAAAAGGAGCCATCCGCCAGCCCCAGTGCTGCGGGAAGCGACCACGCCACCGCACCAGCACCGTCCGCGGGGTCGGATGCCTCAAACGCTTCGTCAACAACGCCGCCAACGCCCCCAAAACCTCCCGTACCGAAACGCCCGGAACCATCCTGGGCCATCTTCCGCGAGGCCTACGATGAGAAAGCCGACGTCGAACTGCACACGAAGTGGTCGGGCGAAAATCGGTTGGAAATCGAAACACAGAACATCCATCGCCTGACCCTCGACCTGACGAAGCTCCCTGAGGGTGCGCCCGACAGCGGCCCATGGATTCTGCGAATCGATCGCCAGGGGATTCAGATCACGGGTGCACGTGGCAGGATTCTCGATTTGGTTCGCTCGCCCAACGGCGACTGGGCCGTTGACAAAGACAAGTAACTTTCCGCAGGAGCACATGCGGATGATCCGCCCAGTTACCATTCTCTTGACGTGGTCGCTCGCGCAAAGCGCGCTCGCCGCTCCGCCGACATCCGGCCGCGGCGGTTCGCCACCTCCTCGCGACGGCGCCACGAAGCAGGATGAAACAGTCGCAAAGGCCGCCAGGAAGCCGCCGCGCGGCCTGGCCTTCAAAGCCCTTCGCACCGAAATTGAGAACGCGACCTTCAAGGACATGACCTTTGAGGAATTCGCCGAGTGGATCGAGCGCGCGACGAAGGCCAACGTCGTCGTCCGCTGGAATGTGCTGGAGGAGGCGGGCATCGAGCGCGACGCACTCGTCAACCTGAAACTCCGAAACGTGACCGTCAGGAAACTGCTCCAGCTCGCATTCGCGCAGGTCGCCGGCGCTACTGAGGGCGTCGAACTCGCCTACCGTGCCGATGACAACACGTTGACCATCTCCACCAAGCGCGACCTCAACAATCAGATGCTCACCCGCATCTACGATGTACAGGCCCTCTTGATCATCGTCCCGAACTTCAGCGGACCCGGCGTTGGAGACCCGACGAGCGGCCGCACGCAAGGAGGTGGACGAACGCCCGGTTCCGGAATCTCTGCCGGCGGTGGTCGAGGCAGTGGCGGAGGTGGCGGTAGCGGTCGTTCCGGTCGCGGCGGCGGAAGCGGCGAAGGCCGCAGCGATACCATCGAGCAGAAGGCCGAAAAACTGATTCAGATGATCACGTCGAGCATCGATCCCGAATCATGGGCCGTCAACGGCGGCAAGGGCACCATCACCTATTACAAGGGAAGTCTGGTCGTCCGGAACCACCTTGGCGTGCACGAGCGCCTCGGCGGCGCTCCACCGCCACAACCACGGGCTCCGCAGAAAACCGACCCGAAAGAACCTGCCTCATGATGCGCAGGCAATTTACTTTTTCCCGACCGAGCAGGTTCCCACGCTGTCAGTGCAACAGCCCGAGTGCTTCTGCCGCATCCGCTGAGGACACGCCATGAATAGCAAATACCTTCTGCGGTGAGCCGGCGCCGCGCACGAGAGTGACGGCACTCGTGCTGACACCGAAACGATCAGCGAGAAGCTTCGCGACGGCGGCGTTCGCCTTTCCGCGCTCTGGCGCGGCCGACACCTGCACCTTCAGTGAATCACCCAGCATTCCCACGATGCGATCGCGCGAGGCCCCGGGTACGACCTTCACCCGAAGCTCAATACCGCCGTCACACTGCGTGATGCAGGAAGCCATGATCTTCGCGCGCCTGAGCTACCGGCTGCCGGTCGTCGGCGTCACCGGCTTCTGCTCAGACGCCTCCAGTCGGATCTGCTCGGCACGCTCCGGCCTTCCCCAGAGTTCGTACAGCTCGATCAGCCGATGAAACGCCTCGATCGTCTCCGGCGCATCGGAACCGCGCTGCTCGCGGAGATGGGTATAGGCGATCTTCAGGGCATTCTCCGCCTCCTGATACTTCATCACCCGGGTCAGGCAATCGCCGGTGTCCATGAGGAGCAGCGCGGTTTCGTATCCGGCCGGCTGATCCGCCCAGAACCAGAGCACGGCATCTCGATACAGCGCTTCGGCTTCGCCTGTGCGATCCGTGGCCATCCAGATGGAGGCCAGCAGCCACATCGACCGGGCCAGCTCCTCACTGCCGAGCGGAAACTCCTCCGTCGGGTAACGCTCCTTCATTTGTAGGTAGGATTCAACTGCCAGCGCCTCGGCCGCGCCGTGTTCTCCCTGGTCCGTCAGCACCTGTGCGAGAAGCCGTTTGCATCGTGCGGCCTCCACGGACTTCAGGTCAGGATCGCTGCGGCGATAAAGATCCAACGCCTCCCGATAGAGCCGCGTTGCTTCCTTGAGATGAAACTCGGCTCGCAATCGGTCGGCCCCCTCGACCTTCGCTGAGGCCGCCTGCTTCGCATCGGCCTCCAGCACGACCATCTCGCCCCTGCCGTTGGACTCGCTCACAGACGAGTCGTTGCACCCCCACGCCGCAATCATGAACACCGGCGCCAGATAAATGATCCACGATCGCATGCGCCGGATTCTTGATGATGCCCCCATACGCTCAGTTCCCATGATCCTGAACATAAACCCGCTGTATAACCTCGCGATTGATGGACCGATCAGGGCCCGTTACGAGTCCGCCCGGCCTCTGTCAGGATATGGTAACCTACCCTGCATATCCCTGCTCTGTATCATTGAACCGGTCGATCGGGATGGCGGCGATTCGAAAGAATCCCGACCGGCCGGCCTTTACCTTCTCCTGCAATCCCTGCCGATGTATAATCATGCGCGACGAAGCGCGGAGAATGCACGGAGGCATCGAATGATCCGTCTCGACACCAGGCCCTCGGCCGCCAGCACCGCCATCTCGATCACCGCGGCCGCCCTCATGGGACTGGGCGTGGTGATGGTCTTTTCCTCCAGTGCGAGTCTGACTGCACCCCCCATCATTGAAAACCTTTTCAGCAATCCATCCTTCCGACAGGCGACCTTCAATTTCGCCGCCCTGGTCATCATGCTCATGGTGGGTCTTTGCCCGTATGAGTCGTGGCGCATCCGCGAGCGGACCTGGTTCCAGCCAGCCATCTTACTTGGGCTCATCAGTATCGCACTTCTGGTCGCCGTACTCATCCCCGGCATCGGTGAAGTGCGAAACGGCGCCCGCCGCTGGTTGTCGCTGGGGCCATCGAGTCTGGGGCTATCGTTCCAGCCGTCAGAGCTGGCCAAGCTGGCAATAATCGTCCTATTCGCCGGTTTCTGCAGCCATATGGGCGAGCGTATTCGCCGCTTCTGGACCGGCCTGCTTCCGATGCTGCTCATGCTCGCCGTTGTCGCAGGGCTCGTCGGGATTGAAGACTTCGGTACCGGCGCGCTCTTGGCCCTCGTCGGCGCCTGCATCCTGCTGGCCGCCGGCGCAAAGGTCTGGCACCTCGCGCTGACCGCCATGCCTGGTGCCGTCGGCCTTGCCTACCTGATCGTCGCGAAACCCTATCGCCTCGAACGACTAAAGGCCTTTCTGGACCCCTTCGCAGACCCGCAGGGCAGCGGCTACCACCAGGTCCAGTCTCTCATCACCATTGCCTCCGGCGGTTGGTGGGGCCAGGGCCTCGGCGCAGGCATCCAGAAGTATGGCTATCTTCCCGAGGGCCGCACCGATTTCATCTTCGCCGTGATCTGCGAGGAACTTGGCCTTGTCGGTGGAATCGCCGTGCTCGGTCTCTTCGCCGTGTTGCTCTGGAGTGGTCGCCGCGCCATGCTCCAGGCCCATACCGAGTTCGGCCGCCTGCTCGCGCTGGGAGTTACGTTGACAGTCGGTTTCCAGGCCGCCATGAATGTCGCCGTCGTCACCGTCTCCATCCCCACCAAGGGCATCGGCCTCCCGCTTGTCTCGGCCGGCGGCAGCGGCGTCATGCTCTTCGGCGTTCTGATCGGCCTGATGATTAACGTCGCCCGTCACCGCAGCAGCCAGCAAACAGTGCATCCGACCGGTGCTTCCATCGATACGAATCGCCCTTGCGACCAGCCCGCGCCGATGACGCTGGGCCCGTCGATCGCTGCCACGGCCTGACCAGCCGCGATTAAACCCCGAGGTGGTTCGAGTCGAATGTCCGTCAGCCGACCCTGGTTCGTCATCGCTGGAGGAGGAACCGGCGGCCACCTGTACCCCGGCCTGGCCGTCGCGCAGGCCATGCGCAAATTGCAGCCGGACTTCGACGTCTCCGTCTTCGGAACCACGCGGCCCGTCGATGAACAGCTTGTAACCCCTTGCGGTCATGAACTGGTGCCCCAGCGTGTCTTGCCGTTTCCGTCGAAGCTCTGGAAATGGCCGAGCTTTCTGAAGGCCTGGTATGCCTCGGTCGCCTACGCCCGGCACCGCTTCAGCGATCGAACGCCCGCCGTAGTCCTGGGCTTGGGCGGCTACGCGGCCGGACCGGCGATCACCGCCGCCTGCAAGCTCGGCATTCCCACGGCGATTTTCAATCCCGATGCCGTGCCCGGCCGCGCGAATCAGCGGCTCGCGCCGAAAGTGGACTGCGTCTTTGTTCAGTGGAGCGATTCGCTCGACTGCTTCCCGTCGGTGCGCCGCATCGAAGTCACCGGCTGCCCGATCCGACCGGAATTTGGCCAGGCCCGCCGGGTCAGCGGCTGCCGGGCGCTGAAGCTCGACGAGGAGCGACCCACGCTGCTGATCACAGGCGCCTCCCAAGGTGCACGATCGATCAACGCAACCATGATGGAACTCATGGATCTCTTCAAGGTCGCCGACCACTGGCAGATCATCCATCTGACCGGTAAGGCAGACGAGGAGATGTGTCGCCGGCGCTACCGTGAGAACGGTGTCGAGGCCCGAGTGCTGGCCTACACCGACCACATGGCACTGTGCATGGCGGCTTCCGACCTGATTGTCTCCCGCGCCGGGGCCTCCACGCTGGCGGAGATCACGGCGATGGGGCTGGCCTCCGTGCTCCTGCCGTATCCCTTCGACCGGAAAAAGCACCAGCACGCCAACGCGAAGATCTTGGCGGACGCCGGCGCAGCCATGATCATCGATGACACGGGAAACCCCCGGGCCAATGCCGGTAAGCTGCGCGATGCACTTCGTGAGCTGATGAAATCCGATCAGCGCCGCAAGCGAATGAGCCAGGCCGCCGCCGCACTGGGTCGGCACGATGCCGCCGAAACCATGGCCGAACACCTCTATGAACTGGCCCGCAGCGCGTGACGAGACCGATCGGTTGCAACCATCGTCCGCGGCCTTACAGCGCGATCCGCACGCCCGCGATGACGACATACTCCGTCTTCGCTCGGTGATCGATCTCCCGCCAGACCGGCAATTGCACGGAAAGCTCAAAGACCCAGGTCCGCGCCTCGTACATCACACCGGGCGCAAGGAGCAATTCATGATCGCCGTTCGTCTCGTAGACGCCGTTGGCCTCGATCATCGCGTACCATGCACCGCCGGAGGTCGCGGCCGTGAACTCGGCCGGCGACAGTCGATAGAGGTACGCTCCGTTGCAGCGAAAGACATCCGCCGTGCTCATTCCCGGCAAGATCGGATCGGGCGCCCCATCCGTCGTGAAAGTCCATTGAAGATGACCATTGAGCCCGTGGCGACCCATGATCTTCGTCGCTGCGATACCGAGGATGGGATTGTACGCATCATTCGTAAATGGGTTGTCGCCGGTGCGTGTCTCCATGCCGCCCAGCAGCGCGATACGCGTCGTATTGAGCGGACCGTCATCATCTCGAAAGAAACGCCATTTGACGAGCGTCGTCACATCGCCGATCCCCTGCTCACGATCGGTGCCGCCTCGGTCGTAGTTCTGCCACCGCGCAACCAGCGGCACCCGCAGATTCAGTGACCAGTCGCTCGAAAGCCCGATCGCAACTGAATTGCTCAGCACCAGGTCCCGGATGCGGCTCTGCTCACGGCGCGATCCCTGGTCTCCGTTGAGACTCATGAAACGCAATTGTTCCTTGATGGTGACATGCCCCGGCGAGGGCTGCGTTGCGGAATCAGCGTTGATCGGTTCCTGCGCCGCGGCTGGACGCGCGAAGAACAGTAGGACAACCGCTAGCTGCAAAGGCAGCCGGCATCGCAGCGCTGTGTGGCAATCACGCAGGAGCAGTTGACGCAGTTGCAGGTCTTGCATAGTCGGGTACTCGCGCTGGTATCCATTTCAATATTGACTAGACTAAAACCGCTCGCGGCGATCGCGCGGGAAAGCTGATCACGACTCGGCGCCCCGGTCTCCGACATCGCCACCGTGACCTCGCCTTTGCCGAGGTTGACAAACACGGCGCGAACACCGGGAACCCGCATCAGTTGCTGATCGATGTTGTGCGCACAGAGCGGACAGGAAAGCCCGTTTACGCGGAGCGTTGCCGCCGGGGCATCCGCGGGAAACCAGCTCACGAAGGGCCGTTCTGATTTACCCGCCGGCTGACACGCCAGGAGCGCCGTCAGAAAGCAGCCGGACAGGCAGATCATCCTGTGCTTGAATGACATCGCGACAGGCATCCCGGTATTCCTGTCTGATCCAGCAGTGGACCCATCAGACACAAACGACTTCGGTGACTTCAGGCAGTCGATCCTTGAGTGTCTGCTCAACGCCGATCTTCAGCGTCATGCCGCTCGATGGACAACCGACGCAGGCGCCCAGCAGGCGAACACGAACCACCCCTTGCTCGCTCACGCCCACCAACTCAATGTCACCGCCGTCGCTCTGCACAAAAGGACGCAACTCGCCGATGATCTTGGCGACTTCCTTGTGAAGCCGGTCGTCGGTCTTTGCGGCCTGGGTCATGACGAACTCCAACGGGACGATCCCTCACACCGCTTTATCATAGCGGATATTGCCCAGTGGGAGCAAACGGCGAATCCTCGCGCCGCGGTAATGTGGATGCGTAAGCCGCTCTCTGACGAGAAAATCAATGATTGGCCGCGGTGCGAGGGGAGTCGGTCAACCGTGCCCCAGGGGCAAGTCGATGATCCTTGAACACGCGAGACAGGAAATCGACGATCACCGGCAGCGTCCGCTGTGAGGCCACGCTGTTGAAGCTCAAACCCCATCCATGGCCCGCACCGGGAACTTTCACTAATTCATATGGCGAGCCCGCCTTCTCCAGCGCCTCGGCCATGGCCGTCGCCTGAGAAAATGGGACTACGCTGTCCCGTTCGCCGTGCACGATCAGCACAGGCGGCGCTCCGGGCCATGCGTGTGACACCGGAGAAAGCTGCTTCCACTGTTCCGGGTTCTCCTCCGGTCGACAACCGGCATAGCCCCGACACAATCGCCGCACGAGCCACCCTCCGCGCTCATACATCGGCAGTACGTCCGTCGGCCCGTAGATGTCGATCACCGCGGAAACGCTCGTATCCACATCAGGGTAGGCGTCATCACCGAAGATCGATCGGTTCTGTGCCAGTCCAACCAGCAGCGCGAGATGCCCGCCGGCGGACTCTCCGGCCACGGCGATGCAGCAGCTGTCCACGCCGTACTCGGCATGATTTTTTCGCAGGAACTTTACCGCCGCCAGCGCATCCTGAACCGGTGCAGGATGCACGCCGCCATCGGGCCACAGGCGATAATCCGCCGTTGCCGCGGTGTAGCCCATCGAGGCCAGAAATCTGGCCATGTCCCGGTTGTATCCTCGGTTGCCCACCGCCCAGCCGCCGCCATGGAAGATCACCACCGCCGGCCGCGCGGACCGTCCGTCCTGTGGCACGAAGATGTCCATCCGCAGCGGCCTGCCGTCGCGCCGCACATATTCAACCGCGTCGTGGCAGCGCGTTTCATAAAAACCGACCGGGGGCTGGCTACAGCCCGGCAAAAGAGACACAATCACAACGAGTGCAGCCAGTCGAGAATAGTTATTCATTCGAGCCAGTATACGACAGGCCGCAGAGCACGAATAGTCAGTGCGTGCCAGATGCATCGAAAAGATAAGCAAATTGAATCTGCCTTAGCAGTTGACGGCGACGCCGGACGTTTCTTGTGCCGGGCCCGCGAACATCGCAGCTACTGACGCGAGCCGTGCGAATCAGTCGGACTTAAACGTACAGAGTCAACGTCACTCCGCCGGTTCGATCGTTGCGGACATGCTGCCCTTGCACTTCGGAATACGCCAGTCGGCGCCGTAGGCATGGATCTGATCGCGCTTGAGTTCGGCACGCTCGAGCGTCGTCGTATCGACGATCACTCGCCCGGAGGTGTCGACCTCCTCCGCCATGCGAAACGCCCTGATCGGATCATGACCGAAGACCTTCCCAAGCATTTCAATGACGTACTCATAGGAGTGATCGTCATCGTCCAGCAGGATAACGTGATAACGTGGAATCGGCTTCGGCTTCTTCGCCGGTCGTGCGGCCGCCGTCTTCGTAGTCCGTTTCGTTTTCGTCGCTGAACCAGCCATCGCAAACCGTTGCTTCGGCGTTAGACGTCCGTGATCGGCTTGCTCGGAGCGACACCGCCGAAGAGCAGCCCCGCACCCTTGGGGAAGAGCTGTCGATACTCGTCGACGTCATGCACTTCGAAGAGATTGAGCAGGCCCGACACCTCGAGCAGATTGCGAATCGGCTCCGGTACAAGCCGAAGGCACATCGAGCAACCGCGGCCGCGCAGACTCTGCTGCGCCGCGACGAGGACACCGAGACCCGCCGAGCCGATGACCGTGATGCCGGAAAAATCGAGATCGATATCCACAAAGGCCCGGTCGATCTCGCGGCGAAGCGCTGGTGCCGTCGTGGCATCGACCTTGCCCTTTATCACGAGCGTGCGCTTTGGCAGGTTCATCGTCTGTTGCCAGGCGAGCGTCATCCCTTCGGGCACATCCGCCACCGGTCCCTCAGGCAGGCGGCACTTGGCATCGCCCAGTGCATATTCGCCTTGAGCCGGCAGGACGATCAGCAGTCGATCCTCGCTGCTCTCATGCACACGGACCTCAATCTCCGCCGGAACGTCGATCCCGGCATCCGCAAGCACCGCATGCGGACGGCTGATCAATTGCGCGCGAAATGCGGCATCCGTGCAGGCCCGCTCGATCACACGCTGGAGCGGATTGGCCTTCATGACGGTTGTCCCCCCTGTGAGTGCGCATCGATTAGCGGCGGCAGGACGAGATGAATAACCTTGTCGGTGTTTTCGAGCACTTCGACGGCCAATTCGTCGGGCAGCACGACCCCCGCCTCGGCCAGTGCAACCTTCGGCGTACGAACCAGCTTCTGGCGAAGCTCCGGATCGACCACGGCCCTCTGCATCAGTCGCCCGAACGGACTCCGCCTGCCCATCGCCCCGACGGAGTCCTCAAAGAGCCGTCGGAAGACACCACGAATGGATACGCGCTCGGCCATGGTTGATACTCCAACTGCTTCAGCATAGCAGAACAGACTGCGGGAGCGTACTGCAGAGTATGTTCACCCCATGTGCTTCACAACCGCATCCCCGAACTCACTGCATTTTACCTTCGTCGCCCCTTCCACCAGTCGATGGAAGTCGTAGGTCACCGTCTTCGCGGCGATGGCTCCGTTCATGCCCTTGACAATCAGGTCCGCCGCCTCGGTCCAGCCCATGTAACGCAGCATCATCTCGCCGGAGAGGATCACGCTGCCGGGGTTGACCTGGTCCTTATCCGCGTATTTCGGCGCGGTGCCGTGCGTCGCCTCGAAGATCGCGTGGCCGGTCACATAGTTGATGTTCCCGCCGGGGGCAATGCCGATGCCGCCGACGCACGCCGCCAAGGCGTCGCTGATGTAGTCGCCGTTCAGGTTCAACGTGGCGATCACGTCGTACTCCGCCGGCCGCGTGAGAATCTGCTGCAGGAAGGCGTCGGCGATAACGTCCTTGATGATGATGTCGTGCTTGATGCCGGGGATCTTCGAGCCCTGTGCCCGAATGACCTGCCACGGGCCGCCTTCATAATCGACTGCGCCGAACCGCTCCTTCGCCACCTGGTAACCCCAGTCGCGAAACGCCCCCTCGGTGAACTTCATGATGTTGCCTTTATGCACCAGCGTCACGCTCTTGCGACCGTACTTGATCGCGTAACCGATCGCGCTGTGCACCAGCCGTTCCGTGCCGAGGTAGCTCACCGGCTTGATTCCGATACCCACCTGCACGGGCATCTCGCGCGGCGGCGAGCCGATGCCCTCGAGCTGCTTGCACCATGCGGCGTTCTTCGCCTTTGTGCCGAAGCGCACCTTCTCAAACTGTGCCGGGAACTCCTTCGCGAAGAAGTCAAGCACCTTCTGCGATTCCGGCGTGCCGCCCGCGTATTCGATGCCCGCATAGATGTCTTCCGTGTTCTCGCGGAAGATGACCATATCAACCAGCTCCGGCTGCTTCACGGGGCTGGGTACGCCCTTGAAGTACTGAACCGGCCGCAGACAGACGAACAGATCAAGCATCTGCCGCAAAGCCACGTTGAGCGAGCGGATGCCACCGCCGACCGGCGTGGTCAGCGGACCCTTGATGCCGACGAGGTAATCCTTAAAAGCTTCTATGGTCTCATCCGGAAGCCAGGCCTTGGCTTCGCCGAGTTTGTCCTTCAGCAGGTGGAAGGACTTTTCTCCGGCCATAACCTCCTGCCACTCGATCTTTCGCTTGCCACCGTAGGCCTTCGCCACCGCCGCATCAAAGACCCGCACCGAAGCCCGCCAGATATCCGGGCCGGTGCCATCGCCTTCGATGAACGGAATGATCGGATTGTCAGGTACCTTCAGGCCGCCGGGGCCCATCGTGATCTTCTGGCCGGGCATGGTGCAATCTCCAGGTTGGAAGAAATCGGTCAGCAGGCCGCCCCGCGTGGAGCAACCGAATGATCATGATATCGCCGCGCGGTCGAACCGTGAAGCAGCCCCATTGACGCAGAGGCCGAGCTGACCGAGATTGTTTACAACTGGAGACGACAAGGTCGTCTCGAAGCCATGCGATATGTGGAGGAATGCAATGTCCCCCGGTCAGCAAATTATGGATGTCATCTTTTCTCTCTTCGGCACGCTGATGTCGGGCTTGATCTCGACTTTGTTTACGACCTTCGTGTCCGCCGTGCTGGAGCCGCTCTTCATGTCGATCGCTGCTTCGCTGGGTGTCCCGCAACCCTGAGCCGGTTGCGCGCCATTTGCTACAGCGTACGCACTCGTCATGCAGGTCGCTGGCGACGGCCGATGGAGACACAGATCGTGCATCCGTTCGATGAATTGATGCAGCGAAGGGACGAAGAAATCCGCCTGGCCGAGGCGGCTCTGCTCTTTGCCGCGGATCACTGTCCCGACCTCGAAGCGCGCGGCTGGCTGGAGCGGCTCGACGCCCTGGCGCGGCGCGTGGAGCGCATGGAAGCTGCCTCGCCGGAGGATCAGGTCGATGCCCTCCGAGCGGTCCTCGTCGAGGAGGAAGGTTTGGCAGCCAACGCGGCAGACTACTACGATCCGCGAAACAGCTTTCTCAACGAAGTTCTCGAACGCCGGCTCGGCATTCCCATCTCGCTATCAGTGATCTGGTTGGACATCTGCCGACAGCTCAACTGGCCCTTTGTCGGCGTGGGCCTGCCGGGACACTTCATAATCAAGCGACATGGACGAAACGGTGAACTGCTGATCGACCCTTACGGCGGAGGCCGCATCCTTTCACGACAGGTCTGCGAGCGTCTGGTCTCCCACCTCTTCGGCAGGCGGCTCCTGCTTGATGAATCCGCCTTCGAACCGATCGGCATTAAGCCAGCACTGACTCGGATGCTCAACAACCTGTACTCGATCTTCACCCGTCGCGAAGAATGGTCGCAGGCCGCCTGCGTGCTGACGCGGATGCTGGCCATCGAGCCCGATTCCGAATTGATTCGCGATCAGCTTGCCCGCGTGGGCGTGAAGATTGCGGAACTCAATTGAAGCCCGCACGACCTTCGTCGTTAAGAACCGCGGCTCGCTCGTACCTTTCATCATTCGCATCACCGCGGCCCCGCCCACTTTCGCAGGCCCCGCCAACTCTGTAGAATCCCGCCCGATGGTTCCCGTATGAGCACGGGACGACACGACGCGACGACGAGAGGAACTACCTATGGTCGTAGGGGAACTGACGCAGGAAACGGAACTGCTGGTCATCGGCGGCGGACCCGGCGGGTATGTCGCGGCTTTGGTCGCCGCAGACCACGGCATCCAGACCGCGCTCGTGGAGCGCGCCGAAGTGCCCGGCGGCGTCTGCCTCCGCGAGGGATGCATCCCCAGCAAGGCCCTTCTTCATGTCGCCAAGATCATTGACGAGGCCGCACACGCGGAGGATTTCGGCGTAAGCTTCAGCAAGCCCGAGACCGATGTCACCAAGCTTCGCAACTGGAAGAACGGCGTCATTCGCAAACTCTCCGGCGGCGTAAAACAGCTCCTGGCCGGCAGAAAGGTGGACTACATCACCGGCGATGCGGAGTTTGAAGACAGCCGATCGGTCCGCATCGAAGGCGGCGAAGTCTCTCGCATCAAGTTCAAGCACTGTATCATTGCCACCGGCTCACGGGCCAAGATGCTGCCGGAATCCGTCCTGCCGCGCGAGCTCTGCTGGGACGCGGCCGATGCCCTCAAGGTTCAGGAGATTCCGGCACGGCTGCTCGTGGTCGGCGGCGGCTACATTGGTCTGGAACTGGGGCAGGTCTATGCCGCCCTCGGCAGCGAAGTCACCGTCCTCGAAGCCCTGCCCAACATCCTCGCTGGCGCGGACCCTGACCTTGCCAAACCGCTCATCGCCAAGCTCAGGAAGCAGATGAAGGCGATCATCACCGGCGCCGTGTTGAAAGGCGCTAAGAAGAAGGGCTCCGCCATCGCCGTGACTTATGCCATCGATGGATCGGAGAAGACGGAGGAATTCGATCGGATTCTCGTCTCCGTCGGCCGTCGACCCAACAGTGATGATCTCGGCCTGGAGAACACACAGGTCCGCGTGGATGACCGCGGCTTCATTCAAGTTGACCCGCAGCGGCGAACCACCGACAAGCGAATCTTCGCCATCGGTGATGTCGCCTGCGAGCCCATGCTGGCTCACAAGGCGATGCGCGAGGCCAAGGTCGCCGTCGAAGCCATCGCCGGCAAGCCGACGGTCTTCGACCCTGCGTGCATTCCCGCCGTCGTCTACACCGATCCTGAAGTGGCATGGTGCGGCGTCACCGAGGCCGAGGCGACCGCCAAGGGGCTGGATTTCAAAGTGACCAAGTTCCCGTGGGCGGCTTCCGGCCGAGCCGTTTCCATGGGGCGCACCGACGGACTGACCAAGATGCTCTTCGACAACAAGACGCAGCGACTTATCGGCGTTGGCATCGTCGGGGCACATGCTGGCGACCTGATCTCAGAAGGCGTGCTCGCGATGGAGATGGCAGCCGTGGCAGAGGACATCGGTGTAGCCATCCACCCGCATCCGGCCACGAGCGAAACGCTCGCCGAAGCCGCTGAGGCCATGTTCGGTCACGCCGTCCATGCGGCACATTAATCCATAAGAAGCGGGCCGCGGCCCACCATCGCTGGAATTACGGCGCAAGGCGCCAGCGAGAAGGTCCACATGACCGGCGAACCTGACCGGCACGGCGATTCACTCGACGCAAGCATCGTCATTCCAACGTGCAACCGCCGTGACATACTTGCCCGCTGTCTTTCGGCACTGGTGAAGCAGACCTGCCCATCGTACGAAATCATCGTGGTCGACGATTACTCCACGGATGATACGGCTGCGATGCTTGACAACTTCGCCGCGCAACATCCACAGGTCAAATTTCGCTGGCTTCGAAACGAACAGCATCTCGGGATCAATCCCAGCCGCAATCGCGGCATCCAGGCGGCACGGGGTGAGTTTGTCGCTTTTCTCGACAGCGATTGCATCGCCGAGCGGGACTGGCTGGAGAAACTGCTCGCCGGCTTCACCAGTCCGCGCGTGGCCGCTGTCGTCGGCCGCGTTGATGATCCGCCCGCGCGGAATATCTACGAACTCGCCCTTTCCGGCGTGGCGCGGGTCCACGGCAGCGGACCTGCCCCGCGGCTCGTCGGTGGCAACCTTGCCGTGCGACGGTCCATCCTGCTGGAATACGGTTTCGATGAAGATGCACGATGGAAATCACCGATCAAGAACGGCGTCGTGCAATCGCCCGTCTGCGATGAAGAAAGTCTCTTCCTCACGCTCCGCGCCGCGGGCTATGAACAGCGCGTTGTGCCGGACGCCGCCGTACTTCACATGCACCCCTACGATCGCGCCGCATTCTTGAAACAAGCCCTCGCCGGTGGCCGTGGCGCAGCATATCTTGTCCATAAGTACTATCTCCCCCACCGAATCGATCTGCTGCCCTGGATGCTCACCTACCTGACGGCTCCCCTCGCCGTCTTTGGCTACCAGTACGCCGCCATACCTGCCGCGTTCATGCTCGCAGCGCTCGCTGCTGTCGCATACAACGAAATAGCTCGTAAAGGCAAAACCCCGGGTCAGTTGATCCGATGCTACCCCGCGCTCTTCATATACTATCAGTTGCGGCTCATTGCCTACGTCAGCGAGACAATCCGACTCAAGCTAGGACTGCGACCCGCGCAGCGTATCCGGCTCAAAGGTGCTCGGTGAACACAAACCGATTCGATGAAATACGCCAGTGGCTCGACGAGGGCGGCATCGCCTATCGCACGGTTCACCACGAACCGACTCTCACATCCGAGGAGTCCGCCCGGGCTCGCGGTGAAGATGTTCGCATCGGCGGAAAGGCCCTGCTGGTCAAGACGGGCGACATCTTCCGCCTCTTCGTGCTTAGCGCCGCCTTAAAACTGGACTCTGACGCCGTTAGAACGCACTTCGGCGTCAGGAAAATCCGCTTTGCTGATCGACAGGAACTGCTCGACCTGACCGGACTCGTCCCCGGCAGCGTGCCGCCGTTCGGCAGGCCGATCCTCCCGTTCGACTTGTTTGTTGACGAGTCCATCCGCCTGAACGAGCGTATTGCCTTCAACGCAGGAAGTCTGACCGATTCGGTCATCATGGCGACCACCGACTACCTTCGCGTGGCCGAACCCGCTGAGATCGGGAAATTTGCCGCTGTCACCGCAGAATAGTGCTTCCTGGCAGCTTTCGGGCTTGACCGACACGTGTGAATTGCGTACGACATTCACGGTGACCTGCGCGCGGATCGGTACTGCCGGTGCGTGAAGCAGGTACTGCAAAGATGAACGACCGGGGGAGAATCAGGCGGCCTCGCGTACGAACACGGTGGATAATTCGATGTCGAAGCCGGCCGTCAGCGTCATCATCCCCGCGCACAATCGCATCGACTACCTGTCGCAGGCCCTCGATTCTGTTGCCGCCCAAACTTTCACGGACTTCGAAGTCATCGTCGTCGACGACGGCTCGAAGGAGCCCGTCACCCAGCACGCCGCTGCCCATCCAGTCGCGCCGCGGGTCGTTCGTCAGGACCGCCAGGGACCGGCCGCCGCACGCAATCGCGGCATCTTCGAAGCCCGCGCGGACTTGATCGCCTTTCTCGACAGCGATGACCTCTGGCTGCCCACGAAGCTTGAGCGATACATCGAGGCCCTGCGCAGCCAGTCCGAATGCTCCATCTTCCACGGCCCCATGCTGCCGATCGATTCAGTCGGCCGCACCGTGACCGGTCGCACCAAGCCGCGCGTGGGAGGATGGATCACCCGCAAACTCTTCGAAAGTTGCTTCGTGGATGTCCCGTCGGTCGTCTGCCGCAAAGTGCTTCTCGAAAAAGCCGGCGGTTTCGATGCCTCGCTGCCCGTGTGTGAGGACTACGACCTCTGGCTGCGGCTGAGCGTCACCGAGCCCTTCGGCCTGATCGACGAACCACTGGCCAAGCGCCGCCTGCACGACCACCGCCTCAGCAAGACGAGCATGAGCCGTAACCTTGCCGTCAAGGCATCCATGCTCCACCGCTTTTATCAGCAGCACCGGGATGATGGTCTGCTCGATGACGAAGAAGCAAGAACCCGCCTGGCGCGCGTCTGCTTCGTGGCTGCCCGCGCCGCCTTCCGCGATGGTGATTATCCGCAGGCCGCCGAATTGTCTCGCGCCAGCCGCACCTACGGCAAAGCCCCGCTGCGGGCGACGCTCCTCTCCGCCGCGGCCGGAATGCTGGCGCGCTTTTCCAATCGCACCGAAGATTCGCCGCGCGAACGATTCCGCCTGCAGAATGTGGAACTGGGAATGCGAAACGCGGAATAAGTCATGCAGTCGCCCCTGCCGCGATCGGCTTTTCCACGCCCTGCGAATCTCTACGCGAGCATGAGAAACTCTTTCATGTGCTTGTCATAAACTTCCTGCGCCTGCGGGTCGAACATCGGCAGCCGAAGCTCGTTGATGACCTTCGTGCCCATGCCGACCCACTCGCGCCAGCAATTCTCGCAAATCTCCGCGAGGATCTGCTCCCCCAGCGGCCCTTTGAAGGGCCGCGTCGCCAGCTTGGGCCCGTCGCCGCCGCACCGTCGGCACGAGAAACCCTCCACGCCTCCGCCGCCGCTCGCCGCCGCCGCCTTCTTATCCGCTACCTTCGGTAACGGCGCGCCAAGCTGCTCAAGCAGCTCGCCCATCTTCTTCATCGGCATCAGATCGCCGTTGCGGTGGGCGATGCGATAGCCGTTTGTCAGGGTCTGAATCGCCAGGTCCCGGTGCCCCGTGCCCATCTGGGCCTCGCCGAGAAGTTGATAGGCCTTCGAGTTCTGGCTGTTGATCGCCAGCACGCGCTGCAGGTACGGTCCCGCTTCCTCGGGTCTGCCGGCATCAATCAGCGCATTGCCCAGGGAAAAGTGTGCCATCTCATCGTTTGGATCAGACTCCGCCAGTTGGCGAAGCTGCTCGATGCGTTCATGCGTACCCATCAGGGTCCCTCACTTTCAAAATCGCCGTAATTCTTGTTGACCGTCGCGCGGCATGTACGATCGGCAGATGATAGCTCGGTTGCGATGTGCCGTCGACCGTTGCCTATCGGCGTGTGACCTTGCGCGTCGAAACCTTGCGACGCGATGACGGGCGCCGTGCGGCGCCGTCGGCGCGACGCTTCGTCCCGTCCGGCTCCAGCGCCGCAGCGAGCACTTCATCCACGGTCTTGCAGAAGACGAATTTGATCTGCTTGCGTACCTCGGCCGGAATGTCCACAAGGTCCTTCTTGTTCCTCAGCGGGATGACCACCGTGCGGATGCCCGCGCGGTGTGCCGCGAGCGTCTTCTCCTTCAATCCACCGATCGGCAGCACCAGGCCGCGCAGCGTGATCTCCCCGGTCATGGCCACGTCGCTGCGACACGGCCGGCCGGTCAGAAGCGAAACCAGCGACGTGAACATGGCCACGCCGGCCGACGGCCCGTCCTTCGGAATCGCCCCCGCCGGGACATGAATGTGAACATCGGTTTCAGTCAGGCGACGCGGGTCGATCCCGTACTTGCGGGCGCCGGCACGCAGCACGCTGTAAGCCGCGTAGGCGCTCTCTTTCATTACGTCGCCCAGCTGACCGGTCAACTGGAAGCCGCCCTTGCCAGGCATGGCCGTCGACTCGACAAACAGAATGTCCCCGCCGGCAGGCGTCCACGCCAGCCCGGTCACTACGCCCGAGACGCTAGTCCGCAACGCCAGTTCCGGCTCGTATTTGATCGGCCCGAGGTAGTCAGGCACGTTCGAGCGGGTAATGACTTTCGGATGCTTCTTGTTGCGCGCGACCTGCGCGGCGACGCCCCGGCAGACGCTGCCGATCTCACGCTCCAGATTGCGAACACCGGCCTCAGCCGTGTAGGACTCGATGATCATTTGCAGTGCGTCGTCGGAAAACTTGAGCTGGCGCGACGAAAGACCGGACTGCTCGAGCTGCCGCGGAACCAGGTATCGTTTGCAGATGAACATCTTGTCCAGCCGCGTGTAGCCGGAGATGTCGATGACCTCCATGCGATCCTTCAGCGGCGGCGGTACGGCCTCCATGTAGTTCGCCGTGCAGATGAAAAATACCTTCGACAGATCAAACGGAACGCCGAGGTAATGATCCTGGAATGTATTGTTCTGCTCGGGATCCAGCACTTCCAGCAGCGCCGAGGACGGATCGCCGCGGAAGTCCGAACCGATCTTGTCCACCTCGTCGATCATGAACAGTGGATTGTTCGAGCCGGCCTTGCGAATCTCCTGAATGATCCGGCCGGGCAGCGCCCCGATGTACGTTCGACGATGTCCGCGGATGTCGGCCTCGTCCCGCACCCCGCCCACGGACATCCTGATAAACGCGCGACCCAGCGCCCGCGAGATCGAACGTCCCAGCGATGTCTTGCCGACGCCCGGCGGACCTGCGAAGCAGAGAATGGGCCCGCGACCGTCGGGCTTCAGCTTGCGAACCGAAAGGTACTCAAGGATGCGCTTCTTGACCTTTTCCAGATCGTAGTGGTCCTCGTTCAGAATCTTTTCCGCTCGAGCGATCTCCAGTCGATCCTCTGTCGACTTCGCCCAGGGCAGTTCGCAGAGCCAGCGGAGGTAATCCACGGCCCCGCTGTATTCCGGCGAGGCCTGCGGCGTGCGCTGGAGACGTTCCAGTTCGCGCTGCGCCTCCTTCTCGACCGCTTCCGGCATCTTTGCCTCGGCGACGGCCTTGCGCAGCTCCGACAACTCGACCTCGCGGCCGTCGGTCTCGCCGAGTTCCTTCTGGATCGCGCGGAGCTGCTCGTGGAGAAAATACTCCCGCTGCGTCTTGTCGATCTCGCTCTTGACTTGTTCCTGAATCTTGTTCGACAGGTCGAGTACTTCGAGCTGGTGGGCCAGCGCCCGGTTGATCTTCCTCAGCCGATCCACCACATCGAACGTCTCAAGAATTTCCTGCTTCTCGATCGTCGACAGTGAGAGATTCGCCGCCAGAAAATCCGCCAGACTGCTCGGCTTGGTGATGCTGTTGAGCACCATCTGGGCCTCTTCCGGCACACCGGGCGTCATCTCAATAACCCGCGACGCCTGCGTCTTGGCGGATTCGATCAGTGCATCCAGCTCGGTTGTCGACGTGTACGTGTCTTCGCGCGTATGCGCCCGGGCAACGAGATACGGCTCCGTCTGGACGAACTCCTCGATCCCGAAACGAAGCAGGCCGTGGACAATGATCGAAACCTGTCCTTCCGACAGATTCAGCAGCTTCAGGATCGATACGACCGTGCCGACCCGATAAAGCTCGTCGAGTCCGGGGTCTTCGATTTGTGCGTCTCGCTGAGTGACGACACCCAGAATCTTGGCACCCGTCACCACCGCATCGATGAGCTGCTTGGACTTCTCCCGGCCGACGGTCAGCGGAACGATCGTGCCCGGAAAAATCACCGTATCCCGCACCGGTAGAACGGGGAGCAGATCGGGAATCGATGGCCTGCGATCACTCTCATCTGGAGATTTCCCCGATACGGCCGATCGCTGCGAAGAATTGTCGACGATTGAAAGCTGGCCGCCTTCTGAAGACTCCTCATCTACCTGCCGAAGAATCTCGTCGATTTCGGTTTGTTCAGCGCTCATCGAAGCTGCTTCCCATCTCCTGCGGACGATGCTGCAGACGCCGTTCGCACGGAGGGCTTCAAGTCATCCGCGCTGCTGTTGGCCCGGATGCGCCTGCAAAACGCTACAGGGCCTTTGGGAGGACGACCCACAACAGACCGTCGCGGTAGTTGGCAGTGACTGCATCTCGTCGAACCGGCGAGGGCAACTGCACGTTTCGACAAAAGACGCCCGTATCGATTTCCATCACATGGACGCCGATCTCCGCAGCGCGATCCTCCGGCATCGGCGCGGAACGCTCACCGCGGATGGCCACCTCGCTCCCGCTGACATCCACATGGATCTCCTCCGGTTTCATCCCGGCGACGTCCACGCAGAGGAGGTAAGACTTGCTGGTCTCGTAGATATTGATGTTCGGACGCCAGGCATCCGTCGTGCTGAATCGAATGTAGGATCCCGTGAGCAGTTCTTCAGGACTGACCTGGTCGCGTATGACCAGCCGTTGAAAGTGCGTCTTTTCGCCGAGGCGCTCTTGCAGCATGGTCCACCTCGAAGGATGGCCTGTGATCGACCCGAAGGGAGTCTACGAGCAAGCGCCGTTCTCGTCAAACTGGCCGACCGGCCAGCGCGGCAAGATGACGAACCGCGGCCGACGGCTCGCCTGCCATTCTTGCATTCACCCATCCGTCATATCGAATGCCGCGCAGCGCGTCGTGCACAGCGGCTTCATCCATGCCCCTGACAGCCGTGTCGATCCAGAAGATCCGATGACCCAGCGCGGAGATCCACTCGATCTCGCGACCCGCGACACATCGCTCGGAGAGGTCCAGGTAGATACCTACGAACGGCGAATTGACCTCATCCATGTACCGGCGGGCCTCGGTCGGCGTGGCGATCCAGCGATCGGAGATCAACCGGCAAGCAAGATGAACGCCAAAAGGCATGGTCCTGAATCGAAGCAGACGCAGCCCCTCCAGAAGCCGCGCGAGGCCAGTCTCGAAAGAGCGGCCGGCCGACAATTCGTTTGGCAGCTTGTCGCCGACAGGATCGAGGAGCAACGTCAATGCGCCGCAGAGATGGGCTCGCTCGATCGCCGAGCACAATCGACTCACGGCTTCCTGCCGGTGCAACTGCTCGTCAGAAAGCAAGTTCACTCCCTGATTGCACGATACGCGTACCGTGGAAATCGAGATGGCACTCGCCTCCGCCGATCGGCGAAGCTCCAACCAGGCCTCGTGCGGCGAGTCGTCGGACCACGCACCGCCCGGAGCCATGGGCCAGGCCACGCCCTCCACGCCCAGCTTCGCCGCAGCGCGCACAACTTCCCCGGGCTCCTGCAAGGTTCCGAGTGATTCGGCATCGATCGAAGTCTTCAATGGGGCCGCCTTCGTCGTTGTCTCACTGAACGTATCCTGACGGCGCAGTCTGTCAATGTATTGATGCGTGCATGATCGTCCGCACGACTACTGGCCAGACGAATTTCTCGTGCCTGCGCCACCAGGAAATCGAGTCGCACGGAAGTAGAGCGGATCAGTCGGTTGCCCCGATGTCGCAGATCACGTACAATCCAGCTCGCGGACCGTAGCTTAAACGACAGATTCAACGAGGATCCGACACATGATGATCTCCAGCCGGATGGTAACCAGTCTCAACGGGCAGATCGCCAACGAATTGCTCGCCTCGCACAAGTACCTGGCCATGAGCTACTGCTTCGAGGACATGGGCCTTCATGTCTTTGCCAAGCGATTCATGGAACAGGCCGACGAAGAGCGCGGTCACGCCCTGAAGATCGCAAAGTTCATCCAGGACGTCGGCGGCAAGGTCATCCTCGACAAGATCGACAAGCCCAAGTCGGACTACAAGTCCGCACGACAGATTGTCCAAGCTGCCGTAGACAGCGAACTGCTGGTCACGAAGCAGATCAATGACCTCGTCGCCCAGGCCGAGAAGGAGAAAGACTACGCCACACGGAGCTTTCTCCAGTGGTTCGTCGATGAACAGGTCGAAGAGGTTGCCACCATGTCTGAACTGCTCAAGCTCGTGGTGATGGCCGGCGAGCAGTACCTCCTCCAGGTCGAAGGCCGCCTCGCAGCCATGATGGCGGCGAAGTAGGATCGCACGCAAACCTTATATTTCACTCGTTCACTTGCGAAGCCGCCGGATTGCAATCCGTCGGCTTCACTTACTTTAACGCACATTTACTCTATAATCTCCCGGCGAAATGGCACCTGGCAGAGAGATCAAGCTGACAGCCTACGCCTCATGCGCCGGCTGAGCCGGGAAGCTCCCCTCCGGGGCGCTCTCGCAGGTCCTGCGAGACCTACCTCCCGCAAACCATCCCAACCTGCTCATCGGCGCTGATCACTTCTCCGACGCGGGCGTGTACAAACTGCGCGATGATCTCGCCATCGTGCAGACCACCGACTTTTTCCCGCCGCTCGTCGATGATCCCTTTATCTTCGGGCAGATCGCTGCGGCCAACAGTCTCTCCGATTGTTACGCCGTCGGTGCCTCGCCGATCACCTGCCTGAACATCGTCTGCTATCCCGACAAAGACCTGCCGATCGACATCCTCAGCCGCATCCTTGCCGGCGGCGCCGACAAGGTCGCCGAAGCCGGCGCCGTCATCCTCGGTGGCCATTCTCTCCGAGATACGGAAATCAAGTATGGACTCGCCGTCACCGGCGTCGTGCACCCGCAGAAGTTCTTCACCAATCGCGCCGCCCGGCCCGGCGACGCACTGATCCTCACCAAGCCCATCGGTTCCGGCGTCATGACCAGCGCCGCCAAGTCCGGCAAAATGAGACCCCAGGACCTGTCCGAAACGATCGATGTCATGGTCGCGCTGAACGCAACCGCTGCCATCGTCGCCCGCGATTACGACGCCCACGCCATTACCGACATCACCGGATTCGGCCTCGTCGGCCACGCGTGGGAAATGGCCAGCGCCTCGCAGGTCACCATCGAGCTGGTCGCCTCGGCTGTACCCCTCATCGGACCGACCCTCGAACTCGCCCGTTCCGGCGTCCTGACACGGGCACACAAGAGCACGCTTGAGTCCATCGGCCATCGCCTTTGCTGTGAAAACGTGGAAACCGCGCTCGTGGGCGTGCTCAGCGACGCTCAAACATCCGGCGGCCTGCTTATCTCTCTGCCAACCGACCGTGCAGGTCCGGCGCTCGCCGCGCTCGAGAAGGCCGGCGTACGAAATGCGGCTATCGTCGGGCAGGTCGAGGCACGGGGCGACGCGGAAGTTATCCTTCGTGGTTAGATAGCGTTCTGATCACCTCGTTGCAATCGACGCAGAACTGAGTATCCTTCTCAGACGTAACGTCAGTGACGCTTCGCCGACGGCACGGACCGCCAGGGGTCGCGTGCATTTCATTCAAGGATGGACCTACCGTGAAACCTTCCAAGCGAGGCCCGAGTCTCTTTGAGGTGATGAACAAGGCCCCGGTGACGCAGCCCCCGCGCCGGTCGATCAGCATCTTCAGCCGTCGAAAGGCCGAGACCAGTCGTGTCCTGCCCGTGGCCGAAGCCCTGACAGAAGCCGAAGCCGCCGCGGAGCTGGCAGCGATACAGACAAAGCGAGATAACGAGCGCGCCGCCCGCGAGCAGCGACAGCGCGAGAAAGAAGCCGCCCGCGCCGCGAAACAAGCTGCAAAGGAAGCACGCCGCGCCGCGAAGCTCGCCGCACGTTCTAATGACCACGGCGATCCCACTGCTGCCCGATCTTCCGGTGCCCGACTCATGCTCTCGCTCAGCACGTCATCGATGCTGGCTCTCGCCGGCGTGGTGACGGCGATCGCACTCGGTGCTTACGCCCTTGGACAGCGCGCCGCGCGGGACGGCGGCAAGCTACCCACTGTGGCAGCGACGAGTAATCCGGACGGGCCGCTCACCTCCGGCGGCTCCCCCTTGCTGCCGAATCCGGCCCTGGCCGCTCCCAAATCCACCCCGCCCCCGGCAGCGGACAAAGTCAAACTTCCGCCCCCAGCCCCGGTCGAGGCCGCCAAGGACAATCCCGACCTCGCCCATCTGCTGCAACGCCCGATGACCGCTGAAAAGAGTGTCGGAGCCAACCAGCCCGTGCGCGTCGGCACCCCCGAGGCCGCCGCAGCAAGGCCCGAGAATCTCAATTATCTCCAGATTGAATCCTTCCTCGTCACGCGGACGCGCTCCGGAGATCAGATCGCCAAGGACGTAGCCGACGTCCGAGAGTTCCTCCTCAAGCGAGGGGTGCGGACATTTGCCCGAAAGCGTGGTAACGGTTATGTTCTATTCGCCGAAGAGGGCGTCCCCCCCGGCAAAGAGCACCGCCAGCAGCAGGAAGCCCTGATCCGCAAAATCGAGTCGTTGGGCAAAGAATACGTCAAGCTGGGTGGTGCGTATCAGTTTCACAAGTGCTTTTTCGTGAGCTTTGCAACGACGCAGGCCGGTGAGCCGGTCTCATAGTGCAACTGAGGAGTCTTCACCATGTCGATGGACCGTTCACTCAAGAGCAAGGCCTCTCTCTCTCGTCATCGAAATGTCCTGAGCCGCGCAGAGCGGATCAAGCGACTGCGCGATGAAGAACGTTTCAAGGCCGACATGGCCCCGATCGGCCTGCCCAAGGTCGCCAATCGCAAGGCCCCCGTCGGTGGCAAGACCAAGAAGGGCCCGGCCAAGGAAGGCGAAGCCGCTGCGGCTGATGCAGCAGCGCCTGCAGCACCCAAGAAGTAAGCAAGCCCGTGCGCGGCGCCTTGCCGGTCAATGTCGTTCTCGCCGGTCGTGCCGGCGATGGCATTCCCTTCGCTGCATGTCGCACAACATGCTCCGCCATACGGCGCGCTGCCTCACGGATCACACTCAACCGCCATGAATCCGAGCAAGCATCTCGCAGAACGAACGCGGAAGGTGGAGTTCTCCGGAATCCGTAAGTTCTTCGACATGGCGTCGCGGATTAAAGACCCCTGCGATCTGTCGATCGGTCTGCCCGACTACGACGCCCCAGAGCCCGTCAAGGAAGCGGCCATCGCCGCAATCCGCGCTGGTAAAAACCGCTACACCCCCAGCACCGGCATGCCCGAACTCCGGGCACGGCTGCTGGCCGACCTCAAGCGCGAAGCCGGCATCGAACGTTCCGTCCTGATCACCTCCGGTGTATCCGGTGGGCTGACACTGGCGCTTCTGGCCCTCGTCGATTCAGGCGATGAAGTAATCTTCCTTGATCCGTATTTCGTCTCTTATCTTCACTTGGTAAACATGGTCGGCGGCTCGCCACGCCCGATTCCGTCTTACCCGGACTTCGCCTTCCGTCCCGAAGCCATCGAACCGGCCATCACCCCGCGCACCAAGGTTCTGATGATCAACACGCCGGGCAATCCGACCGGCCGTGTGATGAGCCCCGCAGAAGTGGAAGCCGCTGCGACCATCGCGAAGAAGCACAACCTCGTGCTGATCGCCGACGAAATCTACGACCGCCTCTGCTATGACGCACCGAACCCGACGCCGCTCGCTCTCGCGCCGGACCACACCGTTGTCCTCCGTGGTTTCGGCAAGACGTTCGGCATGACCGGCTGGCGAATGGGTTATGCAGCCGGGCCGGGCTGGCTGATTGAAGAGATGACCAAGCTTCATCAGTACACCTTCGTCTGCGCGCCCTCGATGGCCCAGGCGGCGACGATCACGGCCCTCGATACCGACGTCAGCAACCATCGAACGGCCTACTCGCGAAAGAGAGACCTCGTCTGCGAACTGCTCTCCCCCGCTTTCAGGTTCGAGCGTCCCTCCGGCGGTTTCTATGTCTTCCCCGAGGCGCCAAAGGCCTTCGGAAACGCGACGACCTTCTGCGAAGCAGCGCTCGCCGAAGGCGTGATCGTCATCCCTGGCGGTATTTTCTCGGGTCAAGACACACATTTTCGCATCAGCTACGCCACCACCGACGATAAGATTCGCAGGGGCTGTGAAGTCCTCTGCAAACTGGCAAAGTCGAAGGTGTGAATCCGTGCTGCACTGCAGGTCTTCCATGACCAGCTCTTCATCTACATTCGTTCCTGCATGCCTTGGGTTGCGCAGTTCGGCCCGCACATCCTGCCTTGCCATTTTTCTGCTTCTCCTCTCGTCCTCCTGTATCGGCACGAGTAAACAAGAAAACCCGCCGTCCGCGCGAACTGAGGACGCAGCGTCCCCCGAATTGGAGAGCACGAATTCAGCAACGGCAGCTGACCTCCGCTCAGCCACACGACTGGTGGTGGAGTTCAGTGTCCACCGCTACACGGCCCCGAGAGGCGTCTTCTCTTCGAAAGACGCACACGTGTGGAAAGTCGCGACCGGCCCGCTCCCCAGCGCCACCATGTCGCTTCTGCTCGCCGACTGCGGCTTCCGGGCAATGGTCGGAACCGAATCCGACCGGCGTGCTCTGGCCGAAGCGATGAACACCCTGCGCGATTCGACGGATCTCCGCAGCGTGCTCGACCAGATCATGCCCGACGCCGCACGTGAGATCGAAATCGAGATCGGCCCCGTATCCTGGCCGCGGCTGTCGGTCTTTTTTGTGGATCGCGATGGGAATCTCGCCGGGCAGGATTTTCAGGACGCCAAGGTGAAATTTCTGATGAACTTCGCCATGCGGCCGGAAAACCTGCGGGAAGTCTGGGTACAACTGGTGCCGGCAATTGAGGAGCCGCCCGGCCCCTTGCGCTGGATCGGCACGCCCGACGGCGGCTTTCAACAGCTCCCCGAACTGCGACGGCGCGTTTTCTCTGAGGTGGCGCTGACCGCGCCGATCCCCGAAGGCGGCTTTCTCCTTCTCGGTCCGACGGAAATCGTGTACGATCGTCCCTATCTGGCTCGACCGTTCTTTGTCGAACAGACCGAGGGCGGTGAGAAGAAACTGGAGACTCGGGAAAGTCTGTACATCATCAGCCCGATTCTCCGCAAAGTACGGGAAGGATTTTCAGATCGGCGCAGAGATGCGGCGCCTGCCGCTTCGCGATGAACCGCCTCCTGCTGCCGACCGACGGCCATGACGGATATCGCCGCCTATTATCAGCAGGTCTTCGATCACCTGGGCTTCGTCTGTATCACGCTCGATCCGGATCTCAAAGTTCGCGCCTGCAACGATTTCGCCGTTCGTCAGTTCGGCAGGCCCGCAGCCGAACTCAGCGGACGCCCCTTTCTCGACCTCGTCGATGAACCCAGCAGAGAAGCGGCGTCGCGGCTGATCCGACAGACGCTCGAACGCGGCGAACCCGATGAGATGGAAATCAAGTACGCCAAGGACGACGAACGACCGCAGACATTCGTACTGATTGCCTCACCCATCAAGGACGAGCAGGGCACGATCGTCGGTGCCTCCATCAGCATGCGCGACATCTCCGAGCGAAAACGCCTGTCACGCGAGTTGTCCAAGGCACGCCGGATGGCTTCACTCGGAAAAGTAGCCGAGGCCGTCGCCCACCTGTTCAACAACATCCTCGGCGGCATGCAGACCGGCATCGACGCCGCCCTGCCCAGCGACAGCCCCCGCGAGCTCCGCCGCATGCTCCGCCAGCTCTCGCAGTCCATCAGCCGGGCCACGCGAATCACACAGCAGCTCGCTGCTTTCGCCGAATCGGAGAATGCCGTCGATGAGGCGGTCGATCTCACCCACCTGATGGCTTCCTTCATTGAGAAGATTCGCGGGCGTTGCGAAAAATCCGGTATCAATCTGGTTACCGACATTCAGGAAGTCCCCTCCGTCCAGTTTGACGGCAACCGTCTCCTCTCCGTGCTGACCAGTCTGGCGACAAATGCAATCGAGGCGATGAGCGAGGGCGGCACGCTGACCGTCAACATGCACCGCGATCAGGAAGTAGCCGTCATTCGCATCATCGACACCGGCTGCGGCATGTCCGATGAAACGCAGGAACACCTCTTCGAACCCTTCTTCACCACCAAGGGGGGCTTCGGCGGAGAAGACCTGAGCAAGATCGGCCTCGGTCTCGCCACCGTGCATGGCATGGTCGCGGAAATGGGCGGGTCGATCTCGATCGACTCCAAGCTCGGTCGGGGTACCAGCGTGTCGATCAAACTTCCGCTCCGTCGCCTCGACAGCGATCTCGCCGCCGTCGCGGATGCCGCCGCAACCCAGATGTAACGCTGACGCGGCAGCCACATCAGACGGGCCATCCCATCAGAACGTTGTGCCGAACGAGAAGTTGAAGATCTGCCGGTCGTCGTCGCGGTCCTTCGCGATCGGGAAGGCCAGGTCGAAGGCCAACGGTATCGGGCCGAAGTACTTGATGTAGATCCTCGCGCCGATACCGACGCTCGCCCGCCACGAATCAATGCCGAAGTCCCGCTCCACCGTTCCCATATCCAGAAACGTTACGCCGCGCAGGGTCTGCCCGACGACCGGGAAAGAGTATTCCGTGGTCGTAGCCAGAAGGAAATCGCCGCCGACGCGCTGATTGCGAATTCCGTCGCGCGGGCTGATGCCGCGATACTCAAACCCACGGATCGAACCGATGCCGCCGCCATAAAAACGATCGAAGACCGGCGCATCGCCGAAGATCTGCCCGATGACCACCCCCTGGTGCACGACGTGCTTGCGGTCGAATGTGTCCTTATGCATGGTGAAGTAAGCATCGTACTCGCCCATGGTCTTGCTGTAGGTCCAGTCTCCGCCGAAGACACCTGCCTGCTCCCAGGAAATCTTGAGCCGATCACCCTCGCTCGGTAGCCAGATGCTGTCGGTCTTGTCGCGAACAAGCGTGCCCTTGATCGAGGTCACCCAGTTGCCGCCCTTGGCCTCTTCGATGTCCTTGGCTGAGAACGGATCGACATCGCTGATCTTGACGTGTTCGAATCGCCCGGCGACTTCCGCAGCCCAATCCTTCAGAATGCCCTCGCGGAAACGCTTGTCCAGACTGAGATTAAAGCCGATGCGCCGCTCGTCGTACTCCGGCCGACCGCGCTCGAACACGTAAAAGCCCGTGCCGAAGCCCAGGTCCTGATCGAGCAGATACGGCTCGCGAAACTCGATCCGGCCGCGCGTCAGCTCGGTGCCCGGCTCAAACTGCATCCGCAGCGTCTGCCCGGCGCCACGGAAGGCCCGGCCCTTGAAGAGCTGGCTGCTGTCCCGCGGCCAATCGAACAGGTCGAAATTACGCTGCTCGTAGGAAATTGACCCGACCAGCCCGTTGTTGGTGGTGACACCGACACCGAAGAGGATGTTCGCCGTCTGACCTTCGGTCACGTCGACCAGTGCATCCCGCACGCCGGGAAGGTCGCCCTGCGGCGTGATGGTCGCCTCTGAGAACAGCCGCGTCTCCACGAGCCGGTTTTCAGCCGACTTCGTCGCCGATGTGTCGTAAAGCTGCTCCGGGAAGAACCGCAGCTCTCGGCGTACGACCTTGTCGCGCGTGTGACGGTTGCCGCGAATCACAATCCGGCCGATGCGGTACTGCTCGCCTTCGCGGATGCTCACCGTCAGGTTGACGTAGCCGTCCTCCTCATCGAAAACATGGGTAATGTTCACATCCGCGTAGATGTAACCGTTGCTTCCGTAATGGTCGATCAAACGCTGGCGATCGCTCTTGATCACATCGGCGTCGATCACCGAGCCGACCCCGCTCCGCATCATCACTGCGAGCTGATCCTCGGTCAGCACCGTGTTCCCGATGTAACGCACCGACTTGATGAAGTGCTGCACGCCTTCGTCGATCTGAAATGTCACAGTCACCGTGGACTGGTCGTCGCCGACCTCCATTCGGTAGCCCACCTGTGCATTCAAATACCCCCGGTCGGAGTAGTACTTCTTGATCGCCGCCACGTCACGCTGGGCGACTTCATCGTCGAAGGCGCCGGTGCGAAACAGCCAGATGTACGTATTGGTCTCGATCTTGGATCGCAGCGTCACACCGCTGAAGGCGTTGTTGCCCTCGAAGTAAATCCGACGCACCTTCAGCCGAGGGCCCTCGGCGATGCGAATGAGGACACGATTTTCCGTCTCCAGAACGGCACGGTCCACCTCGACCTGAACGTGATAAAAGCCCGCTTCACGGTATTTCCGTTCAATCGATTGGCGGGCCTGAGCGACCAGGTAATCACTGACCGGTGAACCGACCGATATCTCGATCTCTTTCAGCAGTTCCGAGGTCTTGAACTTCTGGTTGCCGATGATGTCCACGGCCGTCACGAACGGACGCTCGCGCACCACGAAGACGAGCACCAGCTTGCCGTTCTCCTCGCGGGCCTCGCCGAAGGGATTGCCCTCAAACTTCCCTGTCGCGGCCAGCCGCGCGCATGCTGCGGCGATCTCCTCGCGATTCCAGATGGCACCGGGAGAAATGCGAACGACGGTCTGCAGATAGGCGGAATCGACGCTGACCAGACCCTCGAAGGTCACCCGATCAATGACACGGCCTTCTGTCTGGACGGGAATTGGAGCGGCGCGGTCTTCAGGCCCGAGCTGGAACAACCCCATCATCGAGGTCAACGCCAGCGCGCCGCACACAGCGATCAGAAACGGACGTCTGCCGCGTCGGAGTGAGAACATCCTTGTCTCGACCGCCATCGGCGCCCCTCAGGTAGCGGTAGTGCCTGCATTCCTACTGGCCACGGACGCGGCAGAATATACACGCCCTCGCGTAAGCCCGAAAGTGGTCTCATTGCGAGATTTGCATCCCCTGCCCCCTGTGATTTCTTCAGGGGTGTTGCAGCCCGTGGTGAAAGTAGCGTCCGACGTCCTCTCCGGCCGAGGAAGGCGAGAAACCATACGAATTAGCGAAGTGATTCTCGGCAAGACCAATTATTGCCACGGGTGCCAGCCGGCAACAGCGAGTCACTCGTACCATTGAATTCACGATTCTTCGATGGCCTCTCGCATGCTTCGCCGGACCTCCTATGCGGCAACGCAGCTTCCGGATCGGGTCGTGTCCATCGCACCCGAAAAGCAGGTAATGCCGCGACCGGCGTGGCTTAATCAATGCGGAGACATTAGGTTAAGAGACGCTTACAATACGCTGCACGATCTGACGAGGTGTTGCAGAAGATGTTCGGTTTCCTCCTGCTTCTGTTCATTGGCATCCCGCTGATCGACCTCTTTCTCCTCGTGCGGATCGGTCGAGACATCGGTCTTTGGCCCACCGTTGCAGCCGTCGTCCTAACCGGTTTCGCAGGTGCCGCCCTCGCCCGATGGCAGGGCCTCCGAACACTTGGCCGTGTCAGCTCCGAACTCAACGCCGGTCGGATGCCGGGCACCGAACTGGCTGACGGTGCCATGATTCTGCTGGCGGCCGCCCTGTTGCTGACTCCCGGCTTTCTGACCGACGTCGTCGCCCTCGCTCTGCTCCTGCCCGTGGTGCGCCGTCTCCTTCGTGGATTGCTGGTCCGCCTCCTCAAACATCGCATCCACATGACACGCGTCGAAATCTCAACGGTCGTAAGAAACGCGGCAACTGACTTGCACGGCAACGAACCGGTTTTCTTTCCGGGAAGCATGGTCGCGCCAGGAATGAAATACGTGCGCAACCAGGCCGGAGACGGTGCACCCTCGACCAACACTCTGGAGGATAAACGTGCACAAGATTAACCTCGCCGAGAAACTTGCCGCACTGCAAGAACACTGGAGCCCGCGCATCATCGGCGAACTCAACGGTCAGCACGTCAAGCTGGCAAAGCTCAAAGGCGAATTCATCTGGCACCGGCATGATAACGAAGACGAACTTTTCCTCATCCTTACGGGCCGACTCCGCATGCAATTCCGCACGGGTCAAGTTGTGCTCGAACCCGGAGAAATGATCATCGTGCCCAAAGGTGTGGAGCACTGCCCGATCGCTGACGAGGACACGAGCGTTCTGCTCTTTGAACCGGCCGGAACCCTGAACACCGGCAATGTTCGCAACACTCGCACCATCGAAAATCCGGCTCGCATCTGAGGCAGGGCAATAAAAAGTCCCGAGCGCGGTTCGGAGGAGTGTGCCCCCTTCTGCGCTCGGGATACCGTCAGGGGTGTGCCCCCTGCGGAGGAAGGTTAACGGACAAGGGCCAGATGCAGCGCTGCCCGCCCAGCAGGCCCCCCATTGGGTAGGCAGACCGCCGACAGCGAGTCACCCAGTCATTCCGGCCATACAGTTAAACACAGTGCAGGGATTGATTTATTCCCGAATCAGAAGTCAGAACTGAGCATCGCAGAAGTGGTCTATTTACGACTCAACGCGTCACAGATCGTCCAGGTCACAGTCTCGGACTGCGTGGCCGCGAGAATCATTGAAAGCTTGTAATGTGCCGCCGCTATTTCGCGGCTGCGGCGAGTTGATCTTCCGTGACCAGTGTCTGGTACTTCTCCTGCACCAGCACCTGATCCGTCGGCACCATCGTGATGACGTCCCACGGACAAACCTGAGCACACAGCTTGCAGCCGATGCAGGTCGTCAGGTCGATCGTGCAGATCCCCATCGCGTAGCCGGGATGCAGCGGGTCCCGGATCTTATGAATGCAGTCCACCGGGCACACCGTCACACAGGCATCGCAACCCGTGCAGAGGTCTTCATCCAGAATGGCGAGCTGTTTAGGTAATTTCTTGGCCATCTCGTCCCGCGATCGCTCCTGCGAATCAGGTTGTCACAAACCTCGTCGCGCCATCCGAGAAGATGGCTGCACGTATAGGTCGAGAGAGAATAGTTTGTTCAGCGGGATCAGGCAAGTCCGGTCGGCGGCTTGGTTTGTGGATGGCTTGCCACTTTGCGCCGCGGCTGCGGTTCCGGACGAAGCCGGTCGGCTGCGGTGTCGCGTGATCGTGCCCCGGCAGACAGCTTACCGGCCACACCGTTGCTCGGTAGGTCGCGACGTGACCCATTATTCCGGAAAGCGGTAACATGCTGTCCATTTCCCGCGCCGTTTCCATTGCCGTTGGTTCCGACGTGAACGGCCTCTGCCGTCTCCTCCTCATCGACGCTCGCCATCATCGGCCGGCTGTTGCGGATACGCTCGTCGGCAGCCCCGCTGATGAGTTCATCCGCCGTGACCAGCACCGCCCCCTTGGCGTCCATCTGCCGCATGGCCAGTTCAGAATCATCAGCGCTCCAGAAGCCGCAGGCATCCGTCACCACCGCGATCCGATACTGCCGGGCAAGAAGGCCCAGCACGGCGGTCTTCACGCAGTGCTCCGCCACCACACCGAAGATCACCAGGTGTTGCACAGACATCGATTGGAAGAGCCGGTCGGCCTTGGGGTTGGCAAGAAAATCACGCGTCCGCTTCGTGAGTATCACCTGTTGGACACGGCGAAACGGATCGTGCGGCAGATCGAGCGTATTGTCGCCCTGAACGACGACACGTCGTGGCATCAGCGTAAAGGGGATCTTCCGCTGGCCCGGTGAGCGATCGATGCAGTACGGCGGAAGCCCGCGCGATCCTTCTCCGAGCCGGTGACATTCCAGACTCGAAACGACGGGAATATTCTCGATCCGCGCCCAGTTCATCAGCTTGCGTATGTTCGGTAGGATTTCCGTTCGATTGGTGACCGGAAGTGCTCCCCGCGGCAGCAGCAGATCGCACTGAGTGTTCATGTCGACCAGTATCCGGTCGAACGTACAGCGGCGCGCTTGAATCGACATTCCCGCCTCCCCTCAGAGTCTTCTGTTGTTCGGCCGCGCGGCGATTCGCCGCCAGAAAATCACATCTCCGAACGGAGTGCATGCGGCCGGCGCAAATAGAGAATCGACGATTCAGAAAAAGCTGTGAATTGATTGCTTCTCTCTCTCCCCTGCATCGCGATTCCCCTCAGATAGAAAAATCATACCCCCACTCTGCCGAGAAGGCGAGTTCAGTTTTCATAAAGGATTTTGCTCATCGCTTTCGATCCCGGATGCGGAATCAACCGAGGCCGCCGAGAAAAGTTTTTCTGGGTCGCTCGGACGAATCGGACCCGTTCGAATGGCAACAGCTGTCTTAAATCATACTCCTTTCACACCCCGCAGAATCTTCCCAGTTTAACATGATGGGCTGAAATTACGGCCTGCGTTGCGCCCTCCGTGGAGCAATTACGTTCCTCAACGAGGCGAAAGGTCCCGTTCTCGATGTGCTGAAATCTCGAAGCGCCCCGAGACCGAGCATTTGGGGGCGATCCACATCGCAACGGCGTTCGTTGACACCGGCCGCTCGGGCGACACAATCCGGCATGGCTGCGAAAAATTGTAGCCGGGCTTCGCAGGTAGTCGGCCGCCATCGCAAGGATGACAATACCTTCTTGACCGCGAATTAATCGGAGCTGAACAATTCCATCGACTCCCCAGAAACGCAGCGCCTGTCAGGCATCACCGATCGAACTCCGCCCGCGAGTGTGCAGAAAGAATCGTTCGCACCTTCTGCAAGTCGTGCGTCATCGAATACCCGCCCTGCTCGCTATCGCATTCCTGTTCTCACTGAGCGGCTGCGGCGAGATCGACTGGAACTGGGACCCCGCATGGTGGAAGCGCCAGAAACGCGTGGTCCGCCCGACGCGGCCCGCCGAGCAGCAGCGCGCCTCGCAAAAAGAAGACTCAGACCGTCGCGAAGTGGATGATCGACACGCCGATACTCGAAGACGCGACGAGCCGCCTCCACCCTCCCGGCCCTCCGACGATCGCGACACCGTGCGAATCCAGCCGCGCGACGACGGCGCAGCACAGGACAGGTCCGTCTCCGATCTGCCGATTCGTCCGTTCTACAATCTTTACCTCATCAGCGAAACGCGAGAGGAAGCCGAGTCACCCCGAGGTGAGGGAGCCATCCACCTCTCAAAAGTTACCGCACGCACCTGCGCACAGGTTCTGGAGATGCTCTACGTCCCCGTCGGCCGGCCGGGCGGGCTGACCGAGTGCTACCTCATCTACGAAAACCGCGACGAGTTCGAAGCGGCGGCCCGCTTCGCCAGTCGGCTGGACCTCGCGCCGTTGCGCAGTGCCCCCTCCACCATTGGCCCGGAGGATTCCCTCGCCGCCGGAATTGCCTTGCTCTACCACCTGCTCGAGTCCGGTCCGATGGTCGATCGACCGACCGCCGAGGCATGTACCCGCAAGCTCAGCGAGGCCGCCCAGGCCGAGCCCCTCGAACCTATCCTTCGATGGGCCGCCGGTATCCTCGCAGGTCGCGTCGCTACTGCGTATCTCTACGACTACGCCGGCGCCCGCAGCTTCTACCAGCAGGCCCAGCGTGTCATGCCTGAGGACTCGGTGGAAGTCATGACCACGCGGTGGTGGCGGGCCGATGCCTTCGTGCAGGAAGGCAACCCGGCCGAAGCCGATCTGGTCTATCAGGGTATCATCACGAAGTACGAAGGCCGTTGGAAGGATGCGCAGATTGTGCGCAGGTCGAAAGCCCTGCTGGAGCAATCACGCAAGCGCTGAGATACGCGCGATCACCGAGAGGCAACGTTCCGCATTACCGGTCAGAGCGGCGGGCCTCGTAACCGATCGAGATCGGCTGGACGGATTCAAGCTGACGCAGATAGTCCGCCAGTTCATTCTCCGTGAACGCCTGGAGAAACTCGCGCCGTGCCGTTCGATTCAGTTGCATGATCTTCTCGATCAGTTCCCGCTTGGACATGGCCGTCAACTCCGCGGACGCCGGCTGGCCGTCGCGAGAATCGATTCCGTGGGGGCCGTTTGGCGCTCGCTCCGAATCGGTTCGCATGGCTCGCCGTGGACTACTGCCGGGCGAAGTATCTAAACGGCGTGTGGGTCGCGGCTTCTGGCGCCATGTCGTATCGGCGTGCCGACCAGAGTGACTTTAGTTGCCGACGGGTGGATTCCCTTGAATCCGCATGACCGGAAAACCTCGGACTTCCCCTGTCAGGGTGGTACGGACGTCCCGCCCGTTCTTCTTGCCGCGCACCGCCTCCCCTCAATCCAGTACTCCCCCATACCGCCTTCCGCAACGCAGAGCGCGGCACGGGCATACCGCCTGTCGCGTGGGCTTTGCCCATTGTGCGCTTCCTGCATCTGACGAAGACCCAAGACCGCGGCAGGCATGCCGTGGGCTAACGCCGAATCACGTTGACATCGTCCACCAGCCCGGGAACTGCTCTAATTCCATAATCGTTGTTCGCGTCGGCCTCGCTGCCGTCAGAGCGGCAGTCCCAGTTCGCGCTTCTTGTCGATCATGCGGCGGAACTGCTCAGCCGTCGATTCCTCGGAGTGTGAAAAGGGGGGAGTGTGAAAAGGGGACATTCTACTTTTTGTTCTTCTGACCACGCTGGGCTGCCGCCTTCTTCGGCCGGCCGCGCGGGCGGAGGGTCGATTCCAGACCGAGACGCCGCGCCATCCGCTCCTGCCAGCCCGAAGCACCCCAGGGTGTCCCGCGGTTGACACTGCGTCGCAGCGCCTCCTGCTCCTCCGCCGCCATCGGTCGATTGACCGTCTCCACCCAGCGCGGCCCGCGTGACACCGGGCCCTCATGCAGAAACGCCGGCCACTGACGACGCTCGCGCCACCAGCGAACGCTCGACCAGGCCCACGACTCGGCACGCCGCACCAGCTTTGCGCGCAACGCATTTCGCTCCACATAGCGCAGCACGGTCAGCAGATGCGCGTCCTGCTGAATCGGAAAGGCCTTGAAACGCCCCTGCCAGACGTGTCCGCTGCCGCGGTGGTGGCGATGGTAGCGTCGCACGTGCGCGGTGAGCAGCCACTGCATGAACCGGCTCAGGTCGCCATCCTGTCGCGGCCAAAGTACGAGGTGAAAGTGGTTCGGCATCAGGCAATAAGCCACCACGCGAACGCGTACGCGCCGCTGGGCCTCGGCGATCAGCGCGACGAAGGCGTCGTAATCGCCGGGCTTATGAAAGACGCGCGAACGCCCGTTGCCACGGTTGATCACGTGGTAGCAGACACCCCCGACGGAAGCACGAGCGGTTCGAGGCATGGCTGCAAGTGTAGCACACGATCAACGAACGTCAAAAAGTAGAATGTCCCCCTTTTTTCAATCGAGGGCGTTGCATCCACTCC
>JRYF01009613.1_pt1 | contig 67127 bp, 63 predicted proteins | sample 235331 | NCBI WGS metagenome assembly JRYF01 (sample SAMN03074217, study PRJNA261475) | activated sludge metagenome | biome: Wastewater Treatment Plant; feature: Wastewater; material: Activated sludge; isolation source: activated biomass of a wastewater treatment plant treating hydrocarbon... ... | reverse complement strand
TCAATATATTTCAACCTTACAACTATTTCCATTTTAACTTACCACTTTCAACTTTGAAGACTGCCCACTGGCGCCTGCCTACTATACTACATGTGACTCAACAACTAAACTAATCAAGGCCAACACATTCTCTACAGACTGCCCTCTCCTTCCTCACTCCCTCAATTCTTCACTCCTTCAGCCCCCAATCAATTATATTCTTATTTGATTTGGCAGGAAGCTAAAGATTTGCTATAATTGTAAATTATTGATTTTTATTTTTTCATAAAGACGATTAATAGCCAACATGACTCTTCAGCAACTTGAATACGCTTTAATACTGAGCAAATATGGCAATTTCAGTAAAGCCGCTAAAATTTTAGGGATTACACAGCCAGCATTGAGTCTGCAGATCCAAAATCTTGAAGCAGCTGTTGGGCTCATTATTTTCGATAGAGCAACTAAGCCCATACAGCCCACGTACGGTGGCAGGATATTTTTGGAGAAGGCTCAAATGCTCGTCACCGATGCCTCACAGTTGAAAAATATTGCCATTGAACTGGGACAAGAATTTAAAGGAGAGCTCAAGCTGGGTATCATACCCACGGTGGCACCTTACCTGGTTCCTTTATTCATTGATGTGATCAATAAAAAGTACCCTAAACTCAGGCTGCACATCAGTGAAGCACTGACTGAAGAAATCCTTGAAGGCTTGAATAGTGGCAGGTTTCATGGGGGCATAATTGCAACACCCATACAAACGAAGTTTTCAATCAAATCAGAGCCTCTTTTTTACGAACAATTCATGCTATACGTTTCGCGGGACCATGAGTTCGCTTCCCGGGAAGAAATAGATATTCAGGAAATTTCATTTAAAGAATTGTGGATGCTGAAAGAGGGAAATTGCTTTCGTGATCAGGTAGATAATCTTTGCCACCTAGCCAGGGATTACGACAATCAATCCGTATTTACCTATGAAAGTAATTCCATTGAGGGGCTGCTTCGAATAGTGAATCATCGTGGAGGAGTTACCTTTTTACCGGAATTAACAACGATGCATTTACCGGCAGAAGATGAAATTATGATCAAACGAATTAAAAATTCAAATAAAGTTAGAGAAATCAGTCTGGTCAGCCTTCCTAATGAAGTGCGAAAGAAATTATTGGACAAAGTCAGTCATGTGATTATGGAAAATATTCCGAAAAAAATGCTGAAAAAAGGGGATGCTACCCGATTGGACATCAACCTTTCCTTCAAATAAATATAGTGAAATTACCTATTTTATTCATCCGCATAATTATTCAATTCATAAACAATAAATTGAATAATTATTGCAATTAATTGTATAATTAAATTTATTCCTTCGCCAATTTGCATTTTTTTAAAATTATTATTATATTTATTCGTTGAATTCGATCTTTATTAAAGTGTCGGAAAAGTTTTTCAAGAATTAAATGGTGAAATCACAATTGAAATTTTTGGACTGATTTTATTTGAATTAGTTTTTATAACTTTTTCTACTTATAATTAAGAATGCTTTTTATCATGTTTGCGAAGATGGTATAGTTTTTTGTTTTGGACATAATCTTCTGACATGAAAGAGGTAATAATTACAGATGTGGATGGATTTTAATACATGAAAATGACAATCTGATTTCCACAATCATTGTCCATCGTTGATCGTGGTATTTTACTTATTCCATTCTATTGGTTATGGGAAGATTCAACAAATCATACCGGTCATTTAAAATTTTAGCTGAGCTTGGAATCTTTTCATGTTTTATCCTCCTCTCATTTTGTTTGAAATCCCAACATATACTTGATTCAAAACTTGAGAGAATTATATACGGTGAAGGCGACAATTTATCTTATCCTTTCCATGCCTTCCTATCCTTCGAACATCCGGTTGCAACAGGAATTCAATATTTGAATGTTATGGCGATCAATCCCATCTTAGGCATAAGTGACTGGGCAATCATCAATCTGCCTTTAGAAGCCAATGCTATGGAAAGGAGAGTACACTACCGCATGAATTTTGGATCGTTACTTTCTGAAGGGGGTTGGGAGCTTATTGAGGAATTTTTTGAAGGAGAAGGAGGTATCCCTTTAGGCATCTATGTAGGGGAATACTTCACAGAATTTTCAGACTTTAACGAATACCCGGTGTCATGGCATTTACATCCTATTGAAATACGCCATCATTTTGTTCCCACCGGTATGCACAGAATGATTCATTCAGTGATTCCAAAATTTCCTTTGTTACCTTCTCCACCACTGATTCCTCCCATTACGGTCATGGGCAAAACCCGTGGCTGTGAAGTACCTAATGTGGATCTGGACTCGCTGGCACATCCTGACCCTGTGACGGGTGATTTGAATTCATGTGCACCTGCAGCCTCTGCCAATAGCCTTAAATGGCTCATGCAGGTACATCCTGAAATAGAAGATGTGGACTCTTTGAGGGGAATTTTGGACACACTAAAAATGATGATGAAAAAAGACAGCAGCGGACCCAATTCAAGGATAGATGTTGTAAGGGGAAAACTGGCTTTCATTGATCGCCATCAACTTCCTATTCACGTTAAGTACCAGGTACATACCCCCTACCCTTCATTTACACCTACTATTCCTTCATTTGACACCACTTATGGTCATTTTGCAGGAAATGAAACCGGTCCGACAGGTTTTCCGGATTTTGATTGGATTTGCAGTGAGCTGGATAAAGGAGAAGATCTTGAAATGATCATAACCTATTGGTGTGATTCGTTAGGGATGACACAAGATGGCCGGGATACGATTTTTCTGGTTCAGAGTACTTCACATTCTGTAGTATTGACGGGCTATTTCAAAATAGGGGACCACAGGTATCTGGTATGGAAGCATGACATCGATCAGTCTGGTCCAGGAGGTACCGTCGAGGAATATGGCACCTGGGGTGTTGATTCAGTAGGATACCCATATGTAAAAGAACTTTCAGAAACGCCAGGATGTATTGCCTATGTCGGAGCAGTTATTTCGGAAAGTTATGATCCCGATGTAACATTTGAAAGTGTAATTCCCTATGAATGGGGCTACAACCCGTTTAATAGTCCTCCGGGAGCGGAAAGAGACTCGTTTGAAGCCTATATCACGTTTATTTTACAGGCACATTCGCAATTTCGATTTTTAAATATCAAGGTATGTCACCCTGAGACTGGAGAAGAAATATGGATATTAATGAATATCCCTTTACCTCCAAATTCTACAGATATTCCTGTACGAATCAAAGTAGATCTGAGGGAACTGGCAGCCGGCGATTCTTTACCCTCCTCTTTGATCTTCAAAATTAGAATTGGAGACGTTGAAAATGGCCTGGATTTTACACCCAGATCCATGATCCATGTGCCCGGCAAACCCATTCCATACCGAATTTTTTCCGGGGGCAGAATTGGTCCTCACCCTTTTATCCCAAGAATTCCGCGAATATTACTCCCTCCGATATTGCCTGAAGATATGATGCATCATCTCAGGGGATGCGAGGTTCCCAATATTGATCTGGATGGAGAGTTATATCCTTTGGATCCCGACGATCCTTCAACCTCAAGTACCACAGATATATCCGGTTGCGGTCCTGCTGCCGCTGCCAATAGTTTAAGCTGGCTGGATTCACACCATTGGGAAGATGAACCTCCATTGGATATTCCATTGACTGTAAGACAAATCATGGATTCATTGAAAATACTTATGAACACCAACCAGGGTGAACCGGGCACCTTATGGACGGATTTTATTACCGGAAAACTTGCTTTTATTGACAAATATAAACTTCCGATCTCTGTAAAATACCAGGCACATTCTACGGCTCCTGACAGTATTGCGTCCCCGATTACTGTTTATGGTTCGGTTGCAAGAAACAAAAGTCTCCCAAACCCTGAAAATGATACTCTGTACTTACATCCCAACTTTGAATGGCTTGCCTCAGAACTTGAAGATGATGAAGATGTCGAAGTTCTGCTTGGTTACTATTGTGATACCCTAATCGTAAATATAGATACACTAACAGGGATGATGGATACTGTGTTCAGGAGAGTCAGAACTGGAGGACACTATATCAATGTCACCGGATATGTGATGATTGGACCACACAAATGGATCACATACAAACACGATGTTTATCAGGGAGGACCTGGAGGCACCCGGGCAGACAATACCCCTGAGGGATTTGGATATACTGATTTTTCTGAGTGGTTTATCGATAGTGCAGGTTATGCAGAGCTGTTAAGAGAATCTTATACCTATGATTCAACCTATTGTGCTGCATTTGTTGAAAGTGTGATCACGGAAAGCTATGATCCTGAAAAGAGGTTTTGCCCTGATATTGTATCCAGTACAGCCGATAACGGACCAGGGAGTCTCCGTGAAGTAATAGAGTGTGCCATGCCTGGTGATACGATTAGATTCGACGAAAGTCTGTGTGATATGGACATTATACTTCAAGACCCTATCGTAATTGATAAAAATATAGTGATATTATTTCCTGATCATTGCACCGTGAGCCTTAAGGCCGCTGATTCTGCCATTGGATTGCTGGTAATCACTGAGGATGGTGATGTCACCATTTTGAACGGATCCCTATATGCTGGTACGGACATGGAAGGAGCAGCCATATATAATGAAGGCAGGGTAGTTCTGGAAGATTCGATCATTCAATTTGGTGAGAATACCCCATTGGAAGCTTCTTTGGTACACAATAAAGGAGAACTTACAATAAGAGGAAGTACGGTGATCCGCGGTCAATAAGCTTGGCGCAATTAAAACATTTAAACGTATAGCTTCGCCCTCACACTTCCCTCCTGAGCACTTCCAGAGGCGATTTATTGACCACTTCCCTGCTATTGTACATTCCAATAAACAAAACGAGAGCACTGATAATAACCAGTACTCCTGCAATAGGTGTCCATAGAATCTGGTATTCAAGATCAAAAACAAAACGAGCCAGCAAATAACTACTGATTACAGCGATGATAATGCCACTTGCCGTGGAAAGGATACCCAAAAGAGCATACTCTACCGCATTGATTTTAATTATTTGCGATTTTACAGCTCCTATAGTTCTTAACAGAACACTTTCCTTTATCCTTTGAATTTTACTTAGGTATAAGGAACTGATCAAAACTATAAATCCAATGATAATACTGAATGCAGCCATAAACCGGATAACATAACTCACCTTGGAAAGTACTTCATTCAATGTTACCAGAATACTTCCCAGGTCAATCACGGAAACATTGGGAAATAACCGCACAACTTCATTGCGGTACAAAGCTGTAGTTTTTGTATCGGGAGATTTTGTTACCAAAACATGAAATTGTGGAGCTCTTTCCAGGACGCCTTCTGGAAATAGTACCAAAAACCTCGTTTCCATTTTCCTGAAATTGATCTTTCTAACACTGCCCACATAAGTTGTAATTAAAGCTCCCTGAACATTCCATACCATTTCATCACCAATATCCAAATCCAGAGACTCTGCATAACTTTCCCCTAAGGAAATCCAAATTGAATCTCCGGGCTTGACCTTGCCGGTATAGCTGCCTTTCACAATCTTGTCGTCCTCAGGCACCTCATTTTTGAAACTGACACGTGCTTCCCGGTTAGCAGCCCATCGCCCCACGTTAACAGTTGTATCTGCAAACCACTCCCGCTTACTTCTTCCTTTCCACCCTTCAAGCGTCATGGTCACAATAGGTACCTGTTCAACTACAGGCATACCATAAGAAGCTGTAATTTCTTCCATTGGCCTTACTTGATCGGTTTCAATTCCAAATAAGATCATATTGGGTTGATTGCCAGCACCCATAGAGGCTACATTCTGTAATATAAGACTTTGCAATACAAAAAGAGTGGTTAAAATAGCCGATCCTAACCCAATAGACAGTATAAGAATTTGAGTCTGATTACCCGGTCTGTATAAATTGCTCACTCCTTGTCGCCATATAAAGCTCCAGTTTCTGGGTAGAAATTTTCTGGCGCCGCGCGAAATCAAAATGGCCACTGAAAACAGGATACCAAAAGCCAATAGTAAGCTAAATGTAAAAACCAATGATTCAACAACACTACCCGTTATCCACCACAAAAAACCAAAAACCAATAAAACCAATAAGGCATAAAGGAACCACACCCATTTATCTTTGGAAAGTCGATGTTCTTCTTCCGACCACCTCAACACATTCAGTGGGCTCACTTTACGAATACCTATCAATGGTATTAATGAAAAGATCACAGTAACTCCAAGGCCCATTCCCACACCCAACAACATAGCTGGCATTGACCATTTCATACTGACTTCAAATGGCAAGAAATCTGCCAATATATAGGGTAAAGCCATTTGGACCGCTCCTCCAGCCAATGCTCCGGACAATATACTGATCAATCCAAAAATCATAATTTGGATGAAATAAACCATAAAGGCTTCTTTGCTTTTCATACCCAAACATCGCATCACTGCAATCGAATTGATCTTATTTTTAACATATATCCAAATGCTGCTTGCCACACCAATACAAGCTAACAGCAAAGCGATCATGGCTACCAGATTTAGAAATTGATGTAATGAACCAAAGGCATAGGATAGGTTGTCTTTCTGATCATTTACTGTGGTAATTCCTAATGCATCATCTCTGAAAAGGGATCGGTTGGCCTTCTTCCATTCATCCGCATCAAAAGTGTTGGGCAATTTGTAAAAATAACTGTATTCAATCAGACTTCCAGGTTGAACTAAACCGGTCAGTTCGAGCATATTCATAGGAATATAAACAGTGGGAGCAAAAGAGGAACCCGCTCCAATACTTCCTAAAACACTCATCAGGCGGCTACTGATCTTAAAAGTATGCTGCCCAATTCTTATGCTGTCTCCTGGACTGAGTCCAAATTGCACTAATAATCCTTCCTCAACCATCACAGTTTGATTTTCTTGAAACTGCAAAGCATCTTCTTCCGGACTAGTATTCAGTTTCCCATAGAAAGGAAAATAGCCATCTAATGCTTTAATTCTGACAAAATGACTTTCTCCAATTTTTGGGAAATATGCCATCGAAAACATCTGAATTTCCTGAGCTTCTCCCGTTGCGATACCAGAGAGTTTTGCCAATAAAGTGTCAGGTGCTGGTCTGTTGCCTTGCACAGACATATCAGCTCCTAACAGTGTTTTTGCCTCCATTTCAATTTCTCTGGTCAGATTATCATTGAAAGAATGTATAGCAACCATTGCAGCTACACCCAAAATGATGGAAGACATAAATAAAAATAGTCTGGCTCTGTCCTTTCGACTATCTCTCCATGCGGTTCTTAACAGTAATGATAAACTGCTCATGATTGCGAGGTTAATTTCAAAGCAACGGTACTTTGATCCGATTCTATTTTCCCCCCTTTCAAGCGGATGATTCTTTCTGTTTTTCCTGCCAACTCCATATTGTGTGTGACGATGATCAATGTGGTATTTTGTTCCTTATTAAGCTTGAAAAGCAACTCTTCAACCATAAGTCCTGTCTCATCATCCAGATTGCCTGTAGGCTCATCAGCAAATAAGATTTGAGGATCGCCACTGAAGGCACGCGCTAATGAAACCCGTTGCTGCTCTCCGCCCGAAAGTTGGCTGGGGTAATGATGCATTCGATTTCCCAATCCAACACGATCCAGTAAAAGCCTGGCTTTTTTCTCTGCATCCTTAGATTTCCTTTGAATTTCCATAGGGAGCATAGTGTTCTCAAGAGCCGTTAATGTGGGAAGCAATTGAAAATTCTGAAATATAAACCCGGTCTTCTGATTGCGAATCCAGGCTTTTTCATCTTCATTTAACAAGGTCAAATCCTGTCCGTCTAAATAAATTCTACCTGAACTGGGATTGTCCAATCCCGCACATAAACCCAGTAATGTAGTTTTACCACTTCCCGATGGGCCTACGATACTACATACTTCACCCAAAGAAACTGAAAAATGAATTTGATCCAATACACATAATTCTTTCCCCTGAGTTTCATAGGTCTTGGAAATATTTTCTACGGATAATATTTTATATTGATCTTTACTTTTCATCATAAACTTAAAGAATTGAACTTTTGATTTTTGATACAATGAAATATATAATACATTTAGAGCAAAAAATATAATAAAGAATGCATTGAATGAAGTTTCAAAATTCTTTCAGAAATTCCATTATTAAAAAGACCATTTTCACATTCTGTAAAGAAAAATGCAATTAACCTTTTTGAGTAATATAACTCCCTTTTACCAACAACCAATTGATGGAAAGTTCGTTTAAAAGTATAAATATTAGACCAATGTATGAATTGGATAGATATTTCAGGTTATATTTCTTGATCGTGGCGACGATATTCGGAATTCACTTTCTTTCAGGATGTAAAGCAAATCCATCAGAAGCCATTAAAGATACAACAGGTAAAAGAGATGGATCAGAAGACGATTTTTTTAGAAGGAAAGAATCAGAAGAAGCTGTTATCCTTTTTTATGGGAATAGTCTGACAGCCGGTTATGGTCTGGAAGAAGAATTTGCGTTTCCGGCGATCATCCAGGACTCTATTGATGCACGGGGTTTGGCTTACACAGTAATTAATGCCGGACTGAGTGGTGAAACTACAGCAGGAGGCCGATCCCGGTTAAGCTGGGTATTACAGAACAGGGTAGATATTTTTGTTTTAGAATTAGGGGCAAATGACATGCTTCGGGGGTTGGATTTGAACACTACCCGCAAAAATCTGGAAGACATGATCAAAGAAGTTCGTTCATCCTGGCCCGAAGCTATTATTATTCTTTGTGGAATGGAAGCCGCACCGAATATGGGTTCAGAATATGCTAAAGCCTTTTCCTCAATGTATAGAGAACTGGCTGATATCCATTCTACTGGTTTTATTCCATTTTTATTGGATGGTGTTGCCGCTGTTCCAGAGTTAAACCTTCCTGACCTAAAACACCCCAATGAGGAGGGACACAGATTGGTTGCACAAAATGTCTGGAAGGTACTCAAAATTTATCTGAATTCTGAATCCTGATCAGAGCAGGTATGGTTTTTGTAATATTAAAGATATTTTTGATTTATAAATATCTGATCATGAAATATTACTACCCAATTTTATCTTTTTTGTTTTTTATTACAATGGTATCTTGCAGTCCGTCAAAGAGAAATTATTCATACCATAGCCCAAAGAAAAATATAAGCAGAGAAAATCAAATTCGCCAGCTGTCACAACCCTATGACATCAGAAACGAAGTAGTAGTTAGGTCATTAAAGCATGTGGGCAGACCATATCGTTATGGTGGAAAAACTCCTCAATCCGGTTTCGATTGTTCAGGTTTTATTTCCTATATCTTTTCAGAAGCAGGAGTACCTCTTTCTGGTTCATCCCATGAACAAGCGACTCTTGGTATAAAAAAGGATTATGAAGAACTACAGGCCGGGGATTTGATATTTTTTGGCAGCAAGGACAAAATCAGCCATGTATCTATGGTTTTAAAAAATGAAGAAGGTGATATGGAAGTAATTCACAGCACAACATCATCAGGTGTTCGTATTGATAATGTATCCAAATCTTCCTACTGGAAGGGTAAGTTTTTGTTTGGAAGAGACATATTATATCCATTAGAATGGGCGTCAAAGTAAATAAATCTGCTTTTAAAAGGTTTTATGCCATTCCTGAAATGAAAAGAGATTGAAATTTACTTCATTTTATCATCATAATGAATATTTTTGGCGACTTGAAATCTAAAGGAAATTCAATATGATCAATATCATTTTATTTGGGCCTCCGGGATCAGGCAAAGGCACACAAGCTAAAAACCTTGTGGATAAATTCAATTTGGTACATATCTCCACCGGAGACTTATTCAGGTATGAAATGAGTAACAATACCCCTTTGGGTAAAAAAGCAAAAGAATTTATTGCCAACGGAGAATTGGTTCCTGATGAGGTAACCATTGGAATGTTGGAAAATAAAGTCAAACAAAGCCAGGGTGCCGCGGGATTTATATTTGACGGATACCCGCGAAATATCCCACAATCGGAAGCTTTGGACAGGATTTTGGCAGAAAACCAGTATTCGCTATCCGGATTAATTGCATTAAAAGTGGATGAGGAAGAAATTGTCCAAAGAATTATCAACCGGGGTAAAACATCCGGTCGGAGTGATGATAATGATGATTCAGTCATCAGGCATCGAATTGGCGTTTACAATAAAGAGACTACTCCTGTGTTTGATTATTACAGCAAACAAAATAAGTCACACCTCATTAATGGGTTGGGTACCATTGATGAGATTTTTCAGAGAATTTGTGCAGTGATAGATACTTTTTGATATCCCATTTGTTTGCAATTGGCAAGTTAAAATAAAAGGAAATGGCTGAACAAAATTTTGTGGATTATGTAAAGATCCATTTCCGTTCAGGTCATGGAGGGGCGGGCTCGGTTCATTTTTTCAGGGATAATAAAAACCCGAAAGGGGGTCCGGATGGTGGAGATGGGGGCAGAGGAGGAAATATTATTTTAAAAGGTAATGCCCACATGTGGACATTACTTCCCCTGCGATACAGAAAACACATCATTGCAGGAAATGGTGAACCGGGAAGAGGTAGCCATTCCAGTGGAGCTTCAGGTAAAGACATTATTATTGAGGTACCTGTAGGTACTGTGCTCAAAGATGGAGATTCAGGGAATTTTGAGTTGGAAATTACCTCCCATGGAGAAACAAAAATAGCCATGTATGGGGGCAGAGGAGGGCTGGGAAACAGTCATTTCAAGTCACCTACCCGGCAAGCCCCCAAGTTTGCACAACCCGGTGAATCCGGACAAGAAGGATGGAAAATTCTTGAACTTAAAATTTTGGCCGACGTGGGTCTCGTAGGTTTTCCCAATGCAGGAAAATCTACTCTTCTGGCAGCATTATCTGCTGCAAAACCCAAAATTGCTGATTATCCCTTTACCACACTTACCCCCAACCTGGGTATTGTAAACTATCACGATAATAAATCCTTTATCATGGCAGATATTCCCGGCATTATCGAGAAAGCGAGTGAAGGCAAAGGGTTAGGTCTCCGTTTTTTGCGACATATTGAACGGAATGCCGTATTACTGTTTTTAATTCCCGCTGACACCGACGATATTTTAAAGCAGTATTCCATTTTATTGAATGAGCTTGAAAGCTACAATCCCGAACTTATTCATAAGCCCAGAATGTTAGCCATTTCAAAATCAGATATCCTGGATGCTGAAATGATAGCTTTAATCAGTAAAGAGATGAAACTGAATGTTCCCTGGTTGTTTATCTCAGCTGTATCCGGATACGGACTTTCAGAGTTAAAAGATCAATTATGGAATATGTTGAATGAAGGTGACCTTGAAAAGTAATCCATATAAAATGTATATTTGTTTATCGACTATTATTTGACCACCAATGAATTAAGTGTAAAACGAGTATCCCATGACGGAACAGGATAAAAACTTTATGAGGGAAGCAATCGCTATGGCAAAAAAAGGAATGGAATCCAATTCGGGTGGACCTTTTGGTGCTGTGATTGTAAAGGACGGACAAATCATTGGAAAAGGACATAATCGCGTTTTGGCAACCAACGACCCAACCGCCCATGCAGAGGTCGTAGCTATCCGCGATGCCTGCCAGAATACGGGTCATTTCCAACTGGATGATTGTATTTTATATACCTCCTGTGAACCTTGCCCTATGTGTTTAGGTGCCATATACTGGGCAAGGCCATCTAAAATTTATTATGCATGCACTAAAAATGATGCCGCAGATATAGGATTTGATGACGACTTCATTTATAAAGAATTGGATGTAGTTCATCAGGCAAGAAAAATTCCGGCATTACCTTTGTTGCGTGAAGAAGCATTGCCATTATTCAAAGGATGGGTTGAAAAAGAAGATAAAACTTTATATTAGACGGTTTTGATCCAACACAATTCATGAAAAAAACTAAGCAATGAAAAGCATTCTTAAACTTTCCGTGATTGCAGGCATAGTAATTTTTATTACAAGTTATGGTATTCTATATATTGCAGTCAGGCTTTTTCCAACTTTTTTTACTGACTATTTTAGCCCTGTGTTTCATTCCGATGGCTCAAGAGATATCTTTTTTTATTTGCACCCATTTGTATTAAGCCTTGCCATGTCGGTTTTATGGAATCGGTTTAAAAACCTTTTTCATGGCAGTATTTGGTTTCGCGGATTTGAGTTTGGAGCATTGTATGCAGGTATTGCTTTGATACCGGTGATGTGGATTACATACAGTGCAGTAGATGTATCCTTGACCATGGTTTTGAGTTGGCTTGCGTATGGATTTTTCCAATCCGTTATGGCTGGTATTTTGTTTGCCCGTTTGGATCCCTGAAAATCTAAACTCTTGCTAAAAACATCCTGAACTCTACTTCCAATTCATTTTCAACTTTGATAATACCCCCTAGTTTGCTGGGGGGCTTAAGCCCAAAATCGGAAAACAATACAGGCCTGTAGCCAATCAAAACCAATTGATTATTGCCCATATTGACAATCTGATAGTTCACTTCGTAATTTTTTACCTTGCCGGCTAACCCAATTTCTACCTGTCCCTTTACTTTGTCCTCATGAGATGCATCATTCAATCCTTTAGTGAAAGAAATAAATTTTATTTGCATATGGGGATACTCATCACTTCTTAAAGTCTTTTGCAAATCCCTGGTCATTACCCGGTGTTTACAATCAAATTCATCCACCTCAATGACCAAATTACCTCTCACTTTTATTCCATGATCAAAATGATATGTTGATTCATATTTTAAAGTATCTTCTCTGCTGTATGAATCAATGGAGCAGGTAAAACTGTTGATATTGGTTTTACCTACTACATTCAGGGTGCTGTTATTTTTAATTTTCCATTCCTCTGACCTGGCCGGGTCAGTGAAAGTAAATGCGGCAGTACTTACCGCAAAGACTATGGTATAAATAAATTGTTTGAAGAACATATTGGATTAATCAATTTTTTTACTTAACAAACACGATTAGTTTAAAGTGCCTTGAAAGAACATTAGTTATGAATGATTTTAAAACCCAACTACCGCTTCAATGACCATTCCACTAAATTTTCCTTCGTTAAATATGGAGTTGGTACCAAATCCATCGAAGACCTGATTAACCCATTCTCCTTTAAGAAGCAAATTTTTCGTAGGATACCAACCAGCAGCCAATGCAAAACGATTAATTGTTACATCCGATGACTCTCCCTGCAACCTGCTGGTAATTGTATTGTATCTGGTTCCAATATAAGCGTCTTCATTTTTCAGGAATCTGTAAATCAGCTCTCCTGAAAGCTGAGTGGTCTTTCTGTCTTTACCATCATAAGCTTCAGGGGCTTCATTGACATTTTTTCCTACAGCATTTTCATAGGTGCCAAAAAGTTCCAAACCTTTATATTTGATAAATGGATTGATCATTAATGCTGTTAACGAGTTATTCAACCTCGGATCAAATCGCCCACTGGTAAATTGAGCAGTACTGTTTGTCCAGGCACTATTTTCCATCACTCCAAAATATCCTGAACCAGTTCTGTCTCCTCCATAAATACTTATTCTTGGTGAGGATGCATTATGATACATTGATGCACTTAAACGAAACCGCAGATCCTCACTAGTTTTATCATATACTCCCTTTAACAATAAAGTGGGATTCTTTGAAGTAACCGAATCAACACGACCCGCTCCAATCATTGGAAATGTGGAATAATCTCTAACATCATGCTTTATTAATCCGTTGGTAAGCCCCAACATAAACATAAAGTTTTGTGCAGGAAAAATATACAACTCCCCCCCAATTTCTGTGGTAAACTGATCCATTATATTATTTTCGATAAATGGATTGTGCATGGCATTCCCTCCATCCGAACGACGGAAGTGGGTGTCTCCATAATTGATTTCCATGTGGCCGATTTTCATCCTCACATATTTTGTAAACCACTCCGGATTGTCAAACATGGGCAACTTGTCAATTTGAATGTATCCACCTTTCACCCAAAATTCATTATGATGGCGGGAGGCCATATAATTTTCCAATAATATCTGAATACCGTCTTCCAATTGAACCTGTATGTTCAAGTTGGCTGCAGCCAGGTTAAAACCATTACCCAGCGCATATAGATTTTGATTGGGGTTGCCGGTAGGATTTGCGTTTTCATGCCTCAGCATCTGATAAGATTGGCGAAAACTGGCACCTATCTGAAACTTAAACCCGTCATATTCTTTTTCATCCACATTAGATGGTTCAAAGACATGCAGTCCTTCTTTATTAAATGACCGGGCATATTGAATCTTTTGGGCATAAAAAGTCAAGGATATCAAGGAAAACAGGGCCAAAAGAAATAAGGATCTTAAAGTTTTCATAGTTAATGAATGTTTGATTGTTTTGAAAATGAGTATGAATCGTAAAAAATCATTTTTTAAATAACTTAATGTTAAATGTTAGCGTGACATCATTGCCCGTCCTAACCGTACCCAGCATAAATGATGGGGGATCTACACCATAATCTCTCATACTGATAACTTTCTGACCTTGAACTGATATGGTTTGATCGGCGTTGAGTACTGCAGTAGTCTTTAATTGGGTTTCCTGAGTAGACCCGGCTATTGTGAGATTGATGATACAATCTACATTGTAACTCCTTTCATTTATAGGCGATATCTCTGCACTTTTCAAAGTCGCTTTGATATGAGTAAATTCATCCGCATTCATTGCTTTGTAGGCATTCTTATCCATGCCGCCTTTGCCACTTTTTAGCAATTTGACAGGAGTACTGAATGTCATGGAGTTAAGTCGTTCTAAATGACCAGAACTGTTCATTACAAAGGAAGCTTCACAAATGGCAGAATTTGACCTCATTTCCCAATCATGCAAAGTTGAAGTTCCTGCTAGGATCATCACTATCTGATCCTTTGATTCAAAATGTGTCTGACCACTTAATGAAGGCTTGAAAACTATTAATGGCAAAAAAAACACTATGGATATCAGGCAGACTTTCCAAATTCTATTCGATATTTTTTTCATTGTCAAATAATTTATACTGCAATGTTCATACAATTACAACACAGGCTTTATGATTAACATCAGGCACTTACATGATATTTATTCTATAGTAGGAATGATCGTGATATTCTTTCTATACCGACATCATCATTGAGTACAATTACATGATGGGACGCTTTTTGAGGGATAAAAAAATGCAGGCTTGATCAGGAACGCACCTTCACTTTGACAGCGCCTGCATATATTCTGCAATGGTCTTTCCTTGATCATCTCCCCTTTCACATAGAGAATGAATGATTTTTTGCCTCTCTTGATAAGTTTTATTTTGACTCAGTTTCTTTTTTGCCTGAATTTCATTGAGATGTATTTTAAAGGCAATAATTCCTTTCAGCATCCCTGATTTATAATGTTCCGGCAACTGCTTCCATTGATATTTGTATTCCGGTTCATACTTTTCTATGGTCTTTTCTATTATGCTCAGTGTCTCTGCTTCATCATGAATAATTTTCCCCTTTCCATAACAGTGTACAGAAAGGTAGTTCCACGTTGGCACATTCAATGCATTATCATAATTTTTTGGGGAAATGTAGGCATGAGGCTCCTGGAAAATAACCAGTACCGGATGATTTTCAATGTCCTTCCAATGATGATTGGCTCTGGCGAAATGAGACCTTAATATAATGGTTTGATCCTTATCTGATACAAGTATGGGAAGATGTGTAGCAGTGGGCACCTCATGAACAGAAGTAATAAGAGTTCCAAAGCTGAATCTATGGATGAACTCCAGTATTTCATTATGATCTGACCATTGATTGATAATGGGTATATACATGATACATGATGTTTAGATACGTGCAAAAATTACTTTTGATTACGCTTAAGTTTATAACTTTCCGCTATTCCTCTGCCTACCTCCTCCAGCAATTTTGAAGTAGATTCTGGTGTATAACTTTCCCCTCTACTTCTTTCATCCAGCGAATAATACTGTTCAATTCCTTTTTTCTTCAGTAACTCACTTTCAACTTCTATTTTACCGCAAATTGTGATCAAGGGTTTTGAATATTGACTGCAAACTTCAGCTATGTGGGAAATCAATTTACCTTTCCATGTTTGTTCATCCATTCTTCCTTCTCCGGTTATGACGACGGAAGCCAATTTGATTTTTTCTTCCAACTGGGTTGCCTCAATCATAAATGGAGTTCCCCGGATCAGCTCTGCGTTAAAAAATGCAACCGCTCCCGCTGCTAATCCTCCTGCAGCGCCACCTCCTTTGATTTCAGAAATATTTACTCCTGATTTTTCTCTTATCAGTGTTGCCAGTCGTTTCATCCCATTCTCCATAACTTCCCTTTCTTCCGGAGTGCTTCCTTTTTGACTGCTATAGAAATGGGTAGCTCCTTCATGTCCTGTTAAAGGATTATCTACATCACATACCACTGACATTTTAATTTTTTGCCAATCCCAATAATTATGAAAAGAGAAATCATCAATGCAGTCTAAATCCTTACCTGACAACCCTTCATGTAAGAGGCGGCCGGCACTATAATACCGGTAACCCAAAGCCTGTGCCATTCCTGTACCCATATCATTGGTTGCAGAACCTCCCACCATCAGGTATATTTTCCTGGCGCCTTTTTCAAGAGCATCTGCAATCAATTGGCCGGTACCAAAAGAAGTGGTTTCCATTGCTTTTCTTTCATGATTTTGTAATAATTGCAACCCTGAAGCCATTGCCATTTCTATATAGGCCGTGTTACCTGTCATTGCATAATTTGCTTTGATGGGTCTTTTAAGCGGATCTGCCACTTCAACCTGTACAAGTTGTGCGCCTTCTATATGGTCCAATAAAGCATCCAGACTTCCTTCGCCACCATCGCCAAAAGGAGCTTTTGTAACTATACTTTGGGGATCCCCAAGTAAAATCCCCTTTGCTATAACTGAGCAAATTTCCCTGGCCGTTAGACAGTCTTTAAAACTGTCAGGACATAACAGATAATGAGTATCCATTTAAAATGGTTTTTAAATCGTATCAAATCCTCATAGTAATGTTTGAATTATCCATTACTTTTCCTTTCTACCTTTTTTAAAAATATAATAAAAGGGAATTCCGATCAACAAAATCACAATTCCTGCAAAAGATTCCACGGGAAGTTGTGTTGCGGTATTGAGTACAAATGCAAAGGTGATGAAAAGGAATATTACAGGTACCCATGGATAAAAAGGGACTTTGAAAGGTGAAGATTGACCAAATTTTTTTCTTATAACAAACAAACTGGCCGTACCAATGGCTGTAAATAGAATATCCATAAACACTACAAAACTAATAATGCGTATGAAAGTCCCCCAAAGGAATATGAGTACTATTGCCCACAAAGATTGAAATATCATTGAATTTGCAGGGGTTTTGTATTTGGAATGAATTTTTGCAAACCATGAAAAAAATACACGGTCGTTGGCCATAGCAAAATAGATCCTTGGGGCCGTCATCGTATAAATACCAATAGTCCCTATAATTGAAATGGTTATAAACAGGGAAACCAAAATACCTCCAAAATCAATAACTTTGTTTAATGCATCACCGGCAATACGATCTGAAGCTGACATTTCAGGAATAGGAACAAGAAACATGAAGGCTGCTATTACGAATAAATAGATACAGGTGGTAGTCAAGGTACCCCACAACAATGCTTTAGGCAATGTTTTCTTAGGATCTTTAGTTTCGGCTGCCAGATAGGTAGCATGATGCCAGCCACCAAACGACCAGAAAACACCAACAAATGCAAGCAACCCTAATGAAAACAACTGACTGGGAATATCCGATACAGAAGCCCATTCAATGGATTGATCCGATGTGGCATATATAGTAAATCCCACTCCAACTATAAAAATGATAGCCATTATTTTAATTGATGTAAATATACCCGCCAAATACTCACTGGTTCTTACTCCCGTAATGTTGATCAAAGTAAGGAAGAGAATAATACATGTAGCAATGAGGTATTTTTCCCATTGGGACATAGGAAAAAAGAATTGAATATAGTCAGTTAATGCTACACTCAATGCAGCCAATGCCCCGGTATTCACGATAAAAAGGATAATCCAACCGTATAAAAATGCAGAGAAATGGCCAAATGCCTCCTTTATATAAATGTATACCCCTCCGGCACCGGGAAATCTGGCGCCTAATTCAGCAAAAGTTAAAGCGCCAAGGAAAGTCACCAATCCCCCTAAAGCCCAAAGTATCAGCACCCACCATTGATTCTGTAAAAGGTCAATGGTGTTGGCAGGAGTTATAAAAATTCCGGAACCAATTGATGACCCGATCACTATCAATGTCAGACCGGGCAATGTAATAGCTCTATGCAACTTTGACATGAACTTCCCTGTTTGATAAGTATTAAGAAACTTATTTTACGCAGTGGTGAATGTAGTAAAAAGACAATGGATTTGGATCGTCATTCTTGTATTTGTCGTATTGAATCAGGGATTGGGTCAGATTAAAGGATTGGATTTGTTGGGTACAAAGAAAAAAGTAACCATTCCATTCACTCTTGAACAGGGTTTTATCGTAGTGAAATTATATGTTGAATATACTTTCCCAATGCGTTTTATTTTTGATACTGGCGCCGAGCATACAGTAATATTCAATAAAATGTACGGGGATATGCTCAATTTTGATTATGAAAGGAAAGTGCCTATTGTAGGATCAGATCTTGCTGCAGAAATGTACGCGCATATTGTAAGGAATATAACCATTGAGCTGGCAGGCGCCGATATGGTCAGTAGAGATATTCTGGTGCTAGATAAAGACTATCTTAAAATATTCGAATCAACCGGAATCCTTGTTGACGGAATCCTTGGGGGAGAATTTTTCAGAAGCCTGGTGGTAGAAATCGATTACAAAAGGAGCCGTTTGGTTTTATACCATCCCGAAAATTTTCCTGTTCCTTCCAAATCTAAGTACGATGCTGTACCGCTTACGATTAGAAACAATAAACCATATGTCTCTACGGAGGTTGCTTCTTTAGGGGATACGGTTACACTTAATTTTCTTATTGATACAGGAGCTTCACTTACATTCCTCATCCACACCAATACTCACCCTGCCCTACATCTTCCTGAAGTAATCATTCCCGGCCATATTGGATATGGGTTAGGAGGGAGTGTTGTGGGTTATTTAGGAATGATGGACTTTATAGCATTTGGGCCTTACGAATTTGAAACCGTTTTGGCCAGCTTTCAGGACATTGGAGGAGCTGCTTTGAGTGAACACGAATATTTTCGACACGGAATTATTGGAAGCCTAACTATTGCGAGATTTCATTCTTATATTGATTACTACAGAAGTATATGGTATCTCAATCCTGTGGGAAAATACAACCAAACTTTTGATTATGATAAAAGTGGATTGACCATATATGCTTTTGGCCATGGCATGACTAATTATTTTGTAAGGAATGTACTGAATAACTCACCAGCTCGTGAAATAGGACTGGAGGAAGGAGATATTATTATTAAGTTTCAGGGAAAAAAAAAGGAAAAGCTGAGTATTCCCTACATCAATAAAACCCTGAAAAGGAAAGAAGGAAAAAAAATAAATATGGTGATTGAAAGAAATGGAGAGGAAATGTCTTTCACATTTAGGCTCGTTGACATGCTGAAAGAAGCAAAAGCAAAACAAAAGCCGTGAAATATTTTTGTTTTAATCGATCTCATAAAATAAAGCAATTAATATTTTTCATACTTAAATCACGCTATATCCATTAAGGTTTTTCAAAGAATCCTATGTTTAATTCAATAGAAAGGATTATTTTCGCCGCTCATTTATAAAATAAATTGTAGAAAAGCTTTTTCCAGCAATTCTAATGAATTAATTATTACATTAACCTAATTATTACTTTTCGCGATGAATCTTACACTTAAACAATTAAAAGATATACATTCTGACTGCTGCGTCACTATATTGCTTAATACTCACCGCACCAGACCCGACAATCAGAGAGATCCCATTCTTTTAAAAAATCTTGTCAAAGATGCTGAATCTAGATTGTTTGACGATTATGATAAGCGTTTTGCAAAAAGTATTTTGGACCGCATCCATCAATTGGCAGAGGGTATCGATCACAATCAAAACCTGGAAAGCTTAGTACTATTTGTTAATGAAGAGATCGCTGAATATGCACGTTTGCCCATTTCTCTGGAAAGCCGTGTTGTCATTGACGAAACTTTTGCCACCAGAGAGCTGGTCAGAGCGCTGAATCAACAGGAAGCTTATTATGTATTGGCATTGAGCAGAGATGAAGCGAGACTCATTGAAGCTTTCAATGACAAAGTTGTACATGAGTTAGGCAAACCATTTCCAATCCAAAATAAAACCTTGTATTCCACAGACAGAATGCAATTGAGCATGGCACAAGGTCAGGATAATTTAATTGAAGAATTTTTCAATAGAGTGGATAAAGATGTGAACAAAATCAGGCATGACAATCCTTTGCCAGTTTTGGTTTGTACCGAAGAAAGAAATTACCATCATTATCTTAAAGTGGCCGATCACAAGAATACCATTATAGGGCATTTGAATAAGAACAGGAACAGTGAAAAGGATCATGCCATCGTAAGAGAAGCCTGGCCAATTGTACAGCAAGTAAATAAAGAGAGAAATGAAGCCCGTCTGAGTGAGCTCAAAATAGCTGTAGGAAGTGGCAAGTTTTTAAGTGATTATGGAGACATCTGGAAAGCAATATTGGAGGGAAGAGGCCAAACCCTTTTTGTTCAGGAAGGACTATTTCAACCGGCCCGAATGATCAGTGACCTGGAAATTGCACTGGTTTCTCCGGATGACAGAGATAAAAAAGGTATTGTGGATGATATTATCGATGAAATGATCGAAAACACAATGCGATTTGGTGGAGATATAGTGTTTCTCCCCGGTGATGAATTACAAAAGTTTCAAGGTCTTGCTTTGATTACCCGCTATTAAAAAAGCGAGATTTTTGTACGTCGAAAACAACAGTTATTATAAGCCCAGCCTTAGGCTGAAAAACTGGTGCCACACCCGCATGTATCTGTCGCATTCGGATTGGTAAAAGTAAATCCTCGGTTATTTAAACCTTCAAGCCAATCTATTTCCATCCCTATGAGGTATATTCCATGGGCTTTCTCCATCATTACTTTCATCCCTTGAATATCATAAATCTGGTCACTTTCCCGCTCAACATCAAAACCGAGAATATAACTAAATCCTGAGCATCCACCTCCTTTAACTCCAATCCTTAATCCATAATCGTTGGGAACATTCTGTTCATTCCTGATCCTTTGCAGTTGCTTCAAAGCTCCATGCGTAATATGTATAGGGAGAACTCCTGTCTGAACTTCACTCATAATACACCTTATATTTTGATGGTAAAAATAGATAAAATATAAAAATATACACTGATTGCATATTTCAACAAGTGTTTTAATGATTAAGTTTCGGTATTTTTGATGATAATTGTTTTTGTTATGTCTGAACTTTTAATCAAAGTCGTTGAGGTTCTTTTATATACTGTTCCTGCATTGGTAGTATTTGCAACTGTGTATTTCCTGTTCAAAAAACACCTAGAAAATCAATGGCAGCTTGAGCATGTAAGATATAAAAGAGAAGAAGGAAAAAATCTCATCCCTGTACGAATGCAAGCATACGAAAGGCTAACATTGTTCTTTGAAAGAATAAAACCTGAAGCGCTAATTATGCGACTCATCCAACCTGAAATGACAGGAAAGGCGATTCAAAACGCAATGATGATTACCATCCAAAAGGAATTTGAACATAATCTGACACAGCAAATATACATCTCGGAAAACTTATGGAAAATCGCCTCATTGGCCAAGGATGAGACTTTAAAAATAATTGGCCAAATTGACACCAGTGAAGATATTCCAGCGCACGTGTTTGGAAACGAAATCATAACGCTATTCCAAAAAATTCAAATGAGTCCCATTGAACAAGCTTTAAAAGCAATAAGAAAGGAAACTAGTTTGATTCTGGGTAAGTAATGGGTTGAATATTTAATATACATTGAAGTTATTTATATTTGTTCTTACATTGAAAATTATTTTATGATCAACCCCATCCTGGATCCTACCGGAAATAAATTCAATCCGGAAGACAAGCAGACGGAAAAAGCTTTGCGGCCCAAAGAATTGAACGAATTTAAGGGGCAGGAAAAGATTGTTGAAAATCTGAGAGTTTTTATTCAGGCTGCCAAACTTCGAGACGAAGCTTTAGATCATGTGCTCCTGCATGGTCCTCCTGGTCTGGGTAAAACTACTCTATCTTACATCATTGCAAATGAATTGGGGAGCAGTTTAAAAATGAGTTCAGGCCCGGTGATCGAAAAACCTGGAGATCTCGCAGGATTGCTTACAAATCTTGAACAGGGAGATGTATTATTTATTGATGAAATACATAGACTGAATAATGTGGTAGAGGAATATTTATATTCTGCTATGGAAGATTATCGTATTGATATCATGATCGATTCAGGTCCGAATGCAAGAAGTGTACAATTATCTTTAAACCCATTTACGCTGGTAGGTGCCACAACACGTATGGGCTTGTTGACCGCTCCTATGAGAGCAAGATTTGGAATCAACTGCCTTTTGGATTACTACGATGTAGATACTTTGATGGGCATTATTTTTCGAAGTGCATCCATATTGCAAGTAACTATTGAGGAAGCAGGAGCTTTTGAAATTGCAAGAAGATCAAGAGGAACGCCCCGGATAGCCAACGCTTTGCTTCGACGTATCAGAGACTTTGCACAAATTAAAGGAGACGGAATCATTGATTTAAAGATCGCAAAATTTGGCCTCCAGGCATTAAATGTTGACGTACATGGACTGGATGAAATGGATAATAAAATACTATCAACCATTATAGAAAAATTTAAAGGAGGTCCAGTGGGATTAAATACTATAGCAACAGCAGTAGGTGAAGATGCCGGTACCATTGAAGAAGTCCACGAACCATTTCTCATTATGGAAGGCTTCATACAGCGTACACCCAGAGGAAGAGAAGCCACAGATAAAGCCTATACCCATCTTGGTATTCCCAGACCCATGAGTGGTCATCCACCTAATTTGTTTTCATAAAATAATTAAGCCTGTGCTGTGGGTGTAAAACTCATCGGGGGAATAGGGGGGTTGTAGCCACTGTCTGAAATTTTTCCAAACTGCTTTTCATACTTTCCGATGTTGTCGTTTAATGCTTTAAGCAGTCGTTTGGCGTGTTCAGGAGTAAGTATAATTCTGGACTTTACTTTTGCCTTGGGAACATTGGGCAAAATCCGAATAAAATCAATGATAAATTCAGAGTTGGAATGGGAAATAATTGCCAAATTGGAATATATTCCTTCTGCTACATCTTCTGATAATTCAATATTGACCTGGTTGGGTTTTTTACTATCTTCCGTCATATATCCTTAGATTGATTTATATAATATTGAGCACGTAACTTCATATGCGCATGCAAAATGATAAATATAATATATTAATACAGTATAAAATGATTAACCTTAAAATAATGGTATCATTGGCTCAACATTGTATAATTGCTTTNNTTAATCATTCGTTTCCCCTCTCGAACCAATGAACTTTATCTCCAAAATTAAAAATTGGTCAAAATTTATAAATAACATCCTGAATCGACTTACCAACCATCATAATTTTTACATTATATATGTGTATTATTTTCAATAACTTATTGTATATCTTCATTAAAAATTGATATATAAATATTTATATATGTTAATTTTTTTAAATAATATATAACTTTCATGTAAAAAAACATTAAATTTGAGTTGAATTTTTTGGCAAAGGCCATTCCAAAACCCGATTTTTAACCCAAATCCGATTGTGTATGAATGTAAACGATTACACTTATCATTTTACTGACCGTTTTGTTTTGATTCTGATTGCCTGTATCGGTTTGATAGGCACATCATATATTTTAATGACAGGTCATCACTCTTCTCCTCCTTTTCCCCTCAAAGAATTAAATGTGGGAATGTTTGAAAAACAAGTAAAAACAAAAAATGTGAAAGAAGCCAGTATACAATGGCCTACCATCACTGCGGGACAGGAGTCAAATGAAAAGGAAATACTCCAATCCGTGTCAGGAAAATAAGCAGGTAACGAAAGGAGGGTGACTTGAAATCTACTTCCTATGGTTTTGTTAAACCTGTCATGATCATTCATGTTCAATTTGGAATTGCATTGTAAACTTTTTATATTAGTATAAAAATTTACAATTGAAGTAGCCATGCAGTTTTTCAGAGATCTTATAGAGAAATCGTTTTTTGGAGTTTGTCATTACTTGGGCAATAAAATGGGTGTAAGCATTTCCCGGGTTCGCCTATACTTTATATATATCAGTTTTGTCACTTTGGGATCGCCCGTGATCATTTATTTATTCATTGCTTTCTGGCTCAACATCAGAAAGTATTTCCGGAGAAGTTTTTCATATATTTTTGAATAAAAATTCTTTTATATCTGGGAGAAGACATAGCTGATAATATTGGCCCCCATTTTCAAAGCTTTCAATCTCACTTCCTCCGGGTCATTATGCACTTCTTTATCTTCCCAACCATTACCGAGATCGCATTCATAGGAATAAAAACATACTAATCTTCCTTCCCAGAAAAGACCAAACCCCTGAGGTGGCAAACCATCGTGCTCATGGATTTTGGGCAATCCCCCCGGGAAAGAAAATTTTTGATGGTAAATCTCGTGAGAAAATGGGAGTTCAATAAATTCAATTTCAGGAAATACTTTTTTCATGGCGGGTCTTACATAGGGATCCATACCATAATTGTCATCAATATGGAGGAATCCACCTGCGATGAGATATTGGCGCAGGTTTTCTGCATCCCTGTCTGAAAAAACTACATTACCATGACCGGTCATATGTACAAAAGGATAATTGAATAGCTCTGCGCTCCCAACATCTACGGTGGCATAGTTAGAAGAAAAATTGGTACCCAGGGTTTGGTTGCAAAAAATGGCCAGGTTTTTTAAAGAAGTGGGATTAGCATACCAATCACCTCCACCTCCATATTTTAACACTGCCAGTTGTAGTGATGGCTGTTGAGCAAAAACTCCTGAAAAGGAAAATAAGATAAAAAAGAATAAACCTAAAGGCTTTTTAATTTTGTTCGATTTCAATATAGGATGTTTTAAAGTAATCATCTTTCGTTTTCTTAATCCATGTTTTTATTGAGCGTGCAATTTCAACGGGCAATATGAAGAAATTGTTTTTTATTTTACTGGTTTTAACTCAAACTTATGTAATGTATTAACTATCTAAGTAATTAGAAATTCTCTTCCCGTGCATAGGTTAAAAACCATTTTCCTTTAATTCTTTCAAAACGGTATTCTGATAAAAATCCAGAACCATCGATCCATACTTTTTGATAAAAAGATTTGTCCTCCTTTTTCCAGGTGGTTTTGAATTCCTTTTTATCTACATCATAAATCTTAACCTTCATCATTTCCCAATTGTCTTTACTCCATTTCGTTTCACCGTCAGGGTCATTCCGGTAACCTTCTAAAGGAAAATGTATGCGGGCTAATTGAAATTTTTCATCGCGATGAAAAGCTTCATAAAACGTATCAAAATCTTCTATAGTATCCGACTTGAGAATACCGGATTTTGTTTTACAAGCCTGAAATAGAAAAGATAACAATATGATAGCTATAATATACCGAAGTGGACTAACTTTTACATAAAATCCATAATTACCACAATACGGTGCATTGTTCATAACCCGGAATTTTTTTACGAAGGTAAAACAATATATTATACAATATCACCCTACATTACCAATGTACAATATATTTTTAGTACATACCTCTCATTCTGCTCTAATGGCAGACATTCCGGTATCTTGTAAATATTAAACTATATTTTATTGGTTGTCTCTACCATAATTACTCCTGCAACACCCTGATCGCCCCAAATAGTTAGTTCATGGTAACTTTTCAAAATCTTTATTTTTTTAATAGTGGGTGGATCAAGATTTCTGTTGACCTGCACCAGATCCCTACCTACTACGGTACCATTGATAACAATCAAAGGTCTTTGTTCTCCCTGAAAAGATTTTGCGCCTCTAATTCGTGCCGTTATGTTAGATCCTGAACCTACAATCTGAACTGCAACTTCTCTTCTTAATCTTTCAATCAAATCGAGATAGTTCATCGTTGTGGGTAAATCCGCCTCTTCAGAAACATTTTGAACTTTTGTATCTCTGACAGAACGATTGGATGAACAAGAAATTAAAAAGAGCCCTGAAGTAAGCAAGCTTAAAATGATTAACTGTTTCATAGACTTAGATATTGATTACTTAATGAGATATATCCCAAAATTATTACACTAAAGACACCTGTAAATATGAAACGTTTAACATGATCAAAATGTATATTTTCGACTAAAAAATGCGTTTAACCTACTAATAGTTTTTGTTGTAATAACTCTATTTTCAAGAGATCGTAAAATTTATAAAAAGGTGAAAATAATTGGAGTTATTATGTTATCTTTGCGACCCATTTTAAATATGTTCTTTGATTATGGAAGCATTATCACATTTTTCGATTCCATTTAAAGGATTGAAAGATGGAATTCATAAGTTGGTATTTGAAGTAGAGGATTCTTTTTTTCATTATTTTAGTAATGATGAAATACAATCCGGACACTTTCAGGTGGTTTTGCACCTGGACAAAAGACCAAGCATAAGTATAATGGATTTTGAGTTAGAAGGCAAATGCAATGTTTTTTGTGATCGTTGCCTGGCGCCCATCCATTTACCGGTGCGTGGTCATTATCAGTTATTGTTAAAGACCGGTGAGCCGGACGACAGCAATGATGAAGTCATGTTTATCAAGCCTGAAACTTCTTACCTTTCTTTGGCACAAAATATTTATGAATATATCATGTTGTCAATACCTATGATTAAAACGTATAATTGCGACCTGGAAAATCCAAAACCGTGTGATACCTCAGTTTTGGAAAAAATCAGAGACAAAGAGGAACACAATCCATCCGGAACCCTTTGGGAAGGTTTGAGTGGATTAAATCTTGAATGAAATTTAAATAAAATAAATTATGGCACATCCTAAAAGTAGAGTTTCCAAACAGAGGAAAAATAAAAGGAGAACACATAAAAAAGCTTCAACCCCTCAATTGGCTATTTGTAAGACCACCGGTGAAACCCATCTTTATCACCGCGCTTACTGGTCGGAAGGTAATATGTATTACAAAGGTCAGCTTGTAATTAAAGCTGATGAGGTTGAATAAATTTTTTATTTACTTCCGTTTTAATAATCAATTTCCGGCATGACATTTCTAACTTGCCTGTAATACGAATGCCTGTACCTGTACATATAGAAAATAAAGGCCCTGTATCCAAGCTGTTCCTGGATAAAGGTGTTGATACCTTCCAAAAAGCACTAAACTTTCTTCGAAATATTCCTTATGGACGTACCAGTAATAAAAAAGATTTTAGTTTGGTTATTTTAGAAAACAAAGGAACGTGCAGCACCAAACATGCATTATTATCCACCTTATCCAAAGAACAAGGCTGGGAGCAAATCGAATTATATCTTTGTTTTTTCAGGATGAAGGAGGAAAATACTCCAGGCATAGACCTCATTTTAAAACAAAAAGATCTGGTTTATATCCCTGAAGCACACTGTGTTATTTTTGATTCAGAAAAATTTTTGGATATCACTTCCCAGGAAGCAACTTTTGAGCGCATTAAAACCGATTTGTTGTTTATGGAGAAAATCAATCCGGAAGACGTTGTAGATTATAAGGAAAAAAAGCACAAAGGATATATCCGCAGATGGAAAAAGGAAATGAAAATTTCACAAAGTTTTAAAAACTTATGGGAAACCAGAGAAGCCTGTATAACCTCACTATCATTCTAATACAACCACAATAGACAATATGAGTAACAAGACAATCATATATTCACCTGATGCACCTTCACCGGTCGGTCCTTATAGTCAGGCTGTTTTAGCTGGCAACACATTATACTTTTCAGGTCAGATTGCCATCGATGAAGCATCGAAATCACTCATCCTCCATTCGATTGAAGATGAAACCAGACAAGTAATGAAAAATATCGGTACAATTTTAAGCGCTGCCGGTTTTGGTTTCGAGCATGTAGTGAAGTGTTCCGTCTTTGTTAAAGATATGGGTATGTATGCCCGTATCAATGCCGTCTACGCTGAGTTTTTCGATGAGGATACCGCTCCCGCCAGAGAATTGGTTGAAGTAGGCAACCTTCCAAAATATGTAAACGTTGAAATCAGTTGCATTGCAGTAAAATAGGCTTTTTATTAAAACTTAAAGCCCAGATACAGTTGCACATTGGTATTGGTTAATGTTGAATCTATTTCTACATTATCAATATTAGCCAAGCCTACCCCTACCCGCAATCCAACTAATATGCGCTTGAAATCATAGCCCAGTCCTAAGTTGACACCATAATCCAAAGACTTAAATTCTTCTTTTATATCGACACCAAGTTCTGAAGCGGATATTAAATAGGCTGCATAAACTCCCCCTTCTACGAAAAACCCTTTATCAGGTCCCGTTTGAAAAATAAACATGAGCGGAAGTTCCAAATAGTTTAGATTGTTGGAAAGGATTCCTAAAATGTCACTTCCTTTCTGGGTATATTGCAAACCCGGACTGATTTTAAAATTATCGCTGAGATTATTCCGGTATTGAAACCCAATATGGTAACCCGATTTGGATCCAAAATCAAATGAAGCATTACCGGATGAAAGTCTCCATGAAGAGGAATTCAAACCCGCTTGAACCACCAACTGGCTATAACCCACTGTTGCTATGCATGCTAAAACTATAGCTACTACAAATAGTCTGATAAATGTTCTCATGTTTATTGGTTTTTTGTTAATCAATTGATTTTCTCAATAAAGATATATAAGAAAATCATAATTTATTAGTGGGGATTTTGGTTTTTTAGAAAATTTTTTTCGTAAAATATAACATGGCATTCATGTTATAATTGGTGACTTCACCTATTACAGTCTGCCTTACACGGGCTATATTGATCAAACCCTGATTAGCCCTTAGTCCAATGCTTATCTTTCTGAAGTGATATCCCACACCGAAGTTTCCTCCAAAATCCTCCAGGTGTGCATCATCGCTTACATTATAGCCCTGGGATTTGGCTGAGATCAGCATCGCAAAATAAAATCCGGCTTCAATAAATGCACCTTCGTTTTCACTAAATCGGTAATGCAAATTCGCAGGAACTTCAATATAATTAAAAGAGGATATGGCATCTCTCCCTGCAAGACCTTTACTAGAATATAGGATTCCCGGCTGAAGTGATAATTGGCGGACTAATTGGATATTGCTGAACAGGCCGGCATGGTAACCCGGCTTGCGCTCACTATCAATATTAATGCCATTGAATTTCGCTCTTTGAGATGATGCATTGAGCCCTGCCTGAATATACAATTGACTATTGGCTATGCTTGTCATGTAAAATAATGCTATGATAGCCAACAATCCTTTACCAACCCACCTGATCATTATTGTAAAACGGTTAAATTTCAGGTAAGTTAACTTTTTCCCTCAATTATTTACTCAAAATAATTTAGATGCTATTCATCATCATCTTCTTCAATGTCTTTGAGTATATCCTCAAGGTCTTTGGTCGCTTTTTTCAGATTTGAAAGATTTTGATCTCTCTTTCCATTTTCAACGATTTTGGCAGGATATTCTTCCCCCTCCACCGGCACAGGGCTAAAGGTAAACCCTTTTGAATCTGTTGCCACATAAATAGTATCACCAGCACCATACTGTCCACCTAAAAGCATTCTGGCCATTTCGTTGACCAACTCCTTTTGTATCACTCTTTTCATGGGTCGCGCTCCAAACACAGGATCATATCCTAAATCTGCCAACAAATTAAGTGCCCCTTCAGACAATTGAAAACCAATTTCCTGACGACGAAGCTTGCCCTCAAGCTTCTTCAGCATAAGTACCGCAATCTGTTTGATCTCCTCTTTAGTGAGGGGCAAAAACATAAGTCTTTCATCGATCCTATTTAAAAACTCAGGCCTCAGATTGCTTTTTAACATTTCAAAGACCTCCATTTTTGTCGTTTCCAAAATCTCAGCCCGGTGCTTGTCCCCCACTTCTGCCAGATCTTCAAAATTTTCCAGGATAGTTTCGGCACCCATATTGGAAGTCATAATGATAATAGTATTTTTAAAATTAGCCACTCTACCTTTATTATCAGTCAGTCTGCCATCATCCAAAACCTGTAACAGTACATTGAATGTGTCAGGGTGTGCCTTTTCAATTTCGTCCATGAGAATAATGGAATATGGCCTCCTTCTCACAGCTTCGGTAAGTTGACCTCCTTCATCATAACCTACATATCCGGGAGGAGCACCCACCAAACGCGAAACCGCATGTCGTTCCTGATATTCACTCATATCGATACGGGTAATGGCATTTTCGTCATCAAACAACACAGTTGCCAATGCTTTAGCCAGTTCGGTCTTACCTACCCCGGTTGGTCCTAAAAATATAAATGAACCTATTGGCCGGTTGGGATCCGAAAGACCCGCACGGCTTCTGCGGACTGCATCACTCACGGCAGTTACTGCTTCCTTCTGCCCAATAACTCTACGACCTATTTCATCCTCCAAAGTGAGTAATTTTTCCTTTTCACTTTGCAGCATCTTACTCACAGGTATACCCGTCCATTTGGCCACGACCTCGGCAATATCATTGGCCGTCACTTCTTCATTGGTAAAACGACTTTCCTCCGGAAGCTGACTGAGTTTTTCTTCAGCTACTTTGAGCATTGACTCTTTATCTTTCATAAGTCCGTACCGGATTCTGGCCACTTTTTCATAATTGCTCTCCCTGGTAGCTACTTCTGCTTCATGCTCCAGTTCTTCAATTTCTTTTTTGATATTTTGAATGGTATCAACAATCTCTTTTTCACTCTTCCATGCCGCCGTTGTTGAATCGAGCCTCTCCTTTGCATTGGCTATCTGCTCATTGACGATCTTTAATTTCTTTTCATCCTTTTCTCTCTTGATGTGCTCTCTTTCAATTTCCAGCTGTCTTAACCGGCGTTGAAGTTCATCAATCACTTCAGGTACGGAATCCAATTCAAGACGAAGTTTCGCAGCCGCTTCATCAATCAAGTCTATGGCTTTATCGGGCAATTTTCTTTCAGTGATGTACCGATGTGATAATTCAGCTGCAGCTATCAATGCTTCATCAAGGATCTCCATTTTATGATAGACTTCATATTTATCCTGAATTCCCCGAAGAATAGAAATGGTTTCCTCTACAGAGGGTTCGTCAATAAAGACGGTTTGAAAACGTCTCGCCAGTGCTTTGTCTTGTTCAAAATATTTTTGATATTCATCGAATGTGGTGGCACCAATCGTTCTTAACTCACCCCTGGCCAGTGCAGGCTTAAGAATATTGGCCGCATCCATAGCTCCCTGTCCTCCTCCCGCGCCAATCAAAGTATGTATCTCATCAATAAAAAGTATAATCTCTCCATTGGCATCTTTAACTTCTTTAATCACTGCCTTCAACCTTTCTTCGAATTCCCCTTTATATTTTGCCCCGGCAATCAAAGCAGCAATATCAAGAGCAAATAATCTTTTGGATTGTAGATTCTCCGGAACGTCCTGCTTGACAATTCTCCATGCAATTCCCTCCACGATGGCTGTTTTTCCTACTCCAGGTTCGCCCACAATGATGGGGTTATTTTTTTTCCTTCTGGATAAAATATGAAGGATTCTTCTGATCTCATCATCCCTGCCTACGATTGGGTCTAATTTGCCCTCTTCTGCCCTTTCATTGAGATTGACTGCGTATTTGTTTAAAGCATTGTATTGATTCTCAGTACTTTGATCGGTTACTGTCCTTCCCTTCCTTAACTCCAGTATTGCATTTTTCAAATCATTTGCCGTTACACCCTGATCTTTAAGAATTTTTGCAGCGGCATCCGTTCCCTTCACCATGCCCATGAGCATCAGCTCAAGTGAAATGAATTCATCTCCAAACTCTTTAAGCAACTTTTTCGCAGCGGACAAAGACTTATTGGCATCATTGGTTAAAAATTGTTTATCCACATTACTCACTTTTGGGTACCGCTCTAACTCTCTGTTGAGTTCTCTTTTTATGAGGGGCATGTTGACGCCCATTTTCTGAAATAAAAACTCAACCAGTTTCTCATCGGTATCCATTATACCTCTGAGTAAATGGACGGTGTCAACCCCTTGGTGTCCAAGTTGTCCCGCCATTTGCTGTCCTTTCAATATGGCTTCCTGTGCCTTAGTTGTGAAATTATCGTATGTCATTCATTTATATTTTATTAATCATGAATATAATGGATACAAATAACAATCCATATCAGAATTACTGTCTTTTTGACGTACTCAAAAAATACAATATGCCTTTTTGGCAATTTAGCTTTTAAAAAGAATGAATCAATTACAGGGTATCATCGACCTTTGACTATATTTGACCTAAAGCGTTTCATTACACTTTTATTACAGATCCCAATGGGGTGGTATACTTGCCAGAATCGTTTACTTAAAGAGTACTTTGATCCGCTTGAATGCAAAAATTACAAATGAATATGCCTTGTGCAAATTAAAATGTGTAACAAAACCATTTACAAGCTAATCAGAACCTTTTATATTTATCATCAAAAAAATAGAAATGCAAAATAGAAGAGATTTTGTAAAAAATGCTTCCATCATTATGGCTTCAGTTGGTATATCTCCTTATCTTAAAAATCAAAACATTGAAAGAAAAGACATAGCTCCATCCGACCAAATCCGTATTGGTTTGATTGGCTGTAAAGGAATGGGCTGGAGCAATATGCGTTCGCTTTTGAACAATAGTGAAGTAATCTGTACAGCGTTGTGTGATGTAGATGAGAGGGTATTGGATGAAAGGAAAGAGGATGTTTTTAAAATTACCGGAAAAAAGCCTGTTGTTTACAAAGACTTTAGAAAATTATTAGAAGATCAGGAGATCGATGCAGTTGTCATTGGCACTCCTGATCACTGGCACGCCATCATGACGATAGCAGCGCTGCAAGCTGGAAAACATGTATATGTGGAAAAGCCATTAGCAAATTCCATAGGTGAGTGTCTGGCAATGGTCAAAACCGCTCAGGCTTCAGGAAAGATCGTTCAGGTAGGACAATGGCAACGATCAGGAATCCATTACAGGCAGGCTTTGGATTTTTTAAATACCGGAAAGCTTGGAAATATCAGGCTGGTAAAAACATGGGCATATCAGGGCTGGATGAAATCAGTGCCTGTAGCACCGGATTCTCCTGTTCCCTCTGGAGTTGACTATGATATGTGGTTAGGGCCGGCTCCTAAAAGACCATTTAATGAGAATCGTTTTCATTTTACATTCCGTTGGTTTTGGGATTATGCAGGAGGATTGATGACCGATTGGGGGGTTCATGAAATAGACATAGCTTTATTGGGAATGGGGGCAACTGTACCAAAATCGGTAACCGCTTCCGGTGGTAAATTTGCCTATCCGGATGATGCAACAGAAACACCGGATACTATGCAAGCCATATTCGAATATGAAAATTGCAATATGCTATGGGAGCATGCTTTAGCCATAGACGGGGGAAATTATGGGAAAACAGAAGGCATAGCTTATATTGGTAATCATGGAACTCTGGTATTGAACCGGCAGGGATGGGAGATCATTCCTGAAAAAGAGTCCATAGATGGAATACTCCAATACAAAATGGAAGCCATGCCTTATCAGCCGCGGAGAGAAAATTATCTCGATGTACATACGCACAATTTTGTGGAGGCACTAAAAACCAACGATGCATCTTTATTACATTGTGGAATTGAAACGGGTAGTTTGGCCGCAATCAATGCCCATATGGGCAATATTGCTTTAAAAACCAAACGACATATTCAGTGGAACCCTTCATCCGGGAATTTTGGAAATGATGCAGAGGCTAACGCTTTAATTACCTCGCAATACCAAAACGGTTGGTCATTATAGAAAATATACTGGATAACCTTTTTTGAAAATTGAATTCAGATAAAATTGACTATTAATCTTAAATTATAAATTAATGCCGGGAAAAAAATTATTTCTTCTGGATGGACATGCTTTGATTTACAGGGCCCATTTTGCTTTCATCACCCGGCCGTTGATTAATTCCAAAGGAGTGAACACTTCGGCAATAACCGGCTTTGTGCGCACTCTGTGGGATTTGATTTCCAACCAAAAGCCTACCCACATCGCAGTGGCTTTTGATCCGCCCGGCGATACATTCCGCCATGTGTTTTTTCCGGAGTATAAGGCTAACCGGGAAGCCCAACCAGAAGATATTGCTGTAGCCATTCCTTACATAAAACGGATTCTGGAGGGATTCAGGATACCCATATTGGAAGTACCTGACTTCGAAGCGGATGATGTGATCGGCACTCTTGCCAAACAGGCAGAAAAAGAAGGCTTTACCGTTTATATGGTTACTCCTGATAAAGATTATGGCCAGTTGGTTTCATCCAACATATTTATGTATAAACCATCCCGTCAGGGCAACGGAATCGAAATATTGGGGGAAAAGGAAATCCTGGAAACCTGGGGTATCAATAAGGTAGACCAGGTAATCGATATGTTGGGTTTACAGGGAGATAGTGTGGACAATATACCGGGCATTCCGGGTATAGGTCCAAAAACTGCAACCACACTCATCCAGTCTTTTGGATCGGTAGAAGGTGTCATTGAAAATGCCCATCAGCTGAAAGGGAAACAACAGGAAAATGTAACTCAATATGCAGATCAGGCCTTGCTTTCAAAGAAACTGGCTACCATCCATACTGAAGTACCCATAGCATTTAATTCCGATGAGTTTCGCATTGATCCAATGGACAAAGATACCCTTGAAGAAGTGTTTAAAGAGCTGGAATTCAGGACGCTCGCCCACCAGATTTTAGGAACGCAACCTCAGCAAATAGGTGTTCAGGGTTCATTGTTCGAGGAGGTAAAAGTAGAAACCCAAAGCGAAAATACCCCATCGCAATACACAGTTGTCGATCATAACATCAGCAATGTCAATCATCACTACCATTATGTAAATACAAAAGAAAAAAGGCAGGAACTTTTACACATTTTGAATAACAGTAAAGAAATAGCTTTTGACACTGAGACTACGGGTATTGATGCTAATAATGCAGAATTGGTAGGATTGGTCTTTGCTGTAAAACCCAACGAGGCATACTATATTCCCTGCCCTGAAAATCAGGCGGAAACCCAACAGATCGTCGATGAGTTTAAGCCTGTACTCGAAAACAAAGACAAGGTAATTATAGGTCAAAATATCAAATACGACGCTCTGATCATGAAATGGTATGGTGTAGATATTCAGGGACAACTATTTGACACCATGATCGCGCATTACCTGTGTGAGCCCGATTTGAGACATAATCTGAATTATCTGGCTGAATCCATATTAGGTTACAAAATGGTTTCCATTGAAGAACTCATAGGAAAAAAAGGCAGAAATCAACTATCCATGCGGGATGTTGATGACCAGAAAGTGAAAGAATATGCTGGTGAAGATGCAGATATCACGCTACAATTAGCCACACCTCTCCGTGCATTGCTGAAAGAAAATCAATTAGAAAAAGTATATGAGGATATAGACGCGCCGCTAATACCGGTGTTAAGAGACATGGAATTTGAAGGCGTGCGAATTAATCCCGATTTTTTATCCGCTTATTCCAAAGATTTGGAAAAACTTATCATTCAGACTGAACGAGAGATATATAAATCAGCAGGTTCGGATTTTAATATAGGATCACCTAAACAGGTAGGAGAAATATTATTCGAGAGATTAAAGATCCCCTATCCATGGAGAAAAACTTCCTCCGGACAATATTCCACAGATGTTGAAAAATTAACAGAATTATCTCCCCACCACCCCATCGTAAATTTAATACTGGATTATAGAAAATATTCCAAGCTCAAGTCAACCTATGTAGATGCCCTTCCCGCACTGATAAACCCCAGAACACAGCGGGTTCACAGTCATTTTAACCAGGCCAGGGCTGCCACCGGAAGGTTAAGCTCAGAAAATCCCAATCTGCAGAACATACCTATTAAAGATGAAGCCGGCCGTGAAATCCGTAAAGCATTTGAGCCTCGCAATGAAGAATATGTTTTGCTGGCAGCGGATTATTCACAGATTGAATTGAGGCTCATAGCCGAATTGAGTGGGGATGAAGTGATGATGGAAGCATTTTTAGCCGATAAGGATTTCCATAGAGCTACGGCTGCCAGGGTATATGGGGTACCTTATGAAAATGTAAACGCCGAACAGCGCCGCAATGCCAAAACTGTTAATTTCAGCATCACCTATGGAGCAGGAGCCACCAATCTTTCCAGGCAATTGGGCATTAAACGAAATGATGCCAAAGACCTCATTGATCAATATTTTGCCCAATATAGAGGGTTGAAAAACTATATGGACGAGACGGTAGAGTTTGCCCGTAAAAATGGATATGTCTCCACCATGCTCGGCAGAAGAAGGTTTTTGAGAGACATCAATTCACAATCCAGTCTCATGCGATCCAATGCCGAAAGGATGGCTATCAACACCCCTGTGCAGGGAACTGCGGCAGATATGATCAAAATAGCAATGATTGGTATTCATCAAATACTCATAAAAGGGTCTTTCCGGTCAAAAATGATCCTTCAGGTTCATGATGAACTGGTATTTGATATACACCGCGATGAATTGGAAACGTTAAAACCACTCATTGAAAATGAAATGAAAAATGCCATACCCGGATTGAAAGTCCCCATACAGGTAGGAATGGGCGTTGGAAATAATTGGCTGGAAGCGCATTGAAAAATCTCAACTTTTGTTAATTGAATAATCCAGTGGTAGTGTACCACCTATTTATTGAGAATAGTTCTTCTATTCATGGGCATTGGTTTATTCTTCAAAAATTTCTCCATTTTGTATCAAATCTTCCGACAGCATTTTGGCTTGTGTGATTACCGTGTCAACCGCTTTTTCTTGTAAGTCTGGCGTATAACCGTTTTGTCTTAAAAATTACCCGATTTTCCACTTTCCATTGATCACTAAGTTCAATTTTCCTCATAGTAATACGAGTAGTCAATTCCTTTCATATACATTTCACGGCTGTGTATGTCGGTGGTTAAGGCGTGTTTTAGTAGTTTCATTATTTCGCTGCTATCTACTATACTTATTATCATAGCATTCATATAGTCGGCTTTGCTTATTTTGCTCCAGTCCACACAGCATTTCAGGTGCTTCTTTAGCATCATATCCAGCCATATACGGGTGCTTCTCCCATTGCCTTCCATAAAAGGGTGAGCCCTATTCATGGCTGCATATTTATCGGCTATTTCCTCAATGGTAGTTCCAGGCATTTCATCTATGGTTTTTAAAAACGTGGCTAAATAGTGGGCGGGGGTAAAGTTGTAGCCTCCTTTGGCAATGCTTTTAGTTCTTATTTGTCCGGCAAAGTCATACAAGCCGCCAAACAGATACGCATGTATTTGCTGCAGCCCTTTGGTGGTTCCTACTTCAATGCTATCTACAAAACTGGTTTCAAATAGTGCATAGGCTTTTGTTTTGCTTTTTCCATCTATGCTATCGTCACTGTAGGTAAACCATTCCAAAAAACGGTTGGCCTTTTTGCTGGGAAATTCCTTGCCCAAGGCAATGATGCCGTTGTAGTCCAGCATATCGGTCAAGTAGCGCTTGCCATCGCTTGCCAGCAATTTCAGTTGGGTAGCGCCACTAACCAACTCGCTTTTTTCTTTCTTCAATTTGGCTTTCAGATACTTCCAATAGTTGCGGTTTTTGGTGTAATTGCTTTCGTCTCGCAGCACTGCCACTATATCCAATACCGAAAACCACCATTTGGCGTTTTGTTCGTCCCAAACAGCACGCACCTCACGATCGTCAAAGAAACGGATGGAGATTTTGGATGCAGATGCCATGTGATTCAATTTTCAGAAAGAGTCTTCTCCCTTGATGAATTCAATAAATCTTCTGCTAACATTTTCGCTTGTGTGATTACTGTGTCAACCGCTTTTTCTTGTAAGTCTGGCGGATACCCGTGTAGTCTTAAAATTCTTCTTATGTTTCTTCTTAAAGCAGATTGTACGCTTTCTTTTATTGTCCAATCTATGGTCGTGCTGTTGCGAACCGTTTTTAAAAGTTCTTGGGCTATGTGTTTCAGAATGTCGTCACCCAATACGGCAACTGCACTATTGTTTACTTCCAAAGCTGTGTAAAAGGCATATTCTCTGTAATCCAACCCCAATTTGTCGCCACGTTGGTCTGCTTCTTTCATTTGCTGGGCAAAAGGAATAAGCACTTTTTCTAAAAACTCTACTGTGTCAATCATTCCGTTATGGTAGCGTTTGATGGCATCTTCCAACATTTCGGAAAATTTCTTACTCTCAACCAAGTTGATTTTTGTCCGCTTCTTAATCTCGTCTTTGAGTAGTTTTTTCAATAATTCAACCGCTAAATTCTTTTGTGGCAAGTCTTTCAGTTCTTGCAAAAAGCGTTCGTCAAGAATTTCAATATTGGGCTTTTTCAGTCCTGCGGCATCAAAAATGTCAATTACATTGTCGGCTGTGATGGCTTCTGAAATGATTTGCTTGATAGCAGTTTCCATTTCTTCATCCGTTTTTCCGCCTTCGTTTCGGTCGGATATTTTTACCAACCTTGATTTGATGGCTTGAAACAATGCCACATCATCACGAATTGCCATTGCCCGCTCGTGGGGTACTGAAATAGCAAAGGCTTTCAATAGGTTCTTGGTGTTTTCGGTGAAACTCTGCTCTCCGTTTTCTTGACTGAAAATGTAGTCAACAATTACAGGTATGAATCTTAGTTTTTCTTCGGGGGTTAGCGTGAAGAATTTACGCCAATCAAAATGCCTTAACTGGTAGTCTATTGCTTCGTGCAATTCCAACATTTTGGCGACTGCCAATTCCTGGTCAAGGGTCGGCTTACCTTCGCCACCGCTTGCGGTGTAATCGGCTAAGGCAGTTTTCAGTTCTTGAGCAATGCCCAAATAGTCCACCACCAAACCGCCTTCTTTGCCTTCGGTAAATACTCGGTTTACTCTGGCTATGGCTTGCATCAGGTTGTGTCCACGCATTGGCTTGTCCACATACAGCGTATGTAAGCAAGGGGCATCAAAACCTGTGAGCCACATATCCCGAACAATCACCAATTTCAAAGGGTCGTTTGGATTTTTCAGACGGTCGCCAATGGCTTTTCTTCTGGGCTTGTTGCGAATGTGGGCTTGCATATTTAAGGCATCACTGCTGCTGCCTGTCATTATTACTTTTATAGTGCCTTTGTCGTCATCATCTGAATGCCACAACGGACGGATTTTGATAATGGCTTCATAAAGTTCCACACAAATTCTGCGGCTCATACACACTATCATTGCTTTGCCATCCAAAACGGCGTTGCGTTGCTCGAAGTGATATACCAAATCTTCGGCAATTTTTTGAAGTCGGTTTGGATTGCCTACAATGGCTTCCAGTCGTGTCCATTTTGCCCGCATTTGTTGGCGGTTGCTTAGTTCTTCACCTTCGGTGAGTTCTTCAAACTGCTCGTCAATGGTTACTTTTTCATCTTCATCAAAATGGACTTTTGCCAAACGGCTTTCATAGAAAATAGGAACGGTGGCTTTATCTTCTACCGCTTGCTGAATGTCGTAAATATCCACATAGTTGCCGAATACGGCTTGGGTGTTTTTGTCGGTAGTTTCAATGGGTGTACCTGTAAAACCGATAAACGTGGCATTGGGTAATGCATCACGCAAATGTTTGGCAAAGCCATCAATAAAATCGTATTGACTTCTGTGGGCTTCATCTGCTATCACTACAATGTTTTTGCGTTCGCTGAGTGCATGTATGTCTGCACCGATATATTCTACACTTGGTTCGTTTACTACATTTTCATTATCGGGCTGCACTATGTCGGTAGGCAATGGCATAAACTTCTGAATGGTGGTAAACACAATACCACCTGATGCCACTTTGAGTAATTGGCGTAATTCCCTGCGGCTTTCTGCTTTTTGGGGTTCTTGCCTTAAAAGTTGCTGGCAATTGGTAAAAGTTTCGTGCAGTTGCTCGTCCAAGTCGTTTCTATCGGTCAGGATAACCAAGGTTGGATTTTCCATTCTCGGCTCAATGATGAGCTTGCCCGAAAAGAAAACCATACTCAAACTTTTGCCGCTTCCTTGCGTGTGCCAAATTACACCGCCACGCCTGTCACCATTGCTTCCGCTGGCGGTTACGGTGCTTTCTACGGCTTTGTTTACGGCATAGTATTGATGATAGGCGGCTACTTTTTTGAGTGTTTTGCTGTCGCTTTTTTCAAATACGATAAACTGGCGGATTAAGTCCAACAACGTGTGTTTGTTCAACATTCCGTGAAACATCACTTCCATTTGCAAACTTGTTTCAGATGCTCTTTCAAGTCGCTCTTCGTAAAGTTCAAATGGTTTATTTCGCTTTGCTTCAATCTCCCGTTTTATCCATTTTCGCCCAAAACCTGTTTTTAATTTTTGTTCTCTGTCAACAGCTTCTTCTCTGGTTTTATAGTATTCGTGATGGATTATTTTTAAAGGCTTGTTAGACTTTGTCCAATTTGCACCTTTGCCTGAAATATGCTCATTCCATCTTTTTAGTAGGTTTTCTGTTTGTCCGATATAATAACTCCCATTATCACATTCTAATACATATACATAAAAGCCGTCTTTGGTTTTTCTGCCTGTGCGTTGCACGCAGACAGGCCACGTCATAAACCTGCCGTAATCGCTGGTAATGGTGCCACAACGGGCATCCCAGCCATCACTGATGATGAGCAAACTGTTGTAAGTGAAAAGCGAAGGAATGGCTTGTTTGTAGGTTTGCAGTTGGTTGAATGCCGATTTCAGGTTGGCGTTTTCGTCCACGGCATTTTTGAGTTCAATCACTACCAAAGGCACGCCGTTTACAAACAAAATTATGTCGGGGCGTTTGTTTTGGTTGCCTTCTACCACCGTAAACTGGTTGACGGCTAAAAACTCGTTGTTCTCAGGGTTTTCAAAATCAACAATATAAATTTTCTCACCACGAATGCCGCTTTCGGTTCTCATTTCCACATCTACGCCATCGGTCAGGTAGCGGTGAAAGTTTTCGTTGTTGATTAAGGCATTGGGGCTTTCGGTACGCAATACTTTTTTCAGGGCATCTTCTTTGGCATCTTGCGAAATGTTGGGATTGAGTTTGTCAATGGCATCACGCAAACGGGTAACCAACACCACTTCGTTGTATTGCCTTTCTGCCTGTGCAGCGGCAGACAGGTCGGGGTGTTCGCCACCTGTCTGCGTGCCACGCACAGGCAGATCAGGGGAAATGACCGTTCCCAACTGATAGGCATAGCCCAAACCTTGCAGATAGCTTAGGGCAATTTCTTCTATTTCGTTTTCGGTGATGCTTGCCATTGTCTGAACTGTGATTTATTTGATGTTGGGATTACCCTGATTTTTTTGATTGAATTTTTTGTTCTGAACTCTTTTGAATTCCAAACTCCTTGAACCGAAATTGATTAGCAAACCTATTTCAAGGTCGTATGCTTCCAAATAATTGATGGCTTGTGCCAAATGCACGTCTTCTAATTTGATAATGGCTTTCAACTCCACCGAAACTATACTTTCCACTAAAAAATCAACTCTGCGAGTGCCAATCTGCTGATTTTTGTAATACACTGGCATTTCGTGCTCCCTGCTAAACCCCAATCCTTCATCTGTCATCTCAATTTCTAATGCCCGCTGATAAATCACTTCCTGAAATCCATTACCCAATGCAGAATGAACACGCATGGCACAACCAATTATTTTGGCAGTCAAGTCTGAATATTTATGCTCGTTTTTAATCATAGTCCATCATTTAATCACAAAAATCATAGTTCAGACACCTTCAATTGTCCGCTCATTAACTTGGGTAGAAGTGTGTCACGGGTTTGGGTTAATGATAAATTGCTGTAGACATTCTCAACTATCTTTCTGAAAACCGGGTCAATGACTTCATCAAATCTTTGCAATACTTCAACAGACGGAATAGAAATATCAATTAATTTGAAATTGGATTTACTAATCTCTTGGAATGTTGAGCCGTTAGCTTTGCTTTTAACTGCTTCCATATTCTCCTTTAACCAAAAAAGCATAAACAAATTGGAAACTGCTTTGCCTTGAATTGCGACATAACCTTGATTTATCGAAATAGGAACTTGTGAAATTGCCAAATAACCGATTGGTGCTCTTGAAGAAAGAAGTAATGTCCCCTTTGGCAAAACTCCTGAACTAATTTGTTTGACACCTAAATCAGTAATTTTTCTTTCTGTGTCGATTAGCACTGGCGATTGTGCGTTGGATAAATCTTTTGGTGTTGTCCAATAATTTTCACCATTCCAATATTCATCAACAGAAGTACTTGGTGTAGTGCCACCTTTTACATCAATTATGTCTCCTAACTTTCCTTTTCTCCACCCCTTCGGCAGTCCATCCACCAACTCGCCATCAAAGCCGGGAAAGTTGAAATTGACAAACCACTCTTTGAAAATGGCTTGTGCCATAGCTTCCAAAGTTTGGTTCATTTGCAGGTTGAGTTCTATTTTGTCGTCAAGGGAAGTAAGGATTTGGGCGATTTGGCGTTGGGTTTCAATGTTGGGGGCTTTTACTTCTATCGGATGAATATAGTTCCTGTTCAGACTTGGAACAGCACTACCTGAATTATGCCCACCAAAATTCATTGTTTGAAGTAAGTAGTAGATAAATTTGGGGTCGCAGTTTTTGAACTCTTTGATATATAAAGTGGTGTTGTGTGCCCAAAAATCTTTATCAAAGAAATATGCATTGCCAATATTCCCACTTCTTCCAATGGTAATACTTGGGGCTTTGGTTGTAAATTCATTATGGTAGCCAATGACACCATTTGAACCCGCAACAGGATAAATTCCTTCTTGCATTTGATTTCTTGTTAAATCGTGTCCCCTTTGGAAGGTTACTAACTCCCCCAATTTATAAGTTTTCCACTCGCTCATACCTTCTTTATTCACAATGGGTTGCTAGTTTAGCGTAGAAAAAGTTTGCAAAATCCAAAAGATGGTTGTATCTTTGCGGTAGCTCAGTAACCATCCCGAATAGGGTGTTAGCGTTAAAGGAGTATAAGAAACCGTTTAGTCCACTAAGCGGTTTTGGCTTTTTTATAGGCTTCATATTCTTTTAATAATTTTCTTTTTCGGTGTTCGGTGTCCACCACGTAAGCCGTAATGAACAGGTAAAACTCTTTTCTTTCGGTGAGCACCACAATGTAGTTCTCGCTATTATTAAACAGTAAAATCCGCTCGTCTTTACCCCTTCTGTTTTTCCAAATCAGTATCTCTGTATGTTGGTTTTGTTCTATCACAAACTTGGGGTAGCGTATTCTTTCCATTCGCCTGAGGTCTGGCTGTCGGTTGTTTTCATCTTCTCCTTCGTGGGTAATGTGATAAAATGTTCGGTGCAAGCCATCTACTTCGGGGTACTTTCGCACTGCCACTTTTAACCCTTCATATCGTGGTTGGCTTTTGATGAAATCATTTTCAAAGACCGCATACACAGCCGAAAAGTAGGCTTGAAAATTACTTGCGTAATCGTGCAAATAAATCAAATCGGGAAAAACCAATTTAGCTGCCTGACTCATATTGTATGCCAGTATTTTGATGATTCCCAAATAAAAATGTTAAACTTCTGCTCACGGATTAAAGTAGATTTAGTCAATGAGTATTTCGAACGGTGGCGGATATGTTCAATCAAAATATTTTTCGCCCTACTGTCAGACAATCCACGATTCACATAAGAAACAGCCCCTGTTAAAAGGTCGGCTAGTTGTATCAACTCTACTTCGTGAGAACGAACTTGCTGCACTTTTTTAATGATTTCTTTCGCATAATCATACTTGTCATTTCTTAGCACCTGTTCCAACTTACGCACTTTTTCTCTGCTTCGGGTGTCTTTGATGTCTATATAAATGTGATGCCCTTTATCGGGATTCAGAATTACTTTCAACATACTGAAATACATCTTGTAATAAAATGTATCGTGGGTGTGATTGAATTTTTCATAATCCAACTTCGATTTATCCGGCACAACCAAAACCCTAAAATTCAAATCATCATCGGCAAAAAAATAATCTACCACATCTTTAAAATAATTGATTTTCGCCAAGGATATCTTGTTCCATTTCAGCTCATAATATGCTCTATTGTCATTCGGATTCTTTTTATTCTTTGGAATGAGATTGTGCTTCTTCTTTAATTCTGAAAGCCTTTGAAATATTTCACTTTTCTTGCTTGCAGGGCAATAGACGGCACCAAGAGCCATTACTTTTTCTTTGTCATTTTCAAGATGACAGCTTTCATCGCAATATATGTTGATTATTTCTCTCATATCTCAAAGCCTATTTTCTGCAGATTTACTTTTATCGCTTCATCCAACTCATTCGCTTTCTGCATTTGCTCTGAAAGGGTAGAAGTGAGCATTTGCATTTTGTCGTCAAATGCTTGTCCGTCTTCTTCTACTTCCTTAAAGTCAATATATCGTCCTGGGGTCAGGATGTAATTGTTCTTGCGGATGTCCTGAATGTTGGCAGACTTGCAGAACCCTGCTATGTCTTTGTATTCGGCAAATTGCTCTTTGCTTCGCCACTTGTGGTAAGTGTCCGAAATTTTGGCAATGTCTTCATCCAATAATTCCTTTTGCTTACGGCTTATCATTGTACCTAATTCTCTGGCATCAATAAAAAGTACTTCATTGGTGCGGTTTCTGAAACCACCCCTTGCCCCTCCATTGGAGGGGAATGTTTGCTCGGTTTTGTTGCGAGCCAAAAACCACAAACAAGCAGGAATTTGCGTGTTGTAAAACAACTGCGAAGGCAATGAAACCATACAGTCCATCAAGTCGGCTTCAATCATTGCTTTTCTGATTTCGCCTTCGGTGGCTATTTCCGAACTCATACTGCCGTTTGCCAAAACAATACCTGCCGTTCCATACGGTGCAAGTTTGCTCACAAAGTGTTGCAGCCAAGCATAGTTAGCATTTCCTGTTGGCGGTACGCCAAATTTCCATTTGTATGTTTCGGCTTTGTTGATGTTGTAGTCGCTGATGTTAAAAGGTGGATTGGCTATGATGTAATCCACTTTCAATTCAGGGAATTTGTCGTTCATCAAGGTATCGCCCAATTCGATTTTGGCATCAATCCCACGAATAGCCAAATTCATTTTTGCCAACTTGTAAGTGGTCGGGTTGCTTTCCTGTCCGAAAATGGAAATTTTGCCCTTCCGGTGTTCGTGCAATTCAATGAATTTTTCACTTTGCACAAACATACCACCGCTACCGCAACAGCCGTCATACACTCGTTTTTCAGCTTCGGGGGCAAGCATTTCAACCAAGAGTTTTACAATGCTGGCAGGCGTGTAAAACTGTCCGCCTTTTTTGCCTTCGGCATCTGCAAACTGTCCTAAGAAATATTCAAACACAAAGCCCAAAACGTCTTTGCCTTTTCCGTTTCCACCTTTGCTTAAAGTGATTGAGCCAATCAGGTCAATGAGTTCACCAAGTCTTTGCTTGTCGAGTGCAGGTCGGGCATAGTCTTTTGGCAAAACGCCTTTCAGTGCAGCATTGTCTCTTTCAATGCTGTCCATTGCTTCGTCAATGTCTTTTCCGATTGTTGGCAATTTGGCTCTGCCTTGTAACCATTTCCAACGAGCTTGCGGTGGCACATAAAAAACTCTCTCGGCTGTGTATTCGTCCTTGTCTTCGGGGTCTGCTCCCGTTTCGTGCTTGGTCGCTTCTAGTTGATTGTAGAGTTCATCAAAAGCATCTGAAATATATTTCAAGAAAATCAACCCCAATACAACGTGTTTGTATTCAGCCGCATCCATATTGTTGCGAAGTTTGTTGGCTGCTTGCCAAAGGGATTTTTCTAATTCCAAACTCTCACTCATTGGTTGTCATTTATCCTAATCCAAATATCGCAATTATGAATGATAATGAAAAATTAGTCATTGATGTAGCAGTGTATTAAAAATTTCACTGAACAATCTTAAAAGTTTTCCCGGTTAAGATTTACTTGGCCAAATTAGCAGACATGGCCATTCAACGGTTATTGGCAAAAGAAATAATCATTTAAACTCAAAACTGCTGATCAACTCCATGATGTCTTTTCTGACAAATTCATGGATGGGAGCCATGGAATCCGGATTGACTTTGCTGCGAAAATAAAGAGATGCCCTGAAAAAATGCTGCACACTGTCAGTGACAAAAAACTGCAATGGAGATGCAACGGGACCATCGATTTCGAAAAGTATTCCTCCCAGACCGGCTTCATTGCTGATGATCGATTCACGGCGATAATGGGCTTTGATGTCATGCTTGCCGGCAAACTTAAATGCATCACCAATCAACACATCGAAGTCCTTAAGACCGCCAATAGTGTAATAACTGCAATGAAGCTGACCATTGAACGGGCCAAATTCAAGATCAAACCAACANNTTTTACTGTGGCATAAGATGGATAATGAAATAGTAATGGACATTCGCCGGCTTCAAATTCAATATACTGCCGGTCAGGAAAATCTATACGGGGATATTGCCTGGGTTTGGGTACAAAGTACTTTTCTTCCCAACAGGATATGAGTAATAACGCGGAACACAAGCAAATGAAAATCTTGTTCATTTAAGACTTAGGTTAATCTTTTCGATTCTTTTTTTATTGACGCTAATGACTTTGAGGATGATGTTTTCATAACGAACCTCCTTTTCCTGCTTGGGAATAGAGCCCGTCATTTCAATCATCAATCCGGCCAGTGAATCTGCATCGCCTTTTACAGGGTCAAAAAAATCCGCTTTTACTCCAATGATCCTGCAAATGTCATTTAAAAGCGTCTTTCCATCAAAAATATAATTGTTGTCGGCCAGTTGGATATAATCCACTTCCTGATCTTCATCAAACTCATCTTTGATCTCGCCAATAATTTCTTCCATGATGTCTTCCAATGTGACGATCCCCGAGCATCCCCCATATTCATCTACTACGATGGCCATATGGTTGCGCCGGGATTGAAATTCCCGCAACAATTCATCAATCTTTTTGGATTCAGGCACATACAACACATTATTGCGGATGAGAGATTGCCAGTTAAAATCATCACCTTCATCGGTATGACCTACTAAATCTTTTACATAAAGAATTCCTTCAATATTGTCAAGATCATCGGTATATACCGGAATCCGTGAATACCCGGCATCCCTGACAACTTTTAATACTTCTTCAAAGCCGGTCTCTTTTTCCAGCGCCACAATATCGACCCTGGATTTCATAATTTGCTTTGCCGATAAGTCTCCGAATTTTATGATACTTTTCAAAATGGCTGCCTCACTCATAGGGTCGCCTTCTCCCATGGTCAAATCAATGGCTTTATCGATATCTTCTTTTAAAGTGGATGATGAACTTACGCGTGTCTGATTGATCCTGCCTTCAAATCTGACTGACATCTTAACCATTAAGCGGGATACTGGACCAAATATAAACTGGAGCAGAGTCAAAGGAAGAGACATCAGGCGGGCAAACCGGAGATTATTGAGATTGGCATAAACTTTTGGGGTAACTTCACCGAAAAGTACCAGAATGAAAGTAACCATAATCACAGATAGGATAAAATTTATACCCGTAGCTATGGCCTCAATGCTGAACAATTCCTGGAGAAATAATAGATTTTGAACACCACCGGCAATTCGATAGAGGTCTTCATCTCCTATCAGGTTTCTCAACACAAAATTGAAAACAATGACAATGGCTATATTGATAAAATTATTACTTATCAGTATGGTAGCCAGCAGTTTACGAGGTTTATCTCTTAACTCCAAAACCCTTTTCCCCCTTCTGCTTTTTTCATCTTCCAATAAATGCAAATCATTGGGACTTAAAGAAAAATAAGCCACTTCCGATCCTGAAATCAGGGCCGAAAGAAAGATAAGAATCATCAAAAGAAAAATACCCAATAATACATCAGAGGATGCAGTAAGCGGATGTAAAATTGTTAGTAAGAGTTCCGACAATGGGGGTTCGCTGTCCAATTTCAGGTGTTTTTTTTCAAAAAGACCATTCTATTAGAATGGAAGATCATCCTGTGTAGAATCATCATGAGTCATTGCATCATTAGAAGCATTGAAAGAATCATCCTCGGATTTTGAAAGTGGGTCTCTTCTGTCGAGTTTACGAAAAGTGTTGGCTACCACTTCTGTAGTATATCGTTCCTGACCCTCTTTATCTGTCCACTTCCTTGTTGTTAATTTTCCTTCAAGGTAAATCATGGAACCCTTTTTAAGATCTCTTTCAGCTCTTTCAGCCAGGCTTCTCCACATAGTTACATTATGCCACTCCGTAACAGTTTGCCACTCCCCTGACTTATCCTGGTAGCTTTCATTGGTTGCAAGAGAAAAACGGACTACTTTTGCACCATTATCCAAAGTCCTTACCTCAGGGTCTTTACCCAGATTCCCTATAAGAATTACTTTATTGATCATTTTTTAAATACTATTCTTTTAAAAATGCAGCTAATTTATTTGTAATAATCAAATTGAAAAATCTTTAAATTCAATGAATGCAAATTTACAATTAATTAAGTAATAATGCATTATTCTCCAATACATGTTTTCTTAACGGTACTGGCAAGGGATAAGCCTGCAAATCTTTCCAATCTATCCGAAGATATCCATTGGGCATATTTCCTTTTACTAATTCATACACATGGAAGGAGATCATCAAATCGAGGTGTGTTAATATATGCTTATATTCCATGGATTGATGTTGTAATATCAAGTTGTTTCCCACTGATTCAATCCAACTGGAAATCTTTTCTCTTTCAGGAAATTCATATAACCCCTGCCAAATGCCCCCTTCATTTCGTTGACGTACACAAATCTTGTGATTCTGCCGAATGATACAATAGGTTAAATGTTGCACCTTGCGAACCGCTTTAGGTTTTTTCAGGGGTATGAGATCCACTTTATTATTCAATCTGGCTATACAGTCACTATGCAATGGGCATTGATGGCAGACGGGGTTTTTAGGGGTGCAGATTTTAGAACCTAAATTGAAAACCGCATGGTTAAATTGTCCCGGCTCATCCTTTGGGATCAGCTTTGATGATAGATTTGAGATTTCCTTTATGGTTGCTGTTCGCGAAACATCTTTTTCGATACCAAAGTACCGGGAATATACCCTGATCGCATTCCCATCAATGGCCGGCACTGGCTGATGGAATGCAAAACTTAAAATGGCTGATGCTGTATAAGGCCCAATTCCAGGAAGATTAACCAACGCTTTGTAGTTATCAGGCAGATTTCCATTATACTTTTCCATAACAATGCCGGCTGCTTTGTGGATGTTGACGGCTCTGCTGTAGTATCCTAAACCTTCCCAAAGTTTTATTACTTCCTCTTGTCTGGCTGACGCCAAAACTTCAATATTGGGAAATCGATGGATAAACCGGTGATAATAAGCAAGTCCCTGAGTAACTCTCGTTTGCTGTAAAATTATTTCAGACACCCAAATCCGGTATGGATCATCTATATCATTCCAGGGCAAAACTCTTTGGTGCTTTACTTGCCATTCCATGATCTGCCTGGTAAATGAGTGGTTAGTTTTCCCCATATGTACAATGTTCTTTAAAAGCAAAGAGCTCCTTTTTTAAGGGAGCTCACTTGTATTTTAAAAGATCCTTACCCGAACTTCGTTACGATGGAAATTTTCTTGCTTTTTCTGAGCAAAGGTAATAGAAGATTGCGCGGTACTTATTTCTATTGCTTTGACCAATCTTATCGATGGCATATTGAATGATTCCATCCAGATCATCTTTGGCGGTAAGTCCCAATTTTTTCATGAGATAATTTTTCTTTACAGTATCCAACTCTTTTTGGTCAGTACCTGCTACGGTTTCAGCATCTCTAAGATAAATGGATGGACCACAAGCTTTTACACAGGCAATAAATTTTTTCTCATCATACGAAATTCCAAGGCTCTTCATTTGATCCTTATAGAATTCTACTTTTTCATTAAATTTTGACATAGTAATTACAATTTTTTAGTCTGTTAAATAATGCGGTTTTGTAACATCAAGGCCAATATATTAATAAAATCTGACAATTGAATATTGTCCTGTATAAATCAAATATTTCACATATATCAAGGTGACCAAAACTTCTGATCATTATGATCCTTTTTTCCATGCATCAAACCAATTACTCCTTCCATAATTCAGGTTTTAAACCCGGAATTAGCTTAAGTGCATTCTGGTAGTACAATTTCTTTAAGATGGAATCAGGCAGATCAAGACCATACATTCTCCAAAATGCATGATAGCGCTTATAATAGGGAAAATACTCGTCCGCCGATTCGAATACACGAAAGTAAGTATAATACTCTTCAACATTATATGCATCTTTCCCAAAAAGGATCCTGTCCTGATATCGATCGAAAAACTTTGAAGCCATTCTGGGTTGTCTCCCCAATTCAGCAATTATGGCTCCGGTTTCTATATACATATTAGGAATTTCATCCAAAAGATTCCCTAAGTGTTCTAAGTCATTGGCAAACCAGGAAAAATGCGCAGAAATAAAATTAGTGCCCGGATTCTGGCGAAATAAATCCAATTGCTCATTAATAATGGTTTCCCAGGAAGCCGGATTGTCATCCTCTCTCTTCCTTGAAGGAATTAACTTAAGTTCCAGCCACCTTTCATTAAGACTGTCATGTGCCTGCCAGAATGCAGCAGGATCAGCAGCATGAATTAAAACAGGAAGTCCGTTTCTGCCACAAACCTCCCAAATGGGTTTTAATCTGGGGTCGGTGATTTTAATTCTCTCACCGTCTTTATCCTGATTAAACATGCCCTGGCTTTTGTATAACTTTAAGCCACGGGCTCCATTTTCTATATCGTATTCAATTTGCTTCACTGTATTTTCAGCCCAATCGGATTCATCAATGGTTCTCAATTCGATATTAGTGAATAAAAGGATCCGGTCTTCATAACCATGGGCTTTGATATTATCAGTCATAGCCTTCAAATAATGGCCGCCTCTACCGCTCAGGTTGACGATAACCTTCATGTTGAGCTGATCCATTTCAGCAATTAATTTATTCAAATCCTGCTCTGCCATACGAAAATGATGGGAATGTACATCAACAAATGGAAATCTGGCTTGCCGGACATCTGAAACCGGGACAACCAGGGAGGATGGCGGATCATAGGATTCAAAATCAATGGTAATGTCAAGTGGGGTATTGCGTTGACCTGACAGTATACCGGTGACGAAAAGACATGAAGAGAAAATCAGCATTAGCATCCATTCAGATCTATTTTCTATCATGATTAAAATTGTTGTTTTTTTTATAGGTTTAAAAGGAGGCGTAGCCGGGAAATCTGGGAAAGGGAATAACGTCGCGAATGTTGGACATTCCCGTAACAAACTGAACCATACGCTCAAAACCCAATCCAAATCCCGCATGTGGGCATGAGCCAAATCTACGTGTATCAAGGAACCAGGACATTTCATCTTCGGGTATATGCATTTCCTTCATTCGTGAAAGCAATACTTCGCATCTTTCTTCTCTTTGCGAACCACCTACGATTTCCCCTATGCCCGGAAATAAAATATCCATCGCTGCTACCGTGTTATTGTCGTCATTAACTCGCATATAAAACGCTTTGATTTTCTTAGGATAACCTGTGATGATGACCGGTTTCCCAAAGTGCTTTTCCACGAGATAGCGCTCATGTTCGGATTGTAAATCTATGCCCCAATCGTTTACAGGAAATTGAAATTTCTTTTTTTTGTTGGGGTTGGAATTTTTAAGTATATCAATGGCCTCTGTATAGGTAATTCGTACAAATGGTTCCTTTAAGCACAAGGCTAACTTTTCCCGAAGGGGTAATGGAGATCGCAGATCCATCGGTTTTGACTTTTCTTCATCGATAAGTCTTTTTTCCAAAAATTCCAGATCGTCACCGTTGTTCTCAAGAACATACGAAATAATACTTTTAAGCATGTCTTCCGCAAGGTCCATGTTATCATGTATATCGGCAAATGCAACTTCTGGTTCAATCATCCAAAATTCAGCAAGATGTCTTGAAGTGTTGGAGTTCTCTGCTCGGAAGGTAGGCCCGAAAGTATATACCTGACTCAATGCAAGGGCAGCCAATTCTGCTTCGAGTTGCCCTGAAACCGTAAGATTGGTGGCTTTTTCAAAAAAGTCCTGCTTAAAATCTACTGATCCATCCTCCAAAAAGGGAATTTTATTCAGTGGCAATGTGGTGACCTGAAACATTTCGCCTGCACCTTCTGCATCGCTTCCGGTAATGATAGGGGAATGTATGTAGTAAAATCCCCGGTCGTGAAAAAATTGATGAACAGCAATAGCCAATGAATGCCTGATGCGAAAAACGGCTCCAAAAGTACTGGTTCTAAAACGCAAGTGAGCAATTTCCCTTAGAAATTCCAGGCTGTGCTTTTTGGGTTGTAAAGGATACACTTCCGGGTCTGCATCTCCGTAAATGGTCACTTCATCGGCTTTGACTTCCACATCCTGCCCTTTTCCTTGAGATGCAACCAATTCTCCTTTGACCCCAATAGCAGCCCCCGTTGTAATTCTTTTCAATACTTCTGAAGGCATTCGCTCATAGTCCACAACCACCTGCAAATTATGAATAGTAGATCCATCATTGAGCGCTATAAACTGGTTGTTTCGAAATGTACGAACCCAACCTTTGACTTCCAGAGTTATTCCCGGTTGACATTGGGTAAGAACTTCCTTTATTAATTTCCTTTTAGTCATTATTCCATCATTGTGTAAAACAAAGGTGCGAAGATAGTGAATTGTTGATGGTTTCAAACCCTACGAAAGTTTAAGATCGGCTTGTGAAGTTGTATTCTCAACATCTGATATTACCGAAACAGCCTGTTCATACATTTCTTTCATTGAACCGGTATTTTTACCTGCAAAAAGTGACAGTTCTGCCTGATTAAGGACAGTAAGACACTTCTCGATGGTTTGTTTTTCTATGGTAAGACTTTGAAGCCTTTCGGCAAGTTGGTGCTTGGATAAGCTTCCTGTTGCTATGTTTAGCTTTCCTTCAATATATTGGAATAACGTTTTGGTTAATTCATCATAAAATGCCCGGTGATGATTTTGCTCTATATAATCATGGGCTAACTTCAACCTTTCAACAGCCACTTTATTCGCTTTCCTGCGCGCCTTCTCCACAGGATCCATGGCTTCCAAATGATCCTGATACTTTCTCAAACTAACCATAGAAAGTATTCCTAAAAAGCAAAGTGAACAAAGGGCATAATAAACTTTTGATCCCATGAATTGATAAGATGGGCGTGTCCAGGTAGCTGAAGATTGATTGGGCATTAAATTCCTTTTCCCAGACAATAAGGCATCGGAGGCAGCAGCACTTCCTCTAGCAATATTTACAACAAAGGCTTCATCAGGAGAGAGGGTTACATATTCCAGACTGTCTGTATCAAAATAGGAAAACTCCGGTAAGAGCTCATATCTTCCTTCTTTTGAAGGTAAGATCAGATATTCAAAAACCTTGATATCCGACATTTTCTGACCGTCTTCAAAATTTTCGTCTCTCAACACCGTTGGATCATAAATTTCAAAATCATCACCAAAATCCAACCACGGGGGAGTAATATTTTTACCATCCCCATCCCCCCGGATCTCCATTCTCAAAACAAGCGATTCATCTGTTGTCAGTGTTTTCTTATTAATAGAAAAATTAGCCAAATACTTTCCGACCGCACCTGAAAAAGAATTGGGGGCGCGAAGAGGCAAGTCCTTTACTTCTATTTCCAATGGTTCTGATGTAAGGATTTTGTAACTATATTCCGGGAATGAAAAAAAACTTCGACTCTTCGATTCTTCCGGGATTCCAACCCTGATATTGATGGGTGCAAAAGTAAAATTTCCCTTTCGTTGTGGAAATAAAGCATATGTCTTCAATGTAGTCATATAATACTCCTGGTTGCCGAGGAACACCCTTCGAGCCGTCCTGGATACCCGCCCCAGTTCTCTGACAAAAAATCCATCAAATTGAATGGCTTGTAATGCTTCATAGGATTTTATATTTTCCCTTGTGTACAGATTGATGGAAACCAACAGTTGCTGCCCCATATATACCACTGAATCCTGAGCTTCAACTCTTACAATTGTAGCCTCTCCTCCGGTAATGATTTCGGGATCCTCAGTAGTTGGGAGAATTTTAATATGTAATGGTTCAGTAGCCAAAACTCCGGATGAAGTATTCATGGTAGCAGCCTCTATGATAAACACCCCTTCCTTGACACCTGCCAGGGTATATATATATGACTTCTTTTCGCTTCTGCGTCCGTTGATAATTGAAATTTCTGAAGATGTAGATGGCCCTTGTACCACTAAAAAATCTTTAAAAGATGGTGGAGTAAACTGGCTACCCTCCATGTTTTCTAATACAAAAGCTATCTGAAAAGCTGAATTCTTCAAAGTTTGATATGTCTGGGAAGCAGGATCCAAAACGGCCGCATCTATTCTGACATAAAATTTGCCTTGCTGACACAATACAGGGTAAAAAGTAAAAAGGCATAAGATAAAACTGAATACCGACGGCAGGTATTTACTGAATCGTCTGTATGCGGCTATTTTCATTCTGTTTACTCTTTTCCTCTTTTACTGAATAGATTCAGAACAAACTACAGTTTTATTTTCTTTCGTTTCGGACTTGTACTTTTTTGCAGATCAAACTGCTCTAATTTATCCGATCGATAAATGGTTTTGCTTTTTTTGGCATCATGGATTTTCTGCCCTGGATTTGGAATTACTATCAATTCGAAAGGTGGAGTTTCAAAAGTGTTCTCCTGATTTACAAAATACGCAGCGCCAACAAAAAATGAACCTGTGTTCTCTGGCTTGATGATGTAGGTATAACTTACACTCTGCGTCATTTGCCCATTGACGAATTGCATACTTGAAGCTACATTAGGGCCCCCAATGACGGTAAGCTCTTTCAAATCCGGAGCTTCAAATTTACCACCAATATTGACCGCTGAAAACTTGATTTCACAAACATTACCTATCAATATAGTGTCCGCTGAAATATCAATTCTAATATAACTCTCCTGCGCTGACAGATCCTTTCCTATCCAGATGAATAGCAAAACCCAAATGACCATGTGAGCACTTCCTTCTAATAATTTAACTGTAGACCTTTTCATTTACATTTTTTATTTTAATTAAAAGTCATGGTTACCAGTCCTTTCGGGACTTAGGTTTACTCCCTTGACCTTTTCTTAATTTTTCCTGAACTTTTTTCTCTTCATTTTCAACTGCACGCAATAACCGATCTGCTTCCTCTTTACTCAGTTCCGTTTTCTCTTTATCGGTTTTTTCATCACCGTGATCCTTATCTTCTTCGTCCCACTGAGACTGACTTTCTTCTTCTTCTTCCTCACTCATATTATCCTGATTGGATGTATCAGAGTCCCCATCTTCTTCTTCCTGATCATTTCTGTCCTGTTGCTGTTGTTGCTGGTTTTGCTGCTGCTCTTGTTGTTGCTTCATCATTCGGGCAATGAACAAATTATTGATTGCATCTAAATCACCGGGTCTATGGTTCAGAGTATTTTTATAAGCCTGTATACTTTCATTGTATTCACCTGCAGATAAATGCGCATTTCCACGATTATACCAGACATCCGCTGCTTTTTCATCGGGTACAGTCTTCGAGGCTGCAGCATCATAGTTTTGAATAGCTTCTTCGAAACGCTGTTGATGATATAATGTATTGCCAAGATTAAATCTGGATTTGACAGAAGGATCCTTTTCCAGCGCTCGTCTATACTCTTCTTCTGCCTTATCGAATTGCTGCTCATTGTAGAAACGATTGCCTTTTCTGATATGTTGGTGACTGCTCTGTGCATTCATTGCAGGATGCCCCAATAATGTCAATCCTATTGCACTTACAATAAACAAAAGTATTTTACTAGTTTGCGAATCCATGTTTTTTAGTCATTTCAGGTATCAGATATTCTAAAATCAGTAAAACAACACCAATGAACAACAGATACTGGTAATAACTGTTGAAATCGGTAAATGATTCCTGTTCCATTTCTCTTTTTGCCAGTCTGTCCATTTGAGATTTTAAATCCTGAATGGCTGAGTTTTCCTGCAATATGGAGTAACTGCGTCCACCGCTTTTCACGGCAATCTCTTCAAGAAATGCTTCATTGACCCGCGTTATGACTGGCTCGCCATGTTCATTGGTTTTGAATTCCTTCCTTCCTCTCACTACCATAGGGATGTATGCTCCTTCCTCGCTTCCTACTGAAACGGTATATATGGTTATTCGCGTGGGTATCGCTTCATCAACCATTTTTAATGCATTCTCTTCATGATCCTCTCCATCGGATATAATAATCAATACCTTTTGATGATCCATCGTGGGATCAAAAGTCTGCATGGCTAACTTAATGACCTCAGTAAAAGAAGTGCCTTGAGTACCTGCCATATCCGGATGCGCCATATTGATAAATAGTTCTGACGCCGCATAATCTGTGGTCAGCGGCATTTGCAAATACGCTTGTCCGGCAAACAATATCAATCCTATTCTTTCTCCCCTGAGACTACGTACCAGTTTTGAAGAAAATCGCTTTGCCCTCTCTAATCGCGATGGAGCAATATCTTCTGCCAGCATACTATTGGAAATATCCAAAGCCAGAATAATATCTGAACTTTTGACCTTTACCTTTTCTTTACGCCCACCGTACTGGGGATTGGTCAAAGCCAAAATCAAAAAAAACATGGCAAGTAACCAAATTGAAAATCTCAACCAACTTTTATACTTATTAAATCCCCGGATGAGATGTTGAAAATGTGCCCCGGCAGCCAGAGTAGCAAAGTCCCTCTTCTTCCATTGCATGAACAGATAGAATGCCATGAATAATACCGGGATAATAATCAAGGCATAAAAATACTCCGGTGTTTCTAGTCTAAACATTAAGGCAAGGTTCTTAAAATTGTTTTAGTTACTACAAATTCAAATAAAAACAGTATCAATCCCAACCATAAAAATGGGCGGTATATATCTTTGTATCGTTTATAAACTTTAATTTCCATTTCTGTTTTTTCAAGCCTGTCAATCTCCTGATAAATATTTTCGAGGCTTTGTTCATCTAAAGCCCTATAGTATTTTCCGCCGGTCATCGCCGAAATTTCTTTCAACAATTCTTCATCAATCTCGACTCTCGCCATACCAAAAACATACCTCCCATCGCTTCGTCTGTTGATTGGCGATCTCGCACTTCCTTCCGAACCCACACCTACTGTGTAAACTTTTATTCCATACTGCCTGCTTATTTCAGCAGCTGTCAATGGAGCAATGTATCCGGCATTATTTACCCCATCAGTCAGTAAAATGATGACCTTACTCGAAGCTTCTGAATCTTTGAGTCGGTTAACGGCTGTAGCTAAGCCCATCCCTATTGCTGTTCCGTCCTGAAGCACTCCAATATCCAATTCAGCCAGCATTGTCTTCAAAATGGCGTGATCGGTGGTCAAAGGACTTTGCGTATAACTTTCACCTGCAAAAATGACAAGCCCAATTCTGTCAAATCGACGCTTTTCAACAAAGGCTGTAGCTACGTGTTTGCTGACCGTCAGCCTGTCAGGCTTAAAATCCTGCGCTAACATACTACTGGAAAGATCAAGAACCAAAATGATATCAATGCCATCCGCACGGACTTCTTCTTCAGTAAGAGATAGCTGTGGCCGGGCCATTGCAATAACCAATAAAGAATAAGCCACAATACGCAGAATTACCGGAATATTCTGTAGGCGGTTTCTCCAGGATTTGATCCCGGATACAGAACTCAATCCCGAAAAAATATAATGCGGTAGAGGGCTATTTCTATTCCAATATCGATAGAGGACTATGGCAGGTATGACCAGCAGAAGAGCCAACCACGCTGGACTGTAAAAATCAATATTCTGCCAATTTTCAAACATGATCCTGCTCAGTAATTTTTGTGTTTTCTACCCACTCAATAGCCAAATTTAAAAACCGCTCATGAATATCATCGCCGGGTCTGGCTTTGGCAAACTTAACGAGATCGGCAATATGCAATAATTCACTCAAAACAGCCTGATCAACAAAGAAAGGTACCTTTTTCAATATTTCACCTGTAGTCATTTCCAACGCATTGATTTCAAAACGGTCGCGAATGTATTCCCTGATAATGAAGGTCAGCTCGGATTGGTACTCTTTTATCATCCCTTTTTGCCACAATTGCTTTCCCCGTAACTCTTCTAGTTTTTGCAAAGCTATGATATGTGGAGGTATGTATATTTTCTCTGCCGTCCCGGTTTCGGATTTTTCTTCAACTTTCTTTTTCCTTCTCAAGTAATAAATAGCTGCTGCTATAAGAAGCAGAAGGATTAAGCCGGCAATAAAATATCTGAAATCTTCCAGCATCAAAGGCTCAGTCATTATAGGTTTCAGCGGTGCCATTGACAACGAATCCTGTAGATTTTTTAAGATTTCGTCAGGCAGAACTACAGAGATTAGCGGTCTTTCAGTTGTCAATATTTGATCTACTCCAATGCTTTTAATCTGAGGACCTGAAAGCTGAAAAGTCCCAATATCAAAAATTGCGATTTCGATAGAATCTCTGATAAATTTATACCCTTCATTAGATATTCCCTGGAGTCTGTCCCAGTATAGGATTTTGTTCGTTTCACTGATGGTGATCGTTTTTCCCCCTTTCCTGATGCTCAGGTCAGCATATTTTGAAAAAAATGTGCTATCATGGGTGTACATCAGATTTGGGAGGGTATCTAAAGTTCCAAAATCCAATACAACTCCTTCGCTTTCAGGTAATCTGAGCTGAAAATGCACATAAAAGGGTTCACCCAAACTTACAGAGTCCTTCGTTATCCTTACGGAGTTAAGATTTTGACCCAATACACTTTGAAAGGACATTAATAAAACCCATAATACTAAACCTTTCCACCCTTCTTTCATCTCTTCCCTCTGCTTTTAAAAAATTGCAGTAAATTTTTAATATAGTCTTCTCCGGTACCTATGCTCAGGGTATCACAGCCATTCTTTCTGAACAATTCATTAAATTCTCTCTGTAATTTTTCAAATTGCAATCTCAGCACATTTTGAACTGCCATAGATGACGTATCAATGATGGATATTTCTCCACTTTCCGGATCCATCATCCTGACAAGCCCCACATCAGGAATTTTCCTTTCATACTCATCATAGATATTCAACCCAATTATGTCATGTCTTCGGGCCGCAATCATCAATGCCGTATCGAAGGAAGGAGACCTGAAATCTGAAAGCAAAAAAACAATGGATCTTTTCTTTTGTACACTATTTAAAAATTCAAGCGCTTTACCTATATCAGTGCTTTTGCTTTTGGGTTGAATATTTATCATTTCTCTGATGATTCTCAGGATGTTCTTCTTGCCTTTTGCCGGAGGGATGTATTTTTCTATCTGATCCGTAAAAAGCAATGCCCCTACCTTGTCGTTGTTGGTAATGGCTGAAAATGCAAGGACTGCAGCAATTTCTGTCATCATCGCATTTTTCAATCCCGTATTACTTCCATAAGAGGAGGAACCACTGACATCAATCAATAGGATCACAGTAAGTTCACGTTCTTCTTCAAAAACTTTGATGTGGGGATGGCCTGTACGTGCTGTTACATTCCAATCAATATTTCGCACATCGTCTCCATAAGTATATTCTCTGACTTCACTGAAAGACATTCCACGCCCCCGGAAAGCGCTATGGTACTCTCCCGAAAATATATGCCTGCTGAGACCTTTGGTTTTGATCTCGATTTTTCTCACCTTCTTGAGTAACTCAGACGTCTCCATGATTATGGAACTTCAACTTTGTTGAGTATGGATACGATAATATCTTCCTGGGTAATGTTTTCTGCTTCTGCTTCATAAGTGATCCCAATCCGGTGACGAAGAACATCTTTGCAGACATTTCTGACATCATCAGGTATGACATATCCCCGGCGGTTGATGAAAGCATATGCTCTGGAAGCCAATGCCAGATTGATACTTGCTCTGGGTGAACCTCCATAACTAATGAGTGATTTTAATTCTGAAAGACCATAACTCTCGGGTTGTCTTGTTGAAAACACGATATCGAGAATATAATTTTCAATTTTTTCATCCATATATATTTTCAAAACGGAATCTCTGGCTTTCAGAATGGTTTTCGGCGTTACCACAGCCGAAACTTTTTGTGCTGTTTCCCTGCTGACATTTCTCCTTATGATGATTTTCTCCTCTTCTTTAGAAGGATAACCAATATTCACTTTCAGCATAAACCGGTCAGTCTGTGCTTCAGGCAGCGGATAAGTTCCTTCCTGTTCTATTGGGTTTTGGGTAGCTAATACCAGGAAAGGTTCTTCCAATAAAAATGATTCTTTTCCAATGGTTACCTGCCTCTCTTGCATTGCCTCCAAAAGCGCTGATTGTACTTTAGCAGGCGCTCTGTTGATTTCATCAGCTAATATAAAGTGCGCAAAAACAGGGCCCTTACGCACACTAAAATCATTACTGGCAGGATTGTAAATCATCGTACCAATAATATCCGCAGGCAGCAGATCGGGAGTAAATTGTATCCTGTTAAAGTCAGCCTTTACCGCCTGAGCTAATGTTTTTATAGCCAGAGTTTTTGCCAGACCAGGCAATCCTTCCAACAAAATATGTCCCTGAGCCAAAAGCCCGATGAGCAGACGCTCCAACATATACTCCTGACCTACGATGATTTTTGAGGTCTCTTTAAAAAGTTCGTCAATGAACGCGCTGTCATTGTGTATCTGTTGATTTAATAATTCAATATCCAGAGAAGCTTCCATATGTAATCATTCGGATTTATTAAATAATTGAAAAAAGTCCTGTGAACTTCGGACATGATGACCGGATAATTTTCCTGGTCAGAACGCAAATTTTATAAAATTAATGCTTACGCCCAAGGCGAAATACCACGAATGTGAATTTTAAGGAAAATTTATGATACTGAAGTACAAAAAAAAGCCCGAATAACTCCGGGCTTTCATGTTTTCATTTCTATGATCCAATTATTTGATCTTTACAGAGAAAGGAGATTTGGTTTTAGCTTCCTCCTTCTTAGGAACATTGAGGTATAAAATACCATTTTCGTATTTACCTTCAATTTTGTCTGCATCCACAGTTTCGGGAAGGAAGAATCTCCTGGAGAAAGTCTGATAATTGAATTCATGTCTCATATACTTACCTCTGTTTTCTTCATTGGACTTTTCTTTAGAAGCGGAAATGACCAGATATTCATTGTCCACCTCTACTTTAAAATCGCTTTTTGTAAGTCCGGGAGCTGCCAATTCAATACTAAAGTGATCAGCATGCTCATAAATATTTACAGAAGGTTGGGTAATGGAAAGATCAGAACCCCAAAAATCAGACAAACTTCTGTTAAAAAAGGTGTCAAATAAATTGGTGATGTTTCTTTCACCATTTGCGGGATCATACTTCATAATATTCATAGTACTAAGATTTTATGGTTGAACAAATAAATTATTGAATATCAATTTTTCGTGCTGCTTTTTCAGGGAATAAAGGCAAAACCATTTTCAAAATTCCTGCCTCCATTTCTGCTTCAATATTGTCTATATCAATATCCTTATTCAATTCAAAAGACCGGGTGAAATCCGCTTTCGAAAACTCCATTCGCAAAGCCTGAACAGGGTGATTCTCACCAACTTTTCCCTGAATGATTAATTGATTGTCTTGAATGTCAATCGTCAATTCTTCTCTTGTGAATCCCGGTAAAGCCATATGAATTTCATATGAATTTTCATTTTTCAGTACATTGGTTCTAACGGGAATACGGGTATTGAATATAGGAGCACCCTTTTTTGATGATGGGTGGGCTCTCTTTACAGGTTGAACAACTGTGAACATCATGGTATATTTTTTAAGTGTTTTTAAATAACAATTACAAAAAATACCAGTCAAATTACATTCCAATGCTTTTTTTCTGCCGTTATGGCACCTTTTATATGAAAAATAATTTTTATTATGCCATAATGGCATATACTGTTGACTTTGCTTGCACAAAATGAAATTCTAATAAACAATCACATGGGGAAAAAATGTCAGATTTTAATACCAACAGACACTACTAAACTCCTGCCATCGGAAGGCCAGATGCCAGGGCCAGGATAAAACAATGGTCTTCTGGTAAAATATTGCCGGTTGGCTATATTGTTCAGTCCTGCCCGAATGGTGAAACGATCATTCCATTGATGAATCAGATTAAAATCCCATAAACTGTAAGAGGGAACAAATCCTGCAGAGCCGTTTGGGAGGGGATCAAACGTATTGAAAGGATCGGAAAAACTGCTTGACACAGTGTGAAATTGCAGTAAACCAGTTATATTCTTAAATTGATATTGTGCTCCGTTTCTGGAGATCCAATGAGGAACCGCTTCTACTCTGTTTCCTTCCAAATCTACATTAACGCCCTGTCTAACCATCATACCACTTACATATCGGGCATCCATGTATGAGGTAGAGGTAAAAAATGAGAGCCGGGAAGAATGGCTTACCCAGGGGATCCACTCCATATACAGTTCTATTCCCTTTGTTACGCTATTCCCGATGTTGGACTTGGCGACAAGGGGCATTCCATCTCTTTCGATGAGGAGACCTTCAATTCTGTCGTTATATCTTGTGTAAAAGCCGGTCAACTCATATTGCAGTACACCATTAAAATTTCCTTTGATGCCCAGTTCAGCATTGTAACCATTGCCATCCCTTAAATTTTCATTGGGAACTTCAAGAGTAGAAGGCGGGATCATATCCTTAAACAGTACCGGCCGGTTGGCGGTAGAAAATCCTGAATAAATGGAATGTCCCTCTGCAAGATTATATTTCATATTGACACTATAGGTCGGAAATCTGTAGTCCAGATTATCTGGAAAATTTTCTGAAGGTAAATAATCAATGAATCCCACCAAATTGGATTCTCCATATTCATATCTAATTCCTGCAGTAAGCAATAAATCAGGGGTGATATATATGAGATTCTCAATGTAGGCGGCAACACTTTCACTGAGAAAATTAACATCTCGTCCAAAATATCCGTCAACCACCGAAAGATCATAGTCAGTGCCTACTGTGCCTACCCCTCTCTGTCTTCTTTGAAGGTTATTATTGAAATAGCGCAGACCCATGCTCAAATGGTTCTGTCTTCCCAACCATTGGTGGTCATGTAAAAGCCTGATTTCGGAGGTTCTGCTGTGATAATTATCAATATGAACATTACGCTGGCTATACTCAAGTGTTGCAGGGTCAATCAGATCATCTCTGTCAGCAAAACCTTCAAATAACACACTGCTTCTCGACCCATAAATTCCGGAAGTCACCCAATTCAATGAGGTATTTTGTCCGATTTTCCAATCCAGTGTTAATGAGGGTACATAAATATCAGGGCTATAAAAATTTCGTGTTCTTGAAGACTGTCGGGGGTTCTCATTAAACATGACATCATTCAGGGGGCCGGGCAATTGATAAAGATATGTACTTCTCCCCAGTTCAGCACGAATTTTGATGTCCGGATTCAATTCATATGAAAGTTGCAAAAACTGGGCTTCTGCATCTGAACGTGAATGTTGACGGTATCCATCCGATACTCTTTTGTGGTAATAGGCATAGTAAGACAACTTGTTGACTTTTCCACCTAAAGCATGATAAGTACTGAAGAGTCCGTATGAGCCTATTGTATTGATCCCTTCATACCCTATAACTCTGGAAGTATCCGGAGATTTTGTGATGTAATTGAGCATACCGCCAAACTGTTGCCCATACTGCAGGGAGCCTGTACCTCTCACCAATTCAACTTTTTCAATACTCTCCATCGGCATGCTGTAGTGACTGGCAGGATATCCATACATGTCCGAGTTAATGATGACTCCATTCTGTCTGACATTAAATTCCCAACTTCTGTGTGGATCTAGCCCTCGCACCGATATATTTACTTGATTACCTGATCCATCCATGTCATAAATGAATGCGCCAGGTATCCTTGCAAATAGTTGTCTCCCTATTTTTTCACTCAGATTGCCAGGTAAGCCGGAGAAGTTAATGACTTCATTCTTCCTTCCACCAATGATATAAGTGCCCTTTACCACCGGCAAATAGGTTACCCCATGTACAACCCGTTGACTTTTGACCTCTACCCTTTCCAGCTCAATGGCAAATAATGAAGAATCCACCATTTCCTGTGCACCAACAAGAATCGGAATGGATAAAAACAATAGTATGAACCGGATCATTGATTTTTAAAAAAATGATTTTGTTTTAGATTTCATTTTGCAGAGTGCAAATTTATGTGTAAAAATCAGTACAAAACCCACAAAATTCTTAGAAATATATTAGAAAGGTACCGGCTTTGAAAATTTGGATCCGGATAACCGGGAAAGGTAAATTTTCCAATGGAAAATGGAAATTACACATTGTATATAAGTGCAGAGCAGCCAGATATTAGCAGGTTTTCCAATGAATTGAACTTTATAAAAGTATATTGAACTCCCTTTGATCAATCCGACGAAATTCCGTTGGTTTTTGGTTAATTTCTTTTACTTCGACAAACTGCATTCCTAATCTTTCAGTCACTTTTCTTGAGAGAAAATTATCAGCATCAAAGCTGGCAACTAAATATTCAAAGTTTAATACGGAAAAGGCATATCCAATGACTTTTTGTGCTGCTTCATTGGCAAATCCACGATGCCAAAAAGCAGGAAGGAGTCCATAAATCAGCTGGGGGTTCTTTTCCTCGAAAAATGGCCAAAGTCCTGCAAATCCAACACATGTATTGTCGCTCACCCGAATCATCTTCCATAGGCCCCACCCATTCTCTTCAAAGTATTGTTTGTTTCTGGTAAAAACCTCTATAGTTTCCTGCTTTGATAGTATCCGGTCATCCCACAAATGCTTCCTCACCTCCGCATGAGTAAAAATCTCATGCATCCGCTGATCATCGCCCACTTGACAAAATGGTATCAATTCCAAACGGGAAGTATGAAGTATAAGTTTGGAAAAATACAACTCCGAATCACTCATTTGAATGAAATCTATACATTTAGGAACTGTAAAATCGCCTTAGACAGCTTCTCCATTTCAAATGCTGAAGTGTATACATTCGGGGTAATGCGCACGCCATTGATCTTCTCCCAGTGGATGGCTACAGTATGTATTTTATGTTTTTCCCATAAGAACTTCTCAAGCTCTGAAGCATCTCTGTTTTTGATATGTATGTTGGCTAAAGCACATCCATATTGTGGATGGAATGAATTATAAAAATGAACCGATGGGTGTTCCATTAATGGCTTTGCCCACATTTTTTTCAAATATAGGAGCCTTTCAGCCTTCCTTCCCGTGCCAATCAATTGGTGTAAATTCAATGAATACCCTATAGCCATCTCGGAGGCAAAACTTCGGGTTCCCAGACTTTCAAATTTGCGGATATCACCTCCGTCTGGTTCATTGGCGGAGAGCAAAGCCCAGACTTTTGGAATTTTTTCCTTACGCACATACATCAGACCACTGCCAAAAGGTGCACATAACCACTTATGAAGAGAGGTTGCAAAATAATCACAAGAGAGATCGGAAATGGAAAAATCAATTTGACCAAAAGAATGGGCGCCATCAACTATGACCTCCGCTCCCCGTTGGCGGGCTGCTTCGGCTATTTTCTTTACGGGCAATACCTGTCCCGTCCAATTGATCACATGGGTGATGTGTACAACCCTGGTGGCAGGTGTCATTTTATCCAAATACAATTGCAGAATTTCTTCATCATTTTCCATCGGGAAATTCATCTCTTCTATCCAGTTCAGCTTGATGCCGTCTCTTTTCTCCCTTTGTTTCCAGGCATTGATCATGTTGGGATAGTCATAGCGATTCAATACCACTTCATCTCCTCTTTTCAGGTCCAATCCAAAAATGACTGTATTCAGACCTTCCGTAGAATTTCTGTTGATGGCTATTTCCTCCGGTGAGCATCCGGCCAGATAGGCAAGATTCTCCCTTAATGCTTCTCTTCCTGCATCCAATACCCTCCACATGTAGTAGGAAGGCGCTTCGTTGGACAAGCGGACATATTTATCCAAAGCATCCTGGGTGGTTTTTGGCATGGGGCAAACCCCACCATTGTTGAGGTTGATGACATTGGGACTTACGGTATAGCATTCTCTGATCCATGCCCAAAATTCCTCTTCCGATAAATTTTCAGGTATATCCAAGGAGAAGGCCGATGTTGACAATGAATCCAATATAGCTGATCCAGCGCTTGCTGTGATCAATGCCTGTAGGGAATGTTTAACGAAATCTCTGCGTATCATTTTCACTTATAAATTGAAATCAAATAATAAAAAACCTAACCATTGATTCATTCAAAGATAATGATTTTGTGATGGCAGTGGAATTAATTTAGATTTTCAGGTGCAAACCAACATTATGGGCATCAGACAGCGAATAGTAGACAGTCGAAAGAGCAATTATGAGTGATGAATTATGAGTTATGAATTATGAGTGAGGTCGTTGCTAATAAAAAACAAATTACAGCACAAATCCAGTGTATAACTTTCAATAGGGATGGGCTTTAGCCCATCTATGAAAGAGTAGTTGCCGTTGGCTTTAGCCAAATTACACCAACCCATATCAGTTTATAAAAATCAATCCTGAAAAGTACAGCTGTGCATGTCCCCCATTGTCTGAATCACAGATTTTCACAGATTACGCGGATAGCACGGATTATTTAATGGTTTATCGAATCATCTTAC
>JRYF01000871.1_pt1 | contig 67251 bp, 56 predicted proteins | sample 235331 | NCBI WGS metagenome assembly JRYF01 (sample SAMN03074217, study PRJNA261475) | activated sludge metagenome | biome: Wastewater Treatment Plant; feature: Wastewater; material: Activated sludge; isolation source: activated biomass of a wastewater treatment plant treating hydrocarbon... ... | reverse complement strand
CGGACTGAAAATCCGCGTGTCGGCGGTTCGATTCCGTCCCTGGCCACCACCACGTAATGTTACGGCAGGCCAATTCGGCCTGCTTTTTGTTTTCTCTTGACTATAATTTCTGAATTTCTGCTCGATCCTCAATGGAACCGCTTGCAAGCAAACTTAGGCCGGGAAACTTAAGCGACTTTGTCGGGCAGACACATCTTGTCGGTGCCGGCAAACCGCTGCGGTTGGCTATTGAGCATGGTCATTTATTCTCGTTTCTGCTCTGGGGCCCTCCGGGAACCGGAAAGACGACGCTCGCCCGGATCTATTCGAATGCCGTCAATGCCGATTTCCATGAATTGTCAGCAGTTTCAGCTGGGAAAGACGATATCCGTCGAGTCGTTGCGGCAACGTCGATCGACCGCCGTCCCAAGGTAATATTCCTCGATGAGATCCATCGATTCAATAAGGCGCAACAGGATTTTCTTCTTCCCTTTGTTGAAAGCGGCGAACTGGCACTGATCGGTGCGACCACTGAGAACCCCAGTTTCGAGATGATTCCGGCATTACTGTCGCGGCTTCGCGTCTTTGTACTGAATGAGCTTTCTGACGACGAAATGGTGAAGATAATTGGCAGAACCGGTCTGCGGATCGACGATGACGCGAGAGAATGGCTGGTCAGAATGGCCAACGGTGACGCACGCCAAGCCCTCACGATGATCGAAAACACCGCAAGACTTTATGAAAAGATCTCGATCGAGACTCTAAAAGAAGCTCTCCAGGCAAGGTTTTTGCGCTACGACAAGAAAGGCGAGGAACATTACAACGTTATTAGCGCGTTCATTAAATCGATGCGGGCTGGAGACGCAGATGCTGCCCTTTATTACCTTGCCCGAATGGTAGATGCAGGCGAAGATCCAAAGTTCATAGCCCGCCGAATGGTGATCTTTGCCTCAGAAGATATCGGGTTGGCTCAGCCGACAGCCCTTGTCGTTGCTAACGCAGTGTTTCGTGCCGTCGAAACCATCGGCTATCCAGAATGCACGCTTAATCTGGCTCACGGCACCGCGTTTCTTGCAAGGGCACAAAAAGACCGTTCCGTTACCGAAGCGATCGTAAATGCAACGAAAGACGTTCTTAAACACGGTAATCTTCCCGTCCCAATGAAGATCAGGAATGCCCCTACTGAGCTGACGAAGGAACTTGGATACGGACGTGAAGAAGAAAATAACGCCGCGGACCTATTGCCCGAAAAACTCAGCGGAAGAAAGTACCTTACCTAACCTATAGATTTCCCGACCCGAATCTCTCTCACTTGAAAATTAGCTATAAAATCGATCCGATCCTTACTTGATTTTGAAGCCTTGCGGCAATAACATCAATTGACCAAATGACTGATTTGCATTTTTGGTCATTTTCGACCTATGAAAGACGTATTTCAGCCAAAGACGACACGCGACGCGATCCTAGATGCGACCGATCGTCTTCTTGCGCAATATGGCTATAAGAATATGACCATCGAGCACCTCGCGAAAGAAGTGGGTATAGGTAAAGGCAGCATTTATCTGCACTTTAAAAGCAAAGAGGAGATCGCACTTTCTCACATCGACCGCATCATTAGCCGAATGCGGTCAAATCTTGCCCGGACAGCGCGGGCCGAACTGCCAGTCGAAGAAAAGCTGCGAAAGATGATCCTCGAGCGCGTTTTGTATCGATTTGACAGCGTGCAGCATTATTCTCAGAGCCTCAATGAAATGCTCGTGCAACTCCGTCCAAAGCTGCTAGAGCGGCGAAGGCACTATTTCGAGATCGAGGCACGACTTTTCAAAGAAGTGATCGACGATGGGACACGCTCAGGAAAGTTTGAAATTAAGGATGGAATGGCGACCGCGAGGGCGTTGATCGATGCTACAAATGCTTTGCTGCCCTATAGTTTGAGCGCCTATGAGCTTGACGACAGAGCGGAGATAAAGAAAAAGGCCCAAAACGTAGCGGACCTTATAATAAACGGACTATTGAAACGTTAGTTTTATTTTTTATGCAGCACGATCGATCTTGATCTGCTTTGCACGGAAAGATTCGCGACCTCCTGCCATCATCAGCGTTTCCAGTAATTCTTGATCTTTAGATCAAGCATCGGAAAGGCACAGTACTCGACGTTTCGGCCGGACTCCCGAAGTTTCTGTACCATCGGTATGGCGGCATCTGCGTTGCGCGTGTGTACAATGATCGTTGCCGCCCTTTGAATATCCGGATTCTCGTCTAGCCATTCAGCGATGGCGTATCCCGTGTTTGCATAATCGTCGTGATCGTTTGACTCGTAGTGGTGCGGCAAAAGATCATGATCAAGAAAGATCGCGTCATAGCTTCCTTCGCTCAACAAGGCTTTTGCCTCTTCAACATTCTCAGCGATACTTAATTTGTCGCCTTTGAATCTCTTCTCGAACCAGGCATGGCGTCGATAGTCGTCATCCAACAGAAAAACGGATATGGGCGTCCGCTCCGCTTTTTCATTTGAGATGCCTAGACGTCTTAACAAAGTGCTTATTATTCCCATATCTCCGGAACAGCAAAATTTTGACTATAACACATCGACGTTGCAGCAGGCACAGAACAATCAGTTGATCGAGGAAATTTTGGGGCGCATAGTACATCGCGCGACGCGGTGATATAATCGGCGTTCTAACGATCAGAACGAACATGAAAAAGGAGCAGGATAGTAAACATCGATTGCAGGCGGTGCCGTCCACAAAGCCAGCAGAACAGGTTCAGTTAGATCCAATTGTCGACGAAGTCTGTAAACTCTGTTTCGGCACTGGTATCGAGGTCGTCGAGGGGCAAGGCGCAAGAATGTGTGAGTGCCGGCGTCGGAATGCACATTCTCTCCGTTTAACAAAAGCCCGCATTCCAAAACGGTACGAGAAATGCCATTTCAATACATTCACACCTCGAAATCCCTCCCAGCGTGACGCCTTGCGTTATTCGCAGGATTTTACGCAATCGTTCCCAGCCGTCGATCAGGCCCTCTTGCTATCCGGACCGGTCGGGGTTGGCAAGACTCATTTAGCGGTATCTATTATTAAAGGCCTCTCGGAACGTGGATTCCAGTGTCTTTTTTATGAATTTGGCTCCTTATTGAAAGAGATCCAGGACTCCTACAATCCCAACACAAAGTCGTCAGAGCTGACCGTACTATCGCCCGTGCTCACGTCAGACATTCTAGTGCTGGACGAACTTGGCGCCACCAAACCGACAGATTGGGTTCGCGACACATTGAATCACGTTATCAATACCCGCTATAACGAAGCTCGCTTTACGATCTTTACCACAAATTACCCTGATGATCGGGCTTCGGAGGCTGCAGAGACATTGGAAGATAGGATCGGCGTTCGGGCCCGATCACGATTGTTTGAAATGTGCAGAACCGTCAGGATCGATGGTGAAGACTTCCGAAGGTCCATTGGACGCACAGCGTCTCGTTGACAGTTTGCTCCGCCCTTCTCCTTTTCGGGCGATATGAACTCAAAGAAATGACTTGATCGGTTTTTTCCGAATTCCAATCGCCTCGTCCGGCAATTGATCTGGAGCGAGAATCCTTGTTATACATTGTTGTGTTACACACAACATTTTACTTCACTTTTTCCCCGATTCGTAGTATCATTTCAGTGGCTTTATCCTCGCCTCGATCGAGCACCTCTTAAAAAACCTATGCCCGCCACAATTCCACTCCTCAAACTGGGTCGTTTCACCATTGAAAGTGAGATCAAACTTTCTGACAGCATAAATCGTTTTGAAGCTCATGATGGTGAAAGTGATAGACCAGTTCATATTTACCAATTCGACCAGGGTGCCGCGAACTTCGGCAGTTTTCTCAACACTGACCCAAAATGGGCCGAGATCGAGCGACAGATCGATCGTATCAAAAGTCTGTCCGGCCCCAGATTACTGGCCGTTTACGACTTCTTTCACGAAGACGGTCAATACTTCCTTGTTACGGCGAGGGTCGAGGGAGACTCTTTGTTATCGTTGATCGCTGGCAGTGCCAACCCTCATTCGACCCCTCAATCAGTTCAATGGGCCGATGACATTCTTGAAGGATTGACCACCCTTCATTCGAATCGAAATCCTCAGGTCCACGGTGCGATACGCCCGTCAAATATCGTGGTCGGGCTCGATGGGAGAGCTTCTCTTTTGCTCGCCCCAATGTGTTTTCCGGAACTGCCTTACCTTGCCCGAGGATCTGAAGATTTGGGTGTTGAAAGCCCATCGCTGGCATACTCGCCGCTTGAGTTCATTTGGAACGGCCTTGATGCTGCATCCCGAAAGGTGATCTTAAGCCGCTACGATGAAACCTCTGAGTGGATGCTCACTGAGGATCCCAATGCCGCAAGTGACATATATTCGCTGGGCGCCACCTTTTATCATCTCCTTACCGCACGGGTCCCGAGTGACCCGTTAGAGCGGTCGATCGAGATGATCGAAGGAAATCCCGATCCTCTGGTTTCACCGCATCAGATCGATCCGTCTATACCTCAGGAGATCTCCGACGTTGTAATGAAGTCACTTGAGATCAGGCCAAATTTTCGCTTCGATTCGGCTGCGATCATGAAACAGGTCCTGAAAGCGGCGGTAGAAAGGATACGCGAACGCGAACCTGGCAGCTTCCCTGCCCTCACGCCAAAGAGCAGGGTCAAGAAGCCTCTGCCTAGCTCGCCTTCTGGTAACGGTACCTATGAAGATTTTGCTCGCCGGTTAAGAGAGGCTGAGGAAAAGCTCCAGGAAGCCAGCCGGCAAAACAATTCTGGTCTCGGGGGGTCTGGAACTACCCCAGCCATCAGGGTTTTTGATCCAGTTGAGGTTCTCGACCTTGACTCCGACGACGATCTTCTCGGTATCTTGGCGCCGCCGGCCGCTAAGGGATCGGAACCGAAAATACCAAGTGGGCCTCAGTCCATCGGCTCCGGAACGCACGCGGAAGAGACGGAGGTCAGTCTTGACAAAAAGGACGATCACGAAATAAAGCATCCTCCTCAAGAACCGAGCAACATTTATATCTCTCGCGATGGCGTTGCAGGGCAATTCGAAGATCGTGAAGTTGTTGCACCGGTACCGGATCCCGACGCCCAAGAAAAGGTGAAACCCTATACCCAAGAAGCAGGTGCCTTGACCGGCGGTGGTGAAAACACATTACGGTCTTCAAAGGGCCTCCTGGCGCTTGGAGCGGCAGCATTGGTGTTATGCGCTATCGCGGTGGGTTGGATGTTCCTCGGAGGTCCGAAGCATTCGGAACAACCGCCCATCGTTGCAGCTCCGGTAGAGGATCAACAGTCCCGGACCGAGCATCAAGCTCTCACCTTGAACCCCGACGATGCTGCGGATCAAGGACAGATCAATCCGCCGGTGACTGAATCTGCTCCGTCGGCGTCAGTGACCTTACCTGCAAAGCCTCAGCCGGCCCCGACCCCTGTTTCCACAAAGCCCAAGCGGTCGGAGACAGAGCCCGCACGAACACCAGTCCAGAAACGAAAGATAACCGTTGATGATCTGATCAACGACAACTAATAGATTTAGAAGGTCGAATACTATGCTCTCTCAGTTCTTTGCTAAACAGGTAGCACGATCTGCGGTCTTCGCGCCAAGGCTGCTTCCCGTGTTTATTGTACTCCTTCTCGCCCTACCCGGATCGGCACAACAGGCCCAATTGACGCTCGCCGATCTCTTGATCGGATTGAGATCAAAAAAGGCAACACTCGAAGAACGCAATGCAATACTTGCGGATGCCGTTCGTGAAAGAGGCATCACCTTTACGCTATCGCCTGAGATCGAGAAGGAATTGGTCACAACCGGAGCCTCCAGGGTTCTCGTTGAAGCTGTACGAGAACGGTCGCTTCCGGTAAAGCCTGAACCGACACCCTTGCCGATCTCAACGCCAGTCCCTACCCCGACACCCCCCGATTTTGATTTCTACAAAGCTCGAGCGGATCTGAATTTGACTCGTGGCGAATATTCCTTAGCTCTAGCCGATTACGACAAAGCGGTTTCGATGCGTTCCGACAGTGCAATCGCTTTCGTTGACCGAGGCCGAACACACTTTGGCTTGAAGGACCTGAAAAAGGCTCAGGACGATTTTTCCAAGGCAATCGAATTAGACCCGACCGATTCGAGGGCATTTTATGGTCGCGGCCTGGTGTACGAAAGTTTTGGCGAACTCGAGAAAGCCCTGGCAGACTATCAAAAGTCCGCCGCCCTGGATGAAAAGAACGAGGCAGCAAAGGCAATGGTGACTAAGGTGACAGACCTGATCCGTGCCAGAGAAGTATTGGCAAAGGCCACGCCGCCGGAATTACCTAAACCGGAACCGGTAAAGGTTCCGGAGTCCTTAAACCTTGGGAATCTTACTGCCGCAAACGCGATCAAGATGGTTATGCCTTCCTATTCTTCCGTTGCGAGGCAATCGAATATCGAAGGAATAGTCGTCGTCGAGGTCCAAATGGATGATAAAGGCAACGTTGTTGAGGCAAAGGCTGTGTCCGGCCATCAATTCCTGCGAACGTCGGCAGAGGACGCGGCACGAAAATCAAGGTTTCGGCCCGCTATGTTCGGTGAAACTCCCGTAAAAAGCTACGGTATAATTACCTATAATTTTACTCTGCGGGGCAATAACTAACCCTAAATGAACAAAAACGGCCTGCCTGCCGAGCATCTGCTTGGGGCGGGTCGTTCTTATTCTTCTAGTAACTTTCCGAGGGAGGGGCGGTCAGGATGCCTTGCGCTTCCTGGGCTATTTTCACGCCGACGCTTGCGCCGATTCGGGTCGCTCCCGCGGCAAACATCGCTCGAGCATCCTCGATCCCTCTTACACCACCCGAAGCCTTTACACCAAGATCACTTCCGACAATTCTTCGCATCAAGGCGATGTCGTCAACGGTCGCCCCACCTTTTGAGAAACCGGTCGATGTCTTTACGAAATCGGCCCCGGCATTTTTTGCCGCTATACATGCGGTAACTTTCTCGTCGTTAGTGAGAAGTGCAGTCTCTATGATCACCTTACAAAGCACGCCGTTCTCGTGGGCCGCCTGTGAAACGGCCCGAATGTCGTCTTCTACCGCACACCTGTCGCCCGACTTCAGTTTTCCGATGTTTATCACCATATCGACTTCGCGAGCGCCGTTAAAGATAGCGCGACGCGTTTCATAGGCCTTGACATCGGAAAGCGTCGCCCCAAGCGGAAATCCGATAACTGTGCAGACCACTACCTTGCTGCCCTTCAGAAACTCTGACGCTCTCTTCACCCACGCCGGGTTCACGCATACAGAAGCGAAACCGAATTGCACCGCCTCTTCGCAAAGCCTTCGAATGTCTGCCTCGCTTGCGTCTGGTTTCAGTAGCGTGTGATCGATCAGGCTTGCCCAGTCATGAGCCGTCGCCGAATCTCCAAGAACTATCCCTATCCTTTCCGCCCCGGCATCAACGATTCGCTGAACATCAGCCGTACAAAACGTTCCGGACGGCTCTTCATCTGAAAGTTTAGCCAGAACAAGATCGGTGATCTGCTCAACAAGCCGTTCGTAATTTCCGTTCCGCAACTCAGGCTCCATTTGCTTATCTACTATACTTTCGCTCGATCTCATCGATCTTCCCGACCCGCCTAATGTGCCGTTCTTCCGTCAGGCCGCTCGTGAGAAAGTTTTTCACTATCTCTTCAATCTCCGCGAGCGTGTTTTGTGCGGCGCCAAGCGTCAAAACATTTGCTCCATTGTGTTCCCTGGCATTTCTTGCAAGAGCGACAGAATAGCACGCCGCAGCGCGGACGTTCGGCACCTTATTTGCCGTTATCGCACTGCCGATGCCGGCCCCATCAACGATTATCCCGAGATCAGCTCGATTGTCACCCACTGCCCGGGCTACGGCGTGGGCATAGTCGGGATAATCTACCGGATCTGCAGACGTGGTACCCAGATCTTTGACCTCGATACCCAATCCCGTAATTAGACCCTTGAGCGATTCCTTCACCTGAAATCCACCGTGATCAGCACCGATAGCCACAGCTCTTGCTTTGATCTCACCATCCCGCGGAGAACGCCTGATAAGTTCGATCCTTTTCTGATTGATAAGATCAGACGCCAGCGGAGTGAAACGCGCGTATTCGGCGACTCTAACCCTTGCACCTTCCTCCAGCCCGCGAAGGTCGTCTTCTGTGATCAAGCTCTTTGAAGATTCATCGCGGTCAAAATCTGAGAGCACTTTTTGCTTCAGGGAATTGACCAATACACGAGCTGGATATTCCGGCTCGGGCTCTTCGGCATCGACTGGTACCGTCTTCAGGATCTCCCTTACCAGGGCTTTGACCCGCTCTCTTGTCTCCGATGTCTCTTTCCCCATCTGCTCTTAATACTTGAATAACCGAGGGTGATTGAATAGTATTTCTAAAAATCTCGCCAATCAAGCCCAAACTATGAGCATTGCCGAAACTTCAATGTCCCAGTGGACCGAGTTTACTGATCCCAATCTGGAAGTGCTGTTCTCTGAGGAACAGATCCGCGATCGGATCGATGAATTGGGCCGTCGGATCACTGCCGATTATGGCGGCAAAGAACTTGTTTTGGTTGGAGTACTCAAAGGATCGTGCGTATTTCTTGCAGACCTTATGCGTAAGATAGATCTGGAGCTGACAATAGATTTTATGTCCGTCTCGAGCTACAAGGACGGCACCAAATCGACGGGTGATGTTGAGATACTGAAAGATCTAAGCAATCCAATTCGCGACAAGCACGTGATCGTCGTTGAGGATATTGTCGATACCGGCCTGACGCTTTCGCGGCTTCTGGAGATATTAGGATCCCGGGGAGCTTCGTCGATCCGGCTTGCAAGTTTTCTCGACAAACCTGAACCTCGCATCATGAAAGATATCAAGATCGACTATACAGGCTTTGTGGTCCCAAATAAATTCGTTGTCGGCTATGGATTGGACGCAGCGGGCCGATATCGAAATCTCCCTTTCATAGCCGTTGTCCGCGATCCGTCCGTCATTTAATTGCAGGGACGGCCGGCTTAGATCCGAGACCGCGTCACATCTTCCGCTATTACAGCTCCGCCGTTCGGCCGGCAGCACCCGTAGTTTGATCTACTGGTCGGAATGCTGCCACCCCAATCACTACAAGAACGATGGTTCGCCGCCTTACGATCAGGGTCTAATAGCTGGTCGCATTTTCGCGAACGTGACGGCTGGCCAGTAGGCCTCGGAAAAGAAAGAAAAAGCCCACCAAGTGAAAGGCGAAACCGAAAAAGTCCTTCAGCCCAAGACTCAAAAGGCCGTCAACGACGTAAAGCACGATCCCTAAGAGGAAAGCCGCGTCGTTTCCGCGTCTTGCAAGATATCCGAAGCCGGCAAAAACGGCAGCTATCAGCAGATTGATACCTAATGCGGCCGTCGTGAGCGGAGGCCGCCAACCCTCGGCAGTCATTGCGCCGCTAGTGCCATCTATCCACTGTGTTACGCCGAACGCGACTGGTGTATTCGCGATATTGAAGAAATAGACGATAAGCGAATTTGCGACCGATAACGCCGCAAGCCAGAAAAACCAGTTGGCTCCCGCATAGGCGGTCTTCTTATCAAGGATCCTCGGTTGAGTTGCCTGAATTTCCATGAACTTCCTCCTAGTCGTCCTGATCAGATTGTGTAAGTTTGATCGAGCAATTTTATCACAGGTTGCAACATGAAGGCCCCCGGCTAACGGGGTATCATTGTCTCGCGGGCCCCGACCACTTTTCGTCCCAAATTGAACCGGCCTTCCCCGAAAAAGCTGTCCACTAGCCCTGGTAGGGCATTTCGAAGTTGATTGAAGCCCCTGCCAGATCCCGCGTTGACGTTCGCCTGTCTTTGCGGTACAATTTAGGTTTTTCGGCTGTCGGGACGTCCCAGAGAGCCGATCGGGGGATCACAGAATAATGAGTTACGCGATCATAGAAACAGGCGGCAAACAATTTCCGGTCGAGTCGGGCCAAAAGGTCCGGGTTCCGTCTATAAAGGCGGAAGAGGGATCCAAGATTGAGGTAAAGGCTTTGGTCGTGGGAACTGGCGCCTCTGCCAAGACGGATGGATCCGCGACCGTACCTGCCACCGTTGTCGGCCACGGGCGCGACGAGAAGATCATAGTGTTTAAGAAAAAGCGGCGTAAACAATATAAGCGTACGAAGGGGCACAGGCAGGGTTATACCGAGATCAAGATCGAGAAGTTCTGATCGGTCAGGCCATCCTTTATCGGTTCTGCTGACGCGAGGAGGTCTGGTTTCCGAACACAGACATTGAGACATCAGATATGGCACATAAGAAAGGTGTAGGTTCATCAAGAAACGGCCGTGATTCAAACGCACAGCGGCTCGGGCTAAAGAAGTTTGGCGGCCAGCACGTGCTCGGCGGCAACATTCTTGCACGCCAGCGGGGAACGAAGTGGAAGCCCGGCAATAACGTCGGCCGAGGTAAAGACGATACTTTGTTTGCTCTGATCGAAGGCTTTGTTAAGTTTGAAGACAAGGGCCGAAAGGGAAAGTTCATCAGTGTTTATTCTGAAGGAGCTCCTGAGTTGGTTCAAAAGTCCGGCTAGGCACCTATTCTCCTCCCACTCTAAGTTCTAAGACCGTCGAAGAGGCGGTCTTATTTGCTTGGTTTTGGGCCGCTTTTGGTGATCCTATTTCGAGATAGTGCTTTGAGATCACCCAGATTTCCAAACCGTATCTATCTTTTTTTTCGCAGCGTCAAATTTTCTTTTCCACAGCCGCAATTATCCATCAGAATTGGAATTCGGGAATGCAAGTTGAGTGAGAAAAAGGCTTGCTGACTTTTCCACAAATTTATCCACAACAGGGGCAGCTCATTTTTCCACAGGTGTCGCCGTAACCCTTTGCAAGAAAAGACGATAGTTAAAGTACTTTCTACTTGACATCGCAAAATTGGGGTGTATGATAGCGGCATAGTCGAGATTGCTTACGGGCATTTTGACCGGCACCGGGAGGTGGAACTGATGCGGTGACGCACAGTTTGCGGGCAGCAGGAGCGGAAAGCCGCTGCTCAGGACGCCTGGAGCCGAAGCCGAAAGGCTTGCCAAGGTTTTCCCTTCGGGGCAGAACCGGGGTTGTCGGGATAAAAACCGACAACGCCTTCAGGAACTGATCAACCTGAAAGGTGCTACGCCGCTCAACACTCCTCGGAGTTCGTTGGGCCTCGTTGCCGGGAACGTAACCGGCGGTGGAGGAAAAGCCACCAGAACAAAAACCTAACGGCACCGCGCGTGAGAACGCGAACGAGACGTGAAAACTGATCGGGTGCTGACCGGAGAGGAACTCCCCGCAGAGTCACTTCGGGATATAAAATCGGCGGTTTGACCGTGTACATGTGAGAGCCGCCAACATCGTCCAAAGCATACTTCGGTATCCATCTGACGATAAAGAAAATGCCGCCCTGAGCGATCAGAGCGGCATTTTCATTATTTTTTTGTACGCTTCCCTTCTTCGTGGACCATATCGTTGGCCATATGAAAGCTTTTTAACCTTTCAGTTCAAACCCGACCGACCCATGCTGCCGCGTAAGAGCACCCCACAATTTTGTCAAACCCCCGATCAAGACCATACAATCTAGTTCAGTGTTTATCGACCGCGTAAAGATCAAGGTAAAAGCAGGTGACGGCGGAGACGGCGTGACTGCGTTCAGACGAGAGAAATTCGTTCCGCGGGGAGGTCCTTCTGGCGGTGACGGAGGCGTCGGGGGCAATGTGTGGATAGAATCAGATGAAGGATTGAACACGCTTCTCCACCTTCGATACAATCCCGAACATCGAGCTGAACGGGGACGCCACGGTGAAGGCTCAAATCGATCAGGGAAGGACGGCGCCGATATTACGATCAAGGTTCCAGTAGGAACCCAGTTGTTCAACGCCCGATCCGGAGAATTGGAGTTTGATTTTACTGAGCCTGGATTAAGGTATTTGGCGGCGAAGGGAGGCAAAGGCGGCTGGGGAAATGCTCATTTTGCAACACCAACGCGTAGGGCGCCGAAATTTCACTACCGCGGGAGGCCAGGCCAGGAGAAGGAGCTGCAGCTTGAACTCAAGCTGATCGCTGATGTGGGCCTGGTCGGATTTCCCAACGCTGGCAAATCCACACTCATCTCCGTCATCTCCGCCGCAAGGCCCAAGATCGCTGATTATCCTTTTACGACGCTCGAGCCGAATTTAGGTGTTGTCGATATGGGCGATTTTCGGACGTTCGTTGTAGCTGACATTCCGGGCCTTATCGAGGGAGCGTCAGAGGGCGCCGGCCTTGGCGATCGTTTTCTTCGGCACATTGAACGTACAAAGATACTCCTGCATTTGGTCGATGTATCTTCATTCTCAGGCCGCGATCCTGTCCGGGATTACGAGATCATTGAACACGAACTGGCTAACTATGATCCGGAACTGGCAAAGCGGCCTCAGATCGTAGTAGCGACAAAGATCGATGCGCTCGACGATCCCACAAGGCTCGAGTGTGTCAAGGCTCGAGCCATTAATGATGGAAGGCGATTCTTCGCTATTTCGTCCGCGACCCGAGAGGGGGTAAATGAACTGATCGTAGCAATTTCAAAGATGCTCGCATTGATGTCGGAAGGTACGGGAGCCGTGACGGCTACATCAACACAATGAGAAGGATCGCATACTTTGGCGGAACGTTTGACCCCGTTCACACCGGGCATTTATCGGTTGCAAGATCGGTCACAAAACAGTTCGATATCGATCTTTTTTACTTTCTTCCCGCCTTCCATGCTCCGCATAAGCCAAACCGAATCCCGACCTCCGCCTTCCATCGCTTTGCTATGCTTGTCCTGGCGACAGAGCCGTACGATCGGATCGGAGTTTCCACTGTCGAACTTGAGAAAAGCGAAAAGCGTTTCACCATTCAAACATTGCCCGAGCTTTATCGAATTCACCCTGATTGTGAGCTGTTCTTCGTTATGGGAGCTGATTCTTGGGCTGACATCCGAACTTGGCGGGATTGGGAAGAGGTACTTGTTATGTCAAATCATATTGTCGCAACTCGTCCCGGGTATCCGATCTCCTTTGATCACGTGACCGAAAAGATCAGGCAGCGAATTGTTGACCTTCGAAACGGTTCGAGCAAAACGGAGGTATTCAACGATGGCGCAAAACATATTTATATCAGCGACGCGGTGCTTTACGATACGTCCGCCAGCGAACTTAGAGAAGACCTGACCGATGGGCGATTAGAGAAAAGGAATGACGTTCCGGCGGCAGTTGCAAAATACATCGAAAAATACGAACTTTATAGATAATGGAAGAAACGCAGGAAAGATCCTTGCAACGCGATGCCGCCCGCTTGGAACCACTGAAAACCCGGATCCATTTCTCTGAACTAGATCAAGACATTCAGCTTGCCGTACTATGCGCCGCCGAAAAGAAAGGTATCGACCTGAAGGTCTTGGACCTCAGACAAATAGCCGCGTTTACGGAGTACTTCATACTCGTCACGGGTACCAATCAAAGACAAGTTCAGGCAATTGCGGACGAGATCACGGAACAGTTAAAGAAACAACACGGCACCAGCCCTAACCGGGTCGAGGGCTATGGAGCGGCTGAATGGGTGCTGCTCGACTACGGCGATTTTGTCGTTCACGTTTTCGATAAGGAAGCCCGTGAGTTTTATGACCTTGAACGCCTTTGGCGTGATGCCCAAAAAGTCGAAATGCCGGCCGATTTATAGGATCCAGTTGATGCATCGTCACTTAAACTTGCCCCCGCCCATCAGAGCCCGAATCGTGTAGATTGATCGCTCCGATCGGTGGGCCGCTGTTTCGGACTGACGGAAATTACGGACCTTGCTGATCTAAATGAAGTTTCGCTTTGTCTGGATAGGCAGAACAAAGGATAAGTCGTGGAAGGCGCTGCAGGATGACTATCTTCAGCGCCTCTCACATTTTGTCCGTTGCGAGATAGTAGAGATCCGCGATTCTGATACCCATGGAACGAAGGAAGCTGAAGGCAAACGTATTCTGCAAATGTTGGATCCAAAGGACTTTGTTTGCCTCCTTGAGATCGGAGGAAAGTCGCTGTCCTCAGTTCAGCTTGCTCGGGAGGTTGAAAAATGGCAGGTCCGAGGGCTGAAAAGTGTGACGTTCATAATTGGCGGTGCTAAAGGAACTTCCGCAGAAGTTGGCGAAATTGCGAATTTTAGGTTATCTTTATCGTTTATGACTTTTACCCATGAATTGGCGAGAGTCATTTTGCTTGAACAGCTTTATCGGTCGTTTACGATCATTCACGGGTATCCGTATCAAAAATGAAGAAAGCTCTAAAAGATATAAAACAGCGACTCCTTGAGGAAAGGGCATTGCTGGTTGACAAATTGAAGGATAACGACCTGTCGGTGGACGATTCCGAGACACCGGATCCGGTTGACCTTGCGGTTAGAAACTATTCGAAGAATGTTATGCTTGCGGTATCTGAGAATGAAAGCCGCCAGCTGGCCCTAATAGACGAAGCATTGATGAGGGTCGAGGACAACGAGTATGGTCTCTGTCAGAACTGCGAAGAGGCTATCAACCCAAAACGCCTTGCTGCTATTCCCTGGGCCCGATATTGCCTGAACTGCCAGGAACTAGTTGAACAGGGACTGCTTGACGACGAGCAGTGATCGAAAGGTGGAAATTCCCCGCCCTTTCCCCTTCTTCCTAAGGTTGGCTTTAATACACACGTCTTTCTCGGTTACCGAATTCCTACGAGGCGAATGCTGAACCACCCCCTCGATAGTTTATCGACGCTGCTGTTCCCCGTATCTTGTCTCGGCTGCGGTCGGATCGTCGGGTCACTCTCATTCGGGCATTCGTGTGAATCCTGTTGGAAGAGCGTAAGGTGGTTTGATGGTTCTCAGGCACTTTGCGGCAAATGCGGCGCGTTTCCGGGAGAAAGCCCTTCGATAAGGCCATATTATTGCGGAGATTGCAGGGACTTCCACTTCGATATTGCCCGCGCAGCAGGGACGTATGAAGGCGGTCTCGCTGTGACCGTATTGCAACTAAAGAAGATCCCCTACTTACCTGACCGGGCATTAAATGCCCTGCTGCTTTCGGCGAACAAGCTCGATCTGGACGAACCCACGATTGTAATTCCTGTCCCGCTGTCGAAGCAGCGAAATCTCGAAAGGGGCTTTAATCAGGCTGCTGTTATCGGTAATGCAATAGCGGCTAGACTGGGCCTGGAATTCGACCAACATAGCTTGCAGAGATTCAAGCATACGCCGATGCATCGAGCCGGAATGGACCGAAAGGCTCGCGAAGCTAGCGTGATTAAGGCCTTCGAGGTAGTCCGGCCAAAGCTTGTCAACAATAAAAATGTGCTTCTTGTCGATGACGTTATGACGTCAGGCTCGACCGTTTCGCAATGTGCCTACGCTTTAAAGATGGGCGGCGCGTTAAAGGTAAACGTTCTTACCCTCGCCCGCGCCTCCTCCCATTAGAACCTTTCGCTTTTATGGAGCGTCCCTGCTCGGCACCGGGATGTCCCCTTCAACACCCCACCCGGGAACTTGCAATATTCCTGCAGTACTCCGGATTATGAACCAAGTCCCGCTCGAGGGCCGCCAAACAGCTATATCATCCCGACCGTCACCATCATAATCACCGACCACCGGAACGTCGCCATTCTGGCCCCAGTTTGTCACCGAAAAACCTAGGTTGTTGCTTAATCGGCGGAACCACTGGCCGGTAGAGGGCCGGAAAACAGCCAGGTCATGTCTGCCATCTGCGTCAAAATCGCCGGTCGCAGGAATGTCGTTCGGCTCACCGTACTGACTTACGCTTATCGTTTTGTTAGAGCTGAAGATGACATACCAGTTTCCATTCGACGGCCGCCAGACAGCTATGTCTTTTTTCCCATCGCCGTCAAAATCAGCTGAGATCGGGATATCAGTCGATTCGCCCCACTGATAGGTAGAGATAACGCTATTTGAGGTCACGATGAACCAAGTGCCATTTGACGGCCGCCAAACTACCAGGTCGCTTCGTCCGTCTCCGTCGTAATCGCCGGGTATCGGAACATCATTTGGCTGCCCCCACCCAGCGAACCTGACCGAACTATCCGAGCTGTACTCATACTGCCACGCTCCCGAAGTCTCGTAAAAGCCCACATCTGTACGCCGATCGCCATCATAATCTTCGGCCACAGGGACTGATGAGCCAGTAGGACTAAATGACCCCTGCACCCTGACGCTCCCCGTCACATGGTTCAGGATATAGTAGGTATTGTTACTGGGCCGGAAGATGGCTAGATCAGTTCGAAGGTCCCCGCCAAAATCTGCATTTGCTTTGGCAGGAACCAGCTTTTGGACGATCCCTTGGAGCATTGAAACAACATAGATCTCTCCGTCCTCATCTTCGCCAAACGCAACCAGATTGAAATCGGCTATGTCGTGAAGGGGTATCTGCTGGTTGTTGTGCCACAAAAGGATCTCACCAGTGCAGTAGTCCCCGTAGATATAAGATCCGTCAGGCAGTGTCCTTTGGCTTCCACGATAGACATTACCGCCGGTTATTGAGCATCTGGAACCCGCACTGCTGTATTGAAATAAAGGGGCGACAAAGTTAGCCGGGTTGCATAAACCTGGATCAAGGCCTGTGCATTGGGACCCTTCGTAAACGCGCCATCCGTAGTTTCCGCCATTGACGATTATGTTGACCTCTTCCAAGGCATTTTGCCCTACATCGGCCAACCAGAGCTGATTAGTTCCACCGCGGTCAAATGCCCAACGGAAAGGATTTCGCAGTCCTGTCGCGTAGATCTCGTCCGCACCGGGAGTCGCACCCGCAAACGGATTAGTTGGCGGGATATTGTAGGGAGGATTCTGCGTCGGTGGTACATCGACATCGATGCGGATCATCTTGCCCAAAAGCGAGTTGATGTTTTGAGCATTGTTGGACGGGTCGTTGCCGCTTCCCCCGTCTCCTGGGGCCGCGTATAGGTAGCCGTCCGGCCCGAATGCGAGAGTGCCGCCGTTGTGATTAGCAAAATCAAAATGCGGGATCGAGATTATGGGCTTCTCAGTGGGTATCGCAACATTGGGGTCGACATCAGAGGCCAAAAACTCGCTTATCTGGATCGCACCGTCATTAGCCCTTGTAAAGTAAACGAAGAACCTGCGATTGTTACGAAAATTCGGATGAAACGCCACACTCAGAAGTCCGCGTTCGCCCGTTAACGAGGTCAGGTTGGAAATGTTTAGAAATACCGTCGGGACATTGGATCCCGGCTGGACCACTCGTATTATCCCGCCGCGTTCGACAATAAAGAGGCGCTTAGTGCCATCACCTGCGTGAGTAACATAAATCGGCAAGGATAATCCGGAATATCTGGTTTGAAGTCGGGTTGACGGCACCGCGGCTTGGCCGAACGCCCCAGTATCCATAACAATGACCACCAGCCCCGCTAAACATAAAGTTAAGAGTAAGCGTCTCATAAATGAATCATCTACCTTGTTTCGGGATAGCGTGGCGAGTCCGCCATCTTCAAGAATACTATCAACTGGATCAAAATATCCTAGTTATCGATTTAGACGACGGGACCTCGATCAGAAGCCGAAAAGGTATTTGTTTATCGACCGTGGTACCCAAAGCTGTGGGCTTAAATGGGCTTACCTTTGATTTTAGCCAGTGCGGTCCGAAAATAGCAAGGATTTTAAATTCTGTAATGGACCTTTCTCTTTCGAAGTTCAACATCATCGTTACCCAGGTTCTGGAGCCTCATTGTAACGTCAGCAGCCATATCAAGGCCCGACGAAAGCCCCTTTCTTAGCTTTGCGAAACCAGCGGCTGCGATCATAGCGGCATTATCTGTAGAAAGCTGCCTTGATGGAAAATAGACGGGAATTCCAAGCCGCAAGGAAGCCGCCTCGGCTTCCTTGCGCAGACTCAAGTTACATGCGACACCGCCGGCAACGATCAATGTTCGGGGTGGATTTATCGCCGCAACTTTCTCAACCGTTCTGATCAGGGTTCGGACAACATTTTGTTGAAAACTCGCTGCTATATCCCGAATGATTGGCGAAGGCTTTTGCAGAAATGCGGACGTTTCTATTGGATTCATTTGAATATAACGCTGAACCGCCGTCTTCAAACCGCTGAAGCTCATATCGAGACGCCCGTCGGAGATCTTTGCAGTTGGTAATGCAACGGCATTCGGGTCGCCGTCAACAGCAGCCTTTTCGATCGCAGGCCCTCCCGGATATCCGAGCCCGAGCATCTTCGACACTTTATCAAAGGCCTCGCCGGCGGCGTCATCGCGTGTCCGCGAGACGACCTGGTACTGTCCCTCTTCAGGAGAGAAAAATATATTCGTGTGACCGCCAGAGACTATCAGTGCCAATGCAGGGTATTCGACTGGAGGATTCTCGAAAACCACCGAATAGACGTGACCTTCTATGTGATTAACGCCGATCAAGGGAACATTAAGCCCAAAGGCAAGAGCTTTAGCAAACGAGACACCGACTAATAAGGAGCCTATCAGTCCCGGCCCCTGGGTTACTGCGATCCCATCAATGTCCTTGATCTTCACATTGGCGTTTTTCACGGCCGCGTCAACGATCAAGCCGATACGAGCAACGTGTTCCCTCGATGCGATCTCCGGCACCACTCCTCCAAACGGCCTGTGCGTTTCGATCTGAGAATAGATCTCTGATGACAGGATATTGACGCCGTCGCGCACCACAGCAGCTGCCGTTTCGTCACATGACGTCTCAATTCCAAGTATGAGCACTTTTCTAGATTATTGCTGTTGACGCTGAGTTTTCAAGCCATGATTACGGATACATATGGGCGGCAGGAAAAGTGGCGTTCTAAACCGCAAGAACGCCCAACGTCCCGAAGGACAAAAACGGCCACACTTCCCCCTTTGTTCATACCCCTTGAACCGTGCGGCCGCTAAAGATAACCCGTAGAGGTCCAATTACGATCTTATAGTCGTCAGCTGCCTATCGAACGCTCAGCAGGCGGTGACGCCTTATCGATGTCGCCGTCCGATGCGAGTTTCAAAAAGCCCCCGAAAAACAATATTGAAGCGATAAGAACAATAGCTGCAAGGCTGATCAGTGCCCAATAAACACCGCGGTAAGCTTTTGCTGTGTCTTCTCGAACAATTTTCTCTACTCCATCTATCTTGATCAATTCCTTCGCCATTACGGTTGCCTTCTCCCTCTTTGGTGTTACGATCCGAAAAACATCGAATATCTTTAGAACGTAGAACGATTCCAATACTGAAATCTGTGATCTGCCTATCTAACTGGCAATGCTCGTGCCATACCCATAACTTATTGAATTTCAGAGATATAGTACGGTTTGACGTTGAGAGAAGGTACTTTATGAGAACGCTTTCTGTACTCGTTTGATACGCTTCGACTGGCAAACTTGGCTCTGAATGGTTGCAACGATCCAGGCTGGTGATCGCAGGTTTTTCTTTATTTTTAAGTGCCTCCAAAGATGGTCTAACCAACTGAGTCTAAAAAGATTTCCCCTGGATCAAACGTGGCTCTCATCCCTTAAGCCGGACGTTCAGTATCTGGCGGCCGGTGACCGGAAGAGGGTAGTGGGTCAGTTTGAAATCTGACCCCGATCTAAATTCTGCTCAAGTATGTTATAATAGCCGCATGGCGAATCCGAAACGGCCACGCGATACAAACCAGCTTGCCAAACTCATTGTCGATCTATCCACGGGCGACGAATCCGAAGAAGAATTATCCCCGAAGCAGAAGGCCGGACAGAAAGGCGGACTGAAAGGCGGTAAGGCCCGTGCCGACAAGCTGGCCCCTGAAGAACGGTCTGCGATTGCCAAGAAAGCCGCTGAGGCTAGGTGGAAGCTAGTCTAACTTTGCTCTTTGTATTGTTCGTAAAGTTTATACCAATCCGTTTTTTTCCAGTCCGGTGGATCGTCTTCTGGGATTAGCTCTTGTGGGTCTTGGAGAATTTCTGGCTCGCCTTCGGTAACACCCTGCAAAGCGTTTCGTACTATATTATGGAAACTGGGATTGTTGTCATCCTGAGCCTGATTGTCACCTTGTTTATTAGTCTTTACGTAGAACCCTGTGTAGTTGCAATCAATATTTCTACCAACAAAGAACACCCGATGCCTTCCGATGCGCTCCTTTCTAACTCCAGCATGGCGAAGGTCTTTAGCAAACCCGCTCTCTAAGTTTGTACGAGAATCGTCTAGGATTCCGGGCATTTCCTGATTCGCATCCCATGCGCGCCGTTTCATGCCGTTTTTTATTATTTCTGCGTCTCGCGGCCCTAATCCAGCGAGTTGGTTATTCAGATCACTCGTTAGGGTCATTGAACACATCGGCAACGTCCTCCTTGTTAGCAAGTGCAAGCCTCAATTCCTCCATAAAGCCGGAATTTTTGGCATCCTCTTCATTTTCAATCAGGTCAATATCAACATCTCTGAGATTGATTTGCGATATTTTTCGGAAAAATGAAATCGCAGAAACAACTTGAGAGAACTTCAGGGTCGGATATTCAGTAAGAATGGCATCAATATCTAGAAACTCTTCAAATAGCTCAACCAGATTGTATAAGAAAACAGGGTCATTGTTGGAATCGATTAAGGCGGGCATAAACCCCAACTCAGATTTGAATTGCACATAGCCTCCTGTTTTTCGCGCAATCTGTTCCCATTCGGAGAGTAATTCTAATCGAGGGCCATATTCTCTCTTCCAATCGGAGTATGTCTGTAATGGCGAAGTGGACGTATCAAATTGTTCAACCGATACTATTGCGAAAAGCTGACTAGGATTGTCCGGCTCTGTGGCGGTTTCAGGCATAAGTGGTTTCCGATCAATATTTATTTGCGTTCTATTGCGTCAGGCTTTGGAGTTTCCGCCTTCGTTTCCTCCGTTTTTGCGGTCCGGCGCTCGAAGAATTTTGCAAAATTCGCTGCCATTGCTGTGATGTTTTTCTGCATTTGTTCGGGCGTTACTAAAATCTGAGCAACACAGTAGGAATCGACATGGTCAATGGCGTTAAGTTCCTCTGGAGTAAGGGCAAGGGGTGTTCGGTTTTGGAAGAAATATAAAAGAAACATCCCGTCCTGATGTTTGATGACCATATGATCTGAGTATAGCAACGGAAGGTCGGGAGGTATGACCCTATTGAACGGCAGTTCCCGATTTTCGTCCTTTACTTTCTCGGCTTTCTTTACTATTTCTAGTTCACTTTCTGGGCCTGCCATTGATCCCTCCTATTAAAAGACGCAAAACGTTCGGCACGGAAGTTGCCTAAACGAAACTTTTTATTTTAGCACAGAACGATTTTACTTGACAATAATCATTTGCTCAAGCATAATGGTCAGTATGAATTCGTTAGACAACAAAAAGCGTGAACAGATCGTAGCGGCTTTGGTCGAAGGAAACAGCATCCGGGCAACGGTTCGCATGACGGGTGTTTCCAAGAACACGATCACCAAGCTGCTGGTCGATCTTGGCAAGGCTTGTGCGGAGTATCAGGACAAGGCGTTCCGCAATCTGAACCTGAAGCGTATCCAGTGCGACGAAATCTGGTCGTTCGTTGGAGCGAAGGCAAAGAACACCACGCCCGAAATGAAAGCCGAGAAAGGTTACGGCGACGTTTGGACGTGGGTTGCGATGGATGCCGATACGAAGCTGGTTCCGTGCTGGATGGTCGGCAAGCGTGACAGCCTGACCGCTTACGAATTCATTTCCGATCTTGCTTCGCGTCTGACCAATCGCGTACAGCTAACCACAGACGGCCACAAGCCGTATCTGGAAGCCGTAGAGGCCGCTTTCGGTTCCGAGATCGACTATGCGATGCTTATCAAGATTTACGGCAAGCCTGAAGGCAAGAACGACGAAATCAGGTACAGCCCAGCGGAGTGCGTCGGATGCGAAACGAAGTGGGTTGCTGGCCGTCCTGACCCGAAGCATATTTCGACCAGCTACATCGAAAGGCAGAATTTGACAATGCGTATGAGCATGAGAAGGTTCACGCGACTGACTAACGGATTCAGCAAGAAGGTCGAGAACCACATGCACGCGATCAGCTTGCACTACATGTTCTATAACTTTTGCCGGATGCATAAGACCTTGCGTTGCACTCCCGCAATGGCCGCCGGCGTCACAAGCCGTCTGTGGGAAATCTCGGACATCGTTGCCTTGTTGCCGGAACCGGAAAGCAAGCCCCGCGGCCCGTACAAAAAACGACAGCAAGACGTTTCTGCGTCTTAGGTCTGGGTGTTATAATCGCGAATGTTGAGGCTCTTTCTCAAGGGCATTTTTCTTTCTTGATCATATTGTTGCGCCACCGACGCTAGTGGGTGAGCACGGACCACGAAACGTCGTGGTCGTAAACAATATGAAAAAAAAAAGAATAGAAAGATGTTGAAAGTTCCGCCTGGATTTATGTTGGTCTTCAGGGCTTACATAACGCTTAAGGACGGGACACGGCTCTACGCAAAGCAAAGAGGACTAAAAGCATGGCCGCTTTTAGTCCCGATTGATAAAGCGTAGGTTAATGGTCGCCCCTTCGAGAAAGGGCCTCAGCACGGATGAATTAGCAGAGCTCCACAATCACGGTGTTAACCACTTAATAGTATCCGTACTATATTTTTGTGTCAACCTCTAGATTCAAGTCCCGCCGATCCTTTTCGTTAATTTCAAACTGACCCACTACCCGGAAGAGAAACTACTTGACGTATTTGTGATTTGCTGAAAAAATTACTTGTTTCGACATATCTACATCTGAATGATGTTAAGCGTGTCACCCGTGTCTCGCTTCAGTGAAGTTTGTGATTGCGAGTTAAACGTGGGCGTTGACGTTGCTAGAGTCTTTCGCCCCCTTATGCGTCTAACAAGTTGGCCGTTCTCTCCCGCGCAGAGCGCATCCGGCGCATTAACTACGCTACTCACTTTCACCACGTAAAATTAAGGTAAAGACACGCCGCAGTTTGATCAGGAAGCCGAAGCTTCCGCGACAAGGAGAAAAATGATGACGAAGGTAGTAAGTCTCGCTCTGATAACTTTTGTAATTACAGCCCTTGGCTCTCTTCAGTTATTCGCACAAACGACCGAGATAAATTATCAGGGTAACCTCAAAGACAGTGGCCTGCCCGCGAACGCGAATTACGATATTGAGTTCCGCCTGTTCGATGCGGCAACGGGCGGCACGATCGTAGGCACGCCCATCTTCCTGAGCTCGGTTCAGGTTGTTGACGGCGTGTTCTCTGTGAAACTGGACTTTGGCGGCGCGGCTTTTCCCGGCCAGGACCGATTTCTTGAGATCGCCGTCCGGCGTACAGGTGTCGGTTCGCTTGTGACGCTTGGGCCGCGGCAAAAGATCAGCAGCGTTCCGTATGCGGTCCAGAGTCTTCAGGCAACAAATGCGACTACCTCTGTCATCGCTCAGAACGCACTCCACCTAGGCGGCGTGAACTCTGCTCTCTTCGTTCAGACCGGTGACCCACGTTTGAGCGACTCGAGAACTCCGCTTCCCGGAAGTACAAGCTATATTCAGAATTCCACCAATCAGCAAGCCTCCAGCAATTTCAACATAACCGGAACCGGCACAGCTGGAATTCTCAGTGCCACAAATCGATTCAATTTTGGCGCGAACCATATCCTGAGTGCTCCCGGCCTGGATAATATTTTTGCCGGAAACGCTTCCGGGCTTCTCAATCTTGGTGAAAGCAACGCATTCTTTGGATCAAGAGCCGGACAAGAGAACAAGCAAGGCTCATTTAACGCCTTTTTTGGTGCCTACGCTGGCCATAACAACGTCACCGGAAACAACAACTCCTTTTTTGGCTACTATGCCGGACACGGAACGACCTCGGGAAGCGATAATTCGTTCTTCGGAAATCGAGCCGGCCAGGTAAACACCTCCGGCGCCTTCAATTCTTTCTTTGGAACATTCAGCGGCTTTTTTAACACCATTGGCTCCGACAACTCCTTTTTTGGCAACGAGACCGGATACAACAACTCCAACGGCAACCGAAACTCCTTCTTCGGTTCAAAGGCCGGGCGGGAGAATCAATCAGGGTCGGATAACGCTTTCCTTGGCTCATTTGCAGGCCGGGCAAATACGACTGGCTCAAATAATTCATTCGTTGGCTCACAGGCAGGACAGGCAAACGCCACGGGTACTAACAATTCGTTCTTCGGTTCCATGGCCGGCTTCCTTAACACTGCCAGCAACAATTCGTTCTTCGGAGCCCAGGCCGGCAGATTCAACACTATCGGCGCGAACAATGCCTTCTTTGGCCGTAATGCAGGGCACACAAACACTTCTGGCGAGCTGAATGTATTTGTCGGTCTTAATGCCGGATCGCTGAATACGGTAGGTAATGCGAATACGGTTGTCGGTGCTGAGGCGAATGTCCTCAATGGGAATCTTTCGTACGCAACCGCTATCGGTTCCGGCGCCGTTGTAGATACAAGTAACACAGTTGTGCTTGGCCGCGGGGCTGACACCGTCAGAATACCTGGAAACATGAACGTACTCGGCACCTTGACGGCCACGACACTGAGTATTGCCGCTACTAACATAACCGGAGTGGTCGGAACATCGAACGGGGGTACCGGCCTGAGCGTGTCAGGACCGGCGGGTAATTTCCTTCGCAGCAACGGTACGACTTGGCAAAGCCAGCCGTTGACTGTTGCAGACATTCTTCCCGGAAGCAATAACTATATTCAGAACTCGATGAGCCAACAAGGTTCGTCGAACTTCAACATCAGTGGAAACGGAACGGCCGGGGGCACGCTTTCGGCAAACGCCGTTAACTCGGTAACGCAATACAATATTGGCGGGAGCCGGGTGCTTACCACGGCTGGTTCATCAAATTTATTTGCCGGCATCACGGCCGGAAATGCCAATACGACCGGTTCGTCGAATTCTTTCTTCGGCAGCTCTTCGGGCGCCCAGAATTCGAGCGGAGGCAGCAATTCGTTCTTCGGAGCCAATGCGGGTTCCGCTTCAACGACTGGCTCGGGCAACACCTTTATCGGAGCGTCGGCCGGCAATGGAAACTCGATCGGTCAGAACAACTCATTCTTTGGTGCAAATGCGGGTCAATCGAACACGATCGGCGGAAACAACACGATCGTCGGCGCGAACGCAAATGTGGGCAGCGGTAATCTTACTTACGCAACCGCGGTGGGAGCAGATGCGGTCGTGAGCACAAGTAACACGGTCGTGCTGGGAAGAAGTGTTGACACCGTTCGCGCGCCGGGCAATTTGCAAGTTGACGGAACGCTCACTGCCACTAACTTCAGTGTTCCCGCCAGCAGTCTGACCGGCATAGTGGCCGTTAACAACGGTGGTACAGGGATGAACGCACCTGGCGCTGCAGGAAACTACTTGAGAAGCAATGGCAGTATTTGGCAAAGCTCGGCGATCGCCGCGGCTGATATTCCCGCGGGAAGCGGAAATTACATTCAAAACGGTGTTGCTGTCCAGTCGTCAAGTAACTTCAATATAAGCGGAAATGGAACCTTGGGCGGCATCCTCTCCGCCAATACGGTGAACTCGGTTACTCAATACAATATTGGTGGTACCCGAGTACTGAGCAATACGGGGACATCCAACATCTTCGTTGGAGCCGGGACTTCCACTGCTGGCAACGACAATACTTTTGTAGGCTTCGGTGCCGGGGCGGCGAATACGACCGGCTTCTCGAATACCGTTCTGGGATCGGGGGCGAACTTTGGTGCAGGAAATCTGACCTTCGCTACTGCGATCGGAGCAGGAGCGACTGTAAGCAACAATAACTCTGTCGTGTTGGGCCGAAATGCCGATACAGTTCGGATTCCCGGCAACCTCGTTCTAAATGGAACCTTTACAGGAACTTTCACCATTCCTGCCGCCAATATCACAGGAGTACTGGGTGCGAGCAGCGGCGGTACAGGGCTTTCGTCATCGACCGGAACGAACTTCTTGAGAGGTAATGGAAGCGGAGGCTGGACGAATGGGACCATCCTGGCCGCTGACATTCCAGACCTCGGAGCAACTTATATCAGGAACCAGGTAGGATCACAGGCAGGTGCCAGTTTTAATGTTGCAGGAAGCGGAGCGGTCGGCACGACTATGAATGTCGGTGGCAACCTTACGGTCGGCGGCACTATAACCGGCAGCCTTGCAGCATCGAACATAACCGGCGTGCTGGGTGTTTCCAATGGTGGAACCGGATTGTCTTCAGCAGGCACGAACGGACACTTCGTCAAGAGCACTGGTTCCGGCTTTACAACTGCTGCGCTTACCGCAGGCGACATTCCGAACCTCGCCGGCAGCTATATTCAAAACGGTACAACTCCGCAATCAGGAGCGAATTTTAATGTAGCCGGCACGGGAGCGGTAGGCTCGCACTTTACCGTTGGCGGCAACCTAACCGTCAACGGTTCCATCACCGGCACATTCAATGTACCGGCCGGAAACATTACAGGTACTCTTGGAGCAGGTAATGGCGGCACTGGCCTTAACTCTTCGACTGGCACGCAATTCCTGAGAGGCAATGGATCCGGAGGCTGGACAAGTGGAAACCTTGCAGCTGCCGATATTCCCGGCGGAAGCGCGAGTTATATACAGAACACGGTAACCCAACAGGCCGGAAGCAATTTCAATATTTCCGGTAATGGAACTGCCGGAGGAACATTGTCTGGCAACGCGGTAAACGCAGTCACTCAGTTCAATGTCAACGGCGCTCGAGCGCTTACTGCAAACGGCACGGGCAGCGTATTTGTGGGAGCAAACACCGGCACATCAGGCGGATCAAACACGTTCGTCGGATCCGCTTCGGGGGCGAATAACACTACCGGCAGTTCGAATACGCTGGTTGGTGCCAGTTCCGACGTTGGGACGGCAACTATCACAAATGCGACAGCGGTAGGAGCTAATGCTGTCGTAAATCAAAGTAATTCGTTGGTACTTGGTGGAATAACAGGAATTGGAGGTGGAACCAGCGTTAACGTTGGCATTGGAACGACACAGCCTAAAGCGAGGCTCGAGGTGGCAAATGGCGATATCCTTTTGTCTCAGCCAGACCAGGGAATAATCCTGAAGGCACCAAATGGTACAACATGCGCACGTATCACGCTTTCGAACGCCGGTACTCTGGTCACGACGGTCATACCATGCCCGTAACCATTGATCGAAACGGAATTTCGCCACGATGATCATCCAATCTGGCTTGCTCAAAGAAGATAACCTGAGGTCCGATGAGAAATAGCATTTTTACGATCTTGATCCTAGCGACGACGGTATTCAGCCAATCGGGCGGACAGTTTACGATCACAAAGTCGGCTATTTCCGGTGGTCACGCAGAGGCTAGCGGAGGCAGCTTCAGCCTGAATGGCACCTTAGGCGAGCCTGCCGTCGGAAAGGTGAATGGATCTGGTTTTGAACTGAACAGCGGCTTTTGGGGTGGCGGTGCGTCTGGAGTAGTGCCTCGGACACCGTTTGACTATGACGGCGACGGACGGTCGGATCTTTCGGTGCGGCGTCCATCAAACGGGCTTTGGTATATCCTCAGGGGAACGCTCGGTTACACCGTGATGGAGTGGGGAGTAGCCACGGACCGCGTCACACCTGCAGACTTTGACGGAGACGGAAAGACCGACGTCGCTGTGTTCCGTCCATCCAACGGGACCTGGTACTGGTTCAACTCTGCCAGCCAGACTTTTCAGGCAGCGGGCTGGGGACAAGACGGGGATATTCCGGTACCAGCTGATCATGACGGCGACAACAAGGCAGATCTGATAGTTTATCGTCCCTCAAACAACAACTGGTACCGTTTGCTCAGTGCAACCGGATCGATATCGGTCGTCAATTTTGGTGTTTCAGGGGATAAGCCGGTTATCGGCGATTATGACGGAGATGGACGTGATGACATTGCCATATTCAGGCCATCTGAGAGCAATTGGTATATTCTCAAATCCGGGATCGGGTTTTTTATCCAAACTTGGGGACAGCCCGGCGATATTCAGGTCCCGGCAGACTATGATGGCGACGGGATCACAGACCTGGCCGTTTTCCGGCCCTCGACGGGACAGTGGTTTCGCGCCATGAGTTCTGCTGGATTTAGTGTGGCGACTTGGGGCGTTGCGACGGACATCCCTGTTCCGGCCGATTATGACGGTGATGGAAAGGCTGATATCGCAGTTTACCGTCCGTCAAACGGGACATGGTATATCATTCAATCTAATTTAGGCATTCTTGTTTGGCCATTTGGCACTGCCGAGGATATACCGACTCAGTCGTCTTTCATTTTTTGACGGTTTAAGCCCCGTCTTGGCCACTTCAAAAACTGCTCAGAACAAAGCCAGCGGCGGGAGTTTTTGCTCCCGCTTGCTTTTCTTTTGTTGGCCTGTGATCCGATCGTCAATTATCTATACGGTAAAATCGCCACGACGGTTGATGATCTTTTCCGAGCCTTTGTTTTGTCAGTATCGCTCGAACCATTTCGACTGGGATCGAACCCTCTTTAAGGATAGCGTCGTGAAACTCGCGATCTGACATCTTGCCTCCTTTTACCAAGTCGCGGTGAAGGGCATAGAATTGAAGACCGCCCATCATATAGGCCATCTGATAAAGCGGACCGTACTCGCCTGAGAAAGATCGTCTGACCTCTGCCAGTGCATTGTCACGTTCGTGGCCCACCTTGTTTACCAACAGGTCCACGCATTGCTCCGGGGTCCAGGTCCCTAGATGGAAATTAAGCGAAAAGATGATCCTGGCCGCCCTGTGCGAACGCCAGAACAGTGCCCCTATCTTATCTTCCGGAGTCGCTACAAACCCGCGGTCCCACAATATAAACTCCCAATAAAGGGCCCAGCCTTCACCCCAGAACGGTGTCCTGAACGACGAGCGATAGGTCCTGTAGCGCCGATTCATGAACTGCTGCATATGGTGTCCTGGGATCAACTCATGATGAGTCACGGCCCGTGCGAAATGGGGATTGTTACCGCGAAATGACATCATCTTCTGCTCGTGGGTCATACTATCAGTTGGGTAAGCTACCAATATCGTCTCCCCACCAAGGAAAAACGGTGCTATCAACTGCCGCTCCGGCGACATCATCTCCATCCGCCAGCTCTCTTCTGCTTCGGCCGGGACCGTAAGCAGGTCGTTCTTCTTAACGTAATCGATAGCTTCACGTGCCTGATCGCGGATAAGCGCCGGCTGCTTCCCCGGTTCGACGAATTTCTGTTTTACTGCCTCGATCGCCTTCATATAATCATCGCCGAAGCCCATTTGTCTGGACGCTTTCTTTAGCTCTTCAACGCACCAATCAAATTCGCGGTTAGCGATCATGACAAGTTCTTCCGGCGAGTAAGGGATCATCTCGAACTGAAGTTCGGCGATCAGCGCTTCGCGGCCGATCGGGTCTCCGATAATGGTGGTTCGGTCGTCCGGGGAAATACCAACAAGCCTGTTAGAAACGAATGATACGTATTTCTGCAGCTCTGCATCCGCAGCCTCGAATGGCTTTCGGCACCACCAGGTAAACGCTGGATCATAAGCATTATGGAAGTTGTACCAGTTCCTAAGAGTTGACCTTAGCGATGTAATGGTCCTGACGGCGCGGAACGCGACGGTTCGTGGGGGGCGTTGGGTCGAGCTGTTCTCAAAGCTTTTCTGAGTTTCCGCGATCTTCCTGGCGAGACTGTCCAATATTTCAGCGGCTTTAGCTGGATCGATCGACTCAAGCCGGCGCCGCTGATCTTCTAAGTCGCTGATCACTCTGGCAAAAGGGATTAACGCGGACATTTCTTCGAGCTGGGCGGCGTTTCGGCCAAGCTCCGCGAGCTCGCGTCTCAGATGATTCTGAAAAAGAAGATAGTCGATCTGCTCATGGTGTTCAAGCCTTGCGAAATCGATGCGTTGAAGCTCTGCGAGCCTTGCCGAATAGAGCTTTCGGAAGCGGTCCCGTCTAGCATCTGATGTCTCCGCGGAGTACCAGCGGTTGAAGGCCCCGCGGTCCTGCTCAAAGTTCTCGATCGTTTGCCGCAGCCGCGAAGGCGATTCGGATTCGGGTAACTGACCGAAACATTGGAGTGAGACAAAAAAGGTCAAGGCGAGCGCGATCGCGTGATTCTTGTTCATAGAAAGGGTGTTCCTAAGGGCAGCAAATAAAAAAGCTATCAGCTATAAGCTAATAGCAGTTAGCCAAAACTCAAAACCCAGCCAGGTGTCAGACCTTATAGCTCGTTTAGAAAACCATCGCCGGCGGGCAGCTCGAGGCCGAAGTTAGCCGCGATGGTCTGGCCGATATCTGCCAGCGAATCACGCGTGCCAAGGTTTACGTTGGCTTTCGCGTTCTTGCCACAGACCAGCAGTGGAACGTATTCGCGAGTATGGTCAGACCCGCGAAAAGTGGGGTCATTTCCGTGATCGGCGGTAATAATGAGCAAATCCTCGTCATTCATCGCAGCAAAGATCTCTGGAAGCCGAGCATCAAAATGTTCGAGGGCGGCGGCATAGCCCTCAGGATCGCGTCGATGCCCGAACAGCATATCGAAGTCCACCAAATTGCTGAAGACTAGCCCAGTCGTATCTGCCTTCAAAGCATTTATAGTCTGTTCGATGGCTTGATCATTGTTCTTGGCAGGAAGGTCTTCGGTGACACCCACAGAATCGTAGATCGACGCGATCTTTCCCACAGAAACGACATCAAATCCAGCATCTTTCAATATCGGAAGCAGGTTTTTCGCTGGCGGAGGAACAGCGTAATCATGGCGATTCTCAGTGCGTTTGAATGTTTCGGCTGTACTGCCGATAAACGGCCGGGCGATGACTCGTCCGACGCGTTCTTCCCCGTCCAGGATACGCCTGGCGATCTCGCACATCTCGTAAAGCCGCTCTAGCGGTACGACCTCTTCGTGCGCGGCGATCTGAAAAACGCTGTCGGCAGAAGTATAAACTATCGGCTTGCCCGTGCGAACGTGTTCCTCGCCTAACTCTTTGATGATCTCCGTCCCGCTAGCGGGTATATTGCCGAGGACCCCGGGCACTCGCGCTTCCGCAACAAAGCGTTCGATGATCACCTTTGGGAACCCGTTCGGAAAGGTGGGAAATGCTTTTTGCAAGATGATACCTGCCATCTCCCAATGCCCTGTGGTGGTATCTTTGCCGTTTGATGCAAGAGCACATTTTCCGAATGAGCCTATGGGTGCCGGATCGGGAGGGACATTTGGCAGATCACGAATGTTTCCAATACCTAACTTCCGCAGATTCGGCACGTTGAGCGGGCGATATCTGAACACATTACCTAAAGTATCTGACCCCGCATCGCCCCACGCGGCGGCATCAGGCATTTCACCGATCCCGGCAGAATCAAGCACGATCAAGCATATTCGTCGAAATCTCATAAAATTAGCCACGAAAGCCTCAGCCTTAAAGACTATTCCTGCAGAGGAAGCAAGTTAATACCTTTCGAAGCGTAACTTAGGCAAAAGAGTGGCCGGTCAACGACACCCCTAATTTGAGGGAGCCGTGTAGCCTTCGCGTGCCCGCACCTGCGCCCCCGTCGGCAATCCTTTCAATGTGACCGTTATCCTTCTATAAGTGCCGTCACGCTTCTCGTTCGTTGAATAGTACGCAAGGCTGTATTTGGTGCCTATCTCGTCAGCAATGTTTTTGAAAGCTCCTCTGGCCTCGCTGATATCACCGACCGGAAAGACCTTCCCCCCCGAAGCTTTTGCAAGCAGGTTCATTTCTTCGCTTGCCAACTCGTATAGCTTCTTACTTATCGCCAACCTTTCAAAATCACCCAACTGGCAAAAATCGCTTGTTGTCTCGACACGACTCGACGTTCCGAGCCGCCGATAATACCGCCGTATCTGCGCCGCCGAAAAGCGGAGCGCCATTTCACAGTCGCCAAGCAGATTCTCCTCAAAATAACTTCTGGTATCGACCTTTATGAAATAGCAGATAATTCCGGCATCCTCCAGCAATTCCCTTGCCTCGGCAAAATCCGCGACGCTGGTCGAATCCACCCCGTCGGTCAATGCGACCAATGCCCTGCGGCCCCGAACTTCCGGTCTCGGTTCTTCGTGGAAAATCTTTCTGGCTACGTCCAGGAGGCTATCGTAGTAGGGCGTTCCGTTGCTGGTGCTTACTCTTTCCAGCGCCGACCTCAGTTCACGCCTGTCCGCCGTCAGCCCAGCCACGATCTCACCAACTGCGAAGGATCTGCGGTCCCGCGTCGCCGTGTTAAAAGCGATTATGGAAACCCTGTCGCCAGGCCTGAGTGATTCTATAAAATACAGAGCTGACCTTTGAATAAGTTGAAGTTCAGAGCGCGTCGAACCCGATGTATCCAGTAACAAAACAACCTCAAACGGGGCCGTGGTCGCTCCAAATTCTGCGATCTCCTGGTCCTTTCCGTCTTCCGCCACCGCAAAATTTGCTCTTTTAAGGTTGAGGATCGGCTTTCCGGAACGATCGGTAACAACTATAGGCACCTCGATCAATTCCGTATCGACGCGTATCACCTCGTCATCGGGCCTCGGCAGCTTTTTGTCCTGAGCCTCAACCGCCGCACAAGTGCCGACTGTGAGGAGCATCAAAAACATCGCCCATTTGATCAGCATTCCGTTGCGTACCTCAATTACCAGTTTGCTTTCGATAGTAACAAATTCAGCCCGATGCCCGAAACATTGCTATCTGTTTGTTTCGAAAAAGTGAAATACTGCGGTATTGATTAGGATACTCGTAATTGTGTGGTAGTATTCTGACATCCGGTCAGTTGAACTATCCAAGAACGCGGCATTCCGGGCCTGCACGGGCGTTGCTGGACAGCAGTGAACTTTGTAGCTTAAGCGAGGTCTAACAATGAAAGGAAGAGTATCTATTTTGGGTGTACTTACCGTGGCTCTTTGTGTTTTATCTCTTAGCGTTTCGGGCCAGGTACTGCTCAACGAACTTAGCGTAAATCCTGGCGGCACAGATAATCCTTGCGAGTACTTTGAGTTAAAGGGTACGCCCGGCACCATAGTGGAAAATATTCATTTTGTCTCTCTCGAAGGAGACACGAACAAGGGCCAGGCAACGGCGGTGGTCACGTTTGGAGTGCCCGGTCCCGCGATAGGCTCGAACGGCTTGTTGGTAGTGATCTCAGCGACGCCCTGCGGAAGCAGGACATACCCTGCCGGCACTACGGTTCTTCAGACCACGTTGTTCGATGCCGCAGGCGGAGCACTTCAGAACGGCTCGAACTCATTCCTTTTGATAGCAAGCGTTACGCCGATCACTGCTACGACCGATTACGATACTAATGACGATGGGGTGCTGGAACTTCCGCAGGGAGCGACCATCATTGACGGCGTTTCTTGGACAGACGGCGGCGCGGGTGATGTGATCTATGGAACCGTGCTGACCGCTTCCGGAGGAACGATCGGCGCCGCGACCCGCTTTCCGAACAACGGCGTCGCAAACATGGCAGCGGCCTGGTATGCAGGCGCAATGGTGGGCACGAATGACGCAACGACCTACAGCGCAACGATCCGTACCGCTAATTTCCCGGCCAACGGAGCGTTAACCCCCGGTGCTCCTAATGTAGGCACTCCGCCGCTCGACTCCCCGGTCGATATCAACGGTGATGGAAGGACCGACTACGTTATGGTCCGCCCTGCCGGTGGAGCGGGCTCGCAGCTTACCTGGTGGAATGCGATCAACGGCGGGAATCCCACCTCAAACCGAGATTGGGGCGTCAGCGGTGATGAGATCCTGTGTGCTGATTTTGACGGTGATGGGTTGGATGACCCGGCAGTCTTTCGGGCCTCGAATAGCACCTTTTACATCATTCAAAGCTCTAGCCTTACGATGCGTATCGATCAATTTGGGCAAGCAGGCGACAATCCTCGTGTGGTCGGTGACTACGACGGAGACGGGCGCGATGATATTGCTGTTTATAGGCCGGGGGCACAGGGTATCTGGTTCTATAAATCTGTCAGTGACACCATCTTCAAGGCTGTAAATTGGGGGGAGACCTCAGACGTGCCGCTGGCAGGCGATTTCAACGGTGATGGCAAGAATGATTTCCTCATCCGGCGTCAGGAAGGAGGCTCATCGCGCTTCTACGCAAAGTTCTCGGACGGCACGATAGATTCGAAGATATTTGGCCTTCCGACAGATATTATCGTACCGGGTGATTATGATGGCGATGGCAAGACAGACCTGGCGGTCGTGAGGACGAATGCGGGCGGTTTTTACGAATGGGTTTATGAGTCTAGCGAAACCGGCGCGATCGTCACGGACACGTGGGGCGTGGCCGCTTCCGGCGACGTTATCGTCCAGGGTGACTATAACGGTGACGGTAAGACAGACTACGCCGTTTGGCGGCCCGGGGCGCAAGGGATCTTCTTTGTCATGACGCCTGTCACTCGCAACATCTTTACGAAGAATTGGGGACAAACGGGTGATGTTCCAGCCGCTCGATCCAATCAGTTCTGAGACGCTGCACCATTAACCAGCGAGGCCCTCCGAATTATCAGAGGGCCTCTCCTTCCGGCTAAAGAAAGCACTAGATATATTTGCTTACTACCTTTGAGATCGCTTCGCGGGAAACTGCCCCAACGATGCGTTCTTGCTCTTGGCCGCCTTTAAAGAGTATCAATGTAGGAATGCCCCTGATACCGTACCTTTGCGGGATATTCTGATTGTTGTCCACATCCATCTTGAAGAAAGATGCCTTGCCGTCAAACTCTTCGGCCACCGCTTCAACCGATGGAGCGATCATTCTGCACGGCCCGCACCATTCGGCCCAAAAATCGACCAAGACCGGAACGTCTGCCCCGAGCACCGACGTCTCAAAATCACTGTCATTTACTTCCTTAGCAAAATTTGCCATTTTCTTCTCCTGATTATCAAATTATAACTTTCTGCAATTAAACACTGCAATTTGTGCAGGATACGATTCGGATCCGCACGCAAATGGCCGGACGCGACAAAGGATCAACCGATCTTTACCACGATCTTGCCGACGTGCGAGCCCTCTCTCATATATGAAAGCGCATCTCGAACCTCTTCAAATCCGAATACCCGATCGATAACGGGACGAAGATGGTGTGCCGATATCGCCTGATTCATTTCTTCGAACATCGTTTTAGAGCCTACAAATATTCCCTGCAGCCTGATCGATCTCATAAACAGGTTGATCGGGCTGAACGCTTTTTCCTCAGCCAAAGCTCCGATCATAGCGATATGGCCGCCAACGCGAACTGCGTTGACTGAGCGGGAAAGCGTTCCGGAGCCGCCGACCTCGATAACGTGATCGACCCCTCCCGGTGTGAATTCCTGTGCTGCCTTGTCCCATTCGGCCCGCTTTCGATAATTAACGGTAGCGTCCGCTCCGAGCTCGTTCAGCCGGCCGATCTTTGAGTCACTTCCAGAGGTGGCAAATACTCGGGCTCCGGCCATCTTTGCGAACTGGAGAGCAAAAACCGAGATGCCTCCGCTGCCCTGGATCAACACAGTCTCTCCAGGTTTGAGCTTGCCGGAATGAAACAGTGCGTTCCAAGCCGTAACGCCCGTGCAAGGAAGCGTCGCAGCCTCTTCAAATGTAAGGTGCTCCGGGATCCGAACCACAGATCGCTCATCAAAGGTGGCAAATTCGCGCAGCACGCCGTCCCATTGCGATCCGGCACCAAGGGCGGTACGTCGGTTTTCGTCAGTAGGCCTGCCGTCGTACCAGCGTTGAACGAACAGCGGCATGACCCGGTCGCCCGGTTTCCACAGAGTGACCGATCCGCCGATCGCGGCAACCTCGCCAGCCCCGTCCGAAAGCGGCACTGCAGGCAGCTTCATCCTGGGATTATAGGTGCCCGAGACCACCATCAGGTCGCGATAATTGAGTGACGCCGCACGAAACCGGACCAACACCTCATTAGGCCCGGGCCGCGGGTCGTCCCGCTCGACAACCGCGAGATTCTTAATACCGAATTCCCTTATCTCGTATGCCCTCATTCCGATACACAATTAACTTAACGGCGGTTCAACATCACTCGGAAGCCGCGGTCCGATGCCTATTTCCGCCTCTGAACCTTTGAATCGATCAATATGGAAACGTTATCGCGAATAAGATCGTCGGCCTTTCCGGGATATACCATTCCAAAATCTTTCCGGTTTATTACAAAACCAGCCTTTGCGGTAACGTCCGTATTCGTAACATCGATCTTTAAGGGAAACGAGATAGTTTTAAGCTGACCACGGATCTCGAGGTCGCCGGTTACGATATAGTTGTCACCGGTCTTGCCGCCCGGTTCGATCTTTGTTGACCGGAAGGTTGCCTTTGGGAACTTTGCGACATCAAAAAAGTCCGCCGACTTCAGATGATCCGTAAGTTTCGGATCATCGGAATACAAGGTGTTTATATCTATCTCGGCCGTGACGCTGCTTTCCTCGGGGTTGCCGTTCACGAGGTCGATGGTTCCTGAAAACATCGTAAAGCCACCCTCATGCCTTCCAGTCACCTTTGAGCCAACAAAAGTGACGGCCGTATTTGCCGGGGTGATCGCAAGGGCCTCTCCTTTGGCTTTGTCCGCTGAGGGCGAAGCCGATGTGGCGGAATTGTTCGATGAAGGCTCTGTCACCGTTGCTTTTGGCTTATTCGCGGCCGGATCCTCGCAGGCCGAAGATATGAATGCGGCGGCAAGTATCGCGATCAATTTCAATTTCATCAAATTATCTCCTTTTCCAACATTACGAAAATATTTGGTTCGATGCCCATAGCGGGCATTCTTGTCCAGGCCGGAAACTGGCCTGTACTCAAGGGTCTTTGATTTCGTTCCGTCTGAATTATTTTACGTCGCCCGCGCTGGCCGCTGCCGGCCCTAGTGTGCAGCCGGTCTCCTTGCCTCGATCTGCCAAAGCAAGCCCTCCAGCGTATGCCCTGACAAATGGTCGGTTACCGTCCGCTCTATTTCCCCTCTCAGTTCAGCGAGCAAAGCCTCGATATTCTCACTGACGAAGCAATCTTTTCGAGGATTCCCTTCGTGTATGGCAAAAACCTCTCCGCAATTTACCGCAATGTAAACCTGATCGAGCGAGATCTCCGAAGGAGGTCTCGCAAGGCTGGTCCCACCCGATGCTCCAGTGCGTGTACTGACGAAACCGGAGCAGCTCAACTGCTTCAGTAATCTACGTATAACAACCGGATTTGTATTTACGCGGCAGGCAATTTCGTCAGAGCTCAACCTTTTTTCCGGTAATACTGCAAGAAGCGCCAGAATATGCACGGCCTTCGCAAACTGGCTATTGGCTGCCATAACTGTAACAATAATAGTTACAATTGAAAGGTTTGTCAACTCTGCTATACAGATCTTCGGAATATGATTTCGAAGCGGCTTCAAACATCAGCAAAGTAAGCGCGGGGAGGTCTCGACAAAATAAAAGCCGGGTGCCGCTATGGCATGCCCGGCTATTTTTGAACGGCCGCAAACAAGTTCTATCTGGTGGGGATCTTTATTTCCCGGCCAGAACCCAGTACTGAATTTGGAAGAAGGCCGTTATACTTAGCAACTTCTACGGGATCGGCCCCGTGACGATTTGCAAGCTTCGCGACCGTATCGCCCGCCTGAGCCTTAACTATCTTCACATTCGATACTGCCGCCGTGCCGGGGGCGTTCACCGGTCGCGAATAAGAGATGGTATTGATACGATTTGCGCTTACCGGTACGAACACCTTGCCTCGCGGCTCAGCCATTCCTGGGTTTGCAGCCATCAATTCTGCAACACTGACCCCCGTTCTGTTCGATATATTCTGCCACGTCTCACCGCTTACGGAGTTTGCAAGGCTAGTATTATTGATCTGCGATGCAGGTACGCGTCTGAATACAGCAACCACCTCATTCGCCTTTCCCGGCGGAACGTTGATGACATACGGCTCAGGCGGCGTCACATTGCTCCTTAGATGCGGGTTCAGGTAGCGCAGATACTGGACGCTGGTATCCGAAGCTTGGGCGAGAATGCTTAAGTTGGTCGAAGCCGGGACCCGAACACGGTCGTAGCGTAGCGGCGGGGCAGGTCGTACGTGTCCAAAGCCATATTGGGCCGGGTTATTGGCAATAAGTATGGTCGCCAGAATATTCGGCACATAATTGCGAGTTTCTTTGGGAAGATATGGATAAGCAGCCCAGAAATTCGCCACGCCTGCCCTGCGAATAGCCCTGTCAACGTTACCTTCTCCGCAATTGTAACCGGCCATGGCCAGTTCCCAATTGCCATACCGGTCGAACAGAAACTTAAGATACCGTGCGGATGCGCGTGTTGCCTCTTCGAAACTGTTTCGCTCGTCCACGTGAGCGGTCCGCCGCAATCCGTAACGAGCGCCGGTTCCCGGGATGAACTGCCAAAGTCCAGAAGCGGCCGCATGCGAGAGAGCGGTTGGCTTCCATGCACTTTCGACCTGTCCGAGCCAGGCTACGTTCTCGGGAATACCTTCCTCGCGGAAGATACGCCGAGCCATCGACATGAACATTCCCGACCGATAGAGCCCGACCTCCATCGTGCTTCTCCCGCGGCCGCGGTAATAATTGATGTACTGCTGGATCATCGGGTGCACTTGAAATGTGAAACCGAGCGACCTGTTGGCTACCGCGACCTGTATGTACCTGTACTGCTGTTCCGCGACTGGATCATTCTCGACCTGCAGCTCTTCCGGCGTAAGTTCAAGTTTCGAAAGTTCGTCTAAAGGCGAAGGTTCAAATCCTTGAGCGTTGAAGCCGGACGGAAGTTCGGCTGCCGGCCTTCGGTTTTCAGCCATCGTCTCGCCGGCAGGAGCCTGAGCCGTTTGCTGCGGCTTTGCAGTCCGCAAAACTGCGACCACGTCATCAGCGAGTTTCATGTCCGCTTCATTCCACCGCCAACCGCAGACTGCGGAGAGGCTGCGGATGTGCGGGGGCTGATTACCGTTCGGAAACTCGATTCGATAAATGGTCTCTATAAGATGGGTATAGCAGCCCTGCAGGGACGGATCTCGCTGAATATCAAGCGTCGAAAATAGAAAAACCTCTACCGACTTATCAAATGCCTTTCCTGATTCGAATCGACGATCTGAACGAAGTGCCGACATCCCTTCCTTGAAAAACCGGCCCGATTCATCAAGAACCAAGCGAACAGCTTCACGGGCTTGCCGTACCTCATTTGGAATTCCGTCTGAGTTATTGGTAACTGGCGGGGTTTGGCCGATAACGGCCATGCAGAATAACAGCGTTAGAATTGCAAAAACAGGGATAACCCTGCGGATTGATAGGATCATTTAAGTCTCTTATTAAATATGTTTGCGACAAGTGCGGAAGCCGCATTGACGGCAAAGTGATAAACACCAAGCCGCGTCGCGATCATATAGTTAACGCAGGTGCGGGCGAAAAGTTCCTTTTCAAACCAGAATTTCGGTGCCGCGCCTGCGCGTAAACCATCGTTAAACGTAACACAATAGGGCCTATGGGTCAATTTTTTGGCCCGTCGGCCAAGCCAGCCGACCTCAACGCTTTGCCGTGGCCGCCGCCTTCTTTCCTTCCAGCAAGGCCGTGTCGAAAACCTCGCTCACATGTTCAACGAATACAAAGTTCAAATCATTGATAACTTCCGGCGGCAGATCCTCCAAGTCCCGTTTATTTGGGGCCGGCAGGATAACAGTCTTTAGCTTTGCGCGCCGGGCCGCGAGAAGCTTTTCCTTGACCCCGCCGATCGGAAGTACGTTCCCCCGCAAGGTTATCTCACCGGTCATGGCTACGTCTTTCCGCACCGGCCGCTGAGCAAGTACCGAAACAAGCGCCGTGGCCATGGTGATACCCGCGCTCGGGCCGTCCTTCGGGATGGCCCCTTCCGGCAGGTGAATGTGAATATCATAATTCTCGATCACCTCGTCAGAGATCCCAAGATCCGCCGCTCGGGCCTTTGCATAAGAAAAGGCGGCTTGGGCAGATTCCTGCATCACTTCGCCTAGCTGGCCCGTAAGCAAAAGCTTGCCTTTCCCTTTCGTTTTGAGGGCCTCGATAAAAAGTATGTCGCCGCCGATCGCAGTCCATGCGAGGCCTGTAACCGTGCCGATCTGGTCCTTCTTTAGCGGGCCCTCCTGAAACACCTTTGGCGTCCGCAGGAACTCTCTGAGATTGTCGGCCGTGATCCGTATTGGGCGAAAGTTCTCTTCAAGTTCGGCCTTTTTCCGGGCTACCTTTCTTGCAACCTTTCCGATCTCACGTTCAAGCTGCCGCAGGCCCGCCTCCTGCGTGTACTCGCTGATCATCTTTACTACTGCCCTGCGATCAAATCTTACGTCGTCACGTGCTAGGCCGTTTTCCTCGATCTGCTTGGGAATAAGGTGGCGTTTTGCTATCTCGTATTTTTCCTCTTCCGTATACCCGGACAGAATGATTGTTTCCATCCGGTCGCGAAGGGCAGGTTGGATCGTATCCAAAACATTAGCCGTTGTCATGAACATTACGTTCGAAAGATCAAAGGTGACGCCGAGATAGTTGTCGCGGAAAGACGAGTTCTGCTCAGGATCAAGCACCTCAAGCAGGGCCGAGCTTGGGTCGCCCCTAAAATCGGCCCCGACCTTGTCTATCTCATCGAGCATGATCAGGGGATTGTTGGTCTCGGCCTGCTGGATCGCCTGGATTATTCTGCCCGGCATCGCACCCACATAAGTACGGCGATGACCCCGGATCTCGGCCTCATCGTGAAGCCCGCCGAGGCTGAGACGAATGAACTTTCTGTTAAGGGCCCGGGCGACCGAACGGCCGAGGGATGTCTTCCCTACTCCAGGCGGACCGACCAGGCACAGGATCGAACCTTTCGGCTTTTCCATCAACTTGCGGACAGCAAGCGCTTCTACGATCCGCTCCTTTACTCTCTCAAGTCCGTAATGATCTTCGTCAAGTATCCGTTCAGCCTTCTTTAGATTGAGGTTGTCCTTTGAGGCTTTCGCCCAAGGGAGCTCAGTCATGATGTCGAGCCAGTTTCTCAGGGTTGCGGTCTCGGCCGTATCGGGGTGCATCCGCTCAAGCTTCTTGACTTGTCTAAGAGCCTCGGCCTCAGCATTTTCCGGCATTTTCGCATCGACGATCCTTTTACGATAGTTTTCTATTTCTTCAAAGATCTCGTTGACGTCACCCAGCTCGCCTTGGATCGCCTTCAATTGCTGACGAAGAAAGTATTCACGCTGTGAGCGATCGATATCGGCCCGGGCCTGAGAATTTATTTCCTGCTGGACCGTCAGCACGTCTATCTCTTTATTAAGGAGCTCGTTCACCCGCCTCAATCTTTCAACTGGCTCGGATATATTCAAGACGCTTTGCGCATCCTCAACCTTGAGTTCGAGGTTCGACGCCGAGAGGTCAGCAAGGCGGCCGGCATCATCGAGATTCGCGATTATGGCCAGAACCTCCGGCGAAATATTCTTGCCAAGGCTGGCCGCCCGTTCCATTAGGCCGCGGACGTTGCGGATGAGCGCCTCGACCTCAAGCGATCCTTCCATTGCCAAAGGCTCCGAAACCGGAGTGATGGTAGCTTTTACATAGTCCCCGGAGGAGTCGATGCCATCTATCAATGCCCGAGAAAGACCTTGGATAAGGATGCGAATGCGGCCATCGGGCAGCTTCAGCATACGCATTATAATCGCTGCCGTTCCCACAGGATAAAGATCGTCCTGGACCGGATCTTCCTTGTTCACGTCCTTTTGCGAAACAAGGACTATCATCCGATTGTCTTTGAGAGCCTCTTCAACGGCCCGGATAGACTTGTCGCGAGAGACAAAAAGGGGAACTATCATGAATGGATAGATCACAATATCTCTGAGAGGCAGGACGGGCAGCACCGAGGGGATCTGCATCATCGGTTCGACGATGTCTCCCTCTACTGCCCCAACAGGAAAGTCTTCGATCTCAACCATAAACAATTAGTTTATGCTCCGTGTTGACAGGTTGCAAACGAAACACGATGACCCCGCGGCACACCATCGCCCCTGATCGATGAAATATGAAAAGGCGGCGTCCACTAGCTTGGACATCCGCCCTTAAAGTTACAGATGAAAGGTCGCTCGAAAGCGTCCGGCAAGGTCTATTGAAGCTCGACCCAGTCGCCCGTATGTATTTCTTGAGCAGTGCGCGTGATAACGGCCGTCGCGGTCTTTTCGCGCACGTTAAGTACAAGGATCTCACCCACAATTTTTCGCAGCTGCGGGCGACCCTGTTTGGCGGCTTTAGTAGTTACGACACGGCCGTCCGCCCTGTCGCCTGACTTTCGGGCCGTCTGGTTTGAGAATTCACCCCCGCCGTAAACCCTGCTCTCATTTCCCGAACTTCGCGCACTCACCGATTCCAGCTCCGGATTCAGAAAAAGATTCCCCTTACCGAGCGGCCGATAGACCGTAAGGTAATCGCCGACCCGGATGTTGTCCTCGGCTCCGAGATCGATATAGACGATCTGATCGCGGGTCAAAGCCTCCTGTCCGTCGCGGGCCATGAACAGCCTTCCGTTCGCTTTCCCCGACGGATCGGCGAACAGATCAAGCGGCCCGCGTGCCTGATGCATAGGGCTCATTCTTTGCGGCATCGGCTGAACGAGGTCACCCAGCATGAAGGAATCGCATGACGTTTTAACCCGTGCAACGGAAACATCGTTCTTTACCCTGACGATCTCAACCGCACCGACTTCCTGCACAAAGAAGCCAAGATCGCTCTTTCGCGACCATCGCGTGTTTACCTTTCCGCGGGGTCGCACAACGGCCAGCACGTCACCAACTCGGACTCCCCTTCCGGCACCCATGTTCAAATAGACATAGTTATTCTCAGCATAATGAAATCCGTCCTGCTCCTCGACGGCTCCGACCAGACGGTTTGAGGTGTCGATCGGCGAGTATTGAACGTAGCCGGCGCAATAAAGGTTGTTCGAACCAGCCGCAACCATAGGCTTTGCTGGACTGGCGATCACGCGGACCGGGGTCGGTTCGGCCCGTTGCGAATAAGCCGAAGACGCGAGCAGAAAAGAGGCACAAAGAAATAGCAACGAGACATTATAGGTAAATGGGATTCGGTTCACAGCTTACTCCTTAGAAATTAGGCGTGAGATCTGGATAGATGCAATGCGGATGGTGCGAAATTATCGGCACGACTGACCTCGGCCAAAATCACACCAATAAATTGTAAACCGTGCAAACAGATTTGGTCAACGTCTTTTTTACATGTTTAACATCTTGTTGGAGAAATTTAGATCAGATGCACCGGTTGGCTTAGTTCTCTTTTTAGATTGCACCGGAAGGCGAGAGCAGTGGACGTAGCATTGCTTCTCTTTACGGTCCTCCCAACGAGAACATAGTAAGCCTGGCTCTAGAACGAATATTGGGTCCTGCCCGCCCACTTATGGCCTCGCTGAGGCAGCCTGAAGACAGTCATTTAATTCCGCCAAAAAAGAATGCGGTCACCTATCAAAGCGGACAGGTCAAATCTAAATAGACTGACCCGGCGCCGCGATCTGGCATCGCCTCCCCCAGCCGATGCGTGGGATGCTGCGGAGCGAACTAGCCGTCGAAGATACAGGATCTGGTATTCGTCGTTAAGCTCACCCAATTTGCATCGCTTTCCAACCTTTTGCTAGTATCCTCGCTTGCGGCTCACTTCCGCAGCCGTCATCAGCCGGTGTAGCTCAGTTGGTAGAGCAGTTGATTTGTAATCATCAGGTCGGGGGTTCAAGTCCCTTCACCGGCTCCAATCTTTTCAATAGTGTACGGGGAATTAACCACGTTTGAATTTTGGCTCGTGACCAATACGTGACCAAAATTCTCATTTCTATCGAGGTTTTCTACCGCTTTCCTAATTGCTGAGTCCGTTGCGTGGGTGTACCGCGAGGTCATCCGAATATCGGAATGTCCCAGAATCTTCATCAGTGTGAAGGCATCGGCACCGGCATCTGCCATGCGGGTCGCGGCTGTGTGACGAAGATCGTGGAACCTTAAGTTCTTGATTTTCGCCTCTGCCATCGCCCGATTGAAACTCCGTTTGATCTCGATTAGCTTGCCGCCAGTTCTTGGGCTGGGAAACACCAAGTCACCCCGGCGAACCATGTTCTTGAGCATTTCAGTTACGGTAGCGTTCATTGGGATGATCCGCTTCTTGCCTGACTTGCTCTGCTGAACGATTAGCGTTCGCCTTTTGAAATCAATGTCCGCCCAAGCAAGATTGAAAATCTCGCCCCGTCGCAAGCCCGTGTGCAGGGCAAGCGTCACGATCTGCTGAACCGGCGGGTTTTCGCTCAGGGCTTCCAGTAGCCGCGTCTCTTCCTCGTCGGATAGAACCCGCGTCCGCTGGTTGTCGAGTTTCAAGGTCTTAACCCTTCTGCTTGGATTGCTTTCCAATATCTCGGCATCTACTGCCATTGAAAAGATTTTTGAAAGAACCCTTAAGTGATAGTTAACCGTCGCGGCACTCCGCTTTTTCCCGTGCTTGGTGGGGGTACTCAAGAAATCCTGCTTGAACGCCTCGATCACTGGCGGGGTGATTTGTCGAAGTGTCTTGTTTTTGAACGCCTTAATGAGAACTCGGCAAATAAGAACGTCACATCGAAAGGACTTCTTGTTTGCCTCGGAGTAGGGGAGAAAGGTTTCGACAACGAAATCATCGAAACGCTTGTCCGGTTTCCCATCGAAGCCGTAGACCTGCTGGAAGACCTGATTCATTATCACGGCTTCTGCTGCCTCGGCTTCCTTTTTAGTGCGAACGAATTTGAGGGTTTTCCTGATTCGTTCGCCGTTGTGATAGAAGTCACAGACCCATTGTCCCGTGTCCTTCCGCCTGCTTACTGCCATATTTACCTCCTTCGCCGTGTGCAAAGTGGTGTTCCGATACTAGTCCATTTTCATCATTTTTCTATACCGGTCTTCCTGTTTTATTTTCGATTTCGGTTTTGGCTTTTCAATCTTTATGGGGCGATTCAAGTGAACGGACGCACGCTTTTTTCCCGTGAGGTCTTGACGACCGATCATATAGATCACTTCACGTTCAAAGAGGATTTTCCGACCGACACGCACGAACGGCAGGCGACCTTCATCCTTCCACCGGTAGATGGTCGTATCGCTCACCCCAAAGAACTCAGCCACCTCATCAACCGTCATGAACCGTCCGTCACGTTTCTTGATCTCTTTGAGAGCGGGCAACCGAGTATGGGTCAAACCTTTCAGTTCTACGAAGCATCGATCAAGAGATAGCACCCGAACTTTGGTCTGCTCCATCTCTGGAACGGACGGAAGAATTTTATCCGTGAAGCTCTTTACCTTCTTAGGGTCGCTCACGACAACCCAAACGTTTTCATATCCAGCTTCAAGGCATCGCGAAACATTGCCAGCTTCCCAATCGGAAGAGGTCGTTACAGATACCTCACATGCGATAGCAAGAGAATCTCTTGAAAGTACCAAGTCGATTGCCGTTCCGTTGTCTAAGGGAAATTCCTGTTCTGCGTTAAATCCGAACCCCTCAGCCACTTTCATAATTTCACGCTGAATCTTCCGGTGAAATTCACCGCCGCGACCGATACGAAAGGGAGGAATTTCTATAGGTGTCTCGGGTTCCTCTCGCGGAATATCCAGTGTCTTAGGCGGCTCAGGAGTTGGTACGCTGCTTGGTGCAATGGTCACTGCCCGACGTAGTCGTGCAACCGCTTCATCTAGGGCAGGGGAGTCAAACACTTCTGGCTCCGGCTCTATGTAGGTGCGATTTGTTCCTGATCCCCAACCGTGAATTTCCACTTCGCCCTTCCTTAGAAAGTTCACGAAGCAACTCACATTTCCAATCGCGTCTCTCATGTAGGTCGGTAACTGGCGTTCGGTCTGATGAAGGAAAATGAGGTGCAGACCAAACTTCTGAGCCTGGGCTAAGACGCTGGCGAGTTCTTCGCTGGCGAGCATCTTGAATTCATCGATCACTAGATAAAACGCAGGGTGCCGTTTTCGTCTCGCGAAAGCTGCTGCCCATATCTCAGCCACCAGAAACGCGGAGAGCGTGTTGCACTCTCTCAATCCCATGATGTCGCTTCGCGAAAGGTTGGCTAGGAGAATGCGCCCGTCAAGTAATGTTGAAAAATTTATTGCTTGGCTGGGATTGGTGAACGCCTGTAACCGAGTGTGCGTTAACGGCTTCACGCGGGTTGTCACGCTATCTATGTTTGCCTTGCCTTTGAGTTGTTCCCACTCACTTCTAGCGAATGGATCGCGGATAACTCCGGGGTTAGCGATAACGGAAAGAAGGTCTGCTAAGGGTCGCTTTTGCTCAAGGAGGGCGACGTAAACGACATAAAGCACCTTCTCCGCCCTAACGGCTTCCGAATCCCGTCCCCAAACTTGAAGGGTTAGATCAGTAAGAATTTGCGCTTTGGTTTCTATCGCATCAGGTTCCGGCGAAGAGTTGAACGGATCAATCGTAGCGGTCAGATCGCGTAGAGTAGCGTCGATTATGTGAACGTCTTGGGAGCGATATTCCGTGTACGCCAGAAAGGCTAACAGCTTCTTGTAGAGTTCCTCGTGAGGATCGAGCAGGGCGAAACCTTCGCCTTCCATGACTAGCTGGGTCAGAAGAGAATAGACCAAGGTGGTCTTGCCCATGCCGCTACCGCCCATGATGCGAATGTGGGTAGCCAAGTCTTCTTCATGAAGTTCGATATCACCGATTCTCACGTAGTCCCCGTTTCCGTAAAAGAGCCTTGCGTTGTTCTATTATCTGCGTAATCCGCCCCGACAACTCCGGATAATCCTCAATGAGCTTCGCGCGTTTAGCCTCGATCTTATCTTCATCCTCAATCTCATTCACCACCGATTCAATCAACTGCGAGTTATCCCAAATGTGTCGGTTCATTTTCCCTTCAACCGTAGCTATATCGATAAGCGTTAATGAAGTAGCAACGATACCGGGTACGTGGAAAGGCGGCGGAGTGGCGAAATACAAGTCACCGACTAAGTGCTGTTTGCTCCACTGTTGGAGATGTGACGATAGAAGGTCTGGAAGGCGTGCTTCGGGTTCGTCCTCAAAGAACTCCTTCAACCGTTTGCGATCCGGTTTCCAAGTCAAGGTAGCCTTCGCGGTCACGGTCGTGCCATCACGGGCAGGCAGGGTCACAGATTGACGAAGATCGCGCGGCTTCGGATTGTAGACGAACGTTTCACTCCAAAGCTTGTGCAAGCCGAGCGGTACGCTGCCTAGTCCAAGATCAGTGAACGTGTCGCCCTGCTTAATAGCAACACACTCCTTTTCCGCACCGACCATCGTCGAAAGAACCAAGTAGCCTGCTGACACAATGTGCCACAAGACCCAAACAACTAGCCAGAAAGCCCCGCCATTGCGATACCATGTTGCCAAAAATAGCGGTGCAAAGAATAACGGTATCAGTAAGCCAGATACAGTTGCATTGAGCCATAGTTTTTTCCTCACCGTGACCCTCCAAATAATTAGATAATTAGGTACAACCGCCGGGGTGAAGTGAACGACCTATTTTACGATGCAATTTGGCTCAAGTCCTAGTCAATGTTAAGGTTTTGGTTCTGCGAAGCGTCGCGTTAGCCATTTGTCTACGGTCAAGCGGTTTCGTGTGTACCGCTCGAACGAAACTCTTTTAACCCGGTCTGCGTCCTGCGGGTCGTCGTTGTTGTGAAACGGGGGATAGGCGGTGTGCCTTTCAGCCTGCGAAGCCATTAGGCTGTCACCACCGGCGGCAATGGCGAGGGTTCTCAAGTAGAGATCATAGTCTGGCAAGTTCTCTAGCTGCGTGGCAATAACATCCGAAGCAAATTCTTTGGCAAGCAACGTCGCATCGTCTCCGCTGACTCGAAAGCTAACCAATGTCCCGCAATTTCCGAATATGGCGGGAACTACTTCGTCATTGTGCCGACGCAGTTGGGCAAGGGTCTGTGTCGCCACGGTGAGGGATAGTCGATACTTTCGAGCCTCGGCAAGAATCGCCGAAAGGTCAATCCCGTGCGTGAAGTTGTGAACCTCGTCGATATAGAAGTAGTGAGGAAGCCGATCCTTCTCTGGCGTGTCCTGACGCGAGAGAGCCGCGAGATAGAGCTTGGTCGTGATCAGCGAACCCAGCAGTGACGAGATGTCCGATCCAAGCGCTCCCTTGCTCAAGTCACACAGCAGAATCTTTCCCTCGTCCATGACCTCGCGGATATCGAAACTGCTCCGGTGCTGCCCGATCACTGATCGGAGTAGGGGATTGGTAGCGAATGCCGATACCTTATTTAGGATCGGTGCAGATGCCCTAGCCCGTTGCTCATCGTCCCAATCGTAGGCGTACGTTCGATGGAACAAATGCAGAATGCCGTCGTCCGTCTGGGCAAAGACTTTCTCTCGGTACGTCGCATCCGTTATCAATTTCAGGATATCCAAAAGCGAGGTCGGCTCCTTCTGCGCCAATAAAGCAAAGCAAAAGTTCGTCAGAAGATACTCGCTCTGCGCTCCCCATGCGTTCGCCCAGATTGTCTTGAACGTGCTGACAATCGAGGAAACGACTAAGGGGTGGTACTCGGTCGGCACCGGCTCAAGGATGTTCAAACTGCTGACCCGCTCACGATGTGACGGCTTGAAGTAGATCACATCGTTAGTCCGAGAACGGGGGATATTCTCAAGGATCTCATCGATAAGCTGACCGTGCGGGTCGATGACGGTCACGCCTGAACCGTTCCAGATGTCCCAAAGGATCATGTTCCGCATGAGCGTAGTCTTCCCAACGCCACTCTTGCCAAACAGGGCGGTGTGCCGGTTTCTGACCTGCGGGATCAGAAAGCCGTCGGCGCGGTTAGCCCTTGTTCCGACCTTGTAGCCAATCGGTAGGGGATACATCGAAGCTAATTCACAATGGGTGATTGGAGGGATCGAATAACGGAAGCTCGACCAATTTTGAGCGTCCTAGCGATTTCGGAATTGCTCAAGCCTTTCTTCTTTAGCTTTCTTATTTCGTTGGAGCGAAGAGAGGCGGTCGCCGGTCGCCCGTGATTCTTTCCCTTTGACCGAGCGTGAGCGATTCCCGCTTTGACTCGTTCCCTCAAAATGTCGCGTTCGAATTCTGCGAACACGGCAAGCATACCGGAGAGCGCTTTACCGGCTGGGGTCGTTAGATCGAAAGCTTCCGTTAGAGAAACGAAGCCTACGCCGGTGTCCGTGAGTTCGCGAATCGAGCCAATGAGGTCGGAAACTGACCTTCCCCAACGATCGAGGCGCCAGACTATGATCGCGTCAACCTGACGGCGGCGAGCTTCCTTCAGTAGCTCTTCTCGCTTCGGTCGGGTCTTGGATCCCGAACCGATCTCCTGCACCTCGCGGCTGATCCTCCAGCCTCGCTTGTTTGCGTAGACTCTCATCGCCTTCAGCTGCATCGGAAGCGTCTGCTGATCGTGCGTCGAAACGCGGGCGTAGAGGGCTACTTGCATTGGCTGGTGGGGTGTCCAAAAACCTGTGGCGAATTGGCTCGAATGGAGGCTTGTTTTTCGGGCTTGATCGGAGTCTAGCAGAGCGTGTCCAAAAACAGTAGTTATTGGACAGTTCCATAACTTTGGGGTAGGGTTTCGAGGTGAAGAATCAATACCTCTCCGAAACCGAAGTGGAACGAATCACCTACGAAGAAGGCAACGAAGAAGCGTGGGTCTGCGTTTGTGGAAATCGCCCTACCGAGGACGGATTTTACCCTTGTGACAAAGACGGGAATGAGATTGAACCTGTCGTCGGTAGTAATTGGGAAAGCCTCTACGTCTGCTCTCAGTGTGGACGAATAATTAGCCTCAACACGCTAGAGGTAGTCGGGCAGAATCCCAATCCGCGATTTTTGGCATAAGCCCTTCACCGAGATTATCTTTCAATTTCAAGAGTGCGTCTCCCACGCGCCGTTAATGAAGTTCGGTGACCTAGATCAACTGAAGTCCTTCTAAATCGCTCGACGTTTGTTGTAGGACAGCCGAATAGCAATCCTTGCAGTAACGACGTTCGCGAGTGAAACCATTCTTCTTTTGAGGAATGTTAAAGCAGTCGTCGCCAACTACGATTTCGGTTTTGCACCTGACGCAACCGCTTTTCTTCAAGACCTCGACGCGGCAAGGCGAACCATTGGCAAATCCTATGAGCGATGGGGTTTTCCCTTTAGGCTTGTTGTTCTTCATACGTACTCTTGGCTTTTTTAACCCGCCGAACCAACTTTTTAAGGACATCTTCCAATGAACCGATAGCAGTTCGAAATTCCTCAACAGAACAATCCTTACGATCCTTGCCGTTTAGAAACTTGTCAACTTCCTTGTTCACCATCATCACAGCGGCTACAAAGTTGTTCTGTGCCTTTATACCGAGTGTTGTGTACTTCGCGGATAACTCGCGTCCAACCTGCTTGAGTTCAACGTGGTTCAATAGAACATTTGCCGTTCGGGTGACTTGTTCGTTTAGACGCTTCTTTGCCTCCGCCCATTCTCGATGCGGTTGAACAGGAAAGGCACCGGTCGCTGGACGGCGAATAGGTTCTGCGGAATGCGAAGCTTTGACGATTGTTGATGCTTGATCTGGGTCAAGTCCAAGAGCCTTAAGCTTGGATCGGAGTTCTTCAATTAGGTGCTGATCTTCTACGGTGGTGAAGTCTTCCTCCCAAAGGGAATCAATTATCTCACCGTCCACGACGACATTTGTCTCTCGCACACGTAGGCGGGTCTTTCCGTCCCGTACGGAAGCCGGAACCTCCGGTTCATCGCCTCCAATAACCTTTTCCCAAAACGCCTCATCGTCATTCTCGAACTGCTTGAATTCTTTCAGGCGTTCGTCCAAGTTCATTCCGAGATGCGTGACGATATGCCCCATGTTGTCGGGATGACCGGCATCGTTCTGAACAACGACGCGCATGATCCTGCCCACAAACTGAACGTAAGGGGCAAGTGAGCGAAACGGTCTAAAGATCGCGGCGACGCTCAATTTCGGATGGTCGAATCCTTCGCCAAGCATTTGCACCTGAACGATGCAATCGAGTATCCCGCTTTTTAGATCAGCAATGACAGCGGCTTTTTTATCGTCGGTCATTTTGCTGTGAATGACCTCTGCGTTATAGCCACGTTCGGCATACATAGAGCGAATCTCTTTTGCATGGTTGATCGAACAGGCAACCGCGATCAGTTGGTGCTTAGTTCCCGTCTGTCGAAGTTCTTCTAGTTTTTCCAAGCTGCTGTCCACTATGTGTTGATTACAGGGCTGGGCAAGTGCAACGCCGCGACTGAACCAGTCCTCTTCTTTTAGCTTAAGAACTTCTTCGAGGGTGTAGGTGTTGCTCTGTGAATCGGTGAAACCTAGCTGGATTTGTGAGGGGGCTACGTAGCTGGCTTTCAGCCGCTTTATGTATCCCTTCAACGTGGCACTTCGGAATGAATATCGGTAAACGAGTTCGCCATCGATCTCCTGCCGGTCACTACGAAAGGGCGTGGCTGTAAGGTGAATGACCTTCGCCGCTGGAAAGCGTTCCATCACTTTCTTCCAACTGTCGGCCGCGCTGTGATGAGCCTCATCGACAATCACCATGTCAAAAAAGTCTGTCGGAAACTGCATCAACCATTTTTCAACGCTTGTCGAAAGCTGGTGAATGTTTGTAATTACAATATGTGCTTTCTCTGCGACGCTAACATTGCCTGTCTCCAATGTGACTGCGAATGGTCCGGAAACCATTTGGGCTTCTGGTAGGACAGCCGCCTTTCGCCAGAAACACTTCTGCCGATTCGTTATGTCCATCGCATCGTAAAGCCCATCTTTGATCGTCAGATTCGGAGCAATTACCAAAACCCTGCCTTCCGCTATACCCAGTGGAAGGATTGATGCGAGACCAGATTTGCCACAACCGACCGGCAACTGGAGGATTGCGTTGTTCTTACCGGAATTGAAAAATTCAGCCACGCGAAGATAGGCATCCCGCTGTGGTTCTCGAAGCGCGCCATTCTCTTCAATGTTGAAATCTAGACCAACGAAAAAGGTCTTCATTGGCTGGTTGCTTTGAACCCACGCATCCAGTTTGTCTTTGTCGAATGTCCACTTCTTACCCACCTTGCTCGCCGGAATGCGATTCTCTCGCGCCAATGTGTAAAGCACCGTCTTACCGATCCCAAGATAATCTGCGGCATCTTCGATGCTCAGCCACTTTCCCTGATGTTGATCCATTTTCACGTCTGTCATGATAACAAATGATAGCAAATGACAGATACAAATGCAATATGCACAAAAATGCCGCCCAGCCCGCACGGAAAGTAGAGAAGTTCCGAGCGGGCATTTACTTTTGCCGTCTCTACCGGCGCGGTAAACACCGATCCAGCTAGACGGGATATAGGGTCTTGCCTGTCCCTGATCCCGAACCGTGAGTTGCACGGAGCGGCGGCGGGGCGACTACAGCCAGTGGAAACGATTGAACCCACTTACTGCGGGGGCAGTAAACAAGGAATTATTGACAGATGCAACAGTCGATTGCGTAACGGGAAGCTAAACTCCGGTGAGTCGTCGAAGGTCTGAAATGAAGCTGCTCATCGGGCGAACATACTCTTTCATGCCAATATGCTCCGAGAAAGATTTGAACGCTGGGCTATCGTCCGGCAAGTAAAAAACTTGCCGACCGGCCCCAAGCGTTACTAGTTTGTCCTCACTTAGATCGTTTGAATAGGTAATGACGTGCCAAAGTTCTTTGATCTTGTAGCGGCTCAAGATACTGGAGTCTGCGCTTGAAACTTGCTTCCAACGCTCACGTAACGTTCGTTTGCAGGAGATACCAACTAACCAGCCGTCCGCGCCCTTCACCCATTTATCAACTTCTATATCAGCCTGAAAGTGATCCGGCTTATGCGTCGTCGGAATCTTAAAATGATTGAGAATGACGCTCGTGACGTCCTCAAGGCTGCCACCCGCCCGGCTCTTTCGCTTTTGCCCGAGCCGGCGCTCAATCTCCTGAACAAAAGCGCTCAGAATGTGATCGCCATCAGACTCAGGTTCGATGCTCCAGCTTGAACCCAAAGTTCTTCTGAGTGTGCGAAACGCGCTGACCACGAGAGCCCGCTCTGCGGTAAGACTTCCGAGAACCCCTGCGTCATCCCAAAGGTTGATAACCGTTGCTAAACCCGCTTCGCCTTGAGCTTCTAGATAGGCCTTGCCCGCTATTTCAGTAAATTCTTTGTCGCTACTGGGAACGGCATCAAGCAACGCATTAGTAGGGATCAACACCTGTTCGCAAGTAAATAGTAAAACCTTGAAGTCGTTTACCGTCTCAATTCGGTTATTGAGAGCATCGGCTAATTGGAGGTGGGCGGCATGGCGCTTCGTAGTCGGATTGGAAACCTTAGAAAGCGTCTCGCGAAGAGTAGCTCGCAGAACTTCTAACAACTCAGGATCAGTTAGCTTATTGGCCTCAAGCGATCCGTCGATCACGGTACGTAGCGAGCCGGATAAGAGAGCTAGGTTTGCAGTGCTTGAACCAAACCCGGCGTGCTGGTCGGTATTGACGAGAATGCGGGCAAACCAATAGACATTGCGCCAAATATTATCAATTTCTGGTTTTGCGTCTTTTTTATCCATTTGCGGTCGAGGTCAACAGGACTGTCGAAGCCAATCGTTCTTCGGCCATCCTTACGTATTCTTCGGAGATTTCTATACCAACAAATTTCTTTCCCAAAATCTTTGCGGCTAGAGCAGTCGTTCCAGAACCCATAAAAGGATCAAGAACAACCTCGGCATTCGTGGACTCAATGCAACGCTTTGGAAGAGCTAAGGGAAATGGCGCCGGGTGCGCGTTCTTCATTTCTTGATTGAATTCCCAAACGTCTCCGTATGCGTTCGCTTTTGGAACAAGCTTGAACTCCGGCTTCGGAATTAAATAGATCACCTCGTGTGTCGGGAGGAAATAGCCTGGGTTGAAATTGATACCGCCAGCTCGTTTCCAAATAATTATTTGACGAACTGGAAGGCCTTTCAGAATCGCGTCGCGATCTTGCAACTGTCCGCCTTGAACACGGCGCTTGTGGTTGTAAAAAATCGCTCCGCTAGGCTTGAGCAAGCGGAACATTTCTTGAAGGCAGGCGTTTTGCCACCAAACGTATTCATTGTGCGGCATATTGTCGTCGTGATGTGCGTAACCATTTTGCAGTGCCGCACCAGACCATTTGCCCGTCTTAGTCCCCTTCTTCAGCCCGTTTCCCGTCGAGTTCTTGATGTTGTAGGGAGGTGACGTGACAACCAAATCCACGCACTCGTCCGGCATTTCGCGCATCACAGAAAGCGAATCGCCGAGAATGATTCTGTCTAGATAATCCTCAATTTGGCTCACAATAAGCAGTTTAGCTGAAAAGCTCGATTTCTATAAGGCAGCAGAGACGATGTGTCATTCATTGGATCATTTTTGTTTGTGTTCCGGCTCTAGCAGTCGAGTAAATAGTATCGAAGATGCTTTCGGACGAATATTCGGAGAATTTATCGACAGCGGCAAAGAGAAAAAACTTTCGAAATGCGGAAGGAACGGCCTGTTCCGCGAGAGTTGCTAGGCTATCGGCCCGTGCTTGCGTAAGTGTCATGGTCACGACCCGGAACCACTTCACACCGTAAGCTTTGATCTGCCGGTTCTGTTCGAGAAAACGCCAGTAGGCGGTTAGCTTTGCCTCGAAGGTGCGGCGGGTCGTGGTGCCGCGATCCGCTTCCAGAGCATAGGCAAGGCAGGCTGTGCCTTTCTCGATCTGAAAGAACGCATCGGGGCAGACAGGTAGCCTCTTTTTTCGTCCCGCGTCGTAGTAGGTCACGGAATCGTATAGCTCTCTCCCCTCTCGCCAGTCGGCTAGGCGCTTTTCGCTATCTCGGCTGGCGAGGATCAGGGCGGCGTGGATATCGGTTACAAGTAACGTGTGGCTCAAGAAGAGCGGTTTTAGCTCACTTGTGCGAAGTCTCGCCGGAACATCCTCGAACGGTATCAGCCCGTAATACGCCAAGAGTTTGAAGCCGTTCGTGCCGATCGAGTAGATGTGCTTTTGGTTTGGGTTAGGGAAAACCGTTCGGAAGATGTACTTCTCCGCGATCAGTTGCAGAAGCCTTAGGCTCAAGGCTTGGCGGTGTCTGCCGCTGAGTGCGGCGAGGTGGTCTATGGTGCAAAACCGCAACTCGTGGCAGTAGCGGAGCAAATCTAAGTCGGAATCTCGAATCGTGGTTGGCATCGTTAGCGTCGTTCGCCGATTAGCCGAAAGCCCGTTACTCCACCGTTGCCGGAGTGGTAAGCGGAGGGCGGACGGTCAGTACGCCAAGCAGAGCGCAGGCTACCCTACGGTCGTGAGCCTCGCGGATTGCGGGGCGAATCGAAGCAGAGCGGAGTCACTTCCCCGCATGGCGTTGCCGCGTGGAAGTGAGAGCGTAGGGTAGCCTGCGGTTAGCTGGCAACGGTGGAGCGTCGGTCAGGCTCGGTAATTCGCGGCGTAATGTGCGGTTGGGCGGCGTATCGCTGTTGAAATGGTAGCAATACCCGTTGCAACAGTTTACCCGGCAATTTGCCGGGCGTCGTCTTCGTTTACTAAGTGCCGTCGGACAAGTTCTTCGGCTTCCTTGTCGAACATCGTCCGATAAAGCGGATTAGTGAAATCCGCGTCCTTCCACTTCTCGATTTTGATTAGCTCGATCCGTGCGAACCCAAGAAGCTCGTTACGGTCGGCTTCGGGCAATGCCCGGAAAAATTCGTATCCCCGCTGCTCACGGGCTTGGTACTCGCTGATCTCAGCGTTCTGCCGGTTAGCCTCGCGCCTCGCCTCTTCCTCACGCTTGAGCCTCGCCTGTTCAAGCGTGTAGTGGGTCACGGCTCGGTCGATGTAGTTTGCTACGGCTCCAAAGGTCGCAATGGCGAAGCGGGTCTTTTCCGCCTCGGTCTTAGCGAAATCGACGATGTAACGGGCAAGCGATTCGCCGTGACTGGCAATCATCCAGTCGGCAAGATCGCGGTGCTTCTGGGCTGGCTGGGCGGTCATCGCCTCGGTGCCAAAGAAAACGCGGTGAAAGTAGGTCAAAAGCTCGATCCCCTTTCCGGCATCGGCGGGAACGTCCGAATTTGGCTCTGTATGCCCTTCAGACGCGGGTTGCTCTTGAGGGTGAGGTTCGACTTGACCTTCATAGGAACGCGGTTCCTGGGTGCCGTTTTTTAGCCGTGTACGCCCACGTTTGACGACCAGCTTGTAGTCCTTGCCGTCAGCCGTCCGCTCAAGGGTCACGGTTCGGATCACGAAACCGTTGGTTAGCTGTGAGCCTTCAAGCTCCAAAATCGCCGGTTCCAATAGCTGTTTCCGACCGCTGGGATAGGCGTACTTTCGACCTTCCAAACCGAGGTCGGCGAAGAGTTCCTTCGTCCGGCGTTCATACGTCGCGATGTCCCGCGAAAGGATACGGTCTAGCTGGGTGTACAGGATTTGGGCAAGCTCACTCTTGAACTTGAGAACGACATCGAGCAAAACGGGCTTGGTGTGGTTCTGATCGAGGTTCGCAATGATCGCATCGTTTAGCTTGAAATAGCCCTCGGCTCTCGTGGTGTGACCGTCGTGCTTTGCAGTCACGATCTTGAGGTCAGTGATGATGTTGAAAAAACCTAGCTCTTCCTGAGTCCTGCCGGTCGTTGCGTCGTGGTAAGAGTTTTTCCAAACAATCGTGTTCGCTCGGAGTCGGGTCAGTGAATCCGTGATCGTCTCGATTGTGCGGGTTCCCCATTGCTTCGCGAGTGCCTTGGAAATGCTGCGGAGTGAAAAATAAACCAAGTTGTCGTTTCTGCCGTTCCGCTGGTGATGCTCGACCAAGGCGTAGTAGGTTTTCTGATCCTCGGTCGTGAGCGTCCCTTTTCGGGATGCCGCAATCTCGACCTCCGCAACGACCTTCTGACCGTTCTCGCCGGCGATCTCTCGCCGAAGGACTCGCGGGGCTGGCTCTCGGTTGGAGTTCGAGGGCAACCAAATCGACCACTGCTCAAGGTTCAGCTCTGAGCGGATTCGCCTCTGCGGTTTGGGCGGGGTTTCCTCGACGGTCGGGACGGCAACCGTTTCGTCCATGTGGGAGTAAAAGTTTGGTTGGGTGGCAAGCGGATAATACGAACTTTTCGACTCGAAGTCACACAACCTTCCAAGAACGTCCGTCCGTCGTCCGCTCGGATCGGGGCGTTTCCGGTCAAAATTTCACACGCCGTAGTGTGTTAGATTTTGTTAGTTAACCTCAGAGATAGTTAGAAATACTTACAGGTTTTCGATACTGAAAAATAGCCTCATGAATATTGGGTTTCGTTCAATGCCTCTTACCGCGAACGCACCAAATTCTTACCACGCACGCACCGAAAACTTACCGCGAACGCACCAAGTTCTTACCGCGAACGCACCAAGTTTTTACCACGAACGCACCAAGTAGCTATGGTGCGCGGGCGGTGAGTTTTACCGCCAACGCACCAACTATTTACCACGCGCGCACCAGTTCGATTTACCGCGTATCCTTAAACGTAGCCGCGACGTTTAGAACTGGAAGATCATTTTAGCGGCGGAATAGAGGACAATGGCGGCAAGCGGAATAGCCAGCACCCACCAGAACTTGCTCAATAAAGTTAAGACCCGATCCACGATTTTCATTCGCGCTATTAGACCACAGGTTTAGGGGTTTCTGTTACTCCACTTGCCATTGTCCGGCTGACTGCTAACGTGCGTTCGTTACTTCAAAACTCAGATTGGGAGGCATAAAAACATGGGGGAGTATGTGGATTTCAAGAAAGTAAAAGCCGAGGTCTCGGTGGAAGCCGTAGCCGCTCGGTATGGGGTTGACTTGCGACGGGTTAACTCGTCTCACGAGCGAGGGCGGTGTCCGCTTCCGACGCATCCAACAGGGGATGATGCAAAGTCGTTCTCGATCAATGTGGCGAAGCGGGTCTGGATATGCCACTCGACCGCCTGCGCCAAAGGTCGCAGGGGCAAGAAGGGCGGCGACGTTATCGAGCTTGTGGCGGTAATGGAGGGTTGCACCCTCAGGGATGCCGGTCTGAAGCTCGTCTCGTGGTTCGGGATTCAGATGCCAAGCGAGAATAGGGGAGTAGGGGGCGCAAGTTCGGAGGAAACCGCTGCTGATCCAATCCCCGAAACCTCGCGGTACGGTCGCTACGAATCTCTAGCCAAGTGGGTAGAGGATCGGTCGGCGGGGGACTCGCTTTCGCGTTTCGAGCAGTCCGCTTATTTTTCTGTTCTGGGACAAATCGAAGAACTGGCGAAAGCCGAATCGTTGGAAGCTTCGCGATGACGCTACCCGTGATCCTGACTTAATAGTGAATTGAAGAACCGCCCTTTCGGGCGGTCTTTTCTTGCGCGGCGGATTGCCTACAATTCACCCTTAAGCCTGTTTCTGATAATTGTCGCTGGTGTGGTCGTGGGCGGCATTGCTTTGGTCATATTGGGTGAAGTTATTAAGTTTCTTTTTGAACTATTCGACTGGTAAAATCATCGGAATAAAGAATAGCCGTCGCGAGGACGGCTATTGAGTTAGTAGGGGATAGTGCTATCCCGTGACCAATACGTGACCAAACTTTGGCGAAAAGGGGCGATTTGTGAGTAATTGTGTTGCCACTTGCACGGCGTAAAGTGTTTATTCTATTGGCTTACTCTGCCTCTTTGCTGAATTTCGATCCACATATTCAAGTGATTTGTAATCATCAGGTCGGGGGTTCAAGTCCCTTCACCGGCTCCAACATAATTGCAGTATTATCAGTAAGTTATGTAGGCAAATAGACATCATGAGAAACTGTCTATTCGCCTGTTGGACTAAATGTTGGACTCAGCAGCATTGGTTTCCAGACATTTTATTGGGCTTTAGGTTCTTTCGGCGGGTTCAATCGCTTCCGCGTCTCTCCGGACCCCAGGAGGTCAGTACCCCATTGCAATCATTGCAGTTTCACCCTCGGGGCCGGAGACAGGGGTACGCGAACGAATTAACAAACTGTTCAGGGCGAATAGATTGCTTGCCTATCTTCGCACTGATAGACTCCTCCTTTCGGAAGTAAATCCAATTCGATAAAAGGATGTGAAATCTATATGACACGGAAGGTCAGTGCGCGATTTACCGCGCTTCTCGCCCTATCGGCAATTCTATTCACGAACGTCTTTGCAGGCGTTACCCTCGCGGCAGTCTCAGGCAAAGCCCCGGCCCCTGCTATGCTGGTCTCGGAAGGAATCGTCATCAGTCAAGTTTACGGCGGCGGCGGCAACGCTGGAGCCACCTTCACCCACGACTTCGTTGAACTTTTTAACCGAGGTAACTCGGCAATCAGCATCGGCGGCTGGTCTATCCAGTACGCAAGTGCGACCGGGACCGGCAACTTCGGATCAAGCGCGACGCTTATCACGGAACTCCCGAATGTAACGATCCAGCCTGGCCAATACTACCTTGTGCAGCAGGCGAGCAACGCCGCGGTAGGGGCTCCATTGCCGACGCCTGACCTGATTGACCCGACCCCGATCCAAATGGCTGCGGGAGCAGGAAAGGTCGCTTTGGCAAGCATCAGCACCTCGCTAGGGTGCAATGGCGGCTCGACTGCGTGCACACCGGCCCAGCTTGCAAACATCATCGATCTTGTCGGTTTCGGTAACGCCAATTTCTTTGAGGGTGCCGGTGCGGTCGGCACACTCTCCGCCACCTCTTCAGGTGCTCGCAACAACGGCGGATGTGTTGATACCGATAATAACAACCTCGACTTCACCGTGATCAATCCGCCCGCTCCCCGAAATTCGAGCTCGACCGCGAACCCTTGCGGAGTCACGCCGACCAACCCGACGGGTATCGGAAATGCTAATCCTGACACGGTCGCGGCAGGGAATGCGAGCCTTTTGACCGTGACGGTCACTCCGGGAACAAATCCGACGAGCACAGGTATCGCCGTAAATGCCGATCTGACAAACATCGGGGGTCTGGTATCACAGCAGTTCTTTGACAACGGCACGAATGGTGACCAAGTAGCGGGCGACGGCATATTCTCGTATTCTGCCACGGTGGCTCCGGGCACCGGGCCTGGACCTAAGTCTCTCCCCGCAACGGTTGGAGATCTTCAGGGCCGTAGCAGTATTGCTAATATTTCACTTACGGTCTCGGCTCCTGTGCCGACGGGCCAACCACTTCCTTTTTCGCAGAATTGGTCCGACACAAGCCTGATCACGACAGACAACGACTGGAGCGGTGTTCCCGGCATTGTCGGATACCGGGGGGACGCGATGACCGGAGCAACGGCGGTCGATCCGCAAACGGTCCTTCAGGACGGATCGGGAACGCCGTTGAATGTAGCTGCAAACCTCACTAACCCAAATATTGCAACGTCGGGGGGTATAGCAGAGTTTCACCTGCCCGATCCAGTTGTCGCGATGCAGGGTTCGGGTACGGCCCGTGCTCCTCATCTCGTGATCAGCGTCAACACGTCCGGTCACAGCAATATCGGCGTTTTCTACAACCTGCGTGATGTTGACGGCTCAGCCGATAACTCGGTTCAGCCGGTGGCACTGCAATACAGGGTGGGTAACACAGGCGACTACACGAACGTCCCGGCCGCATTTGTGGGCGATGCCAGCTCTGGGCCCAATGAAGCAACAAAGGTGACCCCAGTCGCGGTCATCCTTCCTGCAGCAGTGAACGATCAACCGCTTGTTCAGGTGCGGATCATCACAACCGATGCGGTCGGGAGTGATGAATGGATAGGGATCGACGACATCCAGATCGTCCCCAACGGCACCATACCGATTTCCGGCAGCGGGTCAGCCACCCCCAACTCGCTCAATGCAGGGACATCGACCCTCCTCACCGTCACGGTCAACTCTGCGACGAACCCTTCGAGCAGCGGGATCACGGTTAATTGCGACCTTACCGCTATCGGCGGCCCGGGTGCACAGCCCTTTTTCGACGACGGAACGAACGGCGACGTGATCGCTAACGACGGCGTCTTTTCTTATCTGGCGACGGTTTCAGCCGATACATTCAGCGGCGGGAAGGTGCTCCCTGTCTCTATTGCTGACGCCCAGGCTAGGACCGCAACGACATCGATCGCATTGACCGTGAGGGCGGCACGTTCGCCAGACATCCATCTAACGATGGGTAATCCTAGTAATGCGGTAACGGATGCCAACAATCCGTTGAACTACCTTTTGCCAAAGGACGAATATGTATTGAGCTACAACCGCGACCGTGGCACGGCGAATTGGGTGTCGTGGCATCTAGATTCTTCATGGATCGGCTCAGCTCCCCGGCAAGACGACTTCAGGCCGGACGAGAGCCTTCCTGCAGGATGGTACCGTGTGACTCAGTTTGACTATTCGGGTTCCGGGTTTGACCGGGGCCACCATACGCCGTCAGGAGATCGCACCGCGACGATCCCGGAAAACTCGGCGACGTTCCTTATGACGAACATGATGCCGCAAGCTCCAGGTAACAATCAGGGGCCGTGGGAGCAGCTTGAATCGTTCACCCGTGCTCTGGTCAATCAGGGCAATGAGGCTTACATCGTAATGGGCGGCACCGGAACCGGAGGAACAGGTTCACTTGGCGGCGTGACCACGACAATCGCGAGCGGCAACGTAACAGTCCCGGCCTTTACATGGAAAGTGATAATGGTCCTGCCCAATGGCGGAGACGATGTAGCTCGGGTTGACGTGAACACCCGTCTTATTTCCGTGATCATGCCGAATGCCGACAATATCCGTATGGATCAGTGGCAGAAGTATTCGGCTACCGTGGACCAGGTTGAAGCTCTGACCGGTTACGATTTCTTCTCGAATGTGCCAGTGCATATTCAGGAAGTCATCGAAGCCCGTCCCGACGCGGCAACCAACACCGCACCGACCGCCCAAAGCCAAACGGTGCAAACAGATGAGGATATCGATGTCGCGATCACACTAACAGCAACCGATCCTAACGTAAATAACGAACTGACATTCACCGTAACGTCCGGCCCGTCGAATGGCCAACTTTCGGGCGAAGGTGCGAACCTGACCTACACCCCGAACCAGAACTTCAACGGACAGGACAGCTTCGTGTTTGAAGTTTCGGATGGAGTGGCAGTCTCCGGCGGAACGGTCACGATCGATGTGGCTCCCGTCAATGACGCTCCGGTTCTTGCACCCATTTCAGATCAAACCGTTTTCCTCGGAGGCACGCTAAACTTTACCGCGTCTGCGACTGATGCTGATCTTCCGAACGATACGCTAACGTTCAGCTTGACAGGGACGGTGCCTTCGGGTGCTTCGATCGATCCTGTTACAGGCGAGTTCACCTGGACCCCAACCGTTCAACAGGCAGGGGCGATATACACCTTTGGTGTTCGGGTGACCGATGCGGAAGGGCTTTATCATGATCGTACCGTGAATGTCGGTGTTGCCTTTGAATGGAGCGGCTTGCTTCCGCCTCTTTCGGGCAGCAATCCGTCGATCAAGGCCGGCTCGACTGCACCGGTCAAGTTCGAGCTTACGGGGCTCTCGTCTGGAGTAACGAATGCCACCGCCCGTCTGTTCTACGCACGCGTGCTGAACGGAATTCCAGGCCCCGAATCACCTGCACAGGCGGCGGGCAACTCGAACCAGGGAAACCTCTTCCGATTCAGCGGCGGCCAGTACATCTTCAACTGGAAAACGACGGGCGTCACGCCCGGCCTGTATCAGTTGAGGATCGATCTCGGCGATGGCGTGTTAAGGACGGCCCTCATTACTTTGCGGTAAACTGCCGCAACTCGTAAATGAAATAAACGCTCGACCGTCACGAATCCCGAGGCGGTCGAGCGTTCTTTTCTATAGCTCTTCTGACTGATTTAGTGGAAACTCCGATTCCAAAATGGTGTGGGATATAAGTTCCTCGAAAGAGTAGCTATTGCCGGAGGCGTAAGTAACAAGGCACGCAATAGGTCGGACTATCGGAACATCTCCGGCATGAGTGCCTGGAGTCGGCTAGACACACGATCTTGGCGATCAAGCAATCGCCGATATCTGCGCGTTGGCTTTCCCTTATAGTAGGGTTTGGCGTAGCGCCGGGAAAGAAGGTCAGTCTCGGCATCTCTCTCCTCTATCACATTAAAAGCCGCCCGAAGCAACCGGATATTTTTATTCTCGGCCTGTTGGCTATAAAGGGCCGTCGGAAAAGCGAAACGGGAAAGAAATCGGTCCCCGATCTGATAGAGCTTTCGACAACGCTTCCCCATGAACGGACATATGAAATACCAAACTCGACCCTTGCCAAGGTTGCTCGGGAGGCTCTTAAGCTGGATTCGGTAGTCTATCGGCGTTCCATTTGAAAAATAGTCCAGGTCAAGCCAAGCGTCAAAATCAGACAGCTTTTCTAGAGACGCACCTACGCTTCCCGATATTTCTTCGCCGCGGCACCAGCTTAGAGTGCCGGTCACACGATTATCTTCTTTCCTGAGAAAGCCCATTTGCCGGAGCCCGGCAATGCTGATTTGTCTCACTTCATCAAGACGGTCGTCGAACATTGGCCACTTCGGCATAAAAATCAAACCTAAATCTTTAAGGAATCTTGCAGAATTCAGTAGGTCTAACCTCCAACGTTAAATGGAGAATTACTCTCTTCATTCGTTGAGTAATGGATCGGCTTGACCTTTGGCATAACCAGTGGCGTTAGCCGCAAGATCACATCGAGCCTTTCCTTGTCTTTCAGGCCTTCAAGCAGTTTCGGTAACCGATCGAGTTCACTTTCGACAAGTGCCTTGAGTCGATCCCGAAGGTCGAGCGTACTAGGCGAGGTATCCTTTTTGTTCGGGGCTTTCATACTAACAAGTTTACACAGAAAAAATAACGTTTGGAAAGCCTTGTTTCCGCTGTAATCGTCAGGGAGGCTCAGGCCTGTTCAACGTGTTTCACATCAGGTATATTAGCTCTACTTTTGCCTCCCAGAAACGATGGCATCTGAGTATTTTCTGTACCCGGCAAAGCGGTGTCGCTTTATGCAGTTGACCCCATTTCACGCCAAGTATTTTGCTCATGACCTCACTCGTCGCTCGGTGAATGGGATCGACCGTCTCTCGATGTCGTTGTTCGATGCTGCAGTTGACTTAAACCCGCATCAGATCGAAGCAGCATTGTTTGCCTTGCGTTCGCCCATTTCGTCTGGCGTCATCCTCGCGGACGAGGTTGGACTCGGCAAGACTATCGAGGCTGGTATCGTTCTTTGTCAGATGTGGGCTGAAAGGAAAAGGCGTTTGCTTGTCATCTGTCCCGCATCTATCCGTAAGCAATGGGCTCTTGAGTTGAAAGAGAAATTTAACCTGCCTGCTCTCGTACTTGATGCAAAGGAGTACCAAAACCTGAAGCGAAGCGGCCAGTCTCTGGACGATCTCCGACATGTTCTTATAGCTTCCTACCATTTTGCGAATGCCGTTCGAGAGGAGATTAGAACAATCGGATGGGACTTGGTTGTCATAGACGAAGCTCACAAACTGCGTAATGCACATCGCGAAAGCAATAAGGTGGGTCGCGGTATTCGCTGGGCAACGGAAGATTGCCGAAAGGTTTTGTTGACCGCAACGCCTCTCCAAAACTCGCTGCTTGAACTTTACGGCCTTTCCACGCTGATCGACGAGCGTTTATTCGGTGGCATCGAGTCGTTTCGATCGCAGTTCACCGGAGCCGGAATATCACTCGATCCACTTCGCCAGCGTCTAAGCAGCTTCTGCAAGCGGACATTGCGAGCCCAAGTGATGGAATATGTTCGTTATACTGAGCGGCGTCCCATCACGTTCCCATTTAGCCCCAGCGACGATGAGCACGCTCTCTACGAGGCAGTATCAACTTTCTTGCAGCGAGACGACAGCTACGCCCTCCCGCGGCGACAGAGGCATCTGACAGCCTTGATCCTCCGTAAGCTGTTGGCGTCCTCATCCCCTGCCATTGCGGATACACTAGAGAAATTGGCGATGCGGTTAGAGGGGCTCGACCTCCGCCGTCGGAATGATGACCTACTTTTCGCCGAGGAACTTATTGAGAATGAGGAGATCGAGGACGAACTGCTCGACGAGATATTGAACGAGAATGGTTTTGACAATAATTCAACTGATGCCAATGAGGAACAGATCGACCCGGCGCGACTGAATGACGAAATTCGGAAATTAAGAGAATTGGCGGCTTGGGGACGACGGATCGGGATTGATACCAAAACCAGAACTCTGCTCAATGCCCTTGAGATCGGGTTTAGGAGCATGGACGAGATCGGGGCTGCACGCAAGGCCGTCCTTTTTACTGAATCGCGTCGAACACAGGAGTATCTGCGAGCCTTCTTGGAAGCGAACGGCTATGCCGGGAAGGTCGTTCTGTTCAATGGGTCGAACAACAGCTCCGAAGCAACCGCCATCTACGAAAGGTGGCTTGCCGCCAACGAGGCCACCGGGCGAAGTTCGGGATCGCGAGCGATCGATGTGCGAACAGCACTGATCGAGCATTTCCGCGAAGAGGCTAGCATCTTCATTGCAACGGAAGCAGCAGCAGAAGGCGTCAACCTGCAGTTCTGCGCTCTGGTCATCAATTACGATCTGCCTTGGAACCCGCAGCGCATTGAGCAGCGTATCGGTCGATGCCATCGCTACGGCCAGCAACATGATGTTGTCGTGATCAACTTCCTCAATAAGCGTAATGCTGCGGATCGCCGCGTGCTCGAATTGCTGACGGAAAAGTTCAAACTCTTTGATGGCGTATTCGGAGCATCCGACGAAGTACTTGGTTCAATTGAATCGGGTGTCGATTTTGAAAAACGTATCCTCAGCATCTATCAAGAGTGTCGTAGCCCTGAAGAGATCGATTCGGCATTTCAGGCTTTGCAGTCCGAGATGGAAGAGCAGATCCGTTCCCGTCTCGACGATACTCGACGAAAGCTTTTCGAGAATTTTGACGAGGACGTCCACGAGCGACTTCGCATTCAGCTCGAAGACGCCAAGGCTCAACTCGACCGTGTCGGAAAGCGTTTCTGGGACCTGACCAAGTTCATTCTCGACGATCGTGCGGGATTCGACGACGCATCACTTGCATTTGACCTGTTTGAACCGCCTACCGACGAGATCGAAAAAGGACGTTATCACCTGATCTCAAGATCCGGCCATCATCTAGACCACGAGGGCGATGAACCAAGTCGGTTTCTTTACCGCATGTCGCACCCGCTGGGCGAAAATGTGCTCGAAAGCGGCAAATCGATCGAGACGCCTATCGCTGAGGTAACTTTTGATATTTCCAACCATCCGACAAAGATTTCTGTTGTCGAACGCCTTCTCAGTAAAAGCGGTTATTTGAAACTCGATCGCCTCACCGTTGAATCATACGAACGCGAAGAATATCTTCTCTTCTCCGGGTTTGATGATGCCGGCATGTCTCTCGACCAAGAGACAATGGAAAAGCTTTTTTCCTGCGGAGGCAATGTCCGCGAACTGCCGGAGATCCCGGCTGTCGTCGCCGAACGCCTTGCGTCGGATTCCGATCGTCATGCCAAGGCGACCCTCAGTCGGTCGCTTGAGGAAAACAATAAGCATTTCAATGAAGCTCGTGAACGTCTTGAAAAATGGGCGGACGACATGGTGATTTCCGCTGAAAAAGAACTTCGTGATACCAAAGACCAGATAAGGGGCCAAAGAAGGCTGGCGCGTCAGGCGGTCACACTCGAAGAGCAGCACCAGATACAGGAAAAGCTACGGTCGCTCGAAGCACGTCAGCGAAAACAGCGGCAAAACATTTTCGACGTCGAGGACGAAATAATGAAAAAACGCGACGAACTGATCGACAAGCTTGAAAAGCGACTGACTCAAAGAACCGAGGCCGAGACATTATTCACGATCCGCTGGAAAGTAGTTTGAGTTTCAGGGACCGCCACTTGATCGATGCGGGATGTTAGTTGTTTCCGTATCGGCGGGCTGTGGCACTCTATCGGCCGGATAGCGGATCTTCGATCAGCCGAACCGCCAACTAGTGATCAGACGAGCCTTTGAGGTGCATTTGGGAAGGATTATGAGCAGTAAACACGAAAAGCTAGTAACGCTTCTAAAGGAACTTTTCCAGATCGATCAGCCCGATCTTGATTTTGGTATCTACCGCGTCTTGCATGCAAAGCGTGCTGAGGTAACGCAGTTCCTTGATAAGGATCTGCTTCCGCAGATAAAGGACGCGTTCGGGCAGTATAAGTCTGCCGATAGGTCCGAGCTTGTTAAGAAATTGGCCGATATGCGGACGGCGGTCGAAGCCGCGGGAATGAACCCGGAAG